>Ga0207751_100342_pt1 | contig 20674 bp, 12 predicted proteins | sample CeladaPassaD2F06_FD_187494 | JGI IMG/M metagenome (GOLD analysis project Ga0207751, IMG submission 187494) | Cellulose-adapted microbial communities from the Joint BioEnergy Institute, USA - Passage D2F06 (SPAdes) (version 2) | ecosystem: Engineered > Bioreactor > Continuous culture >... | reverse complement strand
AAGATCCTGGCCGACATGGATCCGGTCGAGGCCATGATCTTCCTGCTGGAGAAGATGCGGGGCACGCGGAGCAACGACGAGTTCCTGGTTACGATGAACTCCTGAGCACCTCTGGCCACGCTACAGCGGACCCTGCCTTCGGGCGGGGTCCTTTTTTGTTGAATTCAAAAAGCAGAAAGCGCTTCCGATCAGTTTTTTTGTATCTTGCAGCATTCCAGTAATGATCAAGGAGTTCGGCCGATGGGAAGCCTGCTTGTTCTCCTGCTCGCGCTGCTGTCGTTCAATCCCCGACCGTTTCCTCGCTACCCTGCCATTGATCCATCCGGACAACAGATCGTCTTTTCCTATCAGGGAGACCTGTGGCTGGTCCCGGTCACCGGCGGCATGGCCCAGCGCCTGACCGTCCACCCGGCCTACGAGGCCTACCCGCGCTGGAGTCCGGACGGCCGCCGCATCGCCTTCACCAGCGATCGCTACGGCCACGACGACCTGTTCGTCATGGAGCTGTTCGGCGGCCCTCCTCGCCGCCTCACTTACCATTCGGCCGACGACATCCTGACCGACTGGACGCGCGACGGCCGGTTGCTTTTCCAGACGCGGCGGCTGTTCGTCCAGGTCGAACGCGAGGCGGAAATCCACGCCATCCCCGACACCGGCGGCACGCCGGTGCGCATCCTCGACGCCACGGGCTTTCAGGCCACACTCTCGCCGGACGGCCGCTTTCTGGCCTTCGAGCGCGGCTCCAACGCCACCTGGCGCCAGGGCTACCGCGGTTCGGCCGACCGCGACCTCTGGCTCTTCGATCTGCAGAACCGCACTTTCCGTCGCCTGACCGACTTCGACGGCAACGACTACCTGCCGGCCTGGGCCGGTCCGCGTACGCTGCTGTTCATCAGCGAGCGCGACGGCACCTACAACCTGTACCGCCTACCTCTGAACGAAGACGGCACGCCGCAGGGCGCTCCGGAGCAACTCACGCACTTTGAGGGGGACGGTGTCCGCTACTTCACGGTCAGCGCCGACGGCCGGACCATTGCCTTCGAGCGTCAGACCGACCTCTACGTGCTCACGCTTCCCGAGGGCACCCCGCGCCGCCTGGAGATTCAGATTCCCTACGACGAGCGCTTCGATCCGGTGGAACGCCGCACCTTCACGTCCGAGGCCACCGAATATGCGCTCTCACCCGACGGCCGGTACGTCGCCTTTGTCGTCCGCGGTGAGCTGTTCCTGCGCCGTAACGATCCCGACGACAACCGCACGGTGCGCCTGACACGCCACCCGTGGCGCGACCGAGAGCCCGCCTGGCTCAACGATTCGACGCTCGTGTTCGTCTCGGACCGCGCCGGCCAGTACGATCTGTACCTGCTGCGGGCGGCCGACGCGGGGACTTCCGACCTGTTCGAAAGCCTCACGCACACCGTCGTGCGCCTGACCGACACGCCGGAGGACGAGCGCGAACCGGTCGTTGCGCCGGACGGTCGCCATCTCGTGTTCCGCCGGGGGCGCGGCACACTGCTGCTGGCCCGCGTCGACGGCGATCGCCTTCGGATCACGCGCACACTGCTCGACGGCTGGGCCACGCCTGAAGACGTTGCCTGGAGTCCCGACAGCCGCTGGATTGCCTACAGCCTGCCCGACCTTGACTTTAACACGGAGGTCTACATTCAGCCCATCGACGGAAGCCATCCGCCCGTCAACGTCAGCCAGCATCCCAGGCCCGACACGCACCCGGTCTGGAGTCCCGACGGCTCCAAGCTTGCCTTTCTGTCGCCGCGCAGCTCCGGCGACGTGGACGTGTGGTTTGCATGGCTGCGCCGGGCCGACTGGGAACGCACCGAAGAGGAATGGGAGGCCCTTGAAAAGCAATCCGACCGTAAGCGCCGCGATACGCTCACCGGCCCCATTCAGATCGACCTGGAGCGCATCCACGAGCGGCTCCGCCGCGTGACCGCCCTGCCCGGCAACGAAGCCGAACTGGCCGTTTCGAAAGACGGCGAAACCTTCTACTTTGTGGCCAACCGGGGCGGCCGCACGCAGGACTACGAAGCCGAAGTGGACCTCTACCGCATCCGCTGGGACGGTTCCGAACTGAAGCGCCTCACCGAGAACGACACGGATCCCCGCCAGGTGCGGCTCAGCCGCGACGGCAAGTACCTGTTCTTCCTGCGGCCTTCGGGTCAGCTCGTGCGGCTCAATCCGGAGAACGGACGCCAGGAAACGCTGCGCTTTGAAGCGCGCATGGAAATCGACTACCGCGAGGAGCGTCGCCAGATCTTCGAGGAAGCCTGGCGCACGCTGGCGCAGGACTTCTACGACCCGCAGTTCCACGGCGTCGACTGGCGGGCGCTCCACGACAAATACCTGCCCTGGGCGCTACAGGCTTCGACGAACCGGGACTTCCGCGACGTCTTCTCCTGGATGCTCGGCGAACTGAACGCCAGCCACCTGGGCATTTCCGGTCCCGATCGGGCAGAGACGCAGCGCGAGCGCACCGGCCTGCTGGGCGTGGAGGTCGAGCCCGTGCCAGACGGCGTGCGCATCCGGCATGTGGTGCCGCGTTCGCCGGCCGACCGCGAGGAAAGCCGCCTGCATGTGGGCGAGGTCATTACGGCCGTCGACGGCACACCCGTAGCCGAAGTGGACAACTTTTACCGCCTGCTGGTTGATAAAGTGGACGCGCGTGTGCGGCTGACGGTGCGTGCGCCGGACGGCCGGACCCGCACCGTGATCATCCGTCCGGTCGGCTCCCTGAACGAAGCGCTCTACGAAGAATGGGTGGCCACACGGCGTGCGCTGACCGAACGCTACAGCAACGGCCGCCTGGGCTACATCCACGTGCAGGGCATGAACTGGCCCAGCTTCGAGCGCTTCGAGCGCGAACTGGTGGCCAGCGGCCAGGGCAAAGAAGGGTTGATCATCGACGTGCGCTATAACGGCGGCGGCTGGACGACCGACTACCTGCTGACGGTGCTGACCGTTCGTCGCCACGCCTATACGATTCCGCGTGGGGCCGCCGAGCGGCTGGATCTGCCCGATCGCCGCGCCTTTCGCGCCCATTACCCCTTCGGCGAGCGGCTGCCCTTTGCGGCCTGGACGAAACCCGTGGCCGCCCTCTGCAACCAGAACAGTTTTTCCAACGCCGAGATCTTTTCGCACGCCTTTAAGAACCTGGGGCTGGGGCCGCTGGTAGGCGTGCCCACCTTCGGCGCAGTCATCTCGACCGGCGGCGTGGGACTCATCGACGGATCGTTCGTTCGCCTGCCGTTCCGCGGCTGGTTCGTTTACGCCGACGACACGAACATGGAGAACGGTCCGGCCGTACCCGACATCATCGTCGAGGAAGCACCCGACAGCAAAGCGCGGGGAGAGGATCCCCAGCTCCGGGCGGCCGTCGAAGCACTGCTGGCCCGTATCGACGCCCGAAACACCGAGGAAACCCACTAAAACCGCAAATAAATCATGCCCTCGCGAATCAAACTCGTTCTGTTCGATATGGACGGCGTGCTGGTGGACGTGTCGCGCTCCTACCGGCGCGCCATCGAAGAGACGGTCGAGCACTTTACGGGACGCAAGATCACCCCGGCCACCATCCAGCGTTACAAAAACGCCGGCGGCTTCAACGACGACTGGAAGCTGACGCACACGATCATCCTCGACATCGGCATGCAGGTGCCCTTCAGCCGCGTGGTGCAGGAGTTCCAGCGGCGCTACCGGGGTGAGCACTGGGACGGCTTCATTGCTCAGGAACCGCCGCTGGTGCAGACGCAGACGCTCCAGCACCTGCGCCAGCAGGGTTACCTGATGGGGATCGTCACGGGCCGCCCCGAAGCCGAGGCGCGCTGGACGATCGAACGCTTCGGCTGGCAACCCTACTTTCCGCTGCTGGTGGCCATGGAGCACCAGGACGGCCGGGGCAAGCCCGATCCGTACCCGATCCAGCGGGCGCTGGCCATGCTGGAGGCCGTCGGTATGCCGATCACGCCCTCCGAAGCCGTCTACGTGGGCGATTCGGTGGACGACATGATCGCCGCCCAGGCGGCCGGCGTCCTGCCCATCGGCGTCATTCCGCCCTATCTGGATGCCGAAGCGCACGGAGCCCTGCTGCAAGAGCGCGGCGCCCGCTACCTGCTGAACCGCACCGACGAGCTGCCCGAGCTGCTGGCCGAACTGGAGGCGGCTTCGGTGCGTCGCGCCTCCTGAGATCGGGAACGCGGCGTGCGCGTGCGGCGTGTCCAGCGGCGTCGTAGCCGTAACCTGATGCGCAGGCGCCCATGAAAATCGCACTGGCGCAGATCAACCCGATCGTCGGAGACCTGCAGGGCAACCGCCGCAAGATCGTCGACTTCGCGCACCAGGCCTATCGCCAGGGCGCCGAACTGGTCATCTTCCCCGAAATGTGTGTGGCGGGCTATCCACCACAGGACCTTCTTGACATGCCCGCCTTTATCGAAGCCGTTGCCCATACGGTCGAAACCATTGCGCTGGAGGTGCCCCGCGAGCTGGGCGTGATTCTGGGTGCACCGATCCGCAACGAAAGCCCGGTGGGCAAGCGACTCTTCAATGCGGCCCTGCTGCTGGAGGGCGGACGCATCGTGGCCCGCGTCCTGAAGCGGCTGCTACCTACCTACGACGTATTCGACGAATACCGCTACTTCGAGCCCGGTCCGCCCCAGCCGGTCGTCGCGTGGCGCGGCCTGCGCATCGGGCTGCACATCTGCGAGGACATGTGGAATAACGAGGACTGGGCACCCTACCATCTCTACGACGAAAACCCGATCGACGAGCTGGCGGCTCAGGGCGTCGATCTGTTCGTCAACATCAGCGCATCTCCCTTCTCGCTGGGCAAGCACGACGAGCGCAGCCGGATTATCGAGGGCATCTGCCGCGAACACGGCGTCCCGTTCATCTATGTGAACCAGGTGGGCGCCAACACCGAGCTGATCTTCGACGGCGACAGCCGGGTCCATGCGCCGGACGGTTCCATTCTGCTGTGCGCTCCGTCGTTTCAGGAGGCACTGCTGATCTGGGACACCGAAGCGCACTATGCCCCCTACGTACACCGGCGCACCGAGATCGAAGACCTGCACGACGCACTGGTGCTGGGTATCCGGGATTACTTCTACAAGACCGGTGCCTTCGAGAAGGTGGTGCTCGGACTTTCCGGCGGAATCGATTCGGCCGTCGTCTGTGCACTGGCCGTTGCCGCGCTGGGACCGGAGCGCGTCGTCGGCGTGGCCATGCCTTCGAAGTATTCCTCGCCCGAATCGGTGGAAGACGCCCGCCAGCTCGCCGAAAACCTGGGCATCACGTTTCACATCATTCCGATCATGCCGGCCGTCGATGCCTTTCGGGAAATGCTACGTCCGGTCTTCGACGACCTGCCGGAAGACGTGACGGAGGAGAATATCCAGGCGCGTGTGCGTGGCGTCACACTCATGGCGCTGTCGAACAAGTTCCGCTATCTGCTGCTCTCGACGGGCAACAAAAGCGAAATGGCCGTCGGCTACGTGACACTTTACGGCGACACGAACGGCGGGCTGGCCGTGCTGGCCGACGTCTACAAGACGCAGGTCTACCGCCTGGCCCGTTACATCAACGCCCGAGCGGGTCGCTACGTCATCCCCGAGCGCATCCTGACCAAGCCGCCTTCGGCCGAGCTGCGTCCGGGCCAGAAAGACACCGACTCACTGCCGCCCTACGAAGTGCTGGACGTGATCCTGCAGCGTTACATCGAACATCGGGAGGAAGTGGACGAAATCGTGGCGGCCACGGGATTTGATCGCACGCTGGTGGCCGACATCCTGCGTCGCGTGGACCGCAACGAGTACAAGCGACGCCAGACGCCCCCGGGTCTGCGCGTAACGGGCAAGGCTTTCGGCATCGGACGTCGCCTGCCTATCGTCATGCGCTGGAATCGAGCCGTGCTCGAAGAGGTGCGACGCAACCACACGGCGGCCCTGCAAACCCAGACGGATCGTGCGTCATGATCGCCTACGTGTCGGGCAAGCTGGCGGTCAAAAAGCTGACCGAGGTGGTGGTGGACGTCCACGGCCTGGGCTACCGGCTTCTGATTCCCACGTCCACCTACGAAGTGCTGCCGGAAGTCGGCGCCCCGGTGCACCTGCTGACGCACTACTACGTGCGGGAAGATGCCGTGCTGCTGTTCGGGTTTGCGACCGAGGCCGAGCGCGCGCTGTTCGAGGTGCTGCTGGGCGTGTCGGGCGTCGGACCCCGGCTGGCGCTGGCGGCCCTGTCGGCGTTGTCTCCGGCACAGATTCACGAAGCGGTCACCACAGGCGATGTGCAGACGCTGAAGCGCATCCCCGGCGTGGGCCAACGACTGGCCGAGCGGCTGATCGTGGAACTACGCGACCGGCTGGCACTGCTGGATCTGGCCGAACTGACGCCTGCGGGCGTGGACGATGTGCGTGCGCAGGCCCGCGCCGACGCACTGGCGGCGCTGGAAGCGCTGGGCCTGCCCCGTGCGGCCGCCGAACGCAGCCTGCGCAAAGTGCTCCGGGAGCATCCGGGCATTCAGTCGGCCGAAGAACTCATCCGCCTGGCCCTGCGTGAGCACGGCGGCTAAGCCTGCTGGTGCTGCTGCGACATGCCGTTCGTGGTGGCACGGGTTGCAGCCGCATCGGACCGGCACCGCGGGATGATCACGGTAAAGATGCTGCCGATGCCCGGCTGGCTTTCCACATAGATCTGCCCGTTCAACATGCGCACGATGCGCTGCACGATGGTCAGGCCCAGCCCGCTGCCCTCGTAGTCGCGCGAAAGCCCGCTGGATGCCTGCTTGAACTCCTCGAAGATGACCGACTGCAACTCTTCTGGAATGCCGATCCCCGTGTCGGCCACCTGGAGCTGCACGGTCTCCGCGTCGCCTTCGAGCAGCACGGTCACGCTGCCTGCTTCGGTGAACTTGATCGCATTGTGCACCAGGTTCTTGACCAATCGCTCCCAGAGCCCTTCGTCCACGCAGGCGATCAATGCGGGCTCGCTGCTCTGCACCGTGAGTTCCAGCTTTTTGTCGCGGGCCAGCGGCGCCAGTTCGTCGACCACCGCCCGTGTGGCGGCCACCACATCCAGGTCCTGATGCCGCACGCGCACGGTACCGGCTTCCAGGCACGACATGTAGAGCAGTGCGTCCAGCGTGTCGAGCAGCCGCTGCCCGCTCTGCTTGATGACCTGGGCCATCTCGCGGTGCATCGGATCGTTCAGTTCCTCTTCCAGGATCTGCGCGTAGCCCAGAATGCCGGCCAGCGGCGTGCGGATCTCGTGGTTCATGTTCGCCAGAAAAGTACTCTTCAGGCGGGCCATTTCTTCGGCGGCTTCCTTGGCCGCCACCAGCACGGCCTGATGCTCCTGCACGCGCGTCAGCATTTCGTTGAAGGTGGCGGCCAGCTCCCGGAATTCCACGGGGCCCTCGACCGGCACGCGCACCGAGTAGTCGTGCGTTTCGGCCACCGAGCGGGCCACCCGGCGCAGATGGTCCAGCGGGCGCGTGATCCGGCGCTGCAGCAACGCCACCAGGATCATGCTGATGCCCAGCGACAGCAGGATCACGCTACCGCCGACGGAGGCATAACGCACCATGCGCTCCTGCCAGCCCAGCAGGCTTGCCTGCAGGTACAGGTAACCCTGCGTCTGGCCTTCCCAGTGCACCGGCTCAACGTGGCGTAGCGTTTCCCGGTCGCTGCCGGACGTCGGGAGCCGTGCAGGTAGCGCCGTCGTGGGAAGGCCGCCGAGGTACCAGGCAAACAGCCGCCCGTCGGCCGTGTACAACGCCGCGATCTGCACGGCAGGGATGCTGCGCACACCTTCCAGCATCTCGGATGCCGCCTGCGCGTCCTGAAAGACCAGCGGCGCCACGCTGTGCTCGGCCAGCACCCGCCCCAGCACCTCCAGTTCTCGCGCTTTCTCACGCCGGAACTGGGCCAGATCGTAGAAGGCAAACAGCACCCCGTTCAGCAGCAGGATGACCGTGCAGGTCCAGAGCACGATCAGAAGGAGCTGTGCCTTGAGCGAACAACGATCTACGAGCTTCATCCTGCTTCCTCGTAGATTCGGGCCAGCCGGAGCAGACGGGCACTCAGTTGCAGGCCTGCCCGGCGGGCCGCCGTGACGTTGATTTCAAATCGCACCCGGTTTTTCTCTTCCACCAGCCGCACAATGCCGCCCTGCTTCAGGAAATCCTCTCCTTCTCCAACCGTCAACACCGGTTGATTTTGCAGCTGCTTCAGCGAAGTCTGCAGGACCTGCTTCGGCATCGGCCCCATAAACACGAGATGACACCCTCGAGCCGAAGCGCCGACAGGCAGATGGCGGATTTCCAGCGGCCGGTTGTGGACGGTTTTGCCCTGCAGCTGCTCCAGCGCGCTTCCGAACGGATCTTTCCCCAGAATGCACAGCCGGATGGGCATCGCCGCATCGCCCAGAGCCTCCTCCGGCCAGGCGCTGAACTGGGCAAAATGGTAGAGGAACGCCGCCTTGATCCGGGCAACCCGGACCTTTTCCACGGGCACCGACTGATCCGTTCCGGTCCCAGCAAAACCTGCCCCGCCCGTCAGCAGCAGCAACAAACCGAGAAGCAGTCGGTATTTCAGCGCGTCCATTGCAACGCCAGAGTTAGTTGCCAGCTGGTCTCCATGGCAGCGCCTTCGTGCGCTTCCAGCAGCGGCCGATCCAGGTACACCGACCAGCGCATGCCTTTCAGCGGACCACCCGGCACGTAGAAGTTGAGGGCAGGTTGGATAGTCAGATGCCGCTCGCCCTGCAGTGCCGGGTCGGCGGTCGGGGTCATGGCGGGATTCAGTCGCGCGTCATGGCCCTGCACATCACCCAGCACATGCGCGTCCACATGGAGCGTCCAGGCCATCCAGGCCCGCACCCGATAGGTCACCCAGGCGCCGGCATGTACCCGGTGGCCCAGCCGGTAGCCGTAGCGATTGGTGCCAGTGCGCCAGAGCGCGTCGCCATGCACCCCCAGGTTCCAGTCTCCGAGCCGATGAATGCTGGTGAGCCCCAGCACCAGGTCCCAGGTACCCGAACCCGGCCGCATCGGGTAGGGCAGCGGTTGGCCGGTACCCATGGGCGTATCGTCCCGCACATCCACACGTCCGAGGGGCACCTGCACGCCGAGTAGTCCCACCAGATAATGCGTCGCTCCGGGATGTAAGGCATAATGGACGGCCAGCTGCAGGTCGTTCGGTCCGGAGGCGCTCGTCTCGAAGCGGGTGCCCTGGACGGTTCGGCTCTCCATGGCGGCCTGCTGGTAGCCCAGCATGGCCATCAGCGTGAGCCGGTCCGTCAACCCGTACATCACCTCCACCATGTGCATGGCCATGCGCATGTGCTCGGGCCTCACCGGATAGTCCGCTTCGTGCACATGCCCGCCCTCCATTGCCATGTGCATGAATCGGTAGCCCACCATCCACTGGCCTCGCAGGTGAATGTGGCTACCCAGCACGTCGATGGGGATGAGCTCCAGTTCCAGCAGCTGCTCCAGGTCCAGCTGCGTCAGGTCGTCGGGCAACTCCTGCGCAATGGCCGATCCCGCCATCAGCAGCAATAGCACACCCAGCAGACGACTATGCCCCCGAAGACGCATTATCCGGCCTTGAATTCTGTTGAAACGAGCTTCTGTATGGGTATCGGCCGGAAAGGCTTTTGATTAAATTTTCCGGGAATCCTGCTGAAATTTGTGCAGAACCTGTCCGGGAAGTGAAGGAGTGATCTGGCAAGCCGGCGCCTCGCTTCGTGCCTGACCACAAGCACGAATGCGTTTGTAGAAAGCCACGAAGGCGTCAGCCGTAGTGGCGTCACCCGAGACGGCACTCCGCTTCGCTCCGTGCCGGACTACAAGCGCGTTTTCCCCCGGGCTTACACGTCTGCGATCGCCCCAGTTGCGCGTGCTCCCTGAAACCATTCTTGAAAGACCTGCGCGCCCTTCAGAAGTGCAGCACCAGTTCGAACGAAGCCTGGCGGCCCAGGTCGTACACGTCGACCGGCGCGAAGGCGAAACGCCGGGGCAGACGCTCGCCGACCAGCACCAGCACGGGCGCGCGGTACCAGGGATTGGCGCGATCGAACAGGTTGAACAGGCCCAGCCGTAGTTCGGCCGTGGCGAAGGGCGTCCGGTAGCGGCTCGTCAGCGTCAGGTCCATGCGATGGTAGGGCCCCAGCCGCTCCGGTTGCGCCAGATCTGTATAGCGCTCGGTGTTGGGTGGACCGGATGCCGAAAACCAGGCCACCGTAAGCGCACTGCCCGGCCAGAGCGGCACGTCCAGATATGCCCGAAGCTGGTGACGCCGGTCCCAGGGGGCCGGATACCAGGCGCCACCGTTCAGCGCGTCGTGGGCCAAGTCGACCCGGCTCAGCGCATAGGCCAGCGTGGCCCGGAACGCCCCGAGCGGCTGATCCAGCAGCATCTCCAGCCCGTAGGCCCGGCTGCGCGCGCCGGTAAGCCAGGGCGTCGTCGTTTCGGGGTCGCGCGTGATCAGGAAGAAAGGCGCCACGACCTCGTGCTGCCATACGTTCGCAAAGCGACGGGCGTAAGCGTCAAGCTGCAGACGCGTGCGTCCCGGCCGGAGCTGCACGCCTGCGCTCACGTTGTCCACCACGGTCGGCGGCTGGTTCCGTCCGGTCAGCAGCCAGATGCCCGTGCTGTTCATGTTTGCGAAGGCCAGGTGGTGCAGAAATTGATAGTTCCGGCTGAAGCCGACACCGGCCGACCACTGGCCTTCGGGGTGCAGCGTCAGCTGAAGACGGGGTGAAAAACGAACGTACGGCCCCGTCGAGAAGGCATGGAGCCGAAGCCCGGCCAGCACCTTCAGCAGCGCGCCTGTGCGTCCTTCGTACTGCAGAAAGGCGTCCGTCTGGACCGCCCGCTGCTTTTCCGCGAAGGGACGAGACCGAACGGCCGAATGTTCTTCGTACGAAAGATCCAGATGCTGTAGCGTGTAGCCCAGCGTCCAGTAACCCGCGTCTTGCGCCACCTGTAAGGCCTGCTCCCAGCGCCACTCGGTCAGGGCGTTCGTGTAAGCGAACGGCGCCAGCCGCCGAAACAGCTTCTGAAGGCCGCCCCCGGTGAAGGCGTACAGGAAGTCGTCCTTCGTGTAGCAGCTCTCGTAGGCGGTGGTTGCCAGCAGCGTCTCCAGGTGCAACGCCGCGCCCATTCGGTAGGTGAGCCGGGCGCTGGCCGTGCGGTTGGTCCAGCGCTGTCGGGTTTCGACGTCCATCCATTCAAAATCGGTAGGGCGCGCATCCCAGCGCGGCATCAGGCGCTGGGCCTGCTGGCGGGCATCGTCCCCGCCCAGGTAGCCGCTCAGCGTCAGGCGCACCGGCCCGCCTTCGAGCCGAAGCTTGCCGTGCAGATCATAAAACGTAGCGGCCGAGGGGCCCAGCTCCAGCAGACGGGCCTCCAGATCGGCCACGTTCGGGGGAAGGGGTCCGGTGGGGCGTGCCACGTCGAGCCCGAACGCCACGAGTCGGTCGTTGCCGGGCCAGGCGAGTGCATCGAGCAGCGAGCGGCGTCCGGCCAGCAGCCAGCTTCCCGAACGGCCCAGCGGTCCTTCCAGCAGCAGGCGCCCGGCCACGTTGCTCACGCCGGCCACGCTCTGAGGGCGCTGGTAGCTGCCGCTGCGCGTCACGAAGGCAAGCGTCCCTCCGGGCGGTGCCGCGTAAGTGGCCGGCGCCACGTCGTAGAAAAAGCCGACAGCCTGGAGGGCGTCCGGGTTGAAGGCGTCGAAGAGACCGAACAGATGGGACGGATGGTAGACGGGCACACCGTCGAGCAGCACCTGAAAGCCGTCGGTCTGGCTGCCCCGCACGGTCAACCCATCGAGCCCGATGGCCAGTCCGACGGCCGGAAGCGCCTGGAGCGCCCGGAGCACGCCGCGCTCGCCGAACGGCGCGAACCGTGCGGGTTGCACCAGCCGCTGCCAGGTGGTGTCGATCCCGTCGAGCCAGGCGGCGCTTCCCACGATGAGCACGGCGGGGAGCGCCTCGGTCCGGGGCGCAAGCGCGAGCCGCAGCGGCCGCGTCGTTTCGCGCACGGCCAGCGAAACGGTCTGCGACGCGTAGCCCACGTACGAGGCGGTCAGCGTCAGCGTATCGCATGCGGCCGGCAGTGCTACCGTCGCGACAAACCGCCCTTCGGCATCGGCCATAGTGCCCCACAGCCGACCGTTCGCCCACCAGGAAATTGTCGCGTAGGGCAGCGGCAGGCCAGTCGCCGCATCGCGCACCTGCCCCTCGATCGAGACGTTGCGCGAGGGGGCTTCCAGCAATAGAAGCTGGCGCCGCGCCGTGTCGGCCTCCAGGACAAGCCCCTGCCGGGCCAGCTCGCGCGTGAGTGCTTCGATGAGATGGGACTCGGTCGTCTGCAGCGTGACGGTGCGCCCTTCGACGAGCGCGTCGCGATAGAGCACCTGATAGCCGCTGCGCCGGGCCACGTCGTCGAGCACCTGGCGAAGCGGCACTTCCTGATAAACGACCGGCTGGGCCCGGACCGCCCCCGCCAGGCCCAGCAGGCTGACCATGAGGATCATTCGGCACGCGATCCTACCGCCCCGCATCGGCTTCGAACCGGTAGTGCTTCGGCGCGACCTCGACGAAGCGACCGCCCAGCACCCGTCCCAGATCCTGCAATACCTGCGGCAGGCTGTCGAGCGTCAGCGTGCCGCTGAGCGTCTGCGACGCGTAGGGTTCCGGCAGCGTGAGCCGTACGCCGAAGTGATGCGCCAGCTCGACGGCCACCTGCGCGGCCGGATCCTGCACAAAGGTCAGCCGCCCCTGCAACCAGTCCAGGTAGGTTTCGGCCGGAGCCGGCTCCGGCGGCGTCAGATGTCCGTCGGCCGTCAGGCGGCTGCGCTGGCCGTCGGTGAGCACCTGCTGCTGGCCGCGCGGCCCTTCTACCCGAAGCCGCCCCGTCTCCAGAAAAACCTCCACGCCGTCCCAGGTGCGCACGTCGAAGCGTGTACCCAGTACCGTGATGCGCACCGCTCCGGCCTCCACCTGAAACTGCCGCTCCGGCCGGTGCACCACGTCGAAAAATGCCTCGCCCTCCAGACGGTAACGCAGGACGGTTTCCGAAGCGGCCAGCCGGTAGAGCTGCGAATGCGGCCGCAACGTGATCTGCGAGCCGTCCGGCGCCGTGTAGACCTCGGGGGTGGCATCGGCCGAAGCCACCAGCACGGGCACGCTTTCTTTCACCGCATACAGCCACCAGCCCAGACCGGCCGCCAGCAGCACCACCGCCACGACCAGCGCCCGACGCCAGTACAGGCGGCGAACCTGCGGTCTGCGCTGCGGTGCCCGGTCGGCCGCCTGCCGATGCATCCGCGCCGCGATCCGCTGCCAGATCCGCTCGCTTCGCTCCGGCGGCACGGCCGGGGCCGCCTCGTCGGCCAGCGCCAGCAGTGCCCGGCCCAGCGGATCGTCGGCCAGGTCCGGGTCGGACGCCAGCGGACGCCCTTCCTCCCGGAGCTGCCCGATCCGCCGGGCCAGCGCTTCGTCACGGTCGCTATGGGACGGTCGCTTCATCATCGGTAAAGATACAAGGTCGGGGTGCCCGGTGGACGCCCCGCCCGGTTTTTCTTACGAATCCCGCTGCACGTCACCGGTACCCAGGAAGATGCGGTAGGTCTGCGGAATGCCGTAGAAGCGCACCAGTGCCGAGCCGTCGCCGTTCATCTCGATGGTGCCTTCCACCTCATGCACCACCTCTTTGTCGCCCGTGCGCTTGACCATCCGCACCTCGTAAGCCAGCGTGCCGTAGGTCAGATGCTCCAGCGAGTCGGTCGCCGACGGCTTGAGGATGTAAACCGGCCCGTCGGTCACCAGGTGCGCCCGGAATTCCATCTCCACTTCCTGCCCCTTGTCGTTCACGAAATGCCGGGCGCCCTCCATCTGCTGCTCACCCTCGAAGGTGATCGTGTCGCTTGCGGCCTCCAGGCCCTCGACGTGCCAGGTGGCCCGACGCTCGAACGAAGCGCTCCGTTCGTTGCCCGAAGGCGTCCGATGGGCCACCGAACCCTTGCGGAAGCCCTCGAACTCGATCGAGGCGATCCGTTCACGTTCGGCCCGCGGATGGGCGATGAACTGTCCCTCGCTGTCCTTGAAGATGTACTTCAGCAGCGCTTCGATGGACTTCTGGAAGTTGGGGCGGGACACTTCATGGATGAAGTAAATCGTGTGCGTACCCGTCGTCGAGTCGTAATCGACGCGGAAGCCCCGCCGCATGCCGCGCCAGTAGCGCGGGTTCTGGACCTCGTCGCCATTTTTCGAGGCGACGCTGCCCGCCAGGTAGTACATGCCGTTCTGGTCGAACGTGGCCGTGGCGTCGTACAGGTCGGTCATCATGCCGTCGCTCTGATCGGCCAGCGACTGCGCCACAATCTCGGCCACGGCCTGCGCGTCTTCTTCGCTGAGCGCCGTCTCGTTGCCGCTCTGCAGCGCGTCGCAGGCTGCCAGCGAAAGGGCCAGCAGCAACATCAGTCCACCGTGATAGAACCGCTTCATCGCACACCTCCTGTGGTTTGGTGATTCGGATGGTACGACAGGCCGGCCTGCTGTCGGCCGGCTACTTCCTGTACACGAAAGACGACCGCTACCCCCATCCGAATCCCCAAAAATCCAGAGCGCTTATGCGACGTGTCGCCCGAACCCCGGAAGCGCCCGCTAGAAACCGCGCCAGTCCGTGCATCATTACGACCGGGCAAACGGCCACGTCCCCACCACGACGGGCGAACCGCGCCCCGTCGCACCCGTCGGCTCGTGTTCGACCCATGGGGTGGCGCCGTCATGCACGACAGCCCTGTGGCCATGCAGCGCGGGGCGGGCGGTTGTGTTCGAAGCACGGCGCACACCTTACTCGCTCCCGATTGCCGGAAGGCCGCACGCAAAAAAACAACCCGTGGCGGCCGCCGAAAGACCGACCGCCACGGGTTGCGTCAGCTATGGATCGCCCACCTCAGCGCACGCGGACCATCCGGCCCGTGAACACCTCGCGCGTGCTGCCGGGCGATGTTACCAGCACCCGGTACACGTACACCCCGGCCGCCAGGTCGTCCACCTGCAGGCGCAGGCGCCGCGCCCGTCCTGCTTCCAGCCGCGCCTGCGGCACGCGCCGCACCAGCCGCCCCAGCATGTCGAACACCTCCACCGCCACCTGCGACGAAACCGGAAGGTCCAGCAGCAGCTCCACGACGCCCGCCCGTACCGGGTTGGGATAGTGCCCGTGGAAGGCGAAGCGATCGGGCAGACCGCCCTCCGTCGCCGTCAGCTGGCCCCGCACCAGCACCAGCGGCACCGCCGGACCCACCACTTCGAGCACATCGCCGCCCTCAACGCGGCTGCTGTCGGTGGCGACTACGCGGTGGTACAACCGCTGCGACTGCCCCGGTGCGGTGCCCAGCGAATCCAGCAGGTCGGCCAGTTCCCGGTAGGACAGTCCTATCGTGGTATCCCGGCCGGCCACGCGACGGCGAAGCACCTGTGCAAAAAGCGAGTCGCGGGCCAGCTCCCAACGGTAATAGATCGGATCACCGTCCGGGTCACGCACGCCCCACCAGACAATCTGTAACGTATCCGTGGGCTCCCCGGCAATCTGCACCGTTTCCCATACTACAGGGAGTTCCAGAGCCGGGGGTGGCGGTGCGCTATTCCCTCGAACCAGCACCAGCCGCCGCGCCGCGCCCGACACCTCCGCATGGCCATCGCTGACCACCACCCGGTGGTACAGCACCAACTGCTCCCCTACGCCCAGACCCACCGAATCCACCAGCGACCAGAGCTCCGAAGGCAACACCACCACCAGCGTGTCCCCCGTCTCCACACGACGCCAAACCCGAGCAAAATCCTCCTCCGGCGACAACTCCCACCTGTACCGCAACGCATCGCCATCAGCGTCCCGCGACGCACGCCACACCACACGCAACGTGTCGCCACCTCCTGCGCCAACCTCCAGCACCGATCCGTCGGCCGGCTCCAGCATCTCCGCCAACGCCGGCACCGCATTCCCTCGAACCAGCTCCAACCGCCGCGCCGCGCCCACCACCTCCGTATGACCATCGCTGACCACCACCCGGTGGTACAACGCCAACCGCTCCCCTACACCCAGACCCACCGAATCCGCCAGCGACCAAAGCTCCGATGGCAACACCACCACCAACGTGTCCCCCGTCTCCACTCGACGCCAAACCCGAGCAAAATCCCCCTCCGGCGACAACTCCCACCTGTACCGCAACGCATCGCCATCAGCGTCCCACGACGCACCCCACACCACACGCAACGTGTCGCCACCTCCTGCACCAACCTCCAGCACCGATCCGTCGGCCGGCTCCAGCATCTCCGCCAACGCCGGCACCGCATTCCCTCGAACCAGCTCCAACCGCCGCGCCGCGCCCACCACCTCCGTATGACCATCGCTGACCACCACCCGGTGGTACAACGCCAACCGCTCCCCTACACCCAGACCCACCGAATCCGCCAGCGACCAAAGCTCCGATGGCAACACCACCACCAACGTGTCCCCCGTCTCCACTCGACGCCAAACCCGAGCAAAATCCCCCTCCGGCGACAACTCCCACCTGTACCGCAATGCATCGCCATCAGCGTCCCGCGACGCACGCCACACCACACGCAACGTGTCGCCACCTCCTGCGACAACCTCCAGCACCGATCCGTCGGCCGGCTCCAGCATCTCCGCCAACGCCGGCACACTGTTTTCAATCTGCAGGAACAATGGTTGGGCGGTACCTGCAACTTCCGCCCGCTTTCCTCCGGCCAGCATGGTGCTGTCCCACACGACGACGCGATGAGCCAGCCAGCGTCCTTCTCCCACCGATACACCCAGCGAATCCAGCAGGGCGATCAATTCCTGATGCGAAACGGTGACCGAAGTGTCGGTCCCCACCCACACGCGGCGGTACACGTACTGCATCGACGTATCCCCCAGTTCCCAGCGATAGACCAGAACGTTGCCATCGGCATCCGTTGCGTGCGGCCAGCTTACCCACAGCGTATCGAGCACGCTTCGGCTCAGACGCAGGGTGTCGCCGGAACCCGGCCTGACCGGCGCCACGGCGACGGGAAGATGCAGCAGCTCCTGCGGAAGGAACTCCAGCGCCCCGATGTCGCACCGGGCCGCGCCGTCTTCGTCGCCGTCCTGCGGCCGCTCCACCCCCCGAAGGTCCTCGGTCGGACACACACTGTCGTCTCCCGCATCCAGCGCCGGACTGTCGGCCAGGAGCCGATACGTACCTGTTGAGTCGTCCACCACTACCAGACGCGCATCACGCCCTATGATATTTCCGTTATGCTTGTCTTGCAGGTCACAAGTACTGAAACCATTCTGAATTAAAACATGAGAAGAGTTTGGATCAATTGTTCCTATACAATCACCACCTACATTTCCTGCAAACAAACTATTTTTCATAGTAGGATAACTATTGCTACCCCAATAACCTCCTCCTTCAAAAGCTTGGTTTTCAATAATAGAAATATTACGCCAATTGACAGGATTGCTTTTATCAACCTTGATAGCACCTCCTGCGCCATACGATGTATTATTTCTAAAAAACAACACATTTTCCATTTCAACATTATCTGACCTATATAGAATCATACCTCCACCATGATATCTAGCTGAATTATACAAGATTGCAACATCTTTAAGAATAACATTCCCCCCTCCTTCAGTAAGTCCATATCCAATTGAAATTCCTCCTCCATAATTAGCCGAATTATTATAAACCACATTCTCTCGCAATACCATTTCAGCATCAGCTCCCACAAAAATCCCTCCTCCAGCACCACCAGAGGAATTATTCAAAAAATCTGTTTTTACCAAAGAGGAACTTCCCCAAAGTTGATATATTCCCCCTCCTGCTCTAGAAGCACGATTATATGCAACTTCCACTTCACTCAAAAACACTTTACAATTTGCTATGAACAAACCGCCTCCGTAAGTAGAGGATGTATTATATTCTATGATTGTTGCAGAAACAACTAAGAAAACATCAATGAAAACATTACCATCACAATTTATCGCTCCACCATATTCAGCATGATTATTATATATTTTTGCCCTTGTTATTTGAAAATTTGTTGTTTGAACATCAGAATCCAACACAACACCTCCCCCACTATTTTCAGCTGTATTATCATAAACGTTCACCTCATCCAATATTAGATTGCCGTTAGCATATATTCCTCCACCACCTTCAGCATAGTTATTAAAAACTTCAGATCTTTTAAGTGTTAACCTTCCTTTATCACTGATATAAACACCTCCTCCGCGGCTTCCAGTGTTATTATAAACCTTTACATCTTTAGCTAGCACATATCCGTTAATTAGAATACCAGCACCCTCATGAGCAGAATTATTCACAACGGCCAATTCTTCCAAAATTAATTCACTTTGATAATCCACATAAATACCTGCACCTCTTTGTTCTTCACGTTGCTGTCCATTAGCTAATCCATTCACAACAATCAATCCTTTTAACATCGTAGTAGAATCTGTGTTACTTGCAATTATCACATGATAAGCATTGCTGCCTCGCAAAACATCATATATCCCATCCCCATCCGAATCGATGTCATTCTGATCCAGATCTCCGCTCAGCACCGTCGGGTTGGCTTCCCAGTCGCGCTGGGAGCGGTCGGTTTCGGTGCCGGCGAAGCCGCCATAGATGGCCACGCCGCTTTTCATCCGGAACGACAGCGTCCGGTCGTTGTCCGTCAGCCCGGTGCCCTCGTCGGGGTAGTACACCCCCGCCGCCACCCAGATTTCATCGCCTGCCTGCGCCGCCGCCAGCGCATCCTGGAGCGACGTGTAGGCATCGGCCCAGGAACTGCCATCGTTGGCCCCCGTCGCGTCTTTTTTCACGTAGATGATCCGCTGCGCCTGAGCGCTCGTGCCCAAAAGCAATGCCACCATCAGCCCGGTGGCCAGACCTCGTAGCATGCGTACCATGACTGCCCTATCGATTGGTGAACCCATCAGGAAACAAAAGGACCACTCTGCAACCGATCAGCACCTGCTTCCGGGAAGTGCCGGTTTTCCAGACGGGCCCCGTTCCTCACAACCGCAGCGGCACACCCCGGGGTACTTTCGGAATATATCGGCGATCGTCCGGCAACGCAAGCATCGCGGCCACCAATGGCATTGCTTCAGACCGTATGCCTACGGCACCCGCTTTTGCAAAAACAACGTGACGACGTCCCGACTGATCAGCAGCAATGCCTTCGCTTTATCCTTCAGGCGCCTTGAAGAAAGGTCCCGTTTCCATGCGGTCCAGTAGCCTCGCCGCTCGCAAAGCAACACCTCGAAGCCCGCACGTCCCACAAGCGCGTGTATATCGCGCAGGGAAAACGTATAGGGATGCCCTTTGTCAATTCGCAGAAGCTCAATCCAGAACCGCACGAATTTTCCCCAGCGGTGATAGATATTCTGTCTGAAATAGAAGCAACCTCCCGGAACAAGCACCCGATGGATTTCTGCGATAACCTGAACAGGATCCTGGCAATGATCCAGCACATTGTCCATGATCACCAGATCAAAGCTTTCATTTTCGAAGGGTAAAGCTTCGCCCATACCCCTGTGATACACAACCTGCGGGTCCCGGTACTTTCTGAACTTCTCAACGGACCTGAAGAAATCTTCCAGGGGATCTATGGCGTGTCGATAGCCGGAAGGCAGGTGCGTGATGATGCCCGCAGCTCCGCTACCTACTTCCAGAATCCGCGTATCCTGTTGTATCGTAAAAAAAGGCGCGATTTTCCTGATCAGATCCTCGGCATAGGTCCTGTAATAACGCAGATCCGTCCTGTCAGCAACGTGCTGCCACCAGTCTCGTTCGTAACGCTGGGCAAGCTGCCAGCGCTGCCGGTCGTTTTTTCGCATAGTCCCTGGCGTTTCGTCCGTCTATGAAAGATACGGTCTTTCGAAGACGGCTTTCCACGCAACGGCAAAGGGATCGACATTTTCCGGCCATGCTCATCATCGCGGCCCGTGAACAGGACGGCGGGCGGGGCGTTGCCTCTGGCAAAACAGAACCCCGGGCATGATTCCCCGCGAGCTGTTTCAGAAGATCCGGCGGCTGGAGGTGCGCACGCGCGGGCTGGTCGACAGCCTCTTCGGCGGCGAATACCACACGGCCTTCAAAGGACAGGGGATCACCTTTGCCGAAGTGCGGCCCTACCAGATCGGCGACGACGTGCGCACGATCGACTGGAACGTCTCGGCCCGCATGGGCGCGCCCTACGTGAAGCTGTTCGAAGAAGAACGGGAGCAGACGCTGCTGCTCGTGGTCGATGTGTCGGGTTCGCAGGGCTTCGGCGTGCGTGGCCGCACGAAGCGCGAGCTGGCCGCCGAGATCTGCGCCGTGCTCGGCTTCAGCGCGCTGCGCAACCACGACCGCGTGGGGTTATTGCTCTTCACGGATCGCATCGAAGCGTTCGTGCCACCGCGCAAGGGCCGTCGGCACGTGCTTCGGCTCGTGCGTGACCTCTACGCCTGCCGCCCCGGCTCGACGCACACGGACCTGCGCGTGGCGCTCGACTACCTGATGCGCGTGCTGCACCGCCGCGCTATCATCCTGATCTTGAGCGACTTTCTGGACATGCCGGACTTCGAGCGACCGCTGCGGGCGCTGGCCCGACG
>Ga0207751_100336_pt1 | contig 21221 bp, 18 predicted proteins | sample CeladaPassaD2F06_FD_187494 | JGI IMG/M metagenome (GOLD analysis project Ga0207751, IMG submission 187494) | Cellulose-adapted microbial communities from the Joint BioEnergy Institute, USA - Passage D2F06 (SPAdes) (version 2) | ecosystem: Engineered > Bioreactor > Continuous culture >... | reverse complement strand
CCGATTTTCGGAGTGGGCGATGCAGCTGTCGGATCGCTCAAGTTTCCACATAGCTCTGTAAATTGACGAAAGACTATGAGAACCGCAGATTTTAGGGTTGGGACTCCAGATTTAAGGGGCCTGACCGTTTTTGTCTTTATTCTGCCGCAAAGCCTGTGAAAATGGAAAAATCGATGCACTTTTGTCGTTATTCTGTTCGGACATCCGCGGGCGAAAACTAAAACGGGAACCCCTCCGGCTTCACAGCCTCATGGGTTCCCGTTTCGATGCTTCGCGTCAGCCGTTCAGTCAGCCGTTCACCACTTCCGTCGGCTTGGCGCCGCTGTGTGCGCCGCGCACGACGGTGATGCGGGACACGCGCAGGTTGTCGGTTTCCTCGACGATGAATTTGTAACCGCTTCCGTGTTCCACGATCTGGTTCTTTTTCGGCGGTATTTCGATCTGGGAATAAATCCAGCCGCCGATCGTGTCGTAGTCGTCCGTCGGAATGTCCAGCCCGAACAGGCTGTTCACTTCCTCGATGAGCATCATGCCGCTGATCGAGTAGGTGTTTTCGTCCTTTTGCTCCACGTCGGCGCGTTCCTCGTCGAATTCGTCCTGGATTTCCCCGACGATTTCCTCCATGATGTCTTCCATGGTCACCAGGCCGGACGTGCCGCCGTATTCATCGATCAGGATGGCGATCTGCGACCTGTTCTTCTGCATCAGCTTCAGCAGCGAACTGATCGGCATGCTCTCCGGCACGGTGAGGATCGGACGCAGAATCGAGCGCAGGTCCTGGATATTGCCTTCGCTTTTGATCAGGTCTTTGATGTGGATGAACCCCACGATGTTGTCCTTGTCCGTTTCGCAGACCGGATAGCGGGTATGCATCTCTTCCAAGGCGATCCGCTTGTTTTCCTCAAACGGAAGATTCATGTACAGACAGACCATTTCCGTGCGGGGAATCATGATCTCCCGGGCGTTCGTTTCGGCGAATTCGAAGATGTTGTCCACCAGGGTCAGCTCGGTGTTGTCGATGTATCCGCTCTTGTGGCTTTCCTTCATCAAAATGCGGATTTCTTCTTCGGTGTGGGCTGAGGTTTCCCCGGCGGGTTCGATGCCCACCCATTTCAGCATCCGGTTGGCCATGCCGTTCAGAAGCAGGATGAACGGGCGCATGATCCGGTAAAACCAAACCATCGGCGCCGCCGTCCAGAGCGTGACGGATTCCGCCTTGCGGATGGCCAGCGATTTCGGCGCCAGCTCGCCCAGCACGATGTGCAGCATGGTGATGATGATGAACCCGATGGCGAAGGCGAACGGATGGACCAGGTTCTCGCCCAGGCCGAGGAACTTGAACATCGGTTCCATAGCGGCGGCAAGAGCCGGCTCCCCGATCCAGCCCAGCGCCAGGGAAGACAGGGTGATGCCGAGCTGGCAGGCGGACAGATAAGCATCCAGATTGTTCGTCAGATGCGAGGCAAACTTCGCCCGCACATGACCGCCCTGGGCCAGGGTGTCAATGCGCGTGCCGCGCACCTTGACCATGGCAAATTCGGCCGCCACGAAAAAGCCGTTCAGAAACACCAGGAAAAAGATGAGGACCAGATCCACGCCTAGCGGAAAAGGGTCACTGCTCAATGATTCCCTACCCCCGCCGAGAGAGGATAGGTGCACCTCCTTCGGAACCAGAAAAATGGAATATATGTTTGTTAATAAAATAATTTAAAGGTTTTCCGGCCCGTCGTCAAACCGAAGAGGGGGGAGCTACGGGCTGCCGTATCCCACTCTATTCGCTACGGCCCGCCCACTATGCCATTTTTGGGGCCAGACGGACCAAAATACCCGAAATCCCGCCCGTACCGGAAAACGGCGTCACCTTTGCACGGCGGAAGGTTGATCTTGTCCCGCATCCGGGGAACCGTTGCGTCCCGTTTTCGCCGCGCCGTTTTCCCGCGTTTCGGCGGCGCGGCCGCCCGGGCCGAGGCGGCGTTCCCGGCTTGCGCGAATCCGTTCCTCCATCCCCTGCGACGTGGGATGGTAAAACGAGCGGTCTTTCAACGGATCGGGCGCGTACTGTTGCTCCACGTAGTGACCGGGATAGTCATGCGGATATTTGTACCCGGTGTGGCCGAGCTTGGCTGCGCCTTTGTAACTTATGTCGCGGATGTGCATCGGCACCTCGTAGGACGGCCGCCGCGCGATCGCTTCCATGGCGTTTTCGATGGCGAGCAGAACGGAGTTGGATTTCGGGCTTTCCACCGCGAACAGGATGGCCTGGGCGATCGGGAGCCTGCCCTCCGGCCAGCCGATGCGCTCGTACGCCTGCCACGCGGCCACCGCCTGGACCAGCGCCTGCGGGTTGGCCAGGCCGATGTCCTCGCTGCACGCCACGGTAAGCCGCCGGACGAACACCAGCGGGTCCATGCCCAGTTTTTCCACCCCGTACAAAAACCAAAACAGCGCGGCGTCGCTTGAACCCCGCACGCTTTTGTGAAAAGCCGAAAGCACGTCATACTGCGTCGATTCGTCCGCCTGCACCGTCGGCTGGCGGATCGCCTCTTCCGCCGTTTGCAGCGTAATGCGCACCGTCCCGTCCGGGCCGGGCGGCGTGGCCATGGCCGCCAGCTCCAGCGCGGACAGCGCCCGGCGGATGTCGCCGTTGGCCGCCGTCGCGATGTGCAGCATCGCGTCCTCGTCGACGCGCAGCTTCATGAAACCAAGTCCTTTCACCGGATCGGCGACGGCCCGGCGCATCGCTTCCAGCACGTGCTCCCGCGTAAGCGGGAACAGTCGGTACAGCGTGGAACGGGACAGGAGCGCCCCGTTGATGGTATGGTACGGATTTTCCGTGGTGGCGCCGATGAAGATGATCGTTCCCTTTTCCACCGCCGGCAACAGGGCGTCCTGCCGCGCGTGGTTGAAACGGTGCACTTCGTCGAGGAACAGGATCGTCTTGCGGCCGTAGAGACGGCGGTTGCGCTCCGCCTGTTCGATGACGTCCCGCACGTCCTTGACCGAGGCGTCCACCGCGTTCAGCCGCACGAAGTCCCCCTTCGTCCGTTTCGAAATGATGTGCGCCAGCGTCGTCTTGCCGCTGCCCGGCGGACCGAACAGGATGATGGAACTGACCGCGTCCGATTCGATGGCGCGGCGAAGCAGCTTGCCCGGGCCGACCAGGTGTTCCTGGCCGATGAATTCGTCCAGCGTGTCCGGCCGCATCCGGTCCGCCAGAAGCCCCATGCGCGGTTCGCTTTCCAGCGCGTGGCCGAACAGATCCGCATCGTTTCCGTTCATGCCGTTTGGCCTCCCTTTCCCGTTATCCCCGTTCCCTCGGCACGAGGGCCGGGTCGTCGGTCACGATGCCGTCCACGCCCGCCCTGAGGAGCGGGCCGACTTCGGCGGAATGCCTGACGGTCCAGACGAGGGTAAGGGCGCCCCGCCGGTGGATGCGCTGGACGAGCCTGGCGTCCGCCATGTCCAGGCGGACGTTGATGAAATCGGCGAATTCGGCGAAACGGTCCAGATCCTTTTCGGAAGGTTTCCTGCCGCTTTGCCCGACGAGCACGCCGATCTGAAGCTGCGGAAGCAGATTTCGCAGCCGGCGCATCGACTCCGGGTGGAACGACTGGACGATAAGGCGGTTCTCAATGCCTTGCAGCAGGCCGCGGGCGGTAAGCTGCGCGGCCAGCTCGGCTTCGGCGTCCGAATCTTTCAGTTCCACCAGCAGGCCGATCTTTCCGGCGTAGCGGTCCAGCACCTCTTCCAGCAATGGAATAGGCTGTCCGGCAAACGCGGGATCAAACCAGGAACCCGCGTCCAGCCGGCTCAAAACGTCCCAAGGGAGATCGGCGACGCGGCCCCTCCCGTCCGTGGTCCGGTCCACCGTCGCGTCATGCATGACCACCAGCCGGCCGTCCCGGCTGCGCCTGACGTCCAGTTCGATGAAGTCGGCTCCTTCCCGGAGCGCCAGGTCGAAGGCGGCAAAGGTGTTTTCCGGCGCGCGCATGGATACGCCGCGGTGGGCAACGATCCAGGGACGGGCATAGGGCCATCGGTCCGCTTGATCCGAAACGGACCGCTCCGTTTGCTCCGCCTGGGGCTGGGCGGCCGAGGCGGCGGCTTTCCGGGATTTGCCCGCAACGACGGCGGAAGGCAAATGCCCGATGGAGGACAGGCGATTCCGCAAGTCGGAAGAATCGGCCCCGGCAGGGGAGACATTGCGCCCCGAAAGCGCCGAAGCCGGAAACCCGGAGGCGGAAAGGAACAGGGACGGGATGAAATACGCGGCCGACGCGGTCCACGCCGCGGACCACGCCGGCAGGCTCCGCGCGGCGGTTTGCCGGACGGTGGCAACCGTCGCGAACGCGGCCACGATGATCACCGTCGCGGACATGAAGGCTTTCCGGAATGGCGTGTTCTTCAAGGTGTCTTCCCCGCTTTTGGCCGTCTTTCATGACGTTTTTTTCATCATACCACAATGGCCCCGCTTTGCGCAGGCAAGCGCGGATTTGAGCCGCTTGCGCGGACAAAAAACCTCCGCCTTGTCCGGATCGGCGGGTCTTGCCAGGGGATCCGGGCAGACGGAGGAGGATGAAGACTTGGTTGCCGTATGATGTTTCCGTCACCATTCGTCGAACGGATCTTGCCCCTGCTGCCGCACCCCGGCTTCCCGGTGATCGCGGCCGGAGCTTTCCTCGCCCATGGCTTCCTGCGGATAACCTCCCTCGCCGAAAGGCGGTTCATCCCATGGATCCCAGAACGGATCCTGCGGCTGAAACATTTCCTGCGCCTGCTGCATCTGCTCGCGGTCCGACGCGCGGCGGCTTGCCGATCCGTTCCGTTTCGTCCGGCGGCTTCCGGACTTTTGCGTCCGCTTTCGGATTCCCGCTGCCGCTCCGCCTGTCGCCGCGCGGGCGATCCGGCCGGAACGGACCCGTTCCCCGCCGCCGCCTGTCCGTCCCTGGCGGCTCTTGCCCACGGTCTGCACCTCCGCATACAGGATGTTCCATTGTATGGGAGCGGACAGGCAAATGGCGAAGGCGGATGCCGAGGGACGAAAAAAAACGGGCGAAAGCCCGCCCGTTCCGGCCGGTTCGCCGTGACGGACGGGCTTTTTGCCGAGAGGCCGGTACCAGGCGTTACGCGTTCCCATCGGAAGACGGGCCGCCCAAGCCGGCTTCCGGTCCATCCGCGGAGGCGCCGTCCCCGCCCGACTCCTTCCCCTCCGCGGCCGTTCCGCCAGAGGCGGCCGCCTTCCGCGCCAGCTCAGCCTGCGCCTTGGCGGACAGGCGGATGTGCAGTTCCTCCAGCTGCCGCTCGGTCACCGGCGACGGCGCGTCCGTCATGGGATCGGAGGCGCTGGCCGTCTTCGGGAAAGCGATGGTTTCGCGCAGGTTGTCCCGGCCGGCCAGCAACATGACAAGCCGGTCCAGCCCGAAGGCGATCCCTCCGTGCGGAGGCGTGCCGTATTCCAGCGCGTCCATGAAGAAGCCGAACTTCTCCCTGGCTTCTTCCATCGTAAAGCCCAGCGTGCGGAACATTTGCTCCTGCATTTCCCGCCGGAAAATCCGCATCGAGCCGCCGCCCACCTCGTAGCCGTTCAGCACCAGGTCGTACGCCTGGGCCTTCATCGCGCCCGGATCGGTGTCAAACAGCGGCACGTCCTCGTCCCGCGGTCGGGTGAACGGGTGGTTTTCCGCCTCCCAGCGCTTTTCCTCCTCGTTCCAGGCCAGCAACGGAAAGTCGATGACCCACGCGATCTCGTACCGGCTTTCGTCGATCAGCCCCAGATCGCGGGCGACTTTGAGCCTCAGCTGCCCCATCACGTTGGCCGCGATCTTCAGCTTGTCGGCGGAGAAGCAGATGAGGTCGCCTTCTTCCACGCCGAGCCGCTGGCGCAAGGCCTCGATTTCCTCCGGCTTGAAAAACTTCACGATCGGCCCGCGCCATTCCCCGTCTTTGACGGTAATCCAGGCCATGCCCTTGCCGCCGTAGCGGACGGCGAACGGCTGCAGGTCGTCCAGCTCCTTGCGGCTCCAGTTCGCGCAGCCCTTGGCGTTCAGCGCCTTGACCACACCGCCGGAAGCGGCGACGGAGGCAAACACCTTCACGTCGCTGTCCTTTACGATGTCGGTGACGTCCACGATCTCCAGGCCGAACCTCAGATCCGGTTTGTCCGACCCGTATTTGTGGATGGCTTCATCCCAAGTAAGCCGGCGGAACGGCCGCGGCAGCTCCAGACCAATCGTTTCCTTGAACAGATGGACGATCAGCCCCTCCATCAGGTCAAGCAATTGGTCCCGCGACAGGAATGACGTCTCGATGTCCACCTGCGTGAACTCCGGCTGCCGGTCGGCCCGCAAATCCTCGTCGCGGAAGCAGCGGGCGATCTGGTAATACCGCTCCAGCCCGGCGATCATGAGCAGCTGCTTGAACAGCTGCGGCGACTGCGGCAGGGCGAAAAATTCTCCCGGATGCACGCGGCTCGGCACCAGGTAGTCGCGCGCCCCTTCCGGCGTGCTGCGGGTGAGGATCGGCGTCTCGATCTCGATGAACCCGTGGCTGTCCAGATATTCGCGGATGGCGCGCATCGCCTTCGCGCGCAGCATCAGCGTCCGCTGCATTTCCGGACGGCGCAGGTCGAGGAAGCGGTATTTCAGGCGCACCGCCTCGTCCACGTCGATGCCGTCCTCGATGGCGAACGGCGGTGTCTTGGCGGTGTTCAGGATCTCCACTTCCGTCACCCGCACCTCGATGTCCCCCGTGGGCAGGTTCGGGTTGAATGTCTCGGGATCGCGTTCCACCACCTGTCCGCGCACCGCCAACACATATTCGATGCGCGCCCGGTCGGCGATTTCGTGGGCTTCCTTGGAGAACTCGGGGCTGAACACCAGCTGGATGATGCCGCTTCGGTCCCGAAGGTCGATGAACAGCACCCCGCCGAGGTCCCGCCAGCGCTGCACCCAGCCGTTCAGCACCACCGTCTTGCCCACGTCCTGTTTGGTCAGCTTGCCGCAATCGTGCGTTTTCAGCATCATCGCAAGTCCTTCCCCTTTTCCTCCTGCAAAATTCGCGCAAGTTCCTCCGGCGCCACTTCACGCTGCTCGCCCGTATCCAGCCGCTTGAGCGCGATGACGCCGCGGTCCAGTTCGTCGTCGCCGACGACGGCCGCGTAGCGCGCGCCGATCCGGTCCGCCGCCTTCAGCTGCGCCTTGATTTTGCGGCCCTGGTAGTCGCGCTCCACCGCAAGGCCGGCCATCCGCAGTTTCCGGATGAGGCCCGCCGCCGCCCGCTCCGCCCGCTCGCCGAGGGCGACCCAGTACAGGTCGACGCCGCCGTCCGAATCCGGCCGGTCCTGCCGTTGTTCCAGCAGCCGGATGGCGCGCTCCAGGCCGATGGCCATGCCCACGCCGGGACGGTCCTCGCCGCCGATCTGCGCCACCAGGCCGTTGTAACGTCCGCCGCCGCCGACGGCGTCGATGGCGCCGATTCCATGCGCCTTGTATTCGAAAGCGGTGTGGGTGTAATAATCCAGTCCGCGCACGAGCCGATGGTTGACCGTATAAGAGATCTCCATCGCTTCAAGATGTTCGCGAACCCGGGCGAAGTGCGCCGCGCACGCTTCGTCGAGGCTGTCCAGAATGGACGGCGCGTCCACGAACTTGTCCTGGTCCACCTTGCAGTCCAGCACCCTCAGCGGGTTGCGCGCCATGCGCGCCTGGCAGTCCTTGCACAGCGTATCCCGCATGGGCTCGAGGTAGGCAAGCAGCCGTTCGCGGAAGGCGGCGCGAACTTCGGGCGTGCCGACGGAGTTGATTTCCACCGTGACGCCGTCCAGGCCGAGCATCCGGTAAAAATCGTATCCGAGGGCGATCACTTCCGCGTCCAGCGCCGGATCGTCCGAGCCGATCGCTTCCACGCCGAACTGGTGGAACTGCCGGTACCGTCCGGCCTGGGCCCGCTCGTAGCGGAACATCGGCCCGATGTAGTACAGCTTGGCCAGGTCCGGCTCGCCGTACAGCTTGTTCTCCACATAGGCCCGCACGACGCCCGCCGTTCCTTCCGGCCGCAGCGTCATGCTCCGCCCGCCGCGGTCCTCGAAGGTGTACATTTCCTTTTCCACGATGTCCGTCGTCTCGCCGACGCCCCGCCGGAACAGCTCGGTCGCTTCGAAAATCGGCGTGCGGATTTCCCGGTAACCGTATCGCCGGCACAGTTCCCGCGCGGTCCGTTCCGCGCGTTGCCAGAGCGCCGAGCTTGCCGGCAGAATATCCTGCGTGCCCGGCGGTCTTTGGAAAGCCACGCGATCACCCCATTTGTCGAAAACTCAAACTTCGCAAGTTCCATCAAAAAAGCCCCCGTCCCGCCTGGGACGAGAGCCTCCGCTCCCGTGGTGCCACCCGTCTTCCGGACGCGCCGCCCGGCCGGCCCATGCCGCCCGCGGGCCCGCAAACACGCGTCCGCTCGTTCGCCGGATAACGCCCGGCCGCGATCCGCACTACTTGGGTCCCGCGGTTCGACCCGCGGCCCTTTCGCACGGACATCTCGGGGAGGTCTTTCGTCCGGTCGTCACCAGGCGGCTTGCAGCCGAAGGCCGCCCTCTCTGCGGATGCGGTTCCGGAGTACTCTTTCCCGTCATCGATTTTGTCCCTGTCAATCATTGCTCCTAATTGTAATATGCGCGTTGGACCCTGTCAACCAAGAGCCGGACACTGTTGTTATTGTGCTGTGATCATGTCATGGTGTAACTGTTCTGAGAAAATGTCACGATGGGACAGGAGACTGTGACATTGACCAGAGCTGAATGGAAAAAAGCGCTTGTCGTGGAGAAAATCCTCGACGGACGCATGACCAACCAAGAAGCTGCCACCGTTCTCGGACTTAGCGTGCGACAGGTGATTCGGCTGAAGAAAAAATACAAGAGCCCTGGGACTGGCTGATGCCGGCGAGTCAACCGCCTGTGGCGACGACGCGGACATTCCGGCCTGGGCGAAGGGCGCCGTGGAAGCCCTGAGGCAACAAAACCTCATCCAGGGCCGCGACGGCTCGCTCTTCGCGCCGTACGACTCCGCGACGCGCGCCGAAGCCATCGTCATCGTGCTCCGAACGTTGGAAGCGATGAGTCCTTAGCCGCAATGAAAAAGGAAATGAAACCGGGCGCCGCCCGAAACCAGGCGGGATGGTCCGCAAGCCGGCCTCCCGCCCGATTCATATTCATTGAAAAAAAGCGGCCTGTCGTGCGTACCGACAGGCCCAAAAAGGGAATCTATATGAAAAAAGGGGGTTATCTTCATCATAAGAGGGTTTGGTTAAATTCCGTTAAAAACAAGATTACAATTTCGTTACAAGAAAGGAAGCGCTTCCATTAATTTGATGCTATACTTTTCGCAAGTTTTTTCCATAATCGCCGTAAAAAGCCCCGCCACGGAAGAGTCCCTCCCACGCCCGATTCGATTAACCGCGCAACGGGTGTTTTGGCCGTATCAAAGGTTTTCTTGACACGCGCTCCGTGCCTCTCCTTGCCGATCAGCTTGCAAGTGGGCAGGCAGAAATTGAAGTACCGGTCATGCAGGGCATAGAGGGCATTGAGCCACTCCACTTGTTCTGGGCGATCATAGCGTTCGTAGCCGACCAGCTGGCGGACGAGGAAGCCGTTTTTCTGCTCCACGTGAGCATTGTCGTTTTTGCGATAAGGGCGGCTGCGCGAGAACCGAAACTGGTTTGAAGCGCAGAAGGTTTTCAAATGGGCGTTTAAAAACTCCTGGCCGTTGTCACTGTGGATCCCCCAAGGCTGCATGGGCCACTCGCGATGGGAGCTTAAGCTCACACAGCACAGCAAGTTGGGATTTGCCCAGCAACGCGCGAAAGAGGCTAAATAGGCTTGCTCCGATGACTTATCGTCAGTAACTTGAAAATATTGCATAAAAACGGACTCCGCAATTAACGGAGTCCAGAGAATACGATTTTTGTTTTTTTCACTGTCTACTTGACAGGGAGCAGTTCAGTCGCAAGCGGGAGTTTGTCTTCAGTCAATAACCTTCCATGATGGAGGTTTTTTCATTTTGGAGCCCGTTAAATATATCCTTCCGCTTTCAACAATTCAGCGATCAGAATAGCGCCTCCGGCTGCTCCGCGCAAGGTGTTATGCGACAGTCCGACAAATTTGTAGTCGTATAGAGTGTCCTCGCGAAGCCGTCCGACGGATACGCCCATGCCGTTCCCGATGTTGCGGTCGAGCTTCGTTTGCGGACGGTCATTTTCCTCGAAGTAGGTGATGAATGGGTTCGGTGCGCTTGGCAATCCGAGTTCTTGGGGCCGGCCGCTGTACTGCTGCCAGCAGGCCAGGATTTCCGCCTTCGTCGGCTTATGCTCGAACGAGACGGAGACGGTCGCCAGATGGCCGTCCGTCACGGGAACGCGAACGCATTGCGACGATATGACGGGATTGTTCGCCTTGACGATTTCGCCGTTTTCCACGCGGCCCCAAATGCGCAACGGTTCCTGCTCGCTTTTCTCTTCTTCGCCGTCGATGTAAGGAATGACATTGTCTAGCATTTCCGGCCAATCGGAAAAACTTTTACCGGCTCCGGAAATGGCCTGGTAGGTGGAAACCACGACCTTTGTGGGCTTGAACGGCGCAAGTGCGTGAAGCGCCGGCACGTAGCTTTGGATGGAGCAGTTCGGCTTGGCCACGATAAATCCGGTTGACGTGCCGAGCCGCTTGCGCTGTGCCGGGATCACGGTAAGATGCTCGGGATTGACCTCTGGAATGACCACCGGCACGTCCGGCGTCCAACGATGGGCCGAGTTGTTGGAGACAACCGGTGTGCCCGCCTTCGCGTAGGCTTCCTCCAACGCTTTCGTTTCCTCTTTCTTCATTTCCACGGCACAAAAGACGAAATCGACGTTGGCGCTGACCTCTTCCACGTTCGACGCGTCCTGCACCACGATCGACTTGACCCGCTCCGGAATCGGGCCGGACATTTTCCATCGATGGCGAACGGCTTCTTCGTATGTCTTGCCTGCCGATTTGGGACTGGCCGCGATGGCCGTCACTTCAAACCAAGGGTGATTTTCCAGCAGCTGCACGAATCGCTGGCCGACCATCCCTGTACCTCCAACAATTCCTACTTTCAACTTATTTTTCATCAAATAAACCTCCCACAAGACTTAGCCTGAACTGTTTAGCGACGACTCAATCTGATAAACCTCACCGTTATCATATACAAAAAATAATTTCCTGCCATTGCCACTTCTGTCTATTGATCTGAAGTCCGTTCCTTTATGGGCTCTTTCACCGCTTGGATTTGATGAACTGCTCCTTGGTTCGTTATATGGGGCAGTGATTGTCGTAAAATCATTTGTCCCTGTCCCGACATTACCGACACGCAACTTTTTGCTGAAATTGCAGCCCCAATTAATGCCGGGTATCCCGATTCGGAAATTTCTTTCATTTCCATAAACGGGAATCCTGTCCCTCTTATTTCTTCTTGCGGTAAAGGTAATCGACGGCGACAACGAAGATCAACCACGGAAGCACATAAGTTGTAGCCCATTCAAACGATCGTATGACGGCGGAATCCGGACCGTTTGCCACAAATAACGCGATGATGAAGATCGGCTCTCCAACAACTGACTTGCGGCCCGAGCTTAAAGTCATTCTCATGCATCAAGAAACAGGATTACCAGCCGCTTCCTTTCCGATCATTATAGCTTAAACGCTTCATTTATGTAAATACAGGCGGTTTATTAACAAAAAAAGAACCCGCCGTCCGTACCAGCGGGTCTCCAAAAGAAAATCTATGTGAAAAAAGGGGGTCGATGATCATTATAGACGGGTTCGGTTAAAATTCCATAAATGAACCGTTACAATTGCGTTACAAAACGTAAAGCGCTTCCCACGTCCGGCCGGCGGTTCGGCCCCGCGGCACCGTCTCAACCGGCCGCAAGCGGGCGCGAAGCGTACCATTTCTCCAGCGCTTCCATTTTCAGCTCAATGTATTTCCGGTACGTGTCGATGTAGGCGCGCGGTTCCTTCGGATTGGCCAGCCGCGTGATTTCGCCGGTCGCCGGATCGATCCACTTGCTCGTGGCGCCGCAGCCGAGGCCGACGATGGTTTGCATCTCCTCGATGATGAGGATGTTGTACAGGCTCTCCTTGCCGGGCAGCGCGTAGCCGACGTTTTCGAGGTTGCCGAGGATGTTTTTCTGCCGGTACAGATAATACGGAACGTAGCCGTGCGAAGCCGTCCACGAGACCGCCGCGTCCATCATGGCGTTGATCTCGTCGCGGGAGGCGACGCGATACTTCTCCTCGCCGCGATGCCGGGTCATTTCCGACGCGCGTTTGAACGACAGCGTGTGGATGGTCAGCGACTCGGGCATCAGCTTCTCCGTCTCGGCGAGGGAATGCGCGAACTCCGCCGGCCCTTCCCCCGGCAGGCCGATGATCAGGTCCATGTTGATGTTGGTCATGCCCATCCGGCGGGCCAGCCTGAACTTTTCCACCGTCTCCTCCACCGTATGATGCCGGCCGATCCGGTCGAGCGTTTCCTGGATGTAGGACTGCGGGTTGATGCTGATGCGGTCCACGTTCCACTTGCGCAGCACGTCCAGCTTCTCCGGCGTGATCGTGTCCGGACGACCCGCCTCCACCGTCACTTCGCGGATGGCGTCCGGATTTGGGAACGAACGGTACATCTCCGCATAGAGCGCGTCCATCTCTTCCGCGGTGATGCTGGTTGGCGTTCCGCCGCCGAAATAGACGGTGGTGATGCGCACCCCGCGATCTTTCAGCCATTGCCCGATCACGCGGATTTCCTCGTGCAGGCCGGCCAGAAAATCGCTCACCGATCCCTGGCGTCCGTTGATGTCGTAGGCGGGAAATGTGCAATAGGCGCACTTGGTCGGACAAAACGGAATGCCGATGTAGACGCTCACCTCGTCCCGCAGTTCGTACAAATCCGGCAGCGCAGCCAGCTGCCGGTCGACGATCCGTTCCATCAGGGCGATCTTGTCCTCGGCTACCAGGTAATCTTCCCGGAGCATCTGCCGGATCTCGTCGCGCGACCGCCCCTGGCGCAGTCCCTCGTGCATCAGCTTGATCGGACGGACGCCGGTGAGGATGCCCCAAGGCTGCTCGAGGCCGGTTTCCTGCCGCAGCACGTCGAGCAGCGCCCGGTTCAGCGTCTGGCGGACGGTTTTTCGGCGTTCCTCGGCGGTCGCGTCATCCGGAATCGCCCCCGCGCGGGCCGCGAAACGGCGAAAGCCGTCCGCCTGCCGGATCAGCTCGGCGCCGGCCCTCACCCCGTCGCCCGTTTCCGACGCTTCCAGACGAACGATGTAGTCGGCGTCCGGAGCGGGCTCGGGCCCGACCGTCACCGACGGCCCGTCGCCAAACAGTTCCGCCAGACGGACCAGAGACCGCGCCGCGGCCTGGTCCGCCACCAACAGATGGATGCGCATGAAGGTTTCCTCCCACCGTCACTCCCGGCCGCCCGCCGGATACCGCCGCCCTCTCGGTCCGCCCGGTTCCCGCGCCGTCCCGTCTCCGGAGATGTCGTCCATGCGGGCGAATTCCACCGCCTCGCGCCGCTCCGAAAGCGGGCCTTCACGGGTTTTCCGCGCGACCGCCGTTTCCTTTGGCCTCTGACGCATGCCAATCCATCCTTTCGCTGCAAACGGATCGGCATTTAGTCTGGCCAAAGCCTGCGGCATTCAACCCGCCGGCCGGGACTTACGCTCTGCTGTCCACGATCAGCGTAACGGGACCGTCGTTGACCAGTTCCACTTCCATCATCGCCCCGAACACGCCGGTTTCCACTTTGAGCCCTTTGGCTCGCAAAAGATCGTTGAAGGTTTCGTACAACTCGCGCGCCGCATCCGGCGGCGCCGCATCGACGAAGCTCGGCCTGCGCCCCTTGCGGCAATCCCCGTAGAGGGTAAATTGGGACACGGACAGAATGCCGCCGCCCACCTCCACGACCGACAGATTCATCTTCCCCGGTTCGTTCTCGAAAATCCGCAACCCCGACACCTTTTCGGCCATCCACGTCGCGTCCCGCTCATCGTCCCCGCGTCCGACGCCGACCAGCAAAAGCAGCCCGGAGCCGATTTCCCCGACCGTTTCGCCGCCGACGCGCACCCGGGCCCGGGACACGCGCTGGACCACCACCCTCACATCGTTTCCCTCCCGGTATGTCCGCTGCCTTGTCTCATTGCATGACCCTTTGCACGGAATAGATGTCTCGTACGCGCTTGATTTTGTCCACCACCGACTGCAGGTGCTCCTTGTCGCGGATGTTGATGCTCATGTGCATGATGGCCATCCTGTGCTTGTCGGTGCGGCCGGAAACGGCGGTGATGTTCGTCTTGCTTTCGGCCACCGCCTGAAGCACCTCGTTGAGCAGGCCCCGCCGGTCGTGGCCGAGCACCTCGATGTCGACGGTGTAACTGGCGTCCGCCGCCTCGTCCCAGGTGACTTCAATGAGGCGGGACGCTTCCTCGTCCTCCATGGCGGCCTTGATGTTGGGACAGTCGGTGCGGTGGACCGACACGCCCCGGCCGCGGGTAATGTAACCGATAATGTCGTCGCCCGGGAGCGGATTGCAACAACGGGCGAAGCGCGTCAGCAGATTGTCGGCTCCCTTTACGGACACGCCGTTGCCATGGCGGGGTTTCCGCCGTTCCGTCACCGACGCCGCCGGCGGCTTGACCTCCACGCCTTCCCGGGTGAGCTGGATCTTGCCCGCTTCCTCCGCCTCCTTGCGGAGTTTCTCGGTCAGCCGCGTGCACACCTGCGCCGCCGTGACGCCGCCAAGGCTGATGGCGGAGAGCATGTCTTCGGGGTCCTGGAAGGAAAACTTTTTGGCAACTTCCAGCAGCTTCTCTTCGGTCATCCACTCGTCCGGTTCAAGGGAGAGACGCTTGAGCTCCCGTTCCAACAGTTCGCGGCCCCGGGCGATGTTTTCCTCGCGTTTTTCCCGTTTGAACCACTGCCGGATCTTGTTGCGGGCGTGGGACGTTTTGACGAGTTTCAGCCAGTCCGGGCTGGGGCCGTAGGAATGCTTGGAAGTGAGAATTTCCACGATGTCGCCCGTTTTCAGCTTGTAGTCCAGAGGGACGATCCGGCCGTTCACCTTGGCGCCTATGGTCCGGTTGCCCACTTCCGTATGCACGCGGTAGGCGAAATCGAGCGGCACCGATCCCGCCGGCAGTTCGAACACTTCCCCCTTCGGCGAAAAAACGAACACCAGATCCGTGAAAAAGTCCATCTTCAGCGATTCCATGAATTCGGAAGCATCCCGCGTTTCCTGCTGCAACTCGAGGATCTCGCGGATGAAGTTCATTTTCTCGCCGAACGACCCGGGCGCGACTCCTTCCTTTCCTTCCTTGTAGGCCCAGTGGGCGGCGATGCCGTACTCGCTCGTCTTGTGCATTTCGAAGGTGCGGATCTGCACTTCCGTCGGCTCCCCGGAAGGGCCGACGATGGTGGTGTGCAGCGACTGGTACATGTTCGCCTTGGGCATGGCGATGTAGTCCTTGAAGCGTCCCGGCATCGGCTTCCAGAGCGTGTGGATGATGCCGAGGGTGGCGTAGCAGTCCTTCACGTTCTCGACCAGGATCCGGATGGCCAGCAGGTCGTAAATTTCGTTGAACTGCTTGTTCTTCGTCGTCATTTTTTTGTAAATGCTGTAGATGTGCTTCGGCCGTCCGGAGATGTCCGCCCGGATGCCCATTTCGTCCAGTTTTTCCTTGATCTGCGCAATCAGGTCGGCGATGTATTGCTCCCGCTCCGCGCGCTTCTTTTTCATCAGGGTGGCGATGCGGTAGTACGCCTGCGGATTGAGGTAGCGGAGGGCGATGTCCTCCATCTCCCACTTGATGGCGCTCATGCCGAGGCGATGGGCGATGGGACAGTAGATCTCCAGCGTCTCGTGGGCGATCCGCCGCTGGTTGTCTTCCGGCTGGTATTTGAGGGTCCGCATGTTGTGCAGCCGGTCGGCCAGCTTGATGATGATGACGCGGATGTCGTTGGCCATGGCCACGAACATTTTGCGGTAGTTTTCGTTTTGCTGCTCTTCCTGGGAGCGGAATTTGATCCGCTTCAGCTTGGTCAGGCCGTCCACCAGATCGGCCAGGGTGTCCCCGAACTTCGCCCGCACGTCGTCCAGCGTCACGTTCGTGTCTTCCACGACATCGTGCAACAGGGCCGCCATCACCGTGACCACGTCCAGTTGCATTTTCGCCACGATCTCGGCCACGGCGAGGGGATGCTGGATGTAGGGCTCGCCGGACATGCGCGTCTGGCCGCGGTGAGCCTTCTCCGCATAATCGTAAGCTTCCCGGATGCGGTCCAGATCCGCGGGTTTCATATAGGTGGATGCGATTTCCAACAGCTGTTCAAGGCCCATGTCTGTTCCTCTCCGCAGGCGAACCAACCGCCGGATTTCCATCATGAATGGTTGATATTCTTTTTATTATGACGGGTTGCGGCAGGTATCGTCAACTGTCCGGGGTTTGCCCTCAGGGCTGCCGGAGCGCTTCCACCGGATTCAGTCTGGCGGCGCGACGGGCGGGCATGATGCCGAAGATGAGCCCGACGCCGAGGGAAAAGGCGAAGGCCAGCAGGATCACGCCCGGCGACGGGATGGCCGGAATATTCAAGGCCCTGGAGAAAATCCAGGCCCCGCCCAGCCCGGCCGCGATGCCGCACAGGCCGCCGATGCCGCCGATCATGGACGCCTCCACAAGGAATTGAAACAAAATATCCCTCCGCTTGGCCCCCAGCGATTTGCGGATGCCGATTTCCCGCGTCCGCTCCGTCACCGAGACGAGCATGATGTTCATGATCCCGATGCCGCCGACCACCAGGGAAATGCCGGCAATGCCGGCCAGCATGGCGGTCAGCATGCCGGTGATGTTGCCAAGCGTCCGCATGATTTCCTGCTGGCTGAACACGCTGAAGCCGTCGGGACCGCCGAACAGGCTGGCCAGCCTGAGCCGCAGCAAATTGACGACCCCTTCAACGAACTCCGGTTCGGACACCCGCGCGTACACGGTTCGGATGGCGTTCGTGCGCAGGACGATGCGGGCCGTCTGCAGCGGCACGAACACCCGGTTGTCGTTGCTGCCGCCGATGGTGGCGCCCTTCGCCTCCAGCACGCCGACGACGCGGAACGGGACACCCTGGATCGTGACGGTGGCGCCGACCGGGTCCGTAAGGCCGAGTTCCTCGGCGACTTCCGGACCAATCACGGCCACCTTCTGGGCCAGCGCGTTGTCGATGTCGAGCAGGAACCGCCCCTGTTCCACCTTGTGATTGCGAATCCAGGCGTAGTCGGCCGTCGTCGCCTCCAGCGGCACCGTGGCGGAACGGCTGCCCGCCTTGACGGTGACGCTGCCGGAGATGACGGGCGCGTAGGCGGCGATGGCTTCCATGTCCATCAGGCGATCGATCTGCTCCGGGCTCAGGCTGTCCCTGGCGCCCCAGCCGATGATGTTCACCGCCACCAGGTTGGTGCCCAGGCTTTCGAGCTGCTGTCCGATTTGACGGGTGGACCCCTGGCCGATGGCCACCAGCACCGTTACCGAAGCCACGCCGATGAGCACGCCGAGTACCGTCAGCAGGGTGCGGAGCGGATGGGCGCGCACGCTGCTCCACGCCATGAGGACGCCCTGCGTCAGTTTCATGAGGCCATCCCCCGCTCTTCCGCCAGCGTGCCGTCCGTGATGCGCACGATGCGCTTCGCTCGCGCCGCCACCTCGGGGTCGTGGGTGATGAGGACGATGGTGCGGCCTTCTTCATTGAGCCCTTGCAACAGGTCCAAGAGGTCGCGGCTGGTCTTGGTGTCCAGCGCGCCCGTGGGCTCGTCCGCGAGAAGCAGCGGGGGATCGCCAACCAGCGCCCGGGCGATGGCGACCCGCTGCTGCTGGCCCCCCGAAAGCTGCCCCGGCAGATGGCCCAGGCGTTCGCCAAGCCCAACCCTGCGCAGCATTTCGACGGCCTTCTCCCGCCGCTCGCGGCCCGGGACGCCCCGATAGATGAGAGGAAGCTCCACGTTTTGCAGCGCGGTCAGACGCGGCAACAGTTGAAAATTTTGAAAAATGAACCCGATCTTCCGGTTGCGGATTTCGGCCAGGCGATTGTCGGAAAGGCGCGTGACGTCGGCGCCGTCCAGCCGGTACTTCCCCGACGTCGGCGTGTCCAGGCAGCCCATCACGTTCATGAGCGTCGATTTCCCGGAGCCGGAGGGGCCGACGATGGCCACGAAATCCCCATGGTCGACGCGCAAATGGATGCCGTTCAGGGCGTGGATCGTTTCGGAGCCCATCCGGTAGGTTTTCCGGATATCCTCCATGAGGATGAGCGGCGGACGCGGACCGTTCGTTTCGGCGCGTTCGTCGACTGCTTGGATCATACCGTCACCCCCCGCCGCGGGTTCCCGCGCCGCCCGGACCCGGTGCGCCACCCGGCCTTTGCCCGGTCTCCCTTCCGCCGGGGAAGCCGCCCGGGCCTTCCGGGTTGCCTATCACAATCCGCCGGTACCCGGCTCCGCCCGCATCGTCGGAAAACCGCGGAATGAGCACCTCGTCGCCATCCGAAAGACCCGAGACAATCTCGATGCGCGATTCGTCGTACAAACCGATCTCGACGGGGACAAGCACGGCTTCCATGTTCCCCGGCACCGTAGGGAAGCGGACCGCACCCGCCGCCGGAGCGCCGTCTGGCGTAGCCCCGCCTGCCACGGGACGGCCCTCGTCCGCGTCCCGGTCAGGCGCGGCACCCGCCCCACCCGCGCCATTGGACGCACCGCCGGCTCCCGCTTCCGACGCAGGCCGAAGCACGTAGTAGCGGCCTCCCGACATCTGTACCGCCTCGATGGGCAGAAGCAGCGCGTCCTTTTTCGACGCCGTCACAATCTCCGCGGTCCCCGACATGCCCGGCCGCACCTGTTCCGCGGATTCCAGGCGGATCGCCACCAGGAAGGTCGCCACGCCGCCCGAATACGTCCCTTCCTTGGAGATTTCTTCCACCGTACCCCGGATCGTTCTGCCGGGCAGGGCGTCCAGCCGGACGATCGCTTCCTGTCCTTCCTTGAGCTTGGGAACGTCCAGCTCGTCCACCGTGATTTGGAGCTTCAGCGTTTCATAGTCGGTGACGATAACCGCTTCCGTCTGCGTCGTCACCGTTTCCCCCGGCTTCACGTTCACCGCCGTCACGGTACCGGAGATCGGTGCCGTCAGCGGGTCCGGGCCCGCCGCCCTCCCCCTCGCATCCTCAAGGTCAAGCCGCACTTCTTCCATGTTCAGCTGGATCGAGCGGAGATCCATCCTCGCCCGTTCGATCTGCGGATCCTCCGCGCCGGAGACCAGCAATTCCTTGAATGCCAGTTCCGCCTGCTTAAGCTGCAGGCGAAGCTGTTCCAGCCGCAGCTCCAGCCGGGCGATTTCCCTGTCATTGTCGCTTCCCTCGAAGGTGACCAGCACCTGGCCCCGTTCCACCCGGTCGCCCGTCTTCACTTCGACGGTTTTCACGGTCCCGGCGGCGAGAGGACGGACGGATTCCCGGGAGCTCACGGCCACGCTGCCCGATCCGGACAGCCGGACTTCAATGTCCCCGCGCGTAACCCGGACACTGGTCAGGCTTGGCGCCTCAAGCGCCGCCTGGTCCCGGGCCCGGCTCGTCCACCAGACGACGCTGACGCCCGCCAGCACCAGAACGGCAAGCCCGATCGCCCACTTTCTCCTTCTCCCCATATGATTTCCTCCTGTCCCGCTACCGCGTCGAGAGACATAACCGACAGAACGAACGGCGCCGGTTTTTCGTCAATTCCGCCGGCGCGCCGGTCAGGATGTTCGTTGGAAAAAACGCCGGTTTTAATCCGGCAGCTCGAAATTGTGGTACACGTCCTGCACGTCGTCGTTGTCGTCGAAGGCGTCCAGCATTTGCGCCAGTTTTTCCGCGTTTTCCCCTTCCACCTTCACGGTCGTTTTCGGAAGCCAGCGAACCTCCGCGGTGGCGAACCCGTGGCCGGCTTCCTCCAGCGCCGTCTTCACCTTGTCGAAATCGGACGGCTCCGTGAGCACCTCGAAGCTGTCGTCGTTCACGACCACGTCCTCCGCGCCCGCTTCCAGGGCCTGCATCAGCACCGTGTCTTCGTCCGGCTGTCCGCCCTCGCGGGGAATGACCAGCAGGCCTTTGCGGTCGAACAGGTAGGACACGCACCCGCTTTCCCCAAGGTTGCCGCCCCTTTTGTTGAAAATGGCGCGGATGTCCGCGGCGGTCCGGTTGCGGTTGTCCGTCAGGCACCTCACCATAATCGCCACGCCGCCCGGACCATAGCCTTCATAAATGATTTCTTCGTAATCGACGCTGTCCTTGTCCGCCCCTGTCGCTTTGCGGATCGCCCGCTCGATGTTTTCGTTCGGCATGCGGATCGCCCGCGCGTTGGCGATCGCCGCCTTCAGGGCGGGATTGGCCTCGGGATTCGGCCCGCCCCGGCGGGCGTGCATGTAAATTTCGCGGGCCAGCTTCACGAACCGGGTATTCCGGGCCTGGTCCAGTTTGCCCTTGCGCTCAGCAAACAACTTATACTTCGGCATGTCCCCACGAACCTCCAAAAAACATCAGGAAAATCCAGCACAAGTGTAACACTGTCCGCCGCCGCCGGTCAAAACTCCGAAAACCCCGCTCCCGCGCGTCGCAAACGCGCAAACGCCCGCGGACGCAGGAAAGCCCTCCGGCGGTCAATCGCCGGAGGGCTTTCCTCAATTGCGCTTGCGTGATTTATCCGTACAAACCGTCCGCATGGACGACTTACAGTTTCACCACGTTGGCCGCTTGCGGTCCGCGGGCGCCTTCGGTGATTTCGAATTCGACCCGTTGACCTTCTTCCAGGGTTCTGAACCCCCCGCCCAGGATGGCGGAATAATGGACGAACACGTCATTGCCGTTCTCCACGGAGATGAAACCGTAGCCTTTCTCCGCGTTGAACCATTTCACAATACCTTGCAAATGGAAAACCTCCCAAAAATTTTCGCCGACTTGCGGCTAATGAGGTAAGTATAGCAGACTCCGGTCCGAAAAGCAAGCAAAATGAGCGGTTTGTGTTGTTGTTCTGTGATATTGTCAGGGTGTAACTGATCCGAGAAAATGTCAGTATGAGCAAGGAGCAGATCACCTTGACAAAGAACGAACTGAAACGCGTTATGGTCATTGAAAAATGGATCGACGG
>Ga0207751_100309_pt1 | contig 23457 bp, 22 predicted proteins | sample CeladaPassaD2F06_FD_187494 | JGI IMG/M metagenome (GOLD analysis project Ga0207751, IMG submission 187494) | Cellulose-adapted microbial communities from the Joint BioEnergy Institute, USA - Passage D2F06 (SPAdes) (version 2) | ecosystem: Engineered > Bioreactor > Continuous culture >... | reverse complement strand
GGGCCTGCATCCGGTCAGAGCCGGTCTGTAACGGAACTGTGTTCCGTTAGCGCGGGGAATCGGGGAGGCTCGACGGCTGGTAGGTGGCTGTAACGGAACAGGGTTCCGTTGGAGGGGCCTGCGTCCGGTCAGGATGATCCGCAACGGAACAGCGTTCCGTTAGCGCGGGGGATTGGGGAACCTGACGGGTTTGCGGAATTTGCAACAGGGCGAGGAGGCGCATGCGCGTGGAACCGATCGTGCCTTTTGAGCCGGTCGCGGCGGACGAGATTCCGGCGGGCCCGCAATGGGTCGCTCAGATCAAATGGGACGGTGTCCGCATGCTCGTCTATTTCGACGGCGCGACCACGAAGCTTGTGAACCGCCGGCTGCATGAGCGGACGATGCAATATCCCGAGCTCGCCGACGCGCGGCGCTACTGTCGGGCGAAGTCGGCCATCCTCGACGGCGAGATCGTCGCGTTTGACGCCGCAAAGCCGTCCTTCCACGAGGTGATGCGCCGCGACGGCGTCCGCAATCCGCATGCCGTGCCCGCGGCCGCGCGTGAGATTCCGATCACATACATGGTGTTCGATATCCTGTATCATGATGGCGAATGGGTGACCGGCCGCAGCCTCGAGGAGCGCCAGCGATTGCTCTCGCGCGCCGTGGAACCCGGAGACGCCGTCCGGCTTGTCGGGAACGAGACCGACGGCGCGAAGCTGTTCGAGGTCATGAGGAAGCACGGCATGGAAGGGATCGTCGTGAAGGATCTCGCCAGTACCTATGCGATTGGCGGCAAGGACGGCCGCTGGCGCAAAATCAAGGTGCGGCGCGACCTGACGGCCGTCGTCGGCGGCGTCACCTACAGCGGCAGCGTCGGCAGCGTCAGCGGCGGCGTCACCTACAGCGGCAGCGTCGGCAGCGTCAGTGGCGACGTCACATACAGCGTTAGCGGCGGCAGCGTTAGCGGCGGCGTCACATACAGCGGCAGCGTCGGCAGCGTCAGTGGCGGCGTCACATACAGCGGTAGCGGCGGCAGCGTCAGCGGTGGCGTCACATACAGCGGTAGCGGCGGCAGCGGCAGCGGCGGCGTCACAGGCGGCGGCACCGGTGTCAGCGGCAGCGGCAGCGGCGGCGTCACATACAGCGGCAGCGGCGGCAGCGTCAGCGGCGGCGGCCGAGGCGGCCGGGTGAACGCGCTGTTGCTCGGCCTGTACGACGCCCAGGGGCGCCTGCACTACATCGGCCACGCGGGATCGGGCCGGCTCACCGGCCGCGACTGGGCGGAGATCACCGCCGCGGCGGAGCTGCTCCGCACGCCGGACTGCCCGTTCGCGGCGAGGCCGCCGCGCAGCGCCGGCGCGGTCTGGCTTCGGCCGCTCCTGACAGCGAAAGTCCGTTACCTCGAGTGGACCGAAGGCCGGACGCTCCGGCAGCCGGTGATCGAGGCCGTCGGCGCGGGCCCGCCGGAGGACTGCTCGTTCGAACGGCTCGACGACGCCCCGGTTTGAGCAAAACGCGATACTGTGATAACGTTAGGGAAAAGGGAACCGGAACGACGAAGCCAAGGAGGCGAAGCGGCATGATCATCAGGGAACTCGCGCTCCATCAATCCGCCAAATCCGCCTTTCCGCCGACCGGACACCGGGGTGAAGCCGTCCGGCCGGACAAGACGTCCGGAACCGGCGCGCGAAGCGGCTCCATGTCCGCCTTCGACCGGTTCATCCATTACGGCCTGCTCGTCTTCGGAAGCGTTCTCGCGGCGGTCGGGCTGGAACTGTTCCTCCGGCCGAACGGGGTCGCGACCGGCGGCATCGCGGGCGCTTCGATTCTCGCGGCCCATCTGACCGAAATGCAGCTCAGCCTCGCGCTGTTCCTGTTCAACCTGCCGTTCCTGCTGGGCCGAACGGCGACGAACCGCCGCCAGGCGCTGCGGATGCTGCTGCCGCTCGCGTTGATCGCGCTGTTCACGCACTATCTGCACCCGGTGCCGGCGGTCTCCGACGATCCGCTGGCGGCCGCGCTCGGCGGCGGCGCGTTCCTCGGCATCGGCATCGGCCTCATCCTGCGGCAGGGCGGCAGCTTCGACGAGCTGGTCGCGTCCGCGCCGCTCCGGCCGGCCTTCCGCCGGTTCGACGCCGGCACCGCCATCTTCCTCGCGAATCTGGCGATCCTCGTGCTCGCCGGGCTCGTGTTCGGCGCAAGCCAGGCGATCTATTCGATCATCGCGCACGTGCTCGCCTATTTCATGCTGGAAGCGGGCTACTCCGGCATGTCGCCCGTCAAGCGGATGCGCGTCCGCAGCGCCATGCTGCCCCGGCTGCGGGAAGCCTCGGAGCGGGACCTCAGGGTCCGATGGATCGAGGCGGGCGACGGGGAGACGGCGATCCTCGACGTCTACCGGCGCGACGTGAGGCCGCTTCGGCAATTGCTCGCCGCGATCGATCCGGATGTCGAGATCGAAGGGGTGCGGCACGACGAGGCGCGCCGGCTCAGGCCGTTTGTTTGAAGACGGTCCGCAAGGAAGCGAAGCAAACACAGTGTGAAGCAAGCACGGAAGCGAGCAAGCACGGAAGCGAAGCAAACACAGTGTGAAGCAAGCACGGAAGCGAGCAAGCACGGAAGCGAAGCAAACACAGTGTGAAGCAAGCACGGAAGCGAGCAAGCACGGAAGCGAAGCAAACACAGTGTGAAGCAAGCACGGAAGCGAAGCAAGCGCGGAAACGAAACAAACACAGTGTGAAGCAACCACGGAAGCGAAGCAAACACAGTGTGAAGCAAGCACGGAAGCGAAGCAAGCGCGGAAACGAAACAAACACAGTGTGAAGCAACCACGGAAGCGAAGCAAACACAGTGTGAAGCAAGCACGGAAGCGAAGCAAGCGCGGAAACGAAACAAACACAGTGTGAAGCAACCACGGAAGCGAAGCAAACACAGTGTGAAGCAAGCACGGAAGCGAGCAAGCACCCCGACGGGTGCTTTTTTTCTTGCGTCCCCAACAGGCGGCGCCGCGCGGTTTGACCTAGGAGGCGGAAGCCGCTATAATGAAACACGAACATTATCAATTTTGATAATAATAAACATCTCCAGAGGTGGCCGGTCCCATGAAAAAAGCCGAGGTCATTCTCCATCCGATCCGCATGCGCATCATCCAGCTGCTGACGAGCGGGCGCAAGATGACGGCCCAGCAGCTGCAGGACGAACTCCGCGACGTGCCGCAGGCGACGCTCTATCGCCATTTGAAGAAGCTGCTGGAGTCCGGCGTGCTTGTCGTGGCGGAGGAAATCCCGGTCAGGGGAACCGTCGAGAAAGTGTACGCGCTGCCGGAGGGCAATGCCCACGTGAAGGCGGAGGAGCTCGCCGGGGCCGGTCCGGAAGAACATGTGGCCTATTTCACGCAATTTGCGTCGCACCTGATCGGAGAATTCGGCCGTTACGCGAATCGGCCGGACCTGGATCCGGAGAAGGACGGCGTCTCGTACCGCACGCAAACGCTGTATTTGACGGACGAGGAGAATATGCGGCTGCTGCGCGCCATCCGCGAACTGCTCGCCGAGGCCGCGAAGAACGGGCCGGGGGAAGGCCGCCAAAGCCGGTTGTTTGCGGTCATCGACTTTCCGAACGCGGCGGATGCGCACGGCAGGGGTTGACACCCTTTTTCACATGTATTATTATCATTATTGATAATGATAATAATATCAGGATGTGATTCTGATGACGACAGACAAGGTGCGTCACTCCGAAGACATGTTCAAACGCGCCGCCGGAAGAGCCCTCCTCTGTCTGCCGCTTTATCTGCTTGTTCCGGTGCTTATCGCCTTCGGTTTGCGGTTGTACGGTTTTGAGCCGGATTGGGGCGCATACGGGCTGGGGGCGCTCGGCTGGCTCGCCGCGCTGGTGCTGCGGGGGCCCGTCATCGCCGTGGCGATCGGCAAGCTGCCGCGGGAAAAAGCGACGACGGTGGTCGTGGCCAGTTCCGGCGTGCTTGAGGAGAGCGTCCGGATCATTCTGCTGGCGTTGACTTCCTTCTCCGCATCCTGGGCGGCGTCGATCGGCCAGGGTTGGGCGGCGGTTGAAGTGTTGTTCGTCATGGTGAACGTCGTCGCCGTCGCATCGCTGGCCGGCAAGACGGACGAGAAATCGGTGCAGGCCAGGCAAATGCTGGAGGCCCAGGGCACGATCCACGGCAATCCGCTGTGGGGCGTGCTGGAGCGGGTATGGGCGTCGGCGTTCCACATCGGCTGCACGCTCGTTGTCGCAAGCATGCCGTGGCTGGTCATCCTGCTTGTTCCGCTCCACAGCATGGTGAACTTCATGACGGTGCGGCTCGCGAAAAAATCGATCGGCCTCGGCAACTTGTTCATTGCGTTGTGCGGCGCGTGCCTGCTTGCCCTTGGCCTGGCCATGGCCTGAACCCGATCCCGGCCGTGCGCCGTGAATGGACGAAAGAACCGGTCACGAGACCGGCTCTTTCTTTTTTGCGGCGGTTTTGCGGCCCGATCAGCGGCCGGAATTGCCGGCGCCGCCATCCGGGGCCGCGGCCGCGAGCGGCGCTCCCGTTCCCGCCGTCGCCGCCGATCCGGGCTTCGTTGCGGCGCTCCCCGCCGCGCGAGCCGCGCCCTTGGCCGCTCCCGCCGCGGACCCGGCCTTCGCCGCGCCTGCCTCCGTCGAGCCTGTCCCCGCCGCGCGAGCCGCGCCCTTGGCCGCTTCCGCCGCGGACCCGGCCTTCGCCGCGCCTGTCCCCGCCGCGCGAGCCGCGCCCTTGTCCGCCGACGCCGCCGGCCCGGCTTTCGCCGCTCCCGCCGCTTCGAGGCTCGCCTGCAGCGCCGCCATCAGGTCGATGACGTTCGTCCGCTCCCGCTCCGGCGCGATGTGCACCTCTTCGCCCGCGATTTTCGCCTGGATCGCCTCCATGAGCCGCTCCCGGTACTCGTCCCGGTACTTCTCCGGCTCGAACGGGCCCGTCAGATGGTCGATCAGCATCGTCGCCATCTCGAGCTCCTTCTCGTTCACGGCCGTCCGCTCCGGCAGCCCCGGCACCTGCGCGACGGGGCGCACCTCGTCCGGCCAGGCGATCGTCTCGAGCACCAGACAGTTGTCGATGAACCGGACCGCCGCGAGGCTCCCCTTCGAGCGGATCGCGACGCTCGCGATGCCGATCCGCCCGGTCCGCTTCATCGCCTCCAGCAGCAGGCCGTACGCCCCCGCGCCCGCCTGGTCCGGCGCCAGATAGTACGACCGCTGGAAGTAGATCGGATCGATCTCCCGCATGTCGACGAAGTCGAGGATGCGGATCGTCTTCGACGTCTCCTCCGCGAGCGCGTCCAGCTCGTCCTTCTCGAACAGCACGAACCGCCCCTTCTCGTATTCGTACCCCTTCGCGATCTCCTCGTTCGCCACTTCCTTGCCGCAGTTCCTGCACGTCCGCACATAGGCGATCGGCCCGCCGCACTCCCGGTGGATCATCCGCATCGCGATGTCCCGGTCCTCGACGGCGGCGAACATTTTGACCGGCACGTGCACGAGACCGAAGCTGATCGCGCCTTTCCACACCGTATGCATGCCCGTCCCTCCTTATCAGGCCTCTTTGTGAAAAAAAAGAACCCGCCTTGCGCAACCTTCCGTTATCCAGCGTGCCCATCATGCATGAAACCCAACCGCGCGGGGCATATTTTGTCCGTATCCCGCAGCGGATGGAAGGGGGGCTGACGGATGGCGGATCGGCCTGGCGGCGCGCAGAACCGGCCCGGCGACGTCGATTACGAAGGCCGGGCAGAGGCGGAGATGGACATCGACCGGATGGTGAACGAGGGGCTCGGCGGCGGCTATGTGTCGCCGGTCAAGAACGGCAAGATCGGCGAAACGACGACAGACACGATGGACGATCTGGAAGGAGGCTGAATGAAGGCATGTCGGACGATGCGAAACATTTGCCGAAGGGATGGCCGGGAATCGCGCGGCTGATCGGATTTGACGTGCTGTCGCGGCTGCTCGGGCGGCGTCGTTTTTCCCGGAGATCCGGCCTGCGCGGGAACTTCCGGCCCACGGTGTACCGGTTCTCCCGCCTCACCTGGCTGCCCTGTCTGGCCGTGCTGACGGCGGTGACGCTGCTGGTCGGCTGCGCGAACATGAACGGCGCGGGCGGGATCGGCGGAGACGGCCATGTCCGCACGCAGCAGGCCAAAGGAGCGAAAAGCAAGGCCGATCGCGCCGGGAACGAGAAAGTCCTCCGCGCGAAGGCCAGGGAAAGCGCCACGCCGGACCTCGCGGACGGGCCGGAGGCGAAGCTGCGCGAGCCGAAGCCGATGACGCTGTCCGACCTGCGCAGGAAATATTCGAGCACGTTCCTGCTGCAGGGCCCCGGCGACAAGCGCCAGGTGGCGCTCACGTTCGACGACGCGCCGGACGACGTGTTCACGCCGCGCGTGCTCGACGTCCTGAAGCGCGAAGGGGTGAAGGCGACGTTCTTCGTCGTCGGCAACCGGGCCGAGAAGCATCCGGACGTCATGCGGCGCATCGTGGCGGAGGGGCATGTCGTCGGCAACCATTCCTGGAGCCACGCCAACCTGCCGAAGCTGTCCGACGAGAAGTTCCGCGAGGAGATCCGCAAGACGGACCGGATCATCCGGCAATTCACCGGCTACACGCCCAGCTTCGTCCGGCCGCCGTACGGCAACATTACGGAAGAGCAGATCAAATGGCTCGCGAGCCAGAAGCGCAAGGTCGTCGGCTGGAACGTCGACTCGCTCGACTGGAAATCCCTGAGCCGCGAGGAGGTCGCGACGAACATCCTGGCGCACGTGAAGCCGGGGGCGATCATCCTGCAGCATTCGGCGGGCGGCACGGGCGAAGACCTGACCGGCACGATCGAGGCGCTGCCGGAGGTGATCCGGAAGCTGCGCGCGGACGGCGTCGAATTCGTCACGGTGGCGCGGCTGCTGGGCATTCCGAAGTGAGCGGGGCGGCCCCGGGGCGGGCGCGGCCGATTCCGAAGAACCGGGATGGGGTGAATCCCCTCCCGGTTTTCTCTTTTTTTCTCCGCGGCGGAAAGTTAAAATAATAGATGTGAGTCCAAACGCCGCGGAAGGGAAGAAACCGGATGGTCACACAACAGCACACCGGCCTCAGACCGGCCGAACTCGCGAAGCGGATCGTCATGCTGACGATCGGCGCGGTTCTGATGGCCGTAGCCCTCGAAATATTTCTGGTTCCGAACGACGTCATCGACGGCGGCATCACCGGCATTTCCATCATTCTCCATGAACTGACGGGCGTCCGCCTCGGACTTTACCTGTTCTTCCTGAACCTCCCGTTCCTGTTCCTCGGGTACAAGCAGATCGGCAAGACGTTCACCCTTTCGACGCTCTACGCGGTCTCGGTCATGTCGCTGTGCACGTTCCTGCTCGAGCCGATCGCGCCGCTCACGATCACGAAGATTCTGGCCGCGATCTTCGGCGGGGTCATCCTCGGCGTCGGCGTCGGCCTCGTCATCCGGTTCGGGGGCTCGATGGACGGCACCGAGATCGTGGCGATCCTGATCAACAAGAAGACGCCGTTCTCGGTCGGCGAAGTCGTCATGTTCTTCAACTTCTTCATCCTGACGTCCGCCGGCTTCGTGTTCGAGTGGGACAGCGCGATGTACTCGCTGATCGCGTATTTCATCGCGTACAAGGCGATCGACATCACGATCGAGGGGATGGACGAGTCGAAGGCGGTCTGGATCATCAGCGACGCCGCGACGGAGATCGGCGCGGCGATCATCCACCGGCTCGGACGGGGCGTCACCTACCTGTCCGGCGAAGGCGCGTACACGGGCGAGAGCAAGCGGGTCATCTTCTGCGTCATCACGCGGCTGGAAGAGGCGAAAATGAAATCCATCGTGCAGGAGCTGGACCCGTCCGCGTTTCTGGCGATCGGCAACATCCACGACGTGAAGGGCGGACGGTTCAAGAAGAAGGATATTCACTGACGGCCGGATGCCGGGAGTTCGAGAAACGGGGCCATAAGTGAAATCATTTCGTCTATTTTGCCGAAACCGCCTGAAAACCGGGGATGGGAGGCAAATGGACGAAATTTTTTCTTTCCGCTGTTGCGCCGGGGCGGACGCGGGCGCGGGACGGAACGCCGCCGCCTTTGTTGATCGCCCCTGGCCCGGCCGCTATAATAAGTGCGTATTGACGGTCAGGGAGAAGGACGGTGAACGGCCGTGAACGGTCAGGAGATGGATGCCGCGCAGACGGTCTGGCGCGCGGAAGATGAAAGCGGCACGGCGCGGCTGGCGGAGCGGCTCGCCGGCTGGGCGGAGCCGGGCACGGTCATCGCGCTGGACGGCGATCTGGGCGCGGGCAAGACGTTCTTCGCGCAAAGCTTCGCCCGGGCGCTCGGCATCCGGGAGGTCGTGAACAGCCCGACGTTCACGATCATCAAGGAATACGAAGACGGGCGGCTGCCCTTGTATCATATGGACGTCTACCGGTTGTCGCAGGATGAGGCGGACGAGCTGGGGCTGGATGATTATTTTTATGGACAAGGGGTCGTGCTGGTGGAATGGGCGAGTCTGATTCCGGACCTGCTTCCGCCGGCGCGGCTTTCCATCGGGATCGAACATGCCGGCGGCAGCGCGCGCGCCATTCGCCTGGCCGGCGCGGGCCGGCCGTATGCGGACTGGTGCCGGCGGCTGTCGGAGGAAGGGGAGTGCGGCGAATGACGGAACATGCGGCGGCCGGTTTTGCCAAGCCGGTGCTGGCGCTCGATACGTCGACCGCCGCGCTCTGCGTCGCCGTCGTTGCGGACGGACGCGTGCTGGCGGACGGCCGGTCGATTGTGGAGCGCAGCCACTCGGTGCTGGCCGTGCCGATGGTGAAGGACGTGCTCGCCGCGGCGGGCGTGCCGCATGACCGGCTCGGCGGCATCGCCGTCGGCTGCGGTCCGGGGTCGTACACCGGCGTGCGGATCGCGGTGACGATCGCGAAGACGCTCGCCTGGGCCTGGGGCGTGCCGCTCGCCGGCGTGTCCAGCCTCGAGGCGCTGGCGCTCGGCGCGGCGGAAGGCGCCGCCCGCGAATGGATCGTGCCGCTGATGGACGCGCGGCGCGGCCAGGTGTACACCGCCGGCTTCGCATCCGGCGGCGACGGCGGCTGGCGGCGGCTGGCCGAAGACGGCGTCCGGCTCATGAAGGATTGGGCGGACGAGCTGGCGGAGCGGGTCGCGTCGGCGGCGGTCGGCGAAGGCGCGGCCGGCCCGGCCGTGCCGGAGCGCCCGGACCGCATCCGGTTTGTCGGCGACCCGTCGCTTCATCTGGAGAACATCGAGCGGCTGAAAGCGCGGCTGGACGGCCGCGTGCAGGTTGAAACCCGCCCGACCGACATGGAAGGCCGCGCGATCGCGGAGCTCGGCATCCGGCGGCTTGCCGCGGGCGAAGCCGACGATCCGCACGCCTTGGTGCCGAACTACACGCAGCTCGCGGAAGCGGAAGCGAAACTTCTCGCCGGGCGGCAGGAGGGATGACGATGGAGGAGCGCGCGCGTGAACCGCAGAGCGGCGACAGCGCCGTGAAGGTGCCGGAGTTCCGCCCGATGCTGCTGTCCGACGTGCCGGCGATTACGGCCATCGAGCGGGAAGCGTTCTCGGTGCCGTGGTCGGCGGAAGCGTTCGTGAACGAGATCCGGCACAACCATTTCGCCCGCTACACGGTGATGGAGCTGGACAACACCATCATCGGATACGGCGGCATGTGGGTCATCATGGACGAAGCGCATGTGACGAACATCGCGGTGCGTGCGCCGTACCGCGGGCGCGGCTACGGCGAGATGCTGCTGCGCCGGCTCATGCGGACGGCCGCGGAGCAGGGTGCGCGGTCGATGACGCTGGAGGTCAGGGTGTCGAACGAAGTGGCGCAAAATCTGTATCGCAAGCTGGGGTTCCGGCAGAACGGCATCCGGCCCCGATATTACACCGACAATCAGGAGGACGCGTACATCATGTGGGCGGATCTCGCATCGGAGGCGGAGCGACATGACGGCGGCCGGCCATGACGGCGCCCGCGGCGGCGTCATTCTGGCGATCGAGACGAGCTGCGACGAGACGTCGGCCGCCGTCGTGCGCGGCGGCAGGGAGGTGCTGAGCAACCTGGTGTCCAGCCAGGTCGAGACGCACCGCCGGTTCGGCGGCGTCGTGCCGGAGATCGCCTCGCGCAAACACGTCGAGTCGATCACGCTCATGATGGAGCATGCGGTGGCCGAGTCGGGCCTGAAGCTGCGCGATATCGACGCCGTCGCGGTGACGCAGGGTCCGGGGCTGGTCGGCTCGCTGCTGGTCGGCCTCGCCGCGGCCAAGGCGCTGGCTTTGGCGCTGGACGTGCCGCTGATCGGCACGCACCATATCGCGGGGCACATTTACGCGAACCAATTGGTCGGGGAGATGCTTTATCCCGCCGTGGCGCTGGTCGTCTCGGGCGGGCATACCGAGCTGGTCGTCCTCGAGCGGGAAGGCCGGTTCAGGATCATCGGCCGGACGCGGGACGACGCGGTCGGCGAGGCGTACGACAAGGTGGCGCGGGCGCTCAATTTCCCGTACCCGGGGGGACCGCACATCGACCGGCTGGCGTCGGACGCGGACGACGTGAACGAGCTGCCGCGCGCCTGGCTGGAGCCCGACTCGTACGACTTCAGCTTCAGCGGGCTCAAGTCCGCCGTGCTCGCCGAGATCAACAAGGCCAGAATGAAAGGCGAGCCGCCGATGCGGCCCGCTCTGGCGCGCGGTTTTCAGGAATCGGTCATCGATGTGCTCGTGACGAAGGCGCTGCGCGCCGCGGAGGAGTTCGGCGCCCGGCAGCTGCTGCTGTGCGGCGGCGTCGCCGCGAACCGCGGGCTGCGCGCGGCGCTGACGGCGGCCTGCGAGGCGCGCGGCTTGCCGCTGCTCATTCCGCCGCTCTCGCTTTGCACGGACAACGCCGCGATGATCGCGGCCGCCGCCCACCTGAAATGGGTGCGCGGCGAGTTCACCCCGCTCGACGCGAAAGCCGACCCGCTCCTGTCCCTGGAAGCCTGGTCGGTGCGGGATTGAGATGTCGGGCGATGGAGCAAAAGCCTCGTCGATTCGGGAGACCGTCCCGTTTCGGCGGGGCTTTTTTCGGCGTTACTTGAAGAACAGGAAATGGGTCGGCAGCTTGCGCAGCTCGCCGTCGGACGGCTTGTTGACCACACGGCCGTTGAACACGAGCGACGACGATCCGCCGCCGTCGAGGTTGTAGGCGTCCTTGACGCCGTACCGCGCCAGCAGGATCTGCATCTCCTCCAGCGTGGCGCCGGAGCTGCCTTTCTCGTCGTAGCCGTCCGCGACGAGGATGAGCAGCTGGTCGTCCTTGTAGTTGGCGATCACGGTGCGCGGCGCGCGGCGGGGGCTCTTTTGCCATTTCTCCGGTATGGGCTGGGGGCGGCCGTTCTTCATCAGAATCGGCACGAACGAGGCGCCGAACTGCGGCTTCAGCTTGTCCAGCTCTTCCTTCGTCTTGAACTTCCCGCCGATGAGCTGCATTTTGTCGTTCATGCCGACGAAGAACAGGTCTTTGTAGGTCGGTTCGAATCCCGTCACATACTTCCCGTCGACGATTGTCGTGCTGAGCGGATAGCGCTTGCCCTTGTGGTCCGCAAAGCCGCCCGCGTTCACGCCGGCGACCGCTTTGTAGCGCTTGACGGCCGACAGCGTCGTCTCCGCGCCGCCGAGCTCGTCCATTCCGAGCACCATCCTCATCGCCTGATTCGATTTCAGCTTCACCTTCAGGGCATATCCGTTGAAATGCTGCGCCTTCACATGGAACAGCTGCGCCGTGATCCGGTTCGAGCTCACGGTCTCGACCGGCGTGCCGAGTCTCGCCGTGATGCGCCGGTCGTAGATCGCGTACGGCTTGCCGACCTGGGCGGCCGCAAGTTTCGCGAGCTGCGCGGCTTCGGCGGACGCCTTCGCATAGAGTTCCGCCTCCCGGCGGATCGATTCGTTCGTCTGGACGGCCAGTTCGAGCGCCGCATCGAGACCGGAGGCCGCGCCCGCCGTCAGGCTTCCGTCTTCCGGCTTCGCCGGCAAATGGAGCGCGGGATACGCTTCCTCCGACAAGGTCAAGGTCAGGCCGGGACCCGCAGCCGCCAGCCAGATCCCCAAGCCGAGAAAAGGAGCGGCGGCCAGCAGGAACAATCGGTTGATCATGCGCGGGACGGTTGAGCGGTTCATTTCAACACATCCAGTTGCTTCTGCAGTTGTTCCAGCTTCGCCTTCACTTCATTCAATTGCGTGTAGAGCAGGTTGCTGTTGTCCGTGTCTTCGCTGGCGTTGTCGCGGGCGAACGTAAGCAGTTCGTTCAGCTCGTTCACCTTCGCTTCGACGGCGCCGATCTCGGCGCGAAAACTCGCTTCGAGCTCGGCCATCCGCGCTTCGACTTCCTGCTGCATGGCCGCGATCTGCGATGCCGTCTGCCGCTCGATGTCGGCCGTCATGCGGGCCTGCAGCTCGCCGGCGTACCATGCGGCGCCGGCAGCGCCTCCGGCTACAAGAAGAAGCCAGAAGACGGTCACCAGGAGGACGGCCGCTTTCGAGGCGGATCTGCTTCTGCGGGAAGCGCGAGATGCGCGGTCTGCGCCGGTTGCCTGAAGGTGCAAGTCGTTCTGCATCGCTTCTCCACCTTTCTCTCAATCTTTCGCCGGTAGACCGGTTTGCCGAAGGAACCGTCCGTTTTCATAGCGTAACGGATTTTCGCCCGGTTGGGAACCCTCTCGGAATTGCCAAAAAAGGAAGATTCGCAAGGTCCTTCGGCAGATTTTGCTTGAGAGAGGCGGCCTGGCACAAGAGAAATGACATTAAAAATAACATATCATGTCACGTAATAAGAAAAATTTTCACCAAACCCTGTTGACATGGTTAAATAACCTGACATATAATTGGGCCAAGAGCAATTAGTACGCACAACAAAGAGATATCAAGTAATATTGGCTAACATCATATCAAGGTTGTCTAGGGTTCCGTTGAACGCCGCGTTCAAGTCTGGTCCGAGAGACAACGTATATGCGCCGGATCGGATTGCGCCGCCGGCCATATAACACGGAGGGAAAAAAGCCCGGGAGACTTCACATGGTTTCTCCGGGCTGTTTTTCATTTTCTCATCCAAAACCAACATCACGCCGGAAGGGAAGTGGGGAGATGGAGAAACGGAAATCCGCGGGGAAACGGGCGCTGCCGGCCCTGCTGGCGCTGCTTGCGGCCGTGGTCCTGGCCGCGGGCGGATGCTCCGGCCAGAAGAAGGCAGGCTCGCCGGAGACGCCGCTCAAGATCGCGCTGAGCCCGTGGCCGGGCTGGTTTTTCTGGTTCGTCGTCGAGGAGAAGGGCTTTTTCGGGGAGCACGGGGCGAACGTGGAGCTCGTCTGGTTCCCGGTGTACAGCGATTCGCTCCAGGCGTTCGCGACCGGCCAGGTGGACGCCAACAGCCAGACGCTGAGCGACACGCTCGCGCCGGCCTCCAAGGGAATCGGCGTCAAGGCGGTGCTCGTGAACGACAACTCGTACGGCGGCGACGCGATCGTCGCGAAGCCCGAAATCGGGGGCATCCCGGACCTGAAGGGCAAGACCGTGGCCACCGAGTTGGGGACGGTCGACCATTTCCTCCTGCTCACGGCGCTGGCGGAGCACGGCATGACCGAGCAGGACATCAACTTCGTCAACATGACGGTCAACGACGCCGGTCCCGCCTTCATCAGCGGCAAAACGGACGCCGCGGTGCTCTGGGAGCCGTTCCGGACGATGGCGGTGAAGGAGGGCGGCGGGAAGGTGCTCTTCTCGTCCCGGGACACGCCGGGCCTCATTCCGGACCTGCTCGTGTTCCGGGAAGAGGCGGCCGCCGATCGTCCGGACGACGTGCAGAAGGTCGTCGACGCCTGGTTCGCCGCGGTGGACTGGTATCTGGAGAGCGAGCAGAACCGGCAGGAAGCGATCGACATCATGGCCCGGAAGGCGGAGCAGACGCCGGAGGATTTCCGGACCGCCTTCGACAGCATCAAGCTGTTCACGCTGGAGGACAACCTGAAGGCGTACGAACCGGGCGACACGTACGAATCGCTGCAGTTCACCGGCCGGAAGACGGCCGGGTTCCTCCAAGGTCTCGACATGCTCGGCGGCATTCCGGACATCGCCGCCATGCTGGAGCCGAAGTTCGTGCGGAATCTGGCGGAGAGGTGATTTCCTTGCTGGAGATGAAAGCCGCGGCGAGGAGACGGCCCAGGCTGCAGATTTTCAAGGACATCTATCCGACGACGTTCACCGCCCTGGCCGTCTCGTCGTTCGCCGTCATCCTGGCGGCATGGCTGCTCGTCAGCCATCTGGGCCTCGTCGATCCGGTCTTCCTGCCGAAGCCGCAGAACGTGCTCGCCGAATTGATCCGCCAGCTCGGCACGGGCGAGTACTGGCGGCACATCTGGATCAGCGTGTTTCGGGTGAGCGCGGGCTTCCTGCTCGCCTGCGCCGCCGGCATCCCGATCGGCATCTTCGCCGGCGCGTTCCGCGCGGGGTCGGCGGTCATCGAGCCGCCGATGGAATTCATCCGCTACATGCCGGCGGTCGCCTTCATCCCGCTGATCATGGTATGGGTCGGCATCGGGGAATGGGCGAAAATCCTGCTCATCTTCATCGGCTGCTTCTTCCAGGTCGTCCTGATGGTCGCGGACATCACACGGCGCGTGAATCCGGATTTGCTGCATGTCTCCTATACGCTCGGCGCGAGCCGGTGGCAGTCGATCGAGACGGTGCTCATCCCGGCGATCCGGCCCGAGCTCGTGACGATGATGCGTCTCATCCTCGGCTGGGCATGGACGTATCTCGTCGTGGCCGAACTGATCGCGGTGAACAGCGGCCTCGGGTACGCGATCATGAAGGCGCAGCGTTTCCTGAACACCGAGCAGATCTTCGTCGGCATCATCGTGATCGGACTGCTCGGCCTGATCAGCGACCGGATGTTCGCGCTGCTGCACAAGCGATTGTTCCCGTGGGTGTGAGGGGGTGACCGGCATGACGTCATCGGCAACCGGAACCGAAGCCCGGATCACGATCGCCGGACTCGGGAAGGTGTACCGAAGCCGCAAATCCGAATTCGAAGCGTTGCGCAACATCCATCTGTCCATCGGCAAAAACGAGTTTCTCACGCTGATCGGCCCGTCCGGATGCGGAAAATCGACCCTGCTGCGCGTTCTCGCCGGTCTCGAGGACGCGACGTCCGGCACCATCCTGATCGACGGCCAGCCGATCGGCGGGCCTGGCGCCGACCGCGGCATGGTGTTCCAGAGCTACACGCTGTTCCCGTGGCTGACGGTGCGGGAGAACATCGAATACGGCCTCAAGCTGAACGGCGTGCCGACTCTCGAGCGCCGGCGCGTTTCGGACCGCTATTTGAGACTGATCCGCCTGGAGCCGTTCGCCAAGGCGTATCCGAAGCAGCTCTCGGGCGGCATGAAGCAGCGGGTGGCGATCGCGCGGGCGCTCGCGAACAAGCCGAAGGTGCTGCTGATGGATGAGCCTTTCGGCGCCCTCGACGCGCAGACGAAGCAGGAGATGCAGCAGATTCTGCTGGATGTGTGGGAGAAGGAGAAGACGACGGTCGTGTTCATCACGCACGACATCGAGGAAGCGCTGTTCCTGTCGCAGCGCATCTGCGTCATGGGCGCGAATCCGGGGCGGATCATCAGCGAGCACATCGTGCCGCTTCCCGCGGAGCGCACGGAAGAGACGAGGCTGCTGCCGGAGTTCACCGCCATGAAGCGCGATCTGGCCGCGCTGCTCAAGCATTGACCCGGGCATGGGCGGCGCGGCCCGGACAGCTCCGGCTCCGACAACTTCATACGCGCATCACGCCCGTCTAGGGTTCCGCCGGCCGCCGAAGGCCGGGACTGGTCCGAGAGACGGGGGGCGCGGGCGCCGGCCCGCGCTGACACGGAAGGACAAAAGCCTGGGAGACCATCGGTTTCGTTCCGGGCTTTTTCCGTTCAAATTCCGCCATCGCAAGGAGGAGACGAAGACATGCACCGACAAGTCACCTGGACGAAAGTGCTGACGCCGGGCGGCAAGTGGTCCGGCATCATCGGCCGGGGGCGGCTGGTCCGCCTGACGGCGCTGGGCGGCGGCGCGAACGTGTCGACGCTGCTGTATCACGCGGACAATCCCGCGGAGCGCTACAACATGCCGGATACGCTGAAGGCGCAGCATACGGCCCATCTGACGAAGGGCCACGTGCTGATGAGCGACAACGGCCGGGTGCTGGCGAGCATCGTCGAAGACAGCCTGGGCTGGCACGATCCGCTCGGCGCCTATACGACCCGCGCCCTGACGGAGCGCCGGTATGGCAGATCGACGTACCAGGAGCTGCGCAACGACTGGCTGCGCAACGCCCGCGACAACTTCGCGATGGAGCTGGTGCGGAACGGCCTTTCGCTCCGCGACCTGGTGCCGGTGGTCAACTTCTTCTCGAAGGTCCGGTGCGACGCGGAAGGCCGGATGCACTTCGCCGCGGGCCATTGCCCGGCGGGCGCGACGGTTACACTGCGCACCGAGCTGGATACGCTGCTCATCTTCTCCAACACGCCGCATCCGCTCGATCCGGCCCGGACGTATCCGTCGGTGCCGGTGCGGATCGACGTGCTGCCCGCCGAACCGGTGGACCCGGATACGGATCTGTGCGTGAATCTGCGGGGCGAAAATCGCCGCGCGTTCGAGAACACGTGGGAATATCTGGCCCTGAGGAGGGAACTCGGATGAGCGATTTTGTGCGGAAGGAAAGCGGCTTGAGGGAAGAGAACGCCGTCTGCGACGCCGTCATTCCCGCGGGAGAAGGCTGGATGCGCGACCTCGAGCCGGGGCAGGTGCTGAGGATCGTCGACCTGGAGGGGAACCAGGCGGTGGATACGCTGTTCTACGACGCGGACAATCCGGAGGACCACTACAGCGCCGTCCAGACGATCGCGGCCCAGGGCGGCATCTACCTGACGACGGGTTCCGTTCTGCTGACGGAATCGGGCAAGCCTCTCGTCACGATCACGGCCGACACGTGCGGCCGCCACGACACCCTCGGCGGCGCCTGCTCCGCCCAGAGCAACACGGTACGCTACGCGCACGAGAAATACCACATGCACAACTGCCGCGACACCTTCATGCTGATGCTGGCCGAACGCGGCGGCGGCTATTCGAAGCGGGATCTGGCGCCGAACGTGAACTTCTTCATGAACGTGCCGGTCACGCCGGAGGGCGGGCTGACGTTCGCGGACGGCGTGTCCGCCCCCGGCTGCTACGTGGAAATGCGGGCGGAGACGCGCGTCACGGTGCTCATCAGCAATTGCCCGCAGCTCAACAATCCGTGCAACGCGTACAATCCGACACCGATCCGGCTCCTGATCTGGAATCCCTGAGGCGGCGCCATCGCCGCAAATCGCCATTATCGCATCTTCGCAGCTCTGTTGATCAACAAGGGGGAATGCGCCATGTTCAACAAGGTGCTGATCGCCAACCGGGGAGCGATCGCCGTGCGCATCGCGCGGACGCTGCGCCGGATGGGCATCCGTTCGGTGGCCGTCTACACGAAGGCCGACCAGGACAGCCTCCACGTCGACCTTGCCGACGAGGCGGTCTGCATCGGGGACGGTCCGGCGAAGGACAGCTATCTGGACGCCGGGCGGATCCTCGGCGCCGCCCGGGAGACCGGCGCGGAGGCGATCCATCCCGGCTACGGCTTCCTGAGCGAGAACGCCGCCTTCGCGCGGCGCTGCGGGGAGGAGGGGCTCGCGTTCATCGGCCCGGACCCCGAACAGATCGAACGGTTCGGTCTGAAGCACACGGCGCGGGAAATCGCGAGGAAAGCCGGCGTTCCCCTGCTGCCGGGCACCGGGTTGGTGGAGCGGCTGGACGACGCGCTCGGGGAGGCCGCGCGCATCGGTTACCCGGTCATGCTGAAGAGCACCGCCGGCGGCGGAGGCATCGGCATGCGGGTGTGCGCGGACGAGCGGTCGCTCCGGGAGACGTTCGGGGCGGTCGCCCGCCTGGCGGAGGCGAATTTCAACAACGGCGGCGTGTTTCTGGAAAAATACGTCGAGCGGGCGCGGCACGTGGAGGTGCAGATTTTCGGCAACCGGTTCGGCGAAGCGGTCGCCCTCGGCGAACGCGACTGCTCCATCCAGCGCCGGAACCAGAAGATTATCGAGGAAAGCCCGGCTCCCAATCTGCCGGACGACGTCAGGAGGCGGCTGCACGAGGCCGCCGTCCGGCTGGCCGCCGCGGCCGGCTACCGCAGCGCGGGAACGGTCGAGTTCCTGTACGATCCCGCGACGCGCGAGTTCTATTTTCTCGAGGTGAACACCCGGCTGCAGGTGGAGCACGGCGTGACGGAAGAAGTGCTCGGCATCGACCTCGTCGAGTGGATGGTGAAGGAGGCGGCGGACGAACTGCGCGGCCTCCGGGACCTGCGGCCGGAGCCGCGCGGCTGGAGCATCCAGGCGCGGGTATACGCCGAGGATTGCCTGCGGGATTTCCGCCCGAGCGTCGGGCGGCTCGACCGGGTGGCGCTGCCGGACGGGGTCCGCGTCGAGACGTGGGTCCGGGACGGCGCGACGGTGACGACGCTGTACGACCCGATGCTGGCGAAGATCATCGCGCGCGGGGACACCCGCGAGGAAGCGCTCGACCGGTTGCGCGGCGCGCTGGCCCGGACGAGGTTCTACGGGGTGGCGACCAATCTGCAGTACGTCGAAGCGCTGCTCGGGCGCGAGGATGTCCGCGCGGGCAACGTCCATACCCGGTTGCTGAACGGCTTCGAGCCCGCCGAGCGCGCGATCGAGGTGCTCGACGGCGGCCTGCAGACGACGGTCCAGGACTGGCCCGGGCGGACCGGCTACTGGGGCGTCGGGGTGCCGCCCTGCGGCCCGATGGACGCGCTGTCGTTCCGGATCGGCAACCGGCTGCTCGGCAACGACGAAGGGGCGCCGGGGCTCGAGCTGACGCTGCGCGGGGGAGCCTGCCGGTTCCGGTGCGACGCCTGGTTCTGCGTCACCGGAGCCGACATGCGGGCGACGCTCGACGGCGAGCCGGTGGAGCCGTACCGGCCCGTCCGCGCGCGGCGCGGCCAGGTGCTGCGCTTCGGCGAGGCGGTGGAAGGGATGCGCGCCTACCTGCTCGTCCGGGGCGGCCTCGACGTGCCGCGGATCATGGGCAGCGCGTCGACGTTCACGCTGGGGGGGTTCGGCGGCCACGGCGGACGGGCGCTTCGCACCGGCGACGTGATCGGTCTGAGCCGGGAAGCCGGCGCGGACGCGCCGGATTTCCCGCCGCCCGCCGCGCTTCGGCCTTCCGGCCGGCCCGTGATTTCCCGGACGTGGACGATCGGCGCGATCCCCGGTCCCCACTGCACGGAGGAATTTCTGCGGGACGGCTATCTGCGGCAGCTCACCGGGACGGAGTGGGAAGTCCACTTCAACAGCTCCCGCACCGGCGTCCGGCTGATCGGGCCGGCTCCGCCGTGGGCCCGCGAAGACGGCGGCGAAGCCGGCCTTCACCCGTCCAACATCCACGACAACGCCTACGCCATCGGCGCCCTGGACCTGACCGGCGACATGCCGATTCTGCTCGGGCCGGACGGGCCGAGCCTCGGCGGCTTCGTCTGCCCCGTGACGATCGCCTCCGCCGAGCAGTGGAAGCTCGGGCAGCTCCGGCCGGGCGACAAGGTGAGATTCCGCCTCGTCACGCTGGAGGAGGCGGAGGCGCTGCGCGGGCTGCAGGAGAAGTTCCTGGCGTCCGTCGGCGGGCCGGACGGCGGCAGGCTGCCGGTGCTGGAGGATGCGGCGTCCGCCGCGGACCGGACCTGGTCCCCCGACTACCCGATCCTCGCGAGGGCTTCCGAAGGCCGGCGCTTCCCGATCACGGTGCGCTGCAGCGGCGACCGGCATCTGCTCGTCGAATACGGGCCGATGGAGCTCAATCTCGAGCTGCGCTTCCAGGTCCATGCGCTGATGGAGGCGGTGCGGAGCAGCCCGGATTTCCCCGCGCTCGATCTTACGCCCGGCATCCGCTCGCTGCAGATCCACGTGGATCCGGCGAACATGACCGTGCGCGAGGCGTGCGCGCGGGTGCTGGAGCTGGACCGGGCGCTCCCGCCGCTCGAGTCGATGAAGGTGCCGTCGCGGATCGTCCGGCTGCCCCTGTCGTGGGACGATCCCTCGACGCGGCTCGCGATCGAGCGCTACCAGCGGAATGTCCGGCCGGACGCGCCCTGGTGCCCGAGCAACCTCGAGTTCATCCGGCGGATCAACGGGCTGGACAGCATCGAGGACGTGAAGCGGATCGTGTTCGAGGCGAGCTATCTCGTGCTGGGGCTCGGCGACGTCTATCTCGGCGCCCCGGTCGCGACGCCGCTCGATCCGCGCCATCGCCTCGTCACCACGAAATACAACCCGGCCCGGACTTGGACGCCGGAGAACGCCGTCGGCATCGGGGGCGCCTATCTGTGCGTCTACGGCATGGAAGGCCCGGGCGGCTACCAGTTCATCGGCCGGACGGTGCAGATGTGGAACAAGCTCCGGCCGACGAAGAGCTTTCCGCCCGGCAAGCCGTGGCTGCTCCGTTTCTTCGACCAGATCCGGTTCTATCCGGTGACGGCGGAGGAGCTATTGAAGCTGCGGGAAGATTTCCCGCGCGGACGGTTCGAGGCGGAGATCGAGGAGACGACGTTCGATCTCGGCGAATATCTGCGCTTTCTGTCCTCGATCGAAGACGGCGCCGCGCGGTTCAGGGAAACGCAGCGGGCGGCGTTCCGCGCGGAGCGGGAGCGCTGGAAAGCGCTCGGGCTCGCCGAATACGTCAGCGAGCAGGAGGGCGCGCGGCCGCGGCCGGAGGACGAGGTTCCCGACGGCGCCGCCGCCATCCGCAGCCCGCTGCCGGGCAGCGTCTGGAAAGTGAACGTCGAGGCCGGGCAGACGGTGGGCGCCGGGGACACGGTCGCCGTGGTCGAGAGCATGAAAATGGAATTCGCCGTGGCGACGCCGGATCGCGGCCGGGTCGTGTCGGTGCATGTGAAGCCCGGAGACGGCGTCCAGGCCGGCCAACTGATGGTGACCATCGAGCCCGATCCATCCTGATATGGAGGAGATGCAAGTGGACAAAGCAGTTGCCCTGCCCGGGAAGCTGACGATCGAAGGGCTGAGGCGGGCGTACGCGGAAGGCGATCTGAAACCGGAAGCGGTCATTCGCGAAGTGGTGCGCCGGGTGGAAGCGGACGCGGACAACCCGATCTGGATCACGCCGCCGACGCTCGACACCGTCATGCCCTACGTCGAGCGGCTGGCCGGCATCGACCCGGCCGGGGCGCCGCTGTGGGGCATTCCGTTCGCGATCAAGGACAACATCGACCTCGCGGGCGTGCCGACGACGGCCGCCTGTCCGGGCTATGCCTATGTGCCGCGGGAAAGCGCCACGGTCGTGAAGCGGCTGATCGCCGCCGGCGCGATTCCGCTCGGCAAGACGAACATGGACCAGTTCGCGACCGGGCTGGTCGGAACACGCAGCCCGTACGGCGAGACGCGGAACGCGCTGCAGCCGGACTGGATCAGCGGCGGATCGAGCTCCGGCTCGGCGGTCGCGGTGGCGAGGGGCCACGCGGCGTTCGCCCTCGGCACCGACACGGCCGGCTCCGGGCGCGTCCCGGCCGCGCTGAACGGTCTGGTCGGCTGCAAGCCGAGCGTCGGCGCGTGGCCGCTGCAGGGCGTCGTACCGGCCTGCGCGAGCCTCGACTGCGTGACGGTGTTCACCCACACGCTCGGCGACGCGCTGCTGGTGGACGGCGTCGCGCGGGGCCCGGATCCGGACGACCCGTGGTCGAAAAGCATTCCGGCGCCGCGGCCGGCGCCGCCGGCCCGCATCTGCCTGCCGGACGAGACGCCGGCGTTCTTCGGCCCGCTCGCCGAAGCGTACGGGCGGGCGTGGAACGAGGCGGTCCGGCGGCTCCGGAACCTGGGCCCGAAGGCGCAGTTCATCGACATCCGCCTGTTCCGGGAAGCGGCCGCGATCCTGTACGACGGGCCGTGGGTGGCGGAGCGCTGGGCTTCGCTCGGCGGCTTCGTCGACGGCCATCCGGACGAGACGTTCCCGGTGACCCGGGAGATTCTGCGTTCCGGCGCCGACGGGCGCCATTCGGCGAGCGCCGTGTTCCGGGCGATGCACCGGCTGCAGCGGCACAAGCTGGAAGTCCGCGCGCTGCTGAAGGACGCGGTGCTCGTCCTGCCGACGACGGGCGGCACTTACACGCGCGAGCAGGTGCGGAACAACCCGATCATCACGAACAGCAACATGGGCATCCACACCAACCATTGCAACCTGCTCGACCTCTGCGCCGCGGCGGTTCCGGCGGGGGAAGCGCTGCCGGGATTTCCGTTCGGCGTCACATTCTTCGGCCTGTCCGGGCAGGAAAGCCTCGTGTGGGGCGCGGCCGCGCTTTTTATGGGCGAGAAGCTGCCGCCGGCGGATCGGGCGGGCGACGGGGGCCGGGACGCAAGCCCGGATGCGGACACGACGCTGGTGGCCGTGTGCGGCCTGCACATGCGGGGCTATCCGTTCGAAGCGCAGATGCGGGCGTGCGGGGCGGAGTTCGTGGAGGAGGCGCAGACGGCGGCGGCCTACCGGTTCGTGAAGCTGCCGACGATTCCGGCCAAGCCGGGCCTGATCAAATGCGCCGAAGGCGGCGCGTCCATCCGCGTCGAGCTCTGGCGGATGCCGCTCTCCGCGTTCGGCGGCTTCGCCGCCTCGATTCCGGCGCCCCTCGGCATCGGCAAGGTCGAGCTGGCGGACGGCCGGGAGGTGCCGGGCTTCGTCTGCGAGGCCTACGCGGCCGAAGGCGCGGAGGATATTACTTGGGCGGGAAGCTGGCGGAACGTGTCCGCGGGGCCGGCGCGCCCTTAGCAGCCCGGCGAAAATTGTCGATTCTATACGGATGACCGTTGGTGCTTCGGATTTGGTGCAGATATGCACCAAATCTCCCCTTTGCACACCCAAATGGCTTCTTTTGGTGCATATCTGCACCAGATGAATGGGCATTTTGGAGGAGCATGATAACCAAGTGCACATTTGCTCTTGTTTTCCCTTGTTTGGCATTTCACAGACATCTTTGGTGCATTTATGCACCACACGCAAACGAACGGCCGTCCGAAAAGGCTGAGAATGGCCTGGCGGACCGTTAACGGTCCCGCTGCCCCCGCGGTCGACCGCCGCAACGGTCTGCGGGACCGTCGGGGCGCGCGATCGGCGAGCGTTCTCAAGTGCCGCCGAAATAAACTGAAAGTTTTGAATGTCAATCGTCTGTGAAAATGTCACCTTAACTCGTCTGTGAAAATGTCACTTTTTGAATGTACCAAGTCACCGGTCAGGTGACTTGGCCTGGCGCGAAATTTGTGTTACGCTGAAGCTGCTTTGGAC
>Ga0207751_100238_pt1 | contig 32364 bp, 35 predicted proteins | sample CeladaPassaD2F06_FD_187494 | JGI IMG/M metagenome (GOLD analysis project Ga0207751, IMG submission 187494) | Cellulose-adapted microbial communities from the Joint BioEnergy Institute, USA - Passage D2F06 (SPAdes) (version 2) | ecosystem: Engineered > Bioreactor > Continuous culture >... | reverse complement strand
CGGGGTTTGACGGGAAGGAGGTGTGGGGGGTTTTGGGGGAGGCGGGGGTGCGGCCGGTGATCCGGCTTCGGGGCGGGGGCGAGGCCAGGGAGGAGGCGCGGGTGCGGGCGCGGGAGGGGTGGGACCCTGAGGTGTACCGGTTTCGCGGGGTGGTGGAGGGGGTGTTTGGGGGGATGAAGACGCGGCTGGGTGGGGGGTACCTTTGGGAGCGGAAGCCCTGGACGGCCATGGCGCGGGCCTTTTTGGAGCTCATCGCCTACGGCCTTAGGGTTCTTCTCTCCCTTCTCCCGCCCCCTCCGGGGTACAAGGCGATTTACTAGGCAAGCCCAGGCTACCGGCCGAAGAGGGCCACCGAAATCCGGACCCGCACCACAAACCAGGCGAGGAGGAGGGGCACCCCCAGGGCCAAAAGCCCGTAGATCAGGAAGGCGGGCTTGGCCCCCAGGGGCTCGGGGAAGCCGGGGAAGCGCTCCAAAAGGCGGATGACCATGGGATGGACCAGGTAGATCTGCAGGGAGTAGCGGCCGAGGAAGGCCAAGGGCGCCCCGAGGCGGGTTCCGGCCAGGAAGCGCGCCAAGGCCAGGAGGAGGAAGGCCATCCCCGTGGTGTAGACCCAGTGAAGGGCCTGGTAGTGGAAGGTGTTCACCGGCTGGCCCTGCAGGGCCCTCAGGGCCAAGGGGAGGTAGAGGGCGAGGGCCAGGCCCGTAAGCCCCAAAACCCCGGGCCAGAGGCGGAGGAGGCGGGAAAGGTGCTCAAGGCGGCTTGCCAGGTAAAGCCCGAGGGCGATGGCCGGGAGGTACCATAGGACGAAGCTTCCCGGGTAGGGCAGGAAGCGGTAGGCCCGGTTCAGGAAGTAGAGGGCCAGCGTCCCCCCCGCCCCGAGAAGGAGGAACCAGACCCCGTGGGGCCGCCTGAGGAGGAAGGGGCGGAAAAGGGGGAGGAGGAGGGCGAGCTCAAGGGCCACCACCAGAAAGTAGAGGTGGAAGTAGGCCTTGCCCCAGAGGAGCTGGTGGAGAAGGCGCTCCGGCTGAAAAACCCCCGTGTCCCAGTAGCGGAAAAGAAGGTAGATCCCGCTCCAGAGGAGGTAGGGCCAAAGGAGGCGCAAGGCGCGGTTTCTCAGGTAGCGCCCCAGGCGAAACTCCCGGTAGAAGGAGGCCCCCAGGACCAGGGTGGTCATGAAGAGGAAGGCGGGCACCGCGAAGTGCAGGGTGCGGTTCACCCCCGCCAGAAGGAGCCACTCGGGACTCCCCTGGGGTAACTCCCGCAGGAACCGGCCCGTCACGTGGTGCAGGACCACCTCGAGGATGGCGAGCCCCCGGAAAACCTCCACCCAGGGAAAGCGCTCCACGGGCTCATTATGGGCGAGGTTCATGAGGTTCATGAAGACTCCCCAAGAGGGGGGCGAGCTCCTCCCGCAGGGCCCGCCGCCTCGGATAGGCCCGAACCAGGCCCCAAGCGGCCTCCCGGGCCCTCTTGGGGTCCAGGCGGGCAAGCCGCCCAAGAAGCCCCGCCGCCTCCCGGTAGGCCACCCGCCCCCCCGCCTCCACCCGGGCCTTGGCCGCCTCCAGGTAAAGCCGGACCGCCTCCTGGGGAAGCCTCTCCTCCAGGACCGCGGCGAGGGCGGGGTAGGCCTCCGGGGAAGCCCGCTTGAGGAGGCGGTCCAGGGCCTTCCAGTCCTCCTCCAGGAGGTAGATGCGGGCGAGGAGGGCGGGGTCCTGCACCTGGCGCAGGAGGCGGGGCCTCTCCTCGGCGAAGGCCCGGCCCAGCTTGGCCTTGAGGGCCAGGTAGTCCTCGAGGTTGGGCCTCAGGCGAAAGCGGGCCCGGTGGTCCTCCACCCCGCCCCGGTGGGCCACGAGGAGGTCCAGGAGGGGAAGGAGCCTTGGGTCCCTGCCGAACCAGGCCACGGCCTCCTCGGCGTACCGCAGGGCCTCCTCCCGCCTGCCCAGGCGCAAGAGGCGCTCCACGAAGGCCAGGTAGTCCTCCACCCCCTCAAGCCCCTCCCGCAAGACCCCCAAGGCCTCCTCCTCCCGCCCGAGCCGGAAGAGGAGCTCCGCCTTAAGGGCGCGCTTCAGGGGCTCCCCCCCCGCAAGGAGGGCCAGGGCCTTCTCCGGCGCCTTCTCCCCCAGGGCCAGGAAGGCCTCCCCCAGGGCCTCAAAGGGGTGGCGGAGGTAGAGCTTGAGGAGGAAGGCAAGCTCCCCCCCAAGGTCCAGGTAGCGGCGGAGGACCGGCCCGAGGTAAGGCCCGGGGTCAAAGGGAGCCTCGAGGAGGGCCTCCAGAAAGGCCGCCACCTCCTCCCTCCCCGCCTGGGGGAGGCTAAGGAGAAGCGCCTTGGCCTCCTCCTCCCCCCCGCCCAGGCGAAAGGCCTGCCTTAGGCGCCGAACCCCTTCGGCAAAAACCTCCTCGGGAGAAAGGAGCTCCTTGAGAAGGAAGGCCACCTCGGGCAGGGTGGCAAGCCGCAGGAGAAGCCCCTTGGCCTCCTCGGGGGAGAGGGCCTCGAGGCGGGGCCACAGGTCCTCAGGCCGCCTTTCCAGGTAAGCGTAGAGGAGGGCGGCCGCGTGCTTGCAGGGAAAGAAGGGGTAGGGGCAGGTGCAGCTCCCCACAAGCCCCGGCCCCACCTCCACCCGGTAGGGCCTGGGCTCCGAGCCCTGCACCTCCCCCAAAAGCCTCTCCCCCACCCGGAAGACCCGCCTCACCCGGCCCTCCCTGGCGTAGGCCAGGCCCCGGCGGAGGACCTCCTCGGGGAAAAAGGCGGCGAAGTCCTCCTCCTTCTCCGGGGGAAAAAGCGCCACGGCCCCAGTTTGCTACAATGAGACCAGCGGTATCAAATGACCCTGGCCGCCACCCTGAGGGAAGCAGACCTCTTCCGCTCCCTTCCCAAAGGCTTTGTCCAGTGCCGGGCCTGCGCCCACTACTGCGCCCTCCCCGAGGGCGGGGCGGGGAAGTGCGGGGTGCGGCGCAACCTCGGGGGTAGGCTCTACCTGGTCACCTACGGCAAGGCGGCCGCCCTTCACCTGGACCCGGTGGAGAAGAAGCCCCTCTACCACTTCCACCCCGGGGAAGGCATCCTCTCCGTGGGCACCGTGGGGTGCAACCTCTTCTGCGCCTTCTGCCAGAACTGGCAGATCTCCCAGTTCCGGGAGTTTCGGGTCTCCCCGGAAGGGCGCCTGGACCGCCCCATCGGCGAGGACTGGCCCCCAAAGCGCCTCGTGGCAGAGGCCGAGGCCCTGGGCGTGAGGCTTCTCGCCTACACCTACAACGAGCCCGCCGTCTGGATAGAGTACGCCCACGACACCGCCCGCCTGGCCAAGGCCCGGGGGATGAAGAACGTCTTCGTGACGAGCGGGTTTGAGACCAAAGAGGCCTGGAACTACATCAGGCCCCACCTGGACGCGGCCAACGTGGACCTGAAGGGCTTCACGGAGAAGTTCTACCGGGAGGTCTGTGGGGCCCGGCTCAAGCCCGTGCTGGAAAGCCTGGGACACCTGGTGGCGAGCGGGGTGTGGGTGGAGGTCACCACGCTTCTCCTGGAGGGCTATAACGACTCGGACGAGGAGGTCCGGGCCATGGCCCGCTTCCTCAAGGGGCTCTCCCCCGACATCCCCTGGCACCTCACCGCCGCCCATCCCGACTACCGCATGCTGGACCTGAGGTCCACCCGGCACGCCACCCTGGTCCGGGCCCACGCCATCGCCAAGGAGGAGGGCCTGAGGTTCGTGTACGTGGGCAACGTCCTGGACGAGGAAAGGAGCTCCACTTACTGCCCGGACTGCGGCAGGCTCCTCTTGCGCCGGCGGGGCTTTCGGGTGGAGGCCCTGTGGGAGGCCCCGGGGGTCTGCCCCGGGTGCGGCCAGCGCATCCCCGGCGTATGGACCTGGTGAGGCCCCCTCAGGTGGCGGGGTATTTTTACCCCGGGGAAAAGGCGGCCCTGAAGGAGGAGGTGAAAGCCCTCCTGGCTGGGGCCCGCACCCCACCCCTACCCGGGGTCCGGGGGGTCCTCTCCCCCCATGCGGGCTACGCCTACGCCGGCAGGGTGATGGCGGAAGCCTTCCGGGCCCTCTCCGCCTGGCGGGGAAAGGCGAGGCGGGTTTTCCTCCTGGGTCCAAGCCACTCCGTGGCCTTCCCCGGGGTGGCCTTCTTCCCCTACCGGGCCTGGCGCACCCCCTTGGGGGAGGTGGCGGTGGACCTGGAGGGGGGGAGGAGGCTTCTCGGCCAAGGAGCGCCCTTCCGCGCCTACCGGGAGCCCTTCCTGGAGGAGCATAGCCTCGAGGTCCTCCTCCCCTTCCTCCAGGTGGCCCTCCCCCAAACCCCCATCCTCCCCCTCCTCTTCGGGGAGGTGGACCCAGGGGAGGTGGCGGAGGCCCTCCTCCCGGAACTGGGCCCAAAAGACCTGGTGGTGGCCTCCAGCGACCTCTCCCACTACCACCCCGACCCCGTGGCCCGGAGGCTGGACGCCAAGACCCTAAAGCGGGCCCTGGCCTTGGACGCCGAGGGGGTGGCCCAAGGGGAGGCCTGCGGCCGGCTCCCCTGGAGCACCCTCACCGCCTTGGCCCGGGCCCTGGGGTGGAAACCCCGGCTCCTCGCCTACGCCACCAGCGCCGAGGCCGGGGGAGGGCGGGAGCGGGTGGTGGGGTATGGAGCCTTGGCCTATGTAGGATGAAGGGGATGACCCCGGTGCGTCGTCGCTTCAGCGTGGAGGAGTTCCACCGCATGGCCCAGGCGGGCCTCCTCGGGGAAGACGACCGGGTGGAGCTCCTGGAAGGGGAGATCTGGCAGATGAGCCCCATCGGTAGCCGCCATGCCGCCTGCCTCCGCCGCCTCCGCCGCCTCTTCACCCCCTTGGAAACCCAAGGCCTATGCCTCCTCGCCGTGCAGGACCCCCTGCGCCTAAGCCCCCATAGCGAGCCCCAGCCCGACCTCCTCCTCCTCAAGCCCCGGGAGGATCTCTACGCCGAAGCCCACCCGGGCCCCGAAGACGTCCTCCTCTTGGTGGAGGTGGCCGACGCCTCGGGGGCCTACGACCGGGAGGTGAAGGCCCCCCTCTACGCCCGGCACGGGGTCCAGGAGGTCTGGGCGGTGGACCTCGCGGAGGGAAGGGTCCACCGCTTCCTGGACCCTTCCCCCGGGGGCTACCGGGAACACCACGTCCTGGGCCCCGGGGACACCCTCTCCCCCAGGGCCTTCCCCGGGCTCTCCGTGTCCGTGGCCTCCCTCCTCTAAAGCCGCACCAGGGGCCGGAACCAGGGGATGGAGAGGAGGAGCACCCCCAGGGCCAGGCCGAAAAGAAGCCTGGCCCCGGGCTTCCCTCTCCGCGCCCGGGCAAGCCCCGCGTGGGCCAGGCCCAGGGCCACAAGCCCCCCCACCCAGTGCTCCGCCGCGAAGAAGCGGGCCTCCCCTCCGGCCCGCATGGCCTCCCCAAAGACGGCGAGGAGCCCCTGGAAATAGGGGCTCACGAAGGCCAGGATCACCCCCAGGACCACCTGCAGGGTGAGGGCGTGGGCGAAGAAGGCGCCGGGCCTAGGCTCCGGGCGGAAGAGGGCCCAGAGGCCAAAGAAAAGGACCAGCCAGCGCACCAGGTTGTGCAGGGCGAGCACCGCCTCGTACATGGGGAGAGTCTACCCCGGCTCCCAAGGCGCCCAGTGTGGCATCATGCCCATATGGAAGGCGTGGTGCGCCTCGAGGTCCCCACCCCCGAGGAGGGGTTCGTGAACATCACCCGCAAGGTGGAGGAGGCCCTCTCGGGCCACACGGGTCTGGTCTACCTCTTCGTCCCCCACACCACCTGCGGCCTCACGGTCCAGGAAGGGGCCGACCCCACGGTGGCCCAGGATCTTTTGGGCCGGCTCGCCGAGCTCGCTCCCCGGCACCGCCCTAAGGACCGGCATCTGGAAGGGAACTCCCACGCCCACCTCAAGAGCCTCCTCACCGGGGTCCACCTCCTCCTCCTGGCGGAGAAGGGGCGGCTGAGGCTTGGGCGCTGGCAGCAGGTCTTCCTGGTGGAGTTTGACGGCCCCCGGGTGCGGGAGGTCTGGGTGCGCCCCCTCTAAAGCCCGAGGAAGGCCCGCAGGGCCTCCTCGTCTAAGTACTTGCCCACGAAGAAGGGGCCGAACTCCCCGTAGCGGGCGGAGACCTCGTCAAAGCGCATTTCGTAGACGATCTTCTTGAACTGGACGGGATCTTCGCTGAAGAGGTCCACCCCCCATTCCCAGTCGTCCAGGCCCTGGGCCCCGCTGATGACCTGCATCACCTTTCCCTGGTACTTCCTCCCCGTCTCCCCGTGGGCCTTCATGAGGCTCGCCCGCTCCTTGGCCGGAAGCATGTACCAGTTGTCCTGGCCCTGGCGCCGCTTGTTCATGGGGTAGAAGCAGACGTACCCCGATTTGGGGACCCTCGGGGTGAGGCGCGGCTTGACGTAGGGGGACTCGGGGTCTAAAGGCTTCTCCTGGCTTCCCAGCTCCACCACGGAGTAGAAGCTGTAGCTTCGCCCCAGGTACCGGGCGAAGGCGGAACGAGAAAGGCGGGCCTCCGCCTCCAGAAGGGGGTCAAGCCCGGGGCGGAGGTTGAGGAAGAGGAGGTCGGCCTTGTGGCCCACCACCTGGTAGATGCCGTAGGAACCCTGGCCCGCCTCCTCCAGCTCCCGCCACTCCCGCACCAGGCCTTTAAGCTCCTCCCAGGCGTCCTCCCGGGCCTCCAAGGGGGCGGAGAACCAGCGGGTGAAGTCCAAGAGGCGGAAGTCGTGGAGGACGTGCCAGCCCTCGAGGGTGTGGGTGGGTTCGGGAACGTGCCGCTCCATCTTCCCCACTATAGCTCGGGTATACTTGGCCCATGCTGGCCGCGCTGCACATCGCCCTCACCCTGGCGGCAGTGGTCCTTTTGGGACGGCTCGGCGCGAGGCTTTTGGGGAGGCTCGCCGCCCTCACCCCGAGCACCCGGGACGACGCCTTCTTCCGCCTCCTGGGCTACACCTGGTGGGGGGTGGTGGCTGTGGCCGGGGCGAGCTACCTGAGCCACGCCCTAAGCCTTCCCTACGAGCCCCTGGCCACCTGGGGGCGGAGCCTGGTGGCCTGGCTCGGGGGGAAAGGGGTGGCCGGCGGGGCCATCCTCCTCGCCACCTGGACGGCCTACCGCCTGGTGCCCCTCCTCCTCCAAAGCCTCCCCTTGCCGGAGACGGAGGGGGAGCTCACCCGGCAGGCGGTGCGGGCCCAAACCTTGAGGAACGTCTCCGAGTCGGCCCTGAAGGTTGCGGTGGTCACCGTGGGCGGCCTCCTCTTTCTCTCCAACCTCGGCCTCAACGTCACCGCCCTCCTCGCCGGGGCCGGGGTGGCGGGGCTCGCCTTAAGCTTCGCCGCCCAGAACCTCATCCGCGACTTCATCAACGGCTTCTTCATCCTCCTGGAGGACCAGTACGGCGTGGGGGACATCGTGAAGGTGGGGGACCTCGCCGGCGTGGTGGAGAAGTTCAACCTGCGCCTCACCGTCCTCCGCGACCTCGAGGGCAAGGCCCACTTCATCCCCAACTCCCAGATCCAGCAGGTCACCGTCTTCACCCAGGAGTGGAGCCGGGCGGTGGTGGACGTGAGGGTGGCCTACAAGGAGGACGTGGACCGCGTCCTCGCCATCTTCCGGGACGAGGCGGAGCGCTTCTTCCAGGACCCGGAGTGGCAGGACAAGTTCACGAACCCCCCGGAGGTCCTCGGCGTCGAAAACCTGGCCGACTCCGCCGTGGTCATCCGCACCCTCTTCGGCACCAAGCCCGCCCAGCAGTGGGCCGTGGCCCGGGAGTTCCGCCGGCGCATCAAGAAGCGGCTGGACCAGGAGGGCGTGGAGATCCCCTTCCCCCACCGGACCCTCTACTTCGGGGAGCCCCTGCGGGTGGTTAAGGAAGCGCCATGAGGGAAAGCCCTTACCAGATCCTGGAGGAAACCCTCAGGCCCCACCTGGGGGCCCGGGCCCAGGTGGTTTTGGAGGAGGGGCTCAAGCGGCTGGGCAAGCGGCCGGAGGAGCTGAGCGAGAAGGACGCCGAGACCCTTCTCAAGGGCCTGGTCTTCCGGGAGCTCCAGGCCCGCCTCCCCGCCGCCCAGGCCCGGCGGGCGGTGGAGGAAGCCCTGGCCCGCCTCGCCCCGGCCCCGGAAGGGGGCCTGGAGGCCTTGGAGCGGGGCCTGGCCCGCTTCGGCCTCTACGTGGACTGGCCCGAGGTGGGAAGGCTACGGGCCCTGGTGAACCGCCTGCGCCGGGAGCCCGACCCCAGGCTCCTCCAGGAGGGGCTCGCCCTCCTGGACCACTTGGAGGAAAAGCTGGAGGAGGCCCTCCTGCGCCAGGCCCAGGACCTCGCCCACCTGGAGGAGGCCTTGGAGCGGGTCCGTCCCCTGGGCGGCCCCAAGGTGCGGCGGCTGGAAAGCCTTATCCAGATCGTCCGCGAGGCCCACCGGGAGGGGACCTTGGCCCAGGGAGAGGTGGAGCGGGCCCGCGCCCTGGCCCTGGAGCTCCGCAAGTACCTGGCCTCCAGCGCCGTCCAGCCCGCCACCCTCCCCGAGATGGTCTTTGAAACCCAGGAAGAGGACGTGCTCGTCACCGTGGAGGAGGCCCCGGCCCTCGAGGAGGAGCTGGTCATAGACCTGGAAAGCCTCGCCGAGCCCCAGGCCCAGGAGATCCGGGCCCTGGAGGTGGCGGAGGAGAAGCGGCGCCTGGAGGAGCTCGTCCTCCGCTACGCCCCCTTTTTGGACCACCCCCGGGCGGCCGCCTTGCGGGCGGAGGTGGAGGCCCTCCTGGAGGCGGAGCAGCCCGCCCTGGAGAAGCTCAAGGAGCTGGAAGCGGCCCTGAAGGAGGCGGAGGCGGAGGCCAAGGCCGCAAGGCGGGCGCGCCTCATCCAGCTGGAGGAGGCCCTCCGCCGCCTTCCCCTCCCCCAGGAGGCCAAGGCCCCCCTGGAGGAGAGCCTCCGCCTGGCGGAGGAGACCCTGAGGGAGGGGGGGCTTCCCGACCTCGCCGCTTTGGAGGCGGAGCTTTCGGCCCTGGAGGAGGAGGCAAGGCGCCTTAAGGAAGAGAAGGCGCGGCTCTTAGAGGAGCTTTCCGCCCTGGGCGAGGCGGCGAAGCCCCTCGCCGAGGAGCTTGCCCGCCTCGAGGGGGAGGCGCTCGCCCAGGCCCTGCCCGGGATCCGGGCCCGCTACGCCGAGCTCCTGAAGGGCGCGGGGGAGGAGGCGCGGCGGGCGCGGCTAGAGGAGAGGAAAGCGGCCCTTAGGGCCCTCAAGGAGGAGGCGGAGGCCCTGGGACTTGGCGAGGAGGTGGCCGAGGCGGAAAGGGCCCTGGCCCAGGGGGAGCTTCCCGACCTGGAGGTCCTGAGGCGCCGCCTGGAGGAGGCCCGGGCCCTCCGGCGGAGGCTCGCCCTGGAGGAGCTCGCCCGGCTCCAGGCCCTGGCGGAGCGCTTCCGCCCCTTGGGGGGCGAGGCGGTCCTCAAGGCCATAGAGGCGGAGCGCCAAAAGCCCCTCCCCGACCCCGCCCCCATCGCCCGGGCCCTCCAGGCCCTGAAGCGCCGCCTCGAGGCCAAGCGCCAGGAGCTCGGCACCCGCCTCGCCGCCTTTTTCCGCCGCTACGCCCCCCTGGAGGGGCTCAAAAGCGACACCCAGCGCCGCATCCGTCCCCTGGTGGAGTTCCTCCGCCCCGCCCAGAAGGCCCTGGACCGGCTGGGCCCCCGGGGGGTCTTGGAGGTGGAGCGCGCCCTGGCCCAGGCGGAGGAGGCCCTCAAAGAGTTGGAGAAGGAGAAGGAGGCCGCGGACCGCCTCCTCAAGGAGCTGGGCCAGGAGGACCTGGAGGCCCTCCTAAGCTCCCTGGAAGCCCCGGGGGGCGAAAGGCCGGACCTCTCCCCCCTCCGCCTCCCCGGGGTGAAGGCCCTGGGGCTTCTGGACGACCCCCTCCCCCTCCCCCGCCCCCAGCTCAAGGCCCTCCACCAGGCCCTCAAGGCCCTGGAGGCCGCCACGGGAGAGGCCCTGGGCCCTGCTCTCGTCCGCCTGGACGGGAGCTATTTGGTCCTTGCCCCCTGGAGGGGGCACGAGGCCGTGGCCCTGGTGGAGCCCGAGGCCTTGGACCCCTTCTTGAAGGCCCTCTCCGGGTAGGGGTGCTACACTAAAAGAAGTGGTCGGCGCGGATCTCGGCCTCTGGAACCGCCTGGAACCCGCCTTGGCCTACCTCGCTCCCGAGGAACGGGCCAAGGTGCGGGAGGCCTACCGCTTCGCCGAGGAGGCCCACCGGGGGCAGCTACGGCGAAGCGGGGAGCCCTACATCACCCACCCCGTGGCCGTGGCCGAGATCCTGGCCGGCCTGCAGATGGACGCCGACACGGTGGCCGCAGGCCTCCTCCACGACACCCTGGAGGACTGCGGGGTGGCGCCCGAGGAGCTGGAGCGCCGCTTCGGCCCCACGGTGCGCCGCATCGTGGAGGGGGAGACCAAGGTCAGCAAGCTCTACAAGCTGGCGAACCTCGAGGGGGAGGAGAGGCGGGCGGAGGACCTCCGCCAGATGTTCATCGCCATGGCGGAGGACGTGCGCATCATCATCGTCAAGCTGGCGGACCGCCTGCACAACCTCCGCACCCTGGAGCACATGCCCCCCGAGAAGCAGAAGCGGATCGCCCAGGAAACCCTGGAGATCTACGCCCCCCTCGCCCACCGCCTGGGGATGGGCCAGCTCAAGTGGGAGCTGGAGGACCTCTCCTTCCGCTACCTCCACCCCGAGGCCTTCGCCAGCCTGTCCGCCCGGATCCAGGCCACCCAGGAGGCCAGGGAGCGCCTCATCCAGAAGGCCATCCACCTCCTCCAGGAAACCCTGGCCCGGGACGAGCTCCTCCAGAGCCAGCTCCAGGGCTTTGAGGTGACCGGGCGCCCCAAGCACCTTTACTCCATCTGGAAGAAAATGGAGCGGGAGGGGAAGACCCTGGAGCAGATCTACGACCTCCTGGCGGTCCGGGTCATCCTTGACCCCAAGCCCGCGCCCACCCGGGAAAGCCAGGCCCTAAGGGAGAAGCAGGTCTGCTACCACGTCCTCGGCCTGGTCCACGCCCTCTGGCAACCCATCCCCGGCCGGGTCAAGGACTACATCGCCGTGCCCAAGCCCAACGGCTACCAGAGCCTCCACACCACGGTGATCGCCCTCGAGGGCCTGCCCCTGGAGGTGCAGATCCGCACCCGGGAGATGCACCGCGTGGCCGAGTACGGCATCGCCGCCCACTGGCTCTACAAGGAGGGGCTCACCGACCCCGAGGAGGTCAAGCGGCGGGTCTCCTGGCTGAAGAGCATCCAGGAGTGGCAGAAGGAGTTCTCCAGCTCCCGGGAGTTCGTGGAGGCGGTGACCAAGGACCTCCTCGGCGGCCGGGTCTTCGTCTTCACCCCCAAGGGCCGCATCATCAACCTGCCCAAGGGGGCGACCCCCGTGGACTTCGCCTACCACATCCACACCGAGGTGGGCCACCACATGGTGGGGGCCAAGGTCAACGGCCGCATCGTCCCCCTCTCCTACGAGCTCCAAAACGGGGAGATCGTGGAGATCCTCACCAGCAAGAACGCCCACCCCTCCAAGGGCTGGCTGGAGTTCGCCAAGACCCGGAGCGCCAAGAGCAAGATCCGCCAGTACTTCCGCGCCCAGGAGCGCCAGGAGACCCTGGAAAAGGGCCAGCACCTCCTGGAGCGGTACCTCAAGCGCCGGGGCCTGCCCAAGCCCACGGACAGCCAGCTGGAGGAGGCGGCCAAACGCCTCTCCCTCCCCCCCTCCCCGGAGGAGCTCTACCTGGCCCTGGCCCTGAACCGCCTCACCCCCCGGCAGGTGGCGGAAAAGCTCTATCCCAAGGCCCTCCTCAAGCCGGAGAAGCCCAAGCCCCAGGCCCGCAACGAGTGGGGCATCCGGCTGGAGCAGGACCTGCAGGCCCCCATCCGCCTCGCCTCCTGCTGCGAGCCCATGAAAGGCGACCCCATCCTCGGGTTCGTGACCCGGGGCCGTGGGGTCACGGTCCACCGGGCCGACTGCCCCAACCTCCGCCGCCTCCTCCAGGGGCCGGAGGCGGACCGGGTGATCGGAGCCTACTGGGAAGGGGTGGGAGGGAAGGTGGTGGTCCTCGAGGTCCTGGCCCAAGACCGGGCCGGCCTCCTCCGGGACGTGATGCAGGTGGTGGCCGAAGCGGGCAAGAGCGCCCTCGGCTCCGAAACGCGGGTTTTGGGCCCCCTGGCCCGGATCCGGCTCCGCCTGGCGGTCCAGGACGGGGAGGAGGAGCGGATCCTCCAAGCGGTGCAGAAGGTGTCCGGGGTCAAAGAGGCACGCTGGGCCTGAGGCCACCCCATGCTGGCTTGCGGCCCCGGTAAAGGGTCCTCAAGGGGCTTCCTCGGGCTAGCCGAGCGGAGACACCGCCCTGGCGGAAAGGCCTCCTCACGGACCCAACGCCCTGAGGGCGCGAGCCCCTTGCGCGCGAGGGAAAAAAGGGTTAGGGTAAAGGCGTACCCCACCCCACCTGGGGTGGGATAGGAGGTGGAAGGATGCTGAAGCTCAAGGTGGAAGGCATGACCTGCAACCACTGCGTGATGGCGGTGACCAAGGCCCTGAAGAAGGTCCCCGGCGTGGAGAAGGTAGAGGTCTCCCTAGAAAAGGGGGAGGCCCTGGTGGAGGGGACGGCCGACCCCAAGGCCCTCGTCCAGGCGGTGGAGGAGGAAGGGTACAAGGCCGAGGTTCTGGCCTAACCATGCCCCACTCCCATCTTCACTTGGACCCCAAGGTGAGGGAGGAGGCGAGAAGGCGCCTCCTCTCCGCCAAGGGGCACCTGGAGGGCATCCTCCGCATGCTGGAGGACGAGAAGGTCTACTGCGTGGACGTCCTCAAACAGCTCAAGGCGGTGGAGGGGGCCCTGGACCGCGTGGGAGAGATGGTCTTAAGGGCCCACCTCAAGGACCACGTGGCCACCGCCCACGAGCGGGGAGACGTGGAAGAGATCGTAGAAGAGCTGATGGAGGCCCTCAAGTACCGGTGAAGCCATGGCCCAGGAGATCAAGGTAGGCGTTAAGGGCATGACCTGCGCCGCCTGCGTGGCCCGGGTGGAGCGGGCCTTGAAGCGGGCGGAAGGGGTGGAGGAGGCCCGGGTCAACCTCACCACCGAGGAAGCCTTCCTGCGCCTTCAGGAGGGCGTGGACCTTAAGGAGGTCCTCAAGCGGGTGGAGGAGGCGGGCTACGAGCCGGTCCTCTCCCGGGCGGAGATCCCCGTGAAAGGGATGACCTGCGCCGCCTGTGTGGCCCGGGTGGAGCGGGCCATAGGGAAGCTTCCCGGAATCCTTTCGGTAAGCGTTAACCTGGCCACGGAAAAGGCCTTCGTGGAATATCTTCCGGATACGGTCAGCCTTTCCCGCATCCGCCAGGCCATCCGGGAGGCGGGCTACGAGCCTTTGGAAGGGACGGAGGAGGCGCGGAAAGAAGCCCCCACCTACCGCAAGGACCTCCTCCTCGCCCTTCCCTTCGCCCTCCTCACCCTCCTCCTCGCCATGGGGCCCATGCTTCTCCCCCTGCCTCATCCCCCTGGCTTCCTCCAGGCCCTCACCGCCCTCCCCGTCCTCTACGCGGGGAGGCGGTTCTTCCGGCAGGCCCTGGCCGAGGTCCGGCACCTTGCCTTCGGCATGAGCACCTTGGTGGCCCTGGGGGCGGGAAGCGCCTACCTCTACTCCTTTTTGGTCCTCCTCTTCCCGGGGCTTTTCCCCGAGGAGGCCCGCCACCTCTACTTTGAGGCCGGGGCGGTGATCCTCACCCTCATCCTCCTCGGCAAGCACCTGGAGGAGGGGGCCAAGGGCAAGGCCTCGGAGGCCATAAGGAAGCTCCTCGCTCTACGGCCCAAGACCGCCCGTGTGGTCCAGGACGGGGAGGAGAAGGAGGTCCCCGCCGAGGCCCTGATCCCCGGGGATGTGGTGCGGGTGTTGCCGGGGGAGCGCATCCCCGCGGACGGCGTGGTCCTGGAGGGCCAAAGCCATGTGGACGAGTCCATGCTCACCGGGGAGCCCATCCCCAAGGCCAAGGGCCCGGGGGACGAGGTGGTGGGGGGAACGGTGAACGGCGAGGGGGCCCTTCTCGTGCGGGTAAGCCGGGTGGGCGAGGCCACCTTCCTCGCCCAGATGGCCCGGATGGTGGAGGAGGCCCAGGGCCACAAGCCCAAGGTCCAGGAGCTCGCCGACCGGATCGCGGGCGTCTTCGTCCCTGTGGTGCTGGGGGTGGCCCTCCTCACCTTCGCCCTTTGGCTCCTCCTCGGGCCCGGGCTTTCCCACGCCTTCGTGGCCACCCTCGCCGTGCTCCTCATCGCCTGCCCCTGCGCCATGGGCCTCGCCACCCCGGCGGCCATCGCCGTGGCCACCGGGCGGGCGGCCCAGATGGGGATCCTCTTCCGCAAGGGCACGGCCCTCGAGGCCCTGGCCCGGGCGGACACCGTCGTCTTGGACAAAACGGGAACCCTCACCCGGGGGAAGCCCACCCTGGTAAGGGTCCTTCCCTTCGGCCTCTCCCGGGAGGAGGCCCTTAGGCTCGCCGCCGCCCTGGAAAGGGGAAGCGAGCACCCCATCGCCAAGGCGGTGCTGGAGGCGGCCCAGGGCCTGCCCCAAACCCCGGCGGAGGAGGTACGGGCCCTTCCCGGGGAGGGGGTGGAGGGCCGGGTGGAGGGAAGGCGCCTGCACCTGGGGGGGCCCGCCCTCATGGCGCGCCTCGGCGTCCCCCTGCCCCAGGAAGCGCAGGCCTTGGCCGAAGAGGGGTACACCCCCCTCTACCTGGCGGAGGGAACGAGACTCCTTTGCGCCTTCGCCGTCTTTGACCCCCCAAGGCCCGAGGCCCAGGAGGTGGTGGCGGCCCTGAAGGGCCTGGGCCTGAAGCTCGTCCTCCTCACCGGGGACCACCCCGCCCCGGCCAGGCGGGTGGCCGAGGCTTTGGGCATCCCCGATGTCCTCGCCGGGGTGAGGCCCGAAGGGAAGGTGGAGGCTATCCGCAGGCTCCAGGCCGAGGGGCGAAAGGTGGCCTTCGTGGGAGACGGGATCAACGACGCCGCCGCCTTGGCCCAGGCCGATGCGGGCATCGCCCTGGCCACGGGCACGGACATCGCCGTGGAGGCAGGGGATGTCATCCTGCTTTCTCCGAGCCTGGAAAGCTTGGTGGACGCCATCCTCCTATCCCGGCGTACCCTTCGGACCATCTACCTCAACTTCTTCTGGGCCTACGCCTACAACATCCTCCTCATCCCCGTGGCGGCCGGGGCTCTTTACCCCTTCACCGGGCTTCTTCTGAACCCCATGCTGGCGGCCGGTGCCATGACCCTCTCCAGCCTCTTTGTGCTCAGCAACTCCTTGAGGCTAAAAGGGTTCCAGCCAAGGAGCTTTACCGTAGCTTAATCCGCCGAGGCTAAGCTGGAACTAGGAGGTGATGGGTATGTGGTGGTGCGGCAACTGGGGGTACATGGGTTGGTGGGGGCCCCTTTTCGGGCTTCTCTGGTTCGTCCTCCTGGGCCTCTTCGTCTACTGGCTGGTCCGGAGCCTGGTGCCGGAACGCCGGGACAGGGCCCTGGAGATCCTCAAGGAGCGGTACGCCCGGGGGGAGATCGACAAGGAAACCTTTGAGCGCATGAAGCGCGAGCTCGCATGAGGGTTCTCCTGGTGGACGACGACCCAGCCCTCCTCGAGGTCCTGGGGGCCTACCTAAGAGGAGCGGGGTTTGAGGTTTTGCAGGCCGAGGATGGGGAAAGGGCCCTCGAGCTTTACCCCCGGGCCGATCTCATCATCCTGGACCTCATGCTGCCCAAGCTGGATGGCTTCCGGGTTCTGGCGGAGGTCCGCCGGGAAAGGCCCGAGCTACCCATCCTCATGCTGACGGCAAGAGGGGAGGAGGAGGAAAGGGTTAAGGGGCTGGAGCTCGGGGCCGACGACTACGTGGTCAAGCCCTTCAGCCCCAAGGAGGTGGTGGCCCGGGTCAAGGCCCTCCTCAGGCGGGCTGGCCTCAAGGAAGAGCTCAACTATGGCCCCTTGCGCCTTCTTCCCAAGGAGCGGCAGGCCTACCTGGAGGGCAAGCCCCTTCCCCTTTCCCAGCTGGAATTTGACCTCCTCCTCACCCTGGCCCAGCATCCGGGGATGGTCTTCACCCGGGAAAGGCTCTTGGAAAAGGTATGGGGGCCGGATTTCCCGGGGATAGACCGGGTGGTGGACGTGCACATCGCTGCTTTGAGAAAAAAGCTCATGGACGATCCGGAAAACCCCCGGTTCATCGAAACGGTACGGGGGGTGGGGTACCGCTTCCGGGAAGGCGATGCGCCTCTTCGCTAAGCTTTTCCTGAGCCACCTTCTGGTAGCCCTCCTGACCCTTTTTCTCTTCTTCCTCCTGGCCGAGGCCCTGGCCCCCTCCTTCTACCGGGAACATGTGGAACGCATGTACCACGCCCTCTCCATGATGGGGGGGCTCATGATGGGCGAGGCCTTGAGGCGGGACCTCGAGGCGGGCCTGCGTTCCACCCTCACTACCGCCCTCCTCGCCGCCCTTCCCCTCTCCGTGGCCGGGGCCGCCCTCTCCGCCTCCTTCGCCAGCCTGCGTTTCTCCCGCACCGCAAGGCTTCTTTCCGAGGGAAGCCGGCGCATGGCCCAAGGGGAGTACCGGGTGCGCCTTCCCCTTCTGGAGCAGGACGAGCTGGGCGAGCTGGCCCTCCACTTCAACCGCCTGGCCGAGGCCCTGGAAAGGGTGGAACAAAGCCGGGTAGAGCTCATCGGTACCGTGGCCCACGAACTGAGGACCCCCCTATCCGCCCTGCAAGCCTATGCCGAGGCTCTGGCGGACGGGGTCATGGAACCCGAGAGGGCAGCGGAGAGAATCCAGCAGGAAGTGCGGGCCATGAGCCGGCTGGTCCGGGACCTCTCCCTGGTTTCCCAGGTGGAGTCCAAAGCCGTGGAGATCCACCCCCAGCCCCTGGACCCCCACGCGCTTTTGGAACAGGCGGGGGAGCGTTTCCGCCCCGCCTTCCAAGCCAAGGAGGTAGCCCTGGAGGTGTGGGCCCCTGGCCCTCTCCCTCGGGTATGGGCCGACGGGGAGCGGGCCCTTCAGGTGCTCTCCAATCTGCTCGCCAACGCCCTCCGCCACACCCCGGCGGGAGGAAGGGTAAGGCTTAGGGCGGAACCGGCGGGCCAGGCGGTGGTCTTCAGCGTGGAGGACACAGGACCCGGCATCCCCGAAGAGCATCTTCCCCGAATATTCGAGCGCTTTTACCGCATAGACCCCTCCCGCAGCCGTCAGGACGGGGGAACCGGAGTGGGCCTCACCATCGCCAAGGGCCTGGTAGAAGCCATGGGGGGAAGGATCTGGGTGGAAAGCCAGCTGGGCCGGGGAAGCGTTTTCCGCTTCACCCTGCCCCTTTACACAGGCTTAACAGGCAGGGCTTAGGGTGAGAGCCATGAAGAAGCTTCTGGCGCTTGCCCTAGGCGTGGCTTTAGGCCTGGCCCAGACTCCCTCCCCCGAGGTCCTCAAAGGCCTGAAGCCCGAAGAGGCCCTGGCCCTGGCCAAGCGGTGGCGGGAGGAAGGGCAAAGGGTGGTGAGCTACGTGACCCCCAAGGCCTTCTTCTTCGAGTTCCCGGACGGTCGCAAAGCCCAGGTGGCCCTCAAGGACCGCTTCCTTCTGGCGATAGCCCCCTACGTGAGCCGTACCCATCCCTGCCAGGTCCACTACTTCTCCAGCTGCACGGGGGAACTCCAGGAGGAGGTCTTTGAGGTCCGGGTGCTGGAGGGGGAAAAGGAGGTGCTCAAGACCCAGGTCAGATCGGGGAAGGACGGGTTCTTTGAGCTCTGGTTGCCCCGCAACCGCCGCTACACCTTGGAGATCCGCTGGGGGAACCTGGCGGCCACCGGCTCCGTGGCCACCTTCAGCCAAAGCCCCACCTGCCTCACCGGCTTCCGCCTCGCCTCACGGTAGAACGCCATGCACCCTTTCACCTTTTTTACCCTCTTCCTCGGCCTCGCCCTGGCCCAAACTCCCCTGGGTCCGGTGCCCACCCGGGACGTTCACGCCCTCCTGTGGCATCCCTCCGGAGCCTTGCTCCTGGGCCACCACGACGGCATTGTTCTCTGGAATAACAGCACCTCCCAGGACCTGGTGCGGCGGCGGGACTGGGACGCCATGAACCTGGCCTGGGACGGCAGGCGCCTCCTGGCAGCCGGGCACTGGATCTATGCGGAAAGCCGGGACCTGAAGCGCTTCCGCGACCTAAAGCCCAAGGGCCTTCCTGCGTTAGACCTCCACGCCTACACCATCGACCCCAGAAAGCCCCAGGTCCACTACACCCTCGAGGCCACCTACGGTTACCTCCGCAGCCAGGATGGAGGGCAGAGTTTTGCCAAGCTTCCCGCCCAGGGCCTGCCCAAGGCCGGGATGGCTTTTCTCCTGGTGGACCAAAAGGGCCGCATCTGGGCCTCCCTTATGGAAAGTGGGCTCTTCGTGAGCGAGGACGGGGGTAGGAGCTTCCGCCCCATCCCCTCCCCAGACCCTGCCCCGGGACCCTTGGCCCTCTCCCCCTCCGGCACCCTGCACCTGGGAGGAAAGCTCGGCCTCTGGCGGCAGACGGAGGCAGGGTGGCGCAGGCTCTGGCAGGGGACGGTCCTGGCCCTGGCCGCCCACCCCCAGGAGGAGGGCCTGCTGGCCTGGGTGGACGGAAGGGGCACCCTCTGGCGGGGGCGCTAAGGGCTATTCCTTCCAGGCCACCCCGGCCACATGGGGGGCCACCAGGGGGAGGGGTAGTTCAAAGGCCTCCGCCTCCACCCGGGCAAACCCCGCCTCCCGAATAAGGGCTAGGGTTTCCCGGTTGGGATGGCAGCCGTCCCCCAAAAAACTCCATAAGGGGCAAAGGAGGTCCTGGAATCGGCGCAGGGAGAAGCCCCGGGGAGCGGCCACGTGTTCCAAAAAGACCAAACGCCCCCCGGGCTTCAACACCCTGAGGATCTCCGCCAAAGCCCGCCTGGGGTCCTCCACCGAGCAGAGGACCAAGGTGGCCACCACGGCATCCACGCTTTCCTGCGGCAGGGGAATCTCCTCCGCCTGGCCCAGCAGCACCTCGCCCAAGACTCCCCTCTGCCGCAAGGCCGTTTCCAACCAGGGGTGCAGGTGGGGATTGGGCTCGAGGCCCAGCCAGTAGACCCCATCCGGCAGGTAGGCCAGGTTAATCCCTGTTCCCGGGCCGATCTCCAGCACCGTGCCCGCCAGGCCTCCCAGGAGTTTCCTCCGCCAGGGCTCGCTTACCCTGGCGTGCCCCTGGGAAAGAGCGGGAAGAAGCGCCGCGAAAAACCGGGCCCTTAAGCCCCTCTTCATGCCCTTGCCTCCCATGCTAGAGGTTCCAGTAAAGCACCGTATCCAAAAGCCCCAGCACCACGAAGACCCCTCCTGCACCCCTCAAAAGCGCGCTCCCCAGATGGCGCATCCCCTTAAGGGCTTGGCCCCGGCCCAGGCGGGCGAAGAGCAGTAGCAGCAAACCCAAGGGGAGGCCCGTCCCCAGGGCAAACACACCGGGGAGCAGGAAACCCAGGGGCGAGGCCAGGGCCAGGGGAAGCAAAAGACCGAAAAAAAGCCAGAAGAGGGTGGGGCAGAAGGCCAGGCCGTAAACCCCCCCGAGGGCTAGGGGCCCAAGAAGCCCGCCCCACGTTCCCACCCGGGCCCCCACGCCCTCCGGCACCCCCCAGGCCAGGGGCCAGCGCACCACCCCCAAAAGGCCCAAGCCCACCAGGACCATGAAGGGGCCAAGGGCCAAGCGCACCGGGCGGAAGACCGCCCCGGGGTTGTCCAAAACCCCGCCCAGGAAAAAGAGAACGACCCCGGCCAGCGCCAGGTAGGTGAAGGCCTTCCCCAGGAGAAAGGCCAGAAACCGGGGCCAGACCCTCCCCTCGAGGGCGGAAGGAGCCAGGTAGGCCAGGGCACTGGCCCCCGTGGTGATCTGGCAGGGAGCGAAGGCCGCCAGGACTCCCAGGAGAAAAGCGGAAAGCCATGGCACCCCCACCTCCCGCCTCAGCCCGTCCACCCACGGGGCCAAGAGGGCGTATAAGGAGTTGGCTACCCGGTAAAGCTCCCAGGATACCTCTTTCAGTAACCCACTTCCCAAGGCCAACCCAATCAGGACCAGGAAAGCGAAACCAAGCCCCACGTATCCTCTCGGCATCTACGTAAAGACTAGGGGCCCAATGTTAAGCCCAGGTAAAGCCAGCTCCTTTACGCCAGCTTAACAATACCGGCCTAGGGTACAGATGGAGGTGGATCGTGGGAATGATGGGTTGGGGCGGCATGGGTTTCGGGTGGTTCTTCGGGCTTCTCAACATGCTCCTGGTGCTGGCCCTCTTGGGACTTCTCCTGTACCTGGGGCTTCGGGCCTGGGGGGGAGGCGGCGGGCCCAAAAAGGATGAGGCCCTGGAGGCCCTGCGCCTCCGGTACGCCAGGGGCGAGCTGGACGAGGAAACCTACAGAAGGTTGCGGAAGGAACTGGAAAAGGGAGGTGAAGCATGAAACGCTACGGTATGGTCTTAGGAGTTCTGGGCCTTTTGCTCTTGGGCCTTGCCCTCACCCAGGGCATGATGGGGGGTTTTGGTCCGGGGATGATGGGCTACGGCCCGCAGTACGGCCCGGGGATGATGGGCTACGGGATGATGGGCGGCCACGGGATGATGGGCATGATGGCGGTCTACCCCCCGGAGGCCCAGCCCATCCCCCAGAAAGAGGCCAAGGCTCGGATGGAAGCGTACGCCAAGCGCATCTACCCGGGGGCACGCCTTAAGGACTTCATGGTCTTCAGCCAAAACTACTATGCCCAGGTGGTGGACGAGAAGGGGCAGGGGCTTTTTGAGCTCATCGCCGACCGCTACACCGGGGTAGTCTCCCCGGAACCTGGCCCCAACATGATGTGGAACACCCGCTACAGCATGATGGGCGGGCCCGTGCAGACTCCTGTCCGCTTCTCTGTGGAGGAAGCCAGGAAGCTGGCCGAAACCTTCCTGAAAGGCTACCTCCCGGGTGCCCGGGTCCTGGAAGCCGGGGCTTTCCCCGGGTACTACACCTTTGACTTCGGGCGTAAGGAGGTGGAGGGCATGCTTTCCGTGAACGCCTACACAGGGGAGGTCTGGGTCCACACCTGGCACGGCTTCTTCCTGGGAGAGTGATCCCGGTAGGGCCCTTGCCCGGGGCAGCTGCCCTGGGCGGGGCCCGGGCCTTTCCTATACCCCCCAAAACCCCTCAACACAACTTTCACGAAAGGCCTTTTCCCTCAGGTTCCGCTACACTTTAGGTAAGGAGGGTATCGTGACGGACCTAAGGAAAACCCTAAAAGCCAGCCTGGCCGAGGCCCGGGCCCGGCTGGAGGCCGCTCTAAAGGAAGAGGGCTTCGGCATCCTCACGGAGATCGACGTGGCCGCCACCCTAAAGGCCCGCCTGGGCCTGGAAAGGCCCCCCTACCTGATCCTGGGAGCCTGCAACCCCAGCCTGGCGGCCAAGGCCCTCGAGGCCGAGCCCGATATCGGCCTCCTCCTCCCCTGCAATGCGGTGCTCAAGGAGGGGCCAGAGGGCGTGGAGGTCCTCTTGCAGGATCCCAGGGAGATGTTCCGGGTCCTTCCTACAGAAACCCAGGAGGCGCTCAAACCTGTAGCCGAGGAGGCGAGAAACCGGCTGGAGAAAGCCTTGGCCAAACTCTAGGGGGTTCTGGAGGGACCTTTATACTTCCTTTACAAACCCCCCCCCTATCCTCTAAGGGTATGAATACCGACCGCCGAACCCTTTTAAAGCTCACCGCAGGCCTCCTCCTCTCCCCCCTGGCCAGGGGGCAGGCCTCCTTTCCCGAGCCCCCGGTGCTCAAAAGCCGGGAAGGGCTCCTGGAGGTGCGGCTGAAGGCCGCCCCCACCCCCGTTACCGTAGCCGGGCGGGAGGCGCGGCTTTGGACCTATGGGGGTAGCTTCCCGGGGCCCACCCTTCGGGTACGCCCCGGGGATACGGTTCGCCTCGAGCTGGAAAACCTCCTCCCCGAATCCACCAACCTGCACTGGCACGGGCTTCCCATCTCCCCCAAGGTGGACGACCCCTTTTTGGAAATCCCGCCCAGGGAAACCTGGAGCTATGTTTTCACCGTTCCCCAGGACCTGGCGGGAACCTTCTGGTACCATCCCCACCTGCACGGGCGGGTGGCCCCCCAGCTCTTCGCCGGACTAGCGGGGGCCATTGTGGTGGAAAGCCCCGTGGACGGGATTCCCGAACTCCGGGAAGCCGAGGAGCACCTTTTGGTCCTCAAGGACCTGGAGCTCGCATCAGGCCGCCCCGCCGCCCACACCCCCATGGACTGGATCAACGGCAAGGAGGGCAACCTTCTTCTGGTCAACGGGGCTTCCCGCCCCACCTTGCGGGCCAGCAAGGCCACCTTGCGCCTCCGCCTCCTGAACGCCAGCAACGCCCGCTACTACCGGCTCCAGTTGGAAGGGCATCCCCTTTACCTCATCGCCAGCGACGGGGGCTTCCTGGAGGAACCCTATGAGGTCCCCGAGCTCCTCCTGGCCCCCGGGGAACGGGCAGAGGTCCTGGTGCGCTTCCAGAAGGAAGGGGCTTTCCGCCTCCTCGCCCTTCCCTACGACCGAGGGGTCCACATGATGGGCGGGATGGAGCACATGGGCCACGGAGGAATGGCCATGGGAACAAGCCAAAGGCCCCAAACCCTCCTCACCCTGGTGGCCCCGCCCCGCCCCAAACCCCTCCCCCTGCCCAAGGCCCTGGCCAAACTGCCCGCCCTCAGCCCCAACCAGGCCAGGGTGACCCGGCGCATCACCTTCACGGAGGACATGATGGCCGGGCGCTTCTTCATCAACGGCAAGACCTTTGACCACCGTCGGGTGGACTTCCGCGGGCGGGTGGGCGACCTCGAGGTCTGGGAGTTGGAAAACCAAGGGGACATGGACCATCCCTTCCACCTCCACACCCATCCCTTCCAGGTCCTCTCCGTGAACGGCAAGGCCTTCCCTTACCGCGCCCTTAAGGACGTGGTGAACCTAAAGGCTAAGGAGGTGGTGCGCCTCCTGGTTCCCCTAAAGGATCTGCCCGGGAAAACCGTCTTCCACTGCCACATCGTGGAGCACGAGGACCGGGGCATGATGGGGGTGCTGGAGGTGGGCTAGTGCATCCCCACCGCCATCCTCCCCACGCCCCTCCCTCCCAGGTCCAGAACCGGCATGCGGGCCTCATCCAAGACAAGACCCCGAGGCCATGTTCCGGGTTCTCCCCGAGGCCACCCAAAGGGCCCTGGCCCCCGTGGCCGAGGAGGCCCGGACCAGGCTCTCCCGCGCCCTTTCCCGGCTCTAAAGACCCATTCTCGCTTTTTCCTCCACCCCTCCCCTCAGGGGGAGGGGTGTAAAATCTCCTTAAGAAGGAGGTGCCCAGATGAAGGACAATCGCACCCACCACGCGCACGAGCACCATCACCACCCCTCTCCTTCCGAACCCAAGCACGCCCACCCCTCCGGGGAACACGCTTCCCACACGGGCCACGACAAGCACGCCGGGCACACCCCGGAGATGTTCCGGGACCGCTTCTTCGTAAGCCTCCTCCTCACCCTCCCCATCCTCTACTTCTCCGAGCAGCTCCAAGCTTGGTTCGGCTACCGGGCAGCCCAGTTCCCGGGAAGCGCCTGGGTGAACCCCGTCTTGGGGACGATCCTTTACTTCTACGGCGGCCTGGTCTTCCTAAAGGGGGCGCTTCGCGAGCTTCGGGCGCGCACCCCCGGGATGATGACCCTCATCGCCCTGGGGATCACCGCGGCCTACGGCTACAGCCTGGCCGTCTCCTTGGGCCTTCCGGGAAAGCCCTTTTACTGGGAGCTGGCCACGCTCATTGACGTGATGCTCCTCGGGCACTGGCTGGAGATGGCCTCGGTGCAGGCAGCAAGCCGGGCCCTGGAGGAACTCTCCAAGCTCATGCCCACCACCGCCCACCGGATCTTGGGCGACCGCATAGAAGACATACCCGTCTCCGCCCTCAAAGAGGGGGACCTGATCCTTATCCGCCCCGGGGAGCAGGTGCCGGCGGACGGGGTGGTGGTGGAGGGCGCTTCCACGATGAACGAGGCCTTCCTCACCGGGGAGTCCCGGCCCGTGCCCAAAGAACCGGGAGACGAGGTGGTGGCCGGGGCGGTGAACGGGGAGGGCGCCCTCAAGGTCCGGGTCACCCGCACCGGGGAGGCCACCACCCTAAGCCAGATCCTGCGACTGGTACAGGAAGCCCAAGCCTCCCGGAGCCGCTTCCAGGCCCTGGCAGACCGGGCCGCGGGGTGGCTCTTCTACATCGCCCTTACCCTCGGCACCCTCACCTTCCTCGTCTGGCTCGCCCTGGGACGGGACTTCAACTTCGCCCTCTCCCTGGCAGTAACCGTGGTGGTCATCGCCTGCCCCCACGCCCTAGGCCTCGCCATCCCCCTGGTCACGGTGAACGCCACGGCCCTGGCTGCCCGGCACGGCATCCTGGTCCGGAACCGGGAAGCCTTTGAACGCGCCCGGGAGATCCGCTTCGTGGCCTTGGACAAGACCGGGACCCTCACCGAGGGGCGCTTCGCCGTTCGGGCAGTATACGCTGAGGAGTTTTCCGAGGAAGAGGTGCTTTCCCTAGCTGCGGCCCTCGAGGCTTTCTCGGAACACCCCTTGGCCCAGGCCATCGTGGAAGCGGCGGAAGGCAGGGGGCTTCCCCGCCCTGAGGTCCGGGACTTCCAAGCAGTCCCCGGCAAAGGCGTGGAGGGCACCCTCGAGGGTAAACGCTACCGGGTGGGCCGGCCCGAGTGGGCGGAGGAGCTTGGGCTAAGGGTGTCCGAAGCCCTAAAGCGAGGCCTCCGGGAGGCCGAAGGCCGGGGGGAAAGCGCCGTTGCCCTCATGGACGAGGAGCGGGTTTTGGCCTACTTCGCTTTGGCCGACCGCATCCGTCCCTCCGCCAAGGAAGCCGTCCAACGGCTGAAGGCCATGGGCCTCACCCCCGTGATGATCACGGGGGACGCCGAGGCCGTGGCCAAAACCGTGGCCCAGGAGCTGGGAATTCAGCGGTACCACGCCCGGGTCCTACCCCAGGACAAAGCCCGGATCGTACGCGAGCTCAAGACCCAAGGCCCCACCGCCTTCGTCGGCGACGGCATTAACGACGCCCCCGCTCTCCTCGAGGCCGACCTGGGCATCGCCATCGGGGCGGGGACCAACGTGGCCATAGAGGCGGCGGACCTCGTTCTGGTGGAAAGCGACCCCCTGGACGTGGTCCGCGCCCTCCTCCTCGCCCGGGCCACCTACGCCAAGATGGTGCAGAACCTCTTCTGGGCCACGGGCTACAACGCCATCGCCCTGCCCCTGGCCGCCGGGGTGGCCTACCCCTTGGGGATCGTCCTTTCTCCGGCGGTGGGAGCGCTTTTTATGAGCCTCTCCACGGTGATCGTGGCCCTAAACGCCACGCTCCTCAGACGGGTGCGCCTGGACTAGACTGAGGGCATGGACCTAAGCACCCTAAGGGTGGACTTCCCCCTGATCGCCGGGCGGCCCGACCTCGTCTATCTGGACTCCGCCGCCATGAGCCAAAAGCCAAGGCGCGTCATTGAGTCCCTGAAGCGCTTCTACGAGACCCTGAACGCTAACGTCCACCGGGGGGCCTACCGGCTTTCCGCCGAGGCCACCGAGGCCTACGAGGAGGCCCGCAAAAGGCTTGCCCGCTTCCTGAACGCAAACCCCCAGGAGATCGTCTTTGTGCGCAACACTACCGAGGCCATGAACCTGGTGGCCTACGCCTGGGGCTTGAGAAACCTTAAGGAAGGGGACGAGGTCCTGGTCACCGAGATGGAGCACCATGCGGGCCTCGTCCCCTGGCACCTGGTGGCGGGCCTCACCGGGGCGAAGGTGAAGGCCATCCCCCTCACCGAGGAGGGCAGGCTGGACCTAAGCGCCCTGGACCGCCTCCTCACGGAGAGGACCCGGGTGGTCTCCCTGGTCCACATGTCCAACGTCCTCGGCACCATCAACCCCGTGGCCGAGATCGCCAAGAAGGCCAAGGAAGTGGGGGCCCTCGTGGTGGTGGACGGGGCCCAGTCCGCCCCCCACCTCCCCGTGGACGTCAAGGCCCTTGGCGCCGACTTCTTCGCCCTTTCCGGGCACAAGATGCTGGGGCCCACGGGGGCCGGGGTCCTTTGGGGGCGGTACGAGGTCCTGGAGGGGATGATGCCCTTTTTGGGGGGCGGGGAGATGATCCGTGAGGTCCACGTGGACCGCTCCACCTACGCCCCCCCGCCCCAGCGCTTTGAGGCCGGCACCCCCCCCATCGCCGAGGCCATCGCCCTGGGAGAGGCGGCCTGCTACCTCATGGAGGTGGGGATGGAAAAGGTCTTCGCCCACGACCGGGCCCTCCTGGAGTACGCCCTAAAGCGCCTGGAGGAGGTGCCGCACCTCCGGGTCTACGGGCCCCAGGGGCCAGACCGGGGGGCGGTGATCCCCTTCACCCTGGGCCGCCTCCACGCCCACGACCTGGCCACCTTCCTGGACCAGGAGGGGATCGCCGTGAGGGCGGGCCACCACTGCGCCCAGCCCCTCCACCGAAGGCTCGGCCTTGCGGCCACGGCCCGGGCGAGCTTCTACCTCTACAACACGAAGGAAGAGGTGGACCGCTTCGTGGAAGCCCTTCTAAGGATACAGGCCAAGTACCGGGCCTGGCTATAATGGACCAATGAGCGTCCTTGACGAGCTTTACCGGGAGATCATCCTGGACCACTACCAAAACCCCAGGAACTTCGGAGTCCTGCCTGAGGCCTCGAGGCAGGCCGGGGGGATGAACCCCTCCTGCGGGGACCAGGTGGAGGTCATGGTCCTCCTGGAGGGGGACACCATCGCCGACATCCGCTTCCAGGGGCAAGGGTGCGCCATCAGCACGGCGAGCGCCTCCCTCTTGACCGAGGCGGTGAAGGGCAAAAAGGTGGCGGAGGCCCTGGAGCTTTCCCGCAAGTTCCAGGCCATGGTGGTAGAAGGCGCTCCTCCGGATCCCGCCCTGGGCGACCTCCTCGCCCTCCAAGGGGTGGCCAAGCTCCCGGCGCGGGTCAAGTGCGCCACCCTGGCCTGGCACGCCCTGGAGGAGGCCCTTAAGTGAAGCGCTACCCGGCCCACAAGGTGACGCCCCTCCTGGTGCAGCACCCCGACCTCATGGAGGCCTGGAAGGAGGCGGCCAAGGAGGGCAGGATCCGGGCCAAGACCCTGGGGCGGGAGAACGTGGTCATCGTGGAGGACGCCGCCCTCATCGCCCGCCTCGAGGCCTTAGGCCTCAAGGGCGAACCCGTGGTGGAGGAAGCATGAGGGGTGTGGTCTTTCTGCACGCCTTCCCCTATAGCCCCAGGATGTGGGAGGGCGAGGTGGCCCTCCTCAAGACCCGTCTCCCCGTCCTCGCCCCCCATTACCTGGGCCTTTCCCTGGGGAAGGCCGCCGAGAAGGTGCTCCAGGAGATGGACGAAGCGGGGTTGGAGCAGGCGGTCTTCGTGGGGCTCTCCATGGGAGGGTACCTCGTCTTTGAGCTCTTCCGGAAAGCCCCGGAGCGCTTCCTGGGCGCGGTCCTCTCCAGCACCCGCGCGGGGCCCGACAGCGAGGAGGCCAAGCGGAACCGGTACGCCCTAAGAGAGCGGGTCCTGAAGGATGGGGTGGGCTTTCTGCCCGAAGCCCTCCTCCCAAGCCACCTGGGCCGGACGACCCAGGCCACCAAACCCGAGGTGGTGGAGAAGGCCAGGGCGATCATTCTAGAGGCGAGCCCCGAGGCCGTGGCGGAAACCCTCGTGGCCCTCGCGGAAAGGCCCGACTCCACCCCCCTCCTTTCCCGGATGCAGGTGCCCGCCCTCGTCCTCGTGGGGGAGGAGGACACCCTCACCCCCCCGGAGGAGGCCAAGCGCATGTGGAAGGCCCTCCCCGACGCCCGCATGCTCATCCTCCCGGAGACGGGCCATCTCGCCAACCTGGAAAACCCCAAGGCCTTCCGCACCGCGCTTCTCGGCTTCCTCGCCGAGTTCTTTTAAAGCCGGAAGGCGTCCTCGAGGGAGAGGCGGAGGTCCAGGCAGGGCACGTACGCCTCCTCGCCCTCCTCCTCCACGAACCCCTCCGGGGTGAGGCGGTAGGCGGTAAAGCGGCGCCTCTCCGGGTCCACCAGGAGGTAGACCTGGAGGCTATCCAGACTCAGGTACATGGCCCGTTTCTCCCTGCGGTCCAAGGCCTCGGTGGCCGGGGAAAGGACCTCCACCACGGCACAGGGGGCTTCCTCGTAGTACGGGTGGGGCGGGCCTTCCCCACAGACCACCATCACGTCCGGGTAGTAGACCGCCTCGTCCCGGATGCGGAGCTTCATGTCGCTCATGTAGACCCGGCACCCCCGGGGCCTGGCCGCCTCCAGGAAGCGGGCGGCGATGTTCAGGGCCACGCGGTTGTGGAGGGCACTGGCCCCGGCCATGGCGTAGGGAAAGCCCCGGTAGAACTCCCGCTTCACGGGGCTTTCCGCCTCCTCTTCCAGGTAGCGCTCCAGGGAAAGGGGCTTTCGGGCGAGCATTTTCTCCATGCTACCTCCGGACCCCCTCCCCTTTCGCTTCCTTCGCCCGGCTGGTCCGAGGAAGCCCCTTGAAAACCCTTTGCCGGGGCCCCCATGCCGGCGCAAGCCGGCATGGGGTGGCCTCACTCCTCCTTGGGCTCCCGGGCCATGAGGGCCTTTAGGGCCGCCAAGGGGTCCAGGCCTTCGTGGGCCACCCGGTGGACCGCCTCGGCCACGGGGAGCTCCACCCCCTGCTCCTTCCCCCAAGCCACCATGGCCTTCACCGCGTAAAGCCCCTCCACCACCCCCCGGGCCTCGAGGGCCTCCCGGTCCACCCCCCGCACCAGGCTTTCCCCCGCCATGCGGTTGCGGGAGTGGAGGCTGTAGGCCGTGGCCAGGAGGTCCCCGAGGCCCGCAAGCCCGTAGAAGGTGGCCTCCTCTCCCCCAAGCGCGGTGCCGAAGCGGACCATCTCCTTAAGGCCCCGGGTGAGGAGGGCGGCCTTGGCGTTGTCCCCGAGCCTAAGCCCGTCCACCATGCCCGCCGCCAGGGCCAGGACGTTCTTCACCGCCCCCCCAAGCTCCACCCCCCGCCGGTCCCGGCTGGTGTAGACCCGGAAGGTAGGCCCGGAAAAGAGGGCCTGGACCCGCCGGGCGAGGTCTTCCGGCCCCGCAGCCACGCTCGCCGTGGGGAGGAAGCGGGCCACCTCCTCGGCGTGGTTGGGCCCGGAAAGGGCCACCACGGGCCTTTGGGTCAGGGCCTCCACCACCTCCGCGGGCGTCCGGACCCCCTCCTCCCCGTAAAAGAGGCCCTTGGTGGCGGAAACGTACCAGGGGGCCAAAGGAAGGCCAGCCAAGGTCTCCCGGAGGGCCTTGGAGGGTACCGCCACCACCGCAAGCTCCGCCCCCTCCAGGGCCTCCTCGGGGTCATGGGTGGGGTAGAGGTAGGCGGGAAGGGCCACCCCAGGGAGGTAGTCCCGGTTCTCCCGCATGGCCTTCAAGGCCTCCGCCTGCGCCTTCCGCCGGGCCCAAAGCCGGGTGGGCACCCCTTTGCTGGCGAGGAGGACGGCCAAGGCCGTCCCCCAGGCCCCCGCGCCCAGGACGGCCACCCTCATAGGAGGAAGACCACCTCCCAGGCCTCGTACCAGGCGGCGGCGAGGAGGAAGAGGGCCCCCAAATAGAAGGCCAGAAGGAGCCCCCTAAGCCCCTCCCGGTACCCCTGCCCCCCGGCCACCCGGGCGAGGAGGACGAGCCCGCCGAAGGTGACGAGGATGTAGGCCTGAAGCTCCAAAAGAAGGGTGGGCAGGTGGAAGAGGAAGGCGCTTCCCAAAAGGGCCGGGGAGAGGGCGAAGCCGAAGGCGAAGTAACGAAGGGCGTTGAGAAGGAGCACAGGAACCCCCAAGAGCAAGGCGGGAAGGAGCCCTGTGAGGAAAAGCCCCTGGCTGAAATTCCAGTGAAAGATGACCCCAGCGATGACCAAAACGCCCTTCCCCACCGCCTCCTGGAGGCCGATGGCCTCCAAGGCGCCCCCGAAGAGGACCTGCACCGCCTGGGCGAGCTCGGGCATGGCGTAGGCGAGAAGGCTCCCCAGGGCGAAGAGGCCGTAGAGGAAGAGGTTGGTGAAGAGGTAAAGGCCCCTATGGGACCGGACCAAGGCCCAGGCCTCAAGAAGCCAGGCCCGGAAGGGGGAGGGCCTGAGGAGGAGGAAGACCCAAAAGAGGGAGAGGAGGAAAAACCCAAAGCCCGCGAGGGGCGTGAGGAGGTAGGCGGGCACCCCGAGCCCCTCGGGGCGGAAGTAGACCCGCCTGGCCTCCCCCCCTTCCAGGACCACCACCACCTCCCCCACCTCCTCCCCGAGGGCGGCCGGGAAGGAGACCCGGTTCCCCTCCACCTCGGGGCTTTCCAGGTTGACGGTAAGCCCATCGGGGGGCGGGGGGAAGAGGGCGAAGCGCTCGAGGAGCCTCGGGGCCTCCTCCGGAGGGGCCCTAAGGACCTCCTCGAGGCTCGGGGAGAGCTCCCCCCTGAGCCACCGGGCGACGGCCTCCCTCGCGGCCTCCTCCGGGGCCGCGAGGGCCAGGGAGAAAAGGCCGAGAAGAAGGGCAGCGAGGAAGCGCACCCTAGACCTCCTCCAAGGGCACCCCCTCCCGGCAGAGGGGGCAGGCCTCCTCGGGATACTGGGGAACCTCCAAGGCAAGGAGGGCGCGGAAGGGCACGCCGAAGGCCGCCCTGCCCCCGCTCCGGTCCACGATGGCCCCCACGCCCACCAAAACCCCGCCCCGGGCCTCCGCCGCCCGGATCGCCTTGCGGACGCTCTCCCCGGTGGTCACCACGTCCTCCACCGCCAAGAAGCGGTCGCCCGGGTTCACGGTGAGCCCCTTGCGGATGAGCATCCCCCCCCTTCCGTCCTTCTCGGCGAAGAGGGCCCGGGCCCCGAGGGCCTTCGCCACCACGAAGGAAAGGACCACGCCCCCGATGGCCGGGGCGATGACGAAGTCCACCTTCTCGTCCTCAAAGAGCTTTCCCAAAGCCTCCCCCACGGCCTCGGCGTAAAGGGGATGCTGGAGGAGGGCCGCCGACTGCAAAAAGAGGGGGGAGTGCATCCCCGAGCGCAGGAGGAAGTGGCCCTCCAGAAGAGCCCCCGTCCTCCGGTAAAGCTCCAGGACGTCCATCCCCCCTACTCTACCAGAGCCTTCAAGAGGGCCTCCGCCGCCTCCAGGGCGGCCTTTAGGTCCGGCCTTCCCCCAGGGTAGTAGAGGGCCCGGCTCGCCGCGAAAAGAAGCCCCTCCCCCTTGAGGGGCCTCCCCCCCTGGGCCCCCACGCCGGGGAGGAGGAGGGGGGCGTGGGGCGCCCTTTCCCGCACCCTGGCCACGGCCTCCGGGTAGGTGGCCCCCACCACCATCCCCACCCGGCTCCAGGGACCCTCCCGGTACCCCTCCCCCTCCCGCTCAAGAGCCTCGGCCAGGTGAAGGTAGAGGGGCTTCCCCTCCACAAGGAGGTCCTGGAGGAAGCCGGAGCCAGGGTTGGAGGTCTTCGCCAGGACGAAGACCCCGCCCCCTGTGCGGGAAGCGGCCTGGAAGAAGGGCTTCAGGGCGTCCAGGCCCAGGTACGGGTTCACGGTGAGGGCGCTTCCCGGGAAAGCCTCCAGGTAGGCCCGGGCGTAGGCCTCGGCGGTGGAGCCGATGTCCCCCCGCTTCCCGTCAAAGATCACCGGAAGCCCCATGACCCGGGAGGCGCTGGCAAGCTCCCAAAGCAGCGCCATCCCCTCGGGGCCCAGGGCCTCAAAAAACGCCAGCTGGAACTTCGCCGCCGCGAGGCGGGGGGCTAGGGCCTCGAGGAGCACGAAGGTGTAGCGGCGGATATGGGCCAAGGGCTCGGGGCCGTGGAGCATCGGCCTCGGATCCACGCCGAGAACGAGGGGCGGCCGGGAAAGGGCCTCGAGGAAGTCCATGGGCTTCACTATAGGGGTTGACGCCCCGAACGCCCAAGAGGACCCAGCCCTCCTGCAAAACGCCGAAAGCACCGCGGGCTGGAACAACACCTCCGGCCACCCCCACCCCGAGCCCTTCCTCAACGTGCGCGGCCTTTAAAAGAGGCCCCGCCGAGGCCTGGCCTCGGCGGGAAAAAAAGCACCCCCCTAACGGGGGGTGCGCTGCCGGCCAGAGCGGGGCGGCTTGAAAGCGCGGGAACAGGCCTTTGTTTGCTCCTTAGAAAGGAGGTGATCCAGCCGCACCTTCCGGTACAGCTACCTTGTTACGACTTCGCCCCAGTCACGGGCCCTACCCTCGGCGCCTGCCCGTAGGCTCCCGGCGACTTCGGGTAGAGCCCG
>Ga0207751_100186_pt1 | contig 43906 bp, 38 predicted proteins | sample CeladaPassaD2F06_FD_187494 | JGI IMG/M metagenome (GOLD analysis project Ga0207751, IMG submission 187494) | Cellulose-adapted microbial communities from the Joint BioEnergy Institute, USA - Passage D2F06 (SPAdes) (version 2) | ecosystem: Engineered > Bioreactor > Continuous culture >... | reverse complement strand
GAGACTGTCTATAAACCGTCCAGGAAACGGTGAGTCTCTTCTCCAGAGCCGCTTTCCTTCTCCAAAAACTGGACATTTGCGTGTCATCCGCAAAGGATAGCGGCTCTTTCCGCCCGGTTTCCCGGCCCTTTTCTTCGTCTTTTCCCCTCCCGTTTCCCGTTTATGGGCATACGGGGGCCATCCGGGTTCGTACCCGGCTCGCGTGACGGATGATGGATCCCACCTTCTCTCCCACCCGTTTGAGGATGGTCTTGATATTGACCACCATCACCGTCAGGATGACCTCCGTCCGAAACCGTTCACGGCTTTTGGACCGGGGGTGCTTTAGCCCATGATGGTTCTTCAGGGCGTTGTGGACCCGTTCAATTCGCGGACGAAGCGAAAGCGCCGCCTGCCCGGCTTCGCTTTGGTTGTAGCGTTTGGCTTGTTGCATCATATCGTAATGGTCGCTGATGAAAAAGGACCGTTCACTCCTGGAGGTCGTGCACAGGGACCGCACCGGACAACCGGTACAGGCGGCCTTGTCAAACCGATACTGATGGCCTCTCATGCGGGGATTATAGAATTTCCCCACACTCCTGTGTCCCTCGGGACAGATCACCACATCTTGCCGGGAGTCATACCGAAACCGTTCCTGCAACGGCCCCGCGGCATTGTGCGGCACCGGCACCGGTGCGGTCAGGCGTACGCCCAACTCCTCCATCTGCCGGCGATACTTCGGATACCCGTAAGCGCCGTCCGCCACCACTTCCCGGGGACAAACCCCGTGATGTTCCATCACGTCCCGAACCATCTCCGCCATCTTCTGTCCGTCCGAGGCGTTTCCGGCCATCGGTTCGGCACTGAGAATCAGACCCGTTTCCGCCGAAACCAGCGTCTCCACCTTGTCGCCTACAAAGGTCAGCTTTTTGGACTTGGCTCCGCGGCGAATATCAGGGGCATGGGCGTTGACAATCCGGTCCTGGGGCTTGTCCGTCCGCTCCACATACGCGATTTCAGAAGACGGACGGCCGCTTTCCGGCGGGTCGTCGTCTTTGCCTTGGACCTGGGAAGCCGGCTTGGTGTTTTCCGCAAGGATGCGGGTCAACAGGGCCTTTAGCTCCAGCGACTTCTGCCGCTCGTCGGCATCGTCCCACGCCCTGAAGATGGCGGCCACCTCTTCGTTTTCAAACCAGGCCAGCAACGCATAGGCATGTGCCACCAGGCGGCTGAAAGCAAGCAGCTGTTCTTTTCGGCCCACCCCTTTGGGAAGCGGCCGAAGCACACGGGAGATGTCCAGGTCCCGCTCAAGAAGATCATGGAGCCTGGGGTGGTGACGCTTAAGATGCCGGACCATCCGCCCGATGGCCTGCAGGATGAGTCCGTGGGCATTGGGAATGGACACGGGCGCAAAGGTGTGGAAGGCGTCCACCAGCCACCGGTCCCCCTGGTTTCCCCAGATGCCCTTGGCCAAGGCTTGGGCCAGAATGTAGTGGTGGCAGGCATGGAACAAATCCGAGCCCATGCGGCTGCGGTCCAGGGCAATGGTGCTGTGGTCAAAGCTCATGCAGGTGACCGGCAGGCCCAAAAAGCGCTTGAGGAACAGATCTCCGATGATGCGCATTTCCGTCTCCCGGTCTGACAGGCCGTAGTAGCGTTGAATCAAATGGATTTTGAGTTTGATGGAAGGGGCGATGGGGCGCTGGCCGCGCGGGGAATACAAGGGAGCGCAGAGTTTGTCGGCGAAGGAGAAGTCGACATGTTTTTCGACCAGGCTCCAGAAGGGATGAAGCGGGAGGTTGTTATAGACCATGTAATCTTCCCAGGAGAGCTGGCCGAAGTCTTTGTATTGGATCTGCGGCATGAGAGATTCCTCCGGGAAAGGGAAGTACAACATCATTATACCAGAAAAATCCCTATAATTTAAGGAATAATGAAAGAATGATTGATAATATCAAATAAAAAGACCATATTCGTAAAAAACAAACGAATACGGTCATAAATGAGTTTCCAATAAGGATTCGCCAAGCAAATGGCGAGAATTAATCGACAGTCTCTATATGTCCGAAAAAACTCGCAAACGGGCCAAATTGGCCATGTATACGGACTAAATGTCCGAAACAAAGGCCGATTGACGGAAACGGCCAATGGCAAGATCGATCGCACGATGAGTTGCATCGACGATTACACGTACAATCAAACGATCAAACGCATGGATTTCAGCCGAACCTGGATGCAAAAATGTGCCGCGAGATTGGGATCTGTATCGCCAGTTTTGGAGATGCACAGGTTTGGAGATGCAATTGATATAACGACATCTAAAAGAACAAAAGAAGCAAAGGGAATCGAATCCGCGGGGTTGAGGAACGGCCAGGCAGCCGTTTGGGTTCACACGGACATATGTACAAAATACGGATTTTGTGAAACAGTAGTACAGCAGGAATCCGACGAGCGTCAAGCGTGCAGGTTTCGTCAAGACGCCGCATCCCGGCTGTCCGGTCCATGAATCCATAAGATATTCGACCATAAGATATTCGACCATGCACAAAAATGATAATATCCTTTTTAAATAATAAATCAGGTAAAATGTTAAATGTGTTTTTCATTTCATGGGAAATCACGATTCCGTCGGAGGCGCATTTCCTTTGGAGACCGGACGCAGACACCGTAACGTGTTTTTGCTGCTTGTCGTGTTCGGCGGATTTTTTGTTTTCGGGCTGTCCGAGAACGTCAGAGGCCCCGCCATCCTCCCCATCCGGACCGACTTCGGCCTGGGCGAATCCCAAATCGGGTTCCTGCTGGCCATCAACGCCCTGGGATACCTGATTGCCTGTTCGTTTACGGCTTTTCTGGCCCGCAAAATCGGCATCCGGCCGACGGCCGTCGCGGCGTTTCTGGCAATGGCGCTGTCCGGCTGGCTGATCGGGCTGTCCGCCAATTTCGCGTTTCTGGCCGCTTCTTTTTTTCTGCTCTACATCGGAAACGGCATGCTGGAGATCGGTCTGGGGATCATCGCGGCGCGAATTTTCACGAAAAACACCGGCGCGATGATGAATTTGTCGCATTTTTTCTACGGTCTGGGCTCCATGGTGGCGCCGGTTTCCGCCGCCTACGTGATGGCCTGGGGACCCGGCGGCTCCGGCGAACTGGGCTGGCGCGGCATGTTTCCGCTGCTGCTTTCGCTTTCCCTGCTGCCGATCGTGCCCGCGCTTTTGGGAAGGGTTCCCGGAGACGGGACCGACGAGGGAAACCGGATTTCCCTCAAGGCGATTTCCGCCGACCCGGCCGCCTGGCTGATCGTGGGCATGCTCACCTTCGGCGTCGTTTCGGAGCTGTCTGTCGGCAGCTGGCTGGTCTATTATCTGGAGAACGTGTACCGGTGGGATACGGAACGGGCTTCGGGCATGCTGTCGCTGTTTTTCCTGTTCTTCATGCTGGCCAGGCTGCTGCTCGGACCCGTCACCGACCGCATCGGATACACCCGGTCCGTCATGCTGTTTTCCGCGTTTGCGGGGCTGTGCGGCCTGGCGGCGGTCTTCCTCGGGGAACCGGCGGCGGTGCTGTTCGCCCTGGCCGGCTTGGGCATCGCCCCCATCTACCCGACAGTGATGGCCATCCTGGCCAAGCGGTATGCCCGCGGATTGGACACGGCGCTTACCTTCACCGTAACGCTGCTCGGGATCGGGAACGTCGCGGGGAACATGTTCATCGGCTATATCATCGACTGGTTCAGCCTGCAGGCGGGATACGCGACGATCGCGCTGCTGGCCCTCGTCTGTTCGGCGTTGTCGTTCGCGCTCCTTGTTCGGTTGAAAAAACGGGGGGAACTGGTTTGACGCAAAAAGCGCGAAAACCCGCTTCTCACATCACCCGCCGGACGGCGCGTTTCGTGTACCGGTTGGCGTAGGCGGAAGCCACGTACGCCTCGGGTTTCACGCGGGCCAGGTAGTGCCCCATCGCTTCCACCCGCTTCACCATCTCCTGTACGTACAGGGAGGTTTTGTTGACGATCGGCTCCGTCCCGGCGTCGATGTCGATGTACATGTCCAGCATGGCGCCCTGGTAGACATAAGGCAGAAGCAGCTCTTCCATCCGGCGGACCATGTCTTCGTCAAATATGCCGGCCACCTGTTGCGAAAAAGACGTCTCCAGGGCCAGTTTTTCGCGGATCGACCTCACTTCGCGCGGCACGACGATCTGCCGGTAGCAAGCCCAGGCGCTTTTGCCCAGCCGGTGGACGACGATGCCGGTGACGAATTTGGTGTAACCCCGGTGCACGTGGCTGTCGGTGCCGATGATGAAGTGATACGCGGCCCGCGGGTCCTGGGCGATGAACCGCAGGACGTGCCGCTTCACCTCATCCGGCGTCATGTTGGTCTGCGTCGTGTTGTGGAACCGGGGTTCCGCCTCGGGCGCGCGAGGATAGGAATTCAATCGCTCCATCCTCCCCTTTCGGACGGCCATGGAGGACAACGAAAAAAGCTGCCGGACGACAGGCGTCCGCCATTCCGCAGCGAACCGGCCCGCCGGGCAGCTTTCATGCGGTTGCATTTTCGTATGCCTATGTCCTGTCGTATGCCACAACCCATCGAGGCCTTCCTCCATGGTGAAGCCGTCGGCTTTTTTTGTATGGTAACAAAGCCGCCCGCCCCTGTCAATCCTGTGGGCGTCCTGATGTTGTTGTGTTGTAAGCACGGGAGGCCTTGATTTTTGCTGGTTATCCGACTTCCAGCACGACTTTTCGGACTTTGTCCGGACGGGTTTCGATGAGTTCGACGGCCTGCCGGACTTCTGTCAGATGAAACCGGTGCGTGACCAAGGTGTCCGCTTTGATCTTTCCGGATTGAAACCATTCGATGACTTCCGCGAACTTGTCCGTTTGCAAACGGGAACCGGCAATGGTCAATTCTTTTTTCGTAATGGAAAATTGGGCGATCGCCGACGGGGAAACGTCGAATCCGAGGCATACGACCCTTCCCGCGACGGAAGTGACTTCCACGGCCTGTTCGAAGGTTTTCGGCGTGCATACCGCGTCGATCGTCACATTGGGGCCAAGTCCGCCGGTGATCCGCTCCAGCTCCGCGGCGATGTCGCCCTTCAGGGGATTGAGCGTGTAATCGGCGCCCAGCGATTGGGCATAGGCCAGCTTGTCGTCGCTCAAATCCGATACGATGCAGGTCGCGCCCTTTAGTTTGGCCACCTGAAGGGAACACAAGCCGATCGTGCCGGCGCCCATGATGAACACAGTGTCGCCCGCCGCGACCCCGCCCCGCCAGTTGGCCTGGGCTCCGATCGTAAACGGTTCGATCAGCACCGCCTCGTGCCAGTCGAGCCGGTCATCCACCTTGTGCACAATGCGTTCGGGAAGCACGATATATTCGCAAAACGCCCCGTCCCTGTTCACGCCGTAGACCTGCAAGCGCGCGCAGACATTCCTTCGTCCGGACCTGCAGGCGTAGCATTCTCCGCACCACTCCATCGGTTCCATCACGACCCGGTCGCCGGCCTTCACCCGCTTCACGGCGGGGCCGGTTTCGGCGACTTCGCCGACCATCTCATGGCCGATCACGCGCGGATAAGTCGCCACCGGCGATGATCCGTGATAAATATGCATATCGGAGCCGCAGATGCCGACCATGCGAACCTTGACCAATACCTCGTCGTCCCGGGTGACGGACGGCATGTCTTTTTCCACGATGCCGATCCTGCCCGGCCCGGACACTTGTACGGCTTTCATCCGCCTTCACTCCGTTTCCGAAAACCGCAAATTTCTATTCAATCAACTGCGGCAAGTACAGGGTCACGCCCGGCACATAGGCGACCAGGAACAAGACGATCAGCTCGACCGCCAGGAACGGCAGCAACGCCCTGGCCGCTCTTCCCAGGGAAACTTTTCCGATCCCGGCGGCGACGAACAGACAAACGCCGACGGGCGGAGTGACCAGACCGATGACCAGATTGAGCACCACCATGACGCCGAACTGCACCGGATCCACTCCGATCTCCAGCGCCACCGGAAGCAGCACCGGGAACAGGATGACCAGCGCCGCGATCGTTTCCATGAACAGACCCACAAACAGCAAAAACAGATTGATCAAAAGCAGCACCACGAATTTGTTCGTGGAGATGTCCAGAATCGTCTCGGCGATCAGTTGGGGAATCTGCTCGCTGACGAGAATCCAGCCGAACAGATTGGCCAGCCCCACAAGGATCATGATGCCCGCCGAGGAAATCATCGACGAGACAAAAATTTTCGGCAAATCGCGGAAACGCAGTTCCCGGTAAATAAATTTGCCGACCACGATCGCGTACAGCACGGCCATGACGGACGCTTCGGTGGGGGTAAAGAAACCGCCGAGGATGCCGTACAGAATGACCACGGTCATCATGATCGCCCAGAAGGCGTTGAAAAACGACTTTGCGATGACGGATAACGGCTGCCGCTCACCCTTCGGGTACCCCCGTTTGACCGAAATGACATACACCACGATCATGAGCAGGATGCCGATCAAAATGCCGGGCACGATGCCCGCCACGAACATCTTGCCCACGGAAATGCCGGTCAGTGTGCCGACGATGATCATGGGCAGGCTCGGCGGAATGATCGGCCCGATGGTGGAAGCGGAAGCCACGAGCGCCGAGGCGAATCCCGCGTCGTATTTTTCCTTTTTCATGGCGGGAATGAGCACCGAACCGAGGCTGGCCGTTTCCGCCAGCGCGGTGCCGGAAATTCCCGCAAACACCATGGAGGAGCCGACGGTGGCCAGACCGAGTCCGCCCCGGATGAACCCGATGACGGAGTTGGCGAATTGAATGATGCGATTGGTGATCCCGCCCACGTTCATCAGGTTGCCCGCCAGCACGAATCCCGGAATGCAGAGCAGCGTGAAGGAATCGATGCCGACATACATTTTTTGCGGAATGACGTTCAGCGGAATATCCATGACCACGAGGTAGAGCAGCGCGGACATCCCCAGGCTGAAGGCGATCGGGACGCCGAGAAATACGAGCAGGACAAAGGTGAGGAAGAGCACCAGCGCCATCATTTCCGATCACCGCCCTTCCGTGCAAGCATCCCGTGCAGGTTTCGCAAACAATAAAGCGCCATCAGGAAAGAGGTGATGCTGATGCCGGCGTAGGGAATGGCCATCGGGATCGGCATGGTCGGGGACCGCTGATCCAATCCGAGCACCAGGTAGTCGATTCCTTTGATGCCGGTCAGGATCAGGAAAAGGAAGATCGCCACGGTGACGGCGATATCGTAAATTTCTTTCGCCCGCCTTGAAAACTTGTTCACGATGAAGTCGACGTTCACAAACGCGTTGTCCCGAATCGCCAGCGGAGCGCCGAACACAACCGCGTAAATAAACAAAAAGCGCGACAATTCCTCGGTCCAGACGTAGGAAAACGGCAAGAAACGGGAAGCGACCTGGAGGGTCACGATCAGGACCAGCATGGCGAGCGCGAGAAAACACGCCGTCTCCACGATCCTGTCTAACCATTTGAACCCCTTCAAGGCAAGGCACCTCTTCACGTGGATCCCGCAGGGCGGAGATCCTCCGCTCCGGGAAGACCTCCGCCCGTGCAGGATGGTCTTTTACTGAATTTGCTGGATTCTCTCGTACAGCGCAAACTGTTCGTCACTCAGATTTTTCCTGACGGCTTCTTCCATCGCCCGCTTGAACGCTTCGCGGTCGACGTCCTCGTTGATTTGCATGCCTTTGTCGATCAATTTTTGACGGTAATCCTCGATTTCCGCGGTGAAAAGCTGCTGCCCGTATTCCTGGGCTTCCGCCGCCGCTTCGAGGACTGCCTGCTTGAGTTCGGACGAGAGCGACTCCAGCTGCTTGTTGCCGATCACCACGTACACCCACTGCCGCACGTGCTCGGTCAGATTGACGTAGTCCTGGACTTCGTAGAGGGAACCGCTGTAGATCAAATCGTAGGGATTTTCCTGGCCGTCGATGACGTGTTGCTGCAAGGCGGTGAACACTTCCTTGAAATCCATCACCTGCGGCTTGGCGCCGACGGCGGCCCAGGCGTCCAGGAAGAGCGGCACGTTCGGCACCCGGATGCGGAAATTTTTCACGTCATCCGGCGAATGGACCGGTTTGTTCGACGTCAGGTTGCGCGGCGCGCGCAGATGGTAGTAAAGCGGAGTGACGCCGACTTTTTCGATGATTTCACTTTCGATTTCCCTTCCGATGTCGCTGGCGATGACTTTCTTCATATGTTCCTCGTCGCGGAATCCGTACGGCACCGCCATCAGCGCCGCCTTGGGCGCCCAGTTGGCCATCGTTTCGCCCGAGATGGTCAGGTCCACCGTTCCGGATTTGATGCTGTTCAGGACGTCCACTTCCCCGCCGAGCTGGCTGTTCGGAAAAACCGTGATTTCGATTTGGCCGTCCGTTTTCTCGGCGACGAGTTCCGCGAATTTGACCGCCGTCTTGTGCCAAATGTGGTCTTCGACGACTATGTGCCCCATTTTCCACGATATTTTTTTCGCGGCGCCGGAACCTTGCGTCCCGCTTTGCTCCTGACCGCCGGACTGCGACGATCTCGACCCGCAGGCGACCTGGGTGACAAGCAGCAGGCTGACCAGAACCAAGAACACTTTTTTCATGCCGGAAAAACCTCCCCTTCGATTCCTTGATTCATCGTTTGGGCTGGGTTTCGCCGAGATGCCTGTCGGCTGGGCCGACCAAATTTATACTAGTATACAAGTGAACGGAGCCATATCCCCCCTCGGTCATGCGTGAAAATTCTCGAAAGCCTCTATATGAAAGCGCTTTCGAATCATGGAGAAAAACCTTCCAAACCGGGACTCATGCCCGCAAACCGCATCAATCCTTGAAATATTGCGGATATTTGCGGGACAGGTTTTCCGTCTGGTCTTCCATCCAGCGAATGTGCCGGCTCAGAAGCTGTTCCGCCAGGGCGGCGTCCTTGGCCGTCACCGCGTCAAAAATGGCCTCGTGCTCTTCTGCCAGACGCCTGAAGTGTTTGGCCTCCAGCAATTCCAGGTACCGCATCCGGTTCAAATGGCCGCGCATCTGTTGAATGATGGAGATCAGCGTGGAATTGCCCGCCGCCTCCAGGATCTGCAGGTGAAAGCTCTCGTCTTTCTGAAAAAAAGTGTCCACATCTTCCGCTTCCACCGCATCTTTTTGTTCCTGCAGAATTTTTTTGACGTCCGCTTGCAGCTTTTGAAACCGTTCTTCTTCGGGGTTCCACATCTCGGCGACCTGTTTGAAGGCGCAGGTCTCGAGACTCACCCTCACGATGCGGGCTTCATAGATTTTTTTCAAGGAAATGTAAGCGATGCGGGCACCGCGTTGCGGCAGGACTTCAATCAGTTCTTCGGCCATCAGCCGGCGGAACGCCTCCCGCACCGGCGTCCGGCTGACGCCCATCATTTTCCCCAATTCCGCTTCGTACACCAGCTGTCCGGGTTTCAAACGCAAGGAGACAATCGCGTCCCTGATCACCTGATAGGCGTAATCGGACAGCGTCGCTCTTGCCGATGCGAGATTCGGAAAATCCAATGCTTTCACCTGCGGTTCCGTACAGCAATCCGTTCATTCGCATTATACTTGCATGCTTGCATACAAGTCAACATTTTTTGCTATCTTATATTGTCGCCAAAAAAAGCAGGGCCTGCGTCCCCCGCAAGCCCGGAGCAGATCACCCCTGGAGAGAACCTTTCTCCGGTGTGTTTTCACGGATGCCGGACATCCTGCAGGCGTTCCAAGGCGGCAGGCTCTCCGGCGGCTTCGGCGATGTTGCGCTCCATGCGCAGGCTGATCGCTTCCGTGAGCAGATACGCCAGCGTCGACTCGGCCCCCCGGTTGCAGTTGGGGCCATCCTCGTTGAGACCGTCACAGCAGCCGCCGTCCTCGTCGACGAGCGGTGTACCCGCGTCATTGCGTCCATGGAACCAGGCGCGGCAGGCGCGGGCGGTTTCCGCATATTGAGGGTCCCCGAAAGCGAGCCAGCCGTATCGGCAAGCCAGGGCCAGCTTCATCGCTTCCAGGGGCTGCTGGTCCCAGCGGGCGCAATGCTCCCGGGTGCACCAGCCCTTGTTGCCGATGGGGCGAATCCATCCTTCCGCAGCGGTCATTTTTTCGATCAGAAAATCGAGCATCCGCCGCGCGATGTCCCCCGTTTCCCGGCGGCCGGACCGCAGGTAAGCCGCAAGCAGCGCCGCCGGCAGGATGCCGTTCGCATAGGTCATCGCCGCTTCGGGCCAGGGCCAGCGCGGATCGGCGTGCCGGCGGAACGCATCCGTCAGGCGCTCCTCCAGAAGGTCCGCCCACCCTTCGATTTGCCGCAGGGACGGAAATTCCGCGACATGCACGCCCAGGCCGCCGTTTCCCGGCGCGTCCTGCCCGTCCGCCGCTTCCAGCAGCCGGCACAGGGCAAGCAGCGCGTGGGATTGGCCGCGCAGGCTGCACATCGCTTCCACATGGGGAAGCGCGGCGGCCAGCAGCGTCTTCGCCACCACGCCGCGGCGGTTGTCCGTCCACCGCTCCGCGGCCAGGGCCAGGGCCCACAGCGTGCGTCCGTGGCAATCTTCGGAGGGCTCTTCCTCCTCGGGAAGCCTGCCATATGTAAAGTTGTTGTGGAACGTCCCGTCCTTCCGCGCGGCCCAAAGCAAAAAGGACAAATACCGGTCGGCCAGCCGCGTCAGCGTCTCCCGCCGTCCGGCGTCTTCCGCCGGGATGAGATCGAGCCATTCGAGGCAGGCCCAGAGCGCCCGGGCGTTGTCGTCCGTCGTGTATCCTTCTTCCCTGCGGGGGATGCATCCCATGCCGTGTTCCAAAAGCCCGGTGTCGTCCGTCATCCGTTCGAGGTGGCGAAAGGCGATGCCTTGCGCCGCCGTGGAAATCGCCGGCACCATGGGCTTCACGCTTCCTTCTTCGAAAGACTTTGACCCACCGCCCGGGCGCGGGGTTCAAACCGGGTCCGCTTCGCCACTTCCCAGAACAGCTGCGCATGGGCGGCTCCCACGCGCGGCCAGTGCAGCGATGCGCCGATCGCCCGCATGCGTTCTTCCCACAGGCGCATGCGCTGCGGGTCGGACAGCATGCCGGCGATGCGCCGCGCCCAAACCTCCGTGTCGCCGCTTGGAAGCAGCAGATCATCACGCCATTCCGCCAGCAGATCCTGCGCGTGGCTGTACGGCGTGGTGAGCACCGGACGGCCGAGGCCGACGGCATAGGCGAGGGTGCCGCTCGTGATCTGCTGCATGCCCGGATACGGCGTCACATACAGGTCACAGGCGGTCAGGTATTGGACCAGCTCCTGCTCATCCACGTAGCGGTCGATCATCACCACGTGGTTTTCCAGACCGAGTTTGCGGACAAACGCGTTCAGTTCCTCGCGATACGATTCGCCTTCCCGCTTGCGCACTTCCGGGTGGGTCTGTCCGAGAATCGCGTACAGCGCATCCGGCACCTTCCGGATCACTTCCGGCAGCGCACGGATCACCAGTTCCAGTCCCTTTCCCCGGCTGAGAAGGCCAAAGGTCATGATCACCTTGCGGTCCCGCCAGCCGAAGCGTTCGCGCAGCTCTTCGCGCTTTTCCGGCACCGGGGCGGGAGCGCCGTGCGGGATGAAGACGATTTTTTCCTCGGGAATGTCAAAAGCCCGGACCAGCAACGGCACCGCTTTCCGGTTCATCACGACGATCCGGTCGCTGAGCGCGGCGATTTCCCGCTGGACGGAGGCGTAGGGTTCCGGCGGTTCCTCGAAAACGGTGTGGAACGTCGTGACCACCGGTTTGTCGAGCCGTTCGAGCAATTCCAGCACATGCTTTCCGGCTTCCCCGCCGAAAATGCCGAATTCGTGCTGCAGCGACACCACGTCGGCGTCGCCGGCGTTGATCCGCTGCGCGGCTTTGCGGTAGGCCTGCCGGTCTTCCTTCGGCAGCGGATGAACGGCGGGATCCGGATGGGGTTCGGCGGTTTTGCCGTCGGTCAAGGCGTAGACGGAATCGGCGAATTTCCATTGCCTTGCCGTTTTTACGCTTTGCCTCAAATGATGGGTGTAGGTGGCGATGCCGCACTTTTTGGGAGGGTAAGTGCCGATGTAGGCGATGCGGGTCATTCGGGCCTCACCTCCGCGCCGCGGCTGACCACCGCGTCGTAAAGGAAATGGCGCGGCCCGATTTGCAGGTTGGCGCCGAAAATGCAGCCGTTCAGATGCGCGTCGTCGCTGACGCGGCAGTCGTTCCACATGATCGTTTCGGTGACGCGGACGCCCCGCCCGATCTCGCAGCCGTCTCCGATGACCGCATAGGGCCCGATGACGCTGCCTTCACCGATTCGGACACGGTCGCCAATGAGCACCGGCGGCACGAGCGAGACGCCGGAGGAGACGACGGTATGCTCGCCGACCCATACGCCTTTTTTCCTCTCCTTTCCTTGCAGCGGCAACCGGAAGGTGCGGTCCAGGAGATCCCAGTGCACTTTCCGGTATCGGTCGCGCGTGCCCATGTCCATCCAATAGCCTTCGATCGTTTTCCCGTAGACTCCCGCACCGCTCGCGATGAGCTGCGGGAACGTTTCCCGTTCGACCGACACTTCCCTGCCCGGGGGAATATGGCGGATCACTTCTTTTTCCAGGATATAGATTCCGGCATTGACGAGATTGGACGGCGCTTCGTGCTTGCCCGGCTTCTCCACGAAGCGGAGGATCCGGCCGCTTTGGTCCTGCTCCACCACTCCGTAGGAAGTGGGGTCGTCCACCGCGATGAGCCCGATGGTCGCCGCGCCGCCGTGCGCTTCGTGGAATCGGAGCAGCGGTTCGATCGGCGCGTTCTGGATGATGTCCGCGTTCAGCACCAGGAAGCGGTCGCCGAGCAGCGCTTCGGCGTTCTTGATCGCTCCGGCGGTGCCCAGCAGAATCGGCTCGATTGCGTAACGGATCTGCACCCCGAGGCGGCTGCCGTCGCCGAAGTGCTTCTGGATGCGGTCCGGGAAGTATTTGACCGCCATGACGATCTCGCGGATTCCTTGCGACTTCAGGTGCAAAACCAGCTGTTCCAGCCAGGGTCGGTTCCCGACCGGCGCCATCGGCTTGGGCATCGATTCCGTCAGCGGGCGCATCCGGGTGCCCAGTCCGCCTGCAAGCAACAAAGCTCTCAAGGATACCTCCTCCTTTCCAAATTTCCCGGCCATTCCTCGCAAGCGCTGCGGCGGAATAAAAAAGAAGACGTCTGTACAGATTCCCCTCAGGGTCGGGCGTCGGAACTTCCCTCACCGGTCAATCGAAGGCATCTGTCGGGTCTTCTTTGCGGAGATATGAAAAGGAATATGGGAATCCGGAGACTTTTCTCGCCTGCTATCCTCTTGTGGCCGGGATCTGGTGACGATTCCTCCTAAACCGACAATGTTAGCACTCTCGAAAGAAGAGTGCTATTTCCATGATAATGAAAACACCTGCGCGTTTTCAACGGGCGGAAATTCGGAATAGCGGCAAATTTTCCCGGCCTGAAAGGCTTTTTTCTCCTTCTGGCTGACGATTTCTTGCAATTTTGCCCAAGTCCCCCGGTTCTCGCGCGCCGCGGGTCTTCGCGGGCTCACCCCTGCCTGGCCGGCTCGTCCCTTTCCGGGTCCGCAAAGCGGACGCGCAGCAGGACGATCTCCGAGCGGCTCATGAGGCGCAGCGGCGGTCCCCAGGTGCCAAAGCCGCTGGAGACGACGGCGTGCATGTTCCCCCTGCGCTTGTAGCCCCAGTCCAGTTCGAACAGGCGGCGCGTGATCCAGTGGTTGGGCGCCATCTGCCCGCGGTGGGTGTGGCCGGAAATGAGCACGTCGACGCCGGCCGCCTCCGCGTCGCCGTAACCGGTCGGCTGATGGTCCATGACCAGGATGGGCTTGCCCTCATCCAGCGGAGCAAGCAGCGAGGCGACGGGCTTCCGCCCTTCCGGGTCGGCGGATTCCGCCGTTTTGTCCTTGCGCCCGACGACATAAAACGCGCCGGCCACCAGCTTCGCTTCATCCCGCAGGACGGCGATCCCCGCGTGTTCCATCTCCTTCACGAACGCTTCGATTTTTCCGCTGTAGTATTCATGGTTGCCCAGAACGGCATAGACGCCCAGGGGGGCTTTCAGCCGTTTCATCCGCTCGCCCATCCGGTTGCGGATGTACGGTTCGAAGTCGTCGTCGATCACATCCCCGGCCAGGAGAATCAGGTCCGGCCGCAGCCGGTTCATCTCCCGCAGGAGACGGTCCAGATGGCGATTGCCGACCAGGTGCCCCAGGTGCAGGTCGGAAACGACGGCGATATGGAGCCGCCGGATGTGACCGGCCGGCTTGGGTACCTCCAAATCGTAAGTACGCACCACGGGCGACCGCGCATTCCGGACGCCCCGCGCAAAAATGATCGCCAACAGCGCCAGCACCGCGCCGCCCAGGATGAGGACAAGGCGCTCATTGGCCCCGGGCGCCGCGGACGACGGCTTTGCCGCCAGATAGGCGATATCGGCCAGGGGCAAAATCAGCAAGGCGTATTCCAGCACGCCGAAGTGGCAATAGCCGGCCACTTTGAGCAGGCGCTTCGCGGGGCCCGGAAGGCCCGGCAGCCTCCCCAGCAAAAGGCCCAAAGCCGACATGGCGAACAGTGCCCAGTAGATCCCGGTGAACCGGGATGCGCCCAGCGCCCTGAGCAGGAGCTCGCCGTGCCAGCCCACATAATAATTGGCCGCCGTGTACAGCGCGAAGACGGCCGGCAGGAGAAAAAGCAGCCCGGCCCTGCGCCTCGCCGCGGCGGCCGGTTTCGCCGGATTGACGTTTTCCACCGACATGGCTTCACCTTCGTTGTTTTGATGGTTCGGTCGCATGACAAACGATGAGTCCGCGGAAGCCGTCAGGGCGACGAAGGCGAAGTCGCGGCCGAAGCCGGAAGGCTCCGTCCCTCCGCGACGGAAACGAGTTTTTCGAAAAACCAGCGCACGCCGTCCGCCCAGTTGGGATCTTCGGCGTATCGGGTGTTAAGCCAAAGAAACGGATCGTATCCCGCCGGCCGGCGGCTGCCGAGGACCGCAACGGTGCGCGCGGCGATGCCGGCGGAATCGCGGATGTCCGTGTTGTATTTTTCCCAACTTTCATGGACATTGAACGGATTGTTGGCGATGCGTTCCGCGTATTTGTGCGTTTTCGGCACGAAACCCTGCTCCTGGCCGGCGATGGCGAACAGGAGCAGCGGATGCACGTCGTGCTCCCGGGCGCTTTCCACGATGGCCTCAAAATACGGCTCCTCGGCCAGGATGGAATCGCGGGAGCGCAAATATTCCCTGACCGGTTCCCGGTCAAACTCGGCAAAGCGGAGTTCCGGGGGCATGCCCGGCGCATCCGCGGCCGGGGCGGCTTCCGGAACGGTCTCCGCCGCGTGCGCGTTCAGCTGCGGGTCGGCCGGCACCGCCGATTCCTCCTGGGCGGGTTTCGACAAAGCCAGCCAAATTCCCGCCGTCAGCAGGAAAGTGGCCGCCGCCCAGGCCAAGGGCGCAAGGCTTTGCGCCGGACGCGCCGGGGCGGCCGGGAAGACCGCCGCGGACGGCGCGGCAAAGGCGTAGGCCGGCGACGCTCTCCCTCCCGCGGGCCACAGCCGGCGAAAAATCCCCGGCCAGACCGGCTCCGCCCGAACCGCCGGCGCGTCGTTCGCCGGTACGACTGCAGCCTGGCTCTCCGCCGGCGGCTCGTCCGCGATCCGAACCGGCACTGGCGGAGATGCCGGCACCAGCGCCGCGGACGGAACTGCCGGTGCGCCTGGCGTCTTCGATGCGGAAGGCGATGACGATCCCGATCCCGGTCCCGTCGGCGCGTCTTCCCCCGGTCCGAGGGCAATCACCTTGGACCGTTCGCCGGCGCCGTCCGCATTTTTTGATGCTTGTCCGTTCATCCAGGCCGCCACCGCTTCGGGAAGCCCGCGTTCATCCCATTTCCGTTCGGCGCATGCGGCCAGAACGTCTTCCCGGCGGATGTCGCGGCGCTCCCGGACGAGGCAGCGCCGGATGAGCTCTTCCGCCAGCTCCATTCGCCACGGCTCCGGCAATGCGGGCAGCCGGCGGAGCACCGCGCGCCGGACGGCGTCGGCCACGATGTCGGCGCGCCGCGGGGCGGGCAGATGGGCGTATTTGGTTGCCACATAGCGGCGGATGAGTCCGATTTCGGTTCCGGACAGCAGCGTCGGGCCGTCCAACCGGATCCCTCCCGGATTCCTAACGAATTTTTTCATATACGCAAAACGCGTGGGGATGCGGGTTGTTTTCGTCCGTCACCCCGGGCGTCCGCGACACCAGCTTCCATTCGTTTCGGTCAAATTCCGGGAAATGGGCGTCCCCATCGAAGTCGGCGTCGATCTCGGTGAGCAGCATGCGGTCCGCATGGGGCAGAAATTGCCGGTACACCACCGCGCCCCCGATCACCATGAGTTCCCGGTCGCCGTACAGGCGCAGGGCTTCCTCGACGGAACGGACGAGATCGCATCCTTCCGGCGCCTTTTCCATCGTCCGCGAAAGGACCACGTTGTGCCTCCCCGGCAGCGGCCGGCCCAGGGAGCGCCACGTGGCCGCACCCATGAGCACCGTTTTGCCGAGGGTCTGCTTTTTGAAATAGGCCAGATCGGCGGGAAGGCGCCACGGCAGCCGGTTGTTCGCGCCGATCACGCCGTTTCGCGCCACGGCGGCGATCAAGGTTACCGACACGGCGAGCGGTTTCCCTCCCCTTTTTCCGGATATCGGGCCGGCGCGGGCCTGAAACGGCCTTTTTTCACACGGCAACCGGCGCCCTGATCGTGGGATGATGGCGATAGTCGACAAACTCGAAATCTTCGTAGACGTAATCGAAGATGGACGGCGGCTTGCGCTTGATGACCAGCTTCGGCAGCGGATACGGCTCCCGGGTGAGCTGCAGCTTCACCTGCTCCAGATGGTTGAGATAGATATGGACGTCTCCCCCCGACCAGATGAACTCCCCAGGCTCCAGATCGCATTGCTGCGCCATCATGTGGGTGAGCAGCGCGTACTCTGCGATGTTGAACGGAAGGCCGAGGAACGTGTCCACCGAGCGCATGGTCAGCATGCAGGACAGTTTTCCGCCCGCCACATAAAACTGGAACAACAGATGGCACGGCGGCAGCTTCATTTTCTCGATGTCCGCCACGTTCCAGGCGCTCACGATGTGGCGGCGGGAATCCGGATTCTTGCGGATGGATTCCACCACCTGCGCGATCTGGTCGATGGTGCGCCCGTCCGGCGCCGGCCATGCGCGCCACTGCGCCCCGTATACCGGCCCGAGGTCGCCGTTTTCGTCGGCCCACTCGTCCCAGATGGTCACGCCGTTTTCCCGCAGGTAGCGGATGTTGGTATCCCCTTTCAAAAACCAGAGCAGCTCGTGCACCACCGACCGGAGGTGGATCCGCTTCGTGGTGACCAGCGGAAAGCCCCGGGACAGATCAAAGCGCATCTGCCGGCCGAACACCGAAATCGTGCCCGTGCCGGTCCGGTCCGATTTGGGGACGCCGTTTTCCAAAATATCCTTGAGCAGGTCCAGATAAACGCGCAAGCGGCAACACCCTTTTTCCGGTAATCGATAACAAGCTGTCCCTTGTATTGTACCATGGTTTGGCCGTTGTTGGAAAAAAGCCTCCCGCGCCTTGCGGCACGGGAGGTTTGGGCTCGGAAGGGTTGCGGGTACGACTGCAGGCATTACGACTTCGCAGGCGGAACGTGGATCGGATGGCCGAGGACGAGTTCCGCCGCGTCCATCGCCATTTCCCCCAGCGTGGGATGGGGGTGGATGGTCAGCGCCAGGTCTTCCGCCGTGGCCCCCATTTCGATGGCCAGCGCGAATTCGGAGATGAGGTTGGAGGCTTCCGCCCCCGCGATATGCGCGCCGAGCAGAAGTCCCGTGTTCCGGTCCGCCACGAGTTTGACGAACCCCTCGGCATCACCCAGGGTCACGGCCCGGCCGTTGGCGCCGTAAGGGAATCGGGCGGCGACGGGGTCGAAGCCCTTTTCCTGCGCTTCCTTTTCGGTGAAGCCGACGCTGGCGCACTCCGGATCGGCGAACACGACGGCGGGAATGCACCTGTAATCCACCTTGGACGGCAGACCGGCGATGGCTTCCGCGGCCGTCTTCCCCTCATAGGACGCCTTGTGCGCCAGGGCGGGTCCCGGCACGACGTCGCCGATGGCGAAAATGTGCGGATTGCTCGTGCGGCATTGTCCGTCCACTTCGATCAGGCCGCGATCGTTCGTTTTGACGCCGGCGAGCTCCAGCCCGAAATCCCCGTCCGTGTTGGGACGGCGTCCCACGGTGACGAGCAGGTAGTCCGCCGTCACCTTTTCCGTCTTGCCGCCCGCCTCGTAGGTGACGGCCACTTCGCGGTCGCTTTGCTCGGCGCCGAGCGCTTTGGCCCCGGTGACGATTTCGGCGCCGGATTGCGCCAGCCGCTTGGCGACCAGGCGGCTCAGGTCCGGCTCGAACCCGGGCAATATCGAATCCGTGGCTTCCAGGATGGTCACCTTGGCGCCGAATTTGGCAAACATCTGCCCCAGCTCGACGCCGATGTAGCCGCCGCCGATCACGGCGAGCCGCTCTGGCACTTCGCGCAGGGAAAGCGCCTCGGTGGAGGACAGGATGCGTCCGCCGAAAGGAAATCCTTTGAGCTCCACGGGCCGCGAGCCGGTGGCGATGATGCAGTGCTCGAAACGGTAGCGGGGCGCTTCCCGGTCGTTGAACAGCCGGGCTTCCCTTTCATTGATGAACATCGCCTCGCCGTTGAACATCTGCACTCCGTTGGCTTTCAGCAGGGCTTCCACGCCGCGGCTCATCCGGTTGACCACCGATTCCTTGTATTCCTGCACCTTCGCGAAATCGGCCCGGACGTTGTCCGCCAGGATGCCGAAACGCTCCGCATGGCGCATCGCTTCCAATTGATGCGCCGCCTGGATGAGGGCTTTCGAAGGAATGCAGCCGACGTTGAGGCAGACGCCGCCCCACTTGTCCCTGTCGGCGATGATCACCCTTTTGCCCAGTTGCGCGGCGCGTATGGCCGCCACATATCCGCCCGGCCCGCCGCCGATGACGAGAATGTCGATTTCGAGGGACGCGTCGCCCACGACCATGGGTCACACCTCCAGCAGCAGCAGCTCCGGATCGGCGAGCAGCTGTTTGATGCGATTCAGGAATTGCTGGGCCGTTGCGCCGTCGACCAGGCGGTGGTCGAAACTGAGCGACAGGGCCATGACCGGCGCGACGGCGATTTCGCCGTTTTTGACCACCGGTTTCTCGGTGATGCGGCCGGTCCCGAGGATGGCCGCTTCCGGCGGGTTGATGACCGGGGTGAAAAAGAGCCCGCCCGCCGAACCGATGTTGGTGATGGTGATGGTGCTGCCGCGCATTTCATGGGGCGCCAGCTTCCCTTCCCTGGCCCGCGCGGCCAGATCCCGGATCTCGCCGGCAATGGTCCAGATGTTTTTGCGGTCGGCGTGGAAGACGACCGGCACGAGCAAGCCCTGGTCCGTATCGGTTGCGATGCCGACGTGGTAGTGCTTTTTCAGGACGATTTCCCCCGCTTCTTCGTCCAGCGAGGCGTTCAGGATGGGAAACTCGCGGCAGGCCGCCACCAGCGCCTTGGCGATGAACGGCAGGTAGGTGAGCTTCACGCCCTTTTGTTCGGCGATGGGCTTCGCCCGTTCCCGCAGGGCTACCAGCGCCGAAACGTCGGCTTCGTCCATCAGCGTCACATGGGGCGCGGTGTAGACGGATTTCACCATGGCGGCGGCGATGGCCTTGCGGATGCCCTTGAACGGAATGCGCTCCTCGGACGCGTCGTCCGTCCGCGCGGCGGGCGCCGCCGCATCCCTGGCCGGGCCGGCCGGCGCTTCGGCGGACGGTGCCGCCGCGGGTTCTCCGGTTCCGCCGTTCGCCGCGGCCGCCAGCACGTCTTCCCGCGTGATCCGCCCGTTTTTGCCGGTGCCGCGCACCCGCCGGAGGTCGACGCCCTTTTCGCGGGCTAGCCGGCGCACGCCCGGCGTCGCCAGGATGAGGACGTCCGGCCGGTCCGCCTCCGCCTGTACGGCCGCACCTGCCGCGTCGGCCCTGCCGCCCGCGGCCGCGCCGGTTCCTGCCGCGCCCGTGTCCGCCGGCGCCGCGGGGTCACCAGCCACGTTGCCGCCCGCCGGAGCCCGCACGCCAATGGCGTCGTCCCGGGCCGCTTCATCGCCCGCCTGCTTCGCCTCCGCTTCGCCGGCCCCCGCCGCCTCCGGCTGTCCGGGAATGTCGCCTTCCGCCTCGAAGACCGCCACCAGTTCCCCGACGCGCATCGTCTGGCCTTCCCTGGCCAGCACCTCCAGCACCTTTCCGCTCACCGGACAGGGCACTTCCACGATGGCTTTGTCGTTTTGCACTTCCATCAGGATATCGTCGTCGGTCACCGTCTGCCCCGGCGCGATGCGGAGCTTCACGATTTCCCCTTCGTGCAGCCCCTCGCCCAGTTCCGGAAAGCGGTATTCAAACCTGGCCATGTTGCGGTCCACCACCCCGCCTCAAAATTCCAGCACGCGCCGCACGGTGCTCACCACTCGCGCCGGCGTCGGCAGCCATTCATCCTCGATCTGCGCAAAGGGATACGCCGTATCCGGCCCCGCGCAGCGCAAAACGGGCGCTTCCAGATGCAGGATCGCCTTCTCGTTGATCTGCGCGATGATCTCCGCCGCGGCACCGGCCGTCCGCTGCGCTTCCTGCACCACGACGGCGCGGCCGGTCTTTTGCACGGAGCGGATGATGGTGTCGATGTCCGGCGGCATGATCGTGCGCAGGTCGATCACCTCGGCGGACACCCCTTCCTTCGCCAGCTCCTCCGCCGCTTTGAGCGACGTGTGCACCATCAGACCATATGCCACGATGGTGACGTCCTTGCCCTCGCGCACGACGCTGGCCTGTCCGATGGGCACCGTGTATTCGCCCTCCGGCACTTCTTCCCGGAAGGCGTGGTACAGATTCAAATGTTCCATGAAAAAGACGGGGTCGTTGTCGCGGATGGCCGAAATGAGCAGTCCCTTGGCGTCGCGGGGATTGGACGGGATGACCACCTTCATCCCCGGCGTCTGCATCGCCAGCCCCTCCAGCGAGTCGGTGTGCAGTTCCGCCGCCTTCACGCCCCCGCCGAAGGGCGTGCGGAACACGATGGGCGCGTGGTAGCGCCCGCCGGAACGGTAGCGCATCCGTGCCGCCTGCACGAACATCTGGTCCGCCGCCTCGAAAATGAATCCGACAAACTGGATTTCCGCCACCGGCCGAAACCCCTGCGTGCCGAGCCCGACCGCCAGACCGGCGATGGCCGACTCCGCCAGCGGCGTGTCGAATACCCGGTGATCGCCGAATTCCGCCTGCAGCCCGTCCGTCGCGCGAAACACGCCGCCCGCCTTGCCGACGTCCTCCCCGAACACGAGCACGCTCGGGTCCCGCGCCAGCTCGGTGCGGAGCGCGTCGCGGATCGCTTCTTTCATGTTCATGAGCGCCATGCCGAATTCCCCTCTTTCCCCCAAGAAAGTCCCGTCATGCAAAATCCGCTTTCTGCTCTTCCAGATGCGGCGGCGTCCGCTCGAACATCGAATCGATCAGGCCCGGAACGGTCATTTTTTCCGTCTGCTCGGCTTTCCGGATTTCCTCGTTCACCGTCCGCTTGGCCTCTTCCCTGACGCGGGCCGTCTCTTCTTCCGACCACAGCCCTTTGGCTTCCAGGAATTTTCCGAAACGGACCAGCGGGTCCAGCCGGCCCCAGTCTTCCTCTTCGCTTTTGGTGCGGTATTTCGAAGGATCGTCCGCCATCGAATGCGGGCGGTACCGGTAGGTGACCGCCTCGATGAGCGTCGCCCCTTCCCCGTTTCGCGCCAGTTCCGCGGCTTCCCTGGTGGCGGCGTATACCGCCAGCACGTCCATGCCGTCCACCTGTATGCCGCGAATGCCCGCCGCCACCGCCTTGTGGGCGATGGACAGGGCTGCCGTCTGCCGGGCGTACGGCGTCGTGATGGCGTAGCCGTTGTTTTGCACGAAAAAGATGACGGGCAGACGGAAGACGCCGGCGAAGTTCAACGCCTCATAGAAATCCCCTTCCGATGAACCTCCGTCACCCGTATAGGTGATGACCGCGCGCCGCTCGTGCTTCAACCGGAACGCCATGGCGATGCCGTTCGCGTGCAGCACCTGGGCGCCGATGATGATTTGCGGCATCAGGACGTGGACGTCCTCGGGAATTCTTCCGCCGTGCTGGTGTCCGCGCGAATACAGAAACGCCTGGTGCAGCGGCAGTCCGTGCCAGACGATCTGCGGCATGTCGCGGTAGCCGGGGCAGATGAAGTCGTCCCTGTTCAGGGCGAACTCGCTGCCGATCATGGACGCTTCCTGGCCGGACACCGGCGCGTAAAAGCCGAGCCGTCCCTGCCGTCCCAGGTTGACCGCCCGTTCGTCCCACGCCCGGGTAAACACCATCCGGCGCATCAGCTCTTTCAACTGTTCGTCGGTCAGCTGCGGCATCAGATCCGGCCGAACGATGGAACCGTCCGACGCAAGAATGCGCAGCGGCTCCACGGGTTTGGTTTCCACGACATGGGGCGCGCCAAAAACGCTCTTGGCCGCCGGCCTGTCAACGATTGCTTTGCCCATGAGGATTCACCCCGCTGACGTTCATGAAAAACGGCATCTGTTTCATATTTATTATATACCTGTTTCATTTCCATGGTCAAAAGAATTTCAAGTTATTATAAATTTTAATCAAAAGTCTAATTGTTTTATGTAATTAATACACATTAATAAAAAATATAATACAGAAACGACTTCCTTCATTGTTTTTCCCATCCAATCGCCCGGACATGCATGAACCGACCCCGAAGTCCACCGGACCGTGCGCGGAATTGCAACGCCGGCATTTTCGGAGATGAAGGCGGCGATGGCGGCGGGACAAAAACAAAAACCACCTTCGCCCTCCGGCGCAGGTGGTCAAGCAGGGTATAAATTTCGTTCCGGGAACCGGAGTTAACCATCACCCTCCCGCGCCAGGGCCGGCGCTTCCGGCGTCTCCGGATCGCAGCGAACGGCGCGGCAGCTTCCATTTGTAGTGCACCGACAGCATCCGGAACAGCACCACCAGCCCGAATACCGCCAGCAGCTCCCACGTGCTGCGCAGCTTCAACAGTCCGATGGCCAGCCCGGCGATCAGGGCCCAGAGCGCATAGATTTCGTCCCGCAAAACCAGTGGCTTGCGCCCGGCCAGCAGATCGCGGATCATTCCGCCGCCGATGCCGGTGAGCATGGCCGCCACCATGACGGCGGTGACGGGAAACGCCTTTTCCACCGCGTACATGGCGCCCTGCACGGCGAACGCGGCCAGCCCGATCGCGTCGAAAAACACAAGCGCTCTCATCCATTGCGTGATGAACGGCAGCGGCAGCACAAACACGATCAGGATCGCCAGCGCCGCCGCCCCAAGATACAGTCCCTGGCTCCAGAACACCGACATGTCGATTTCGATCAGCAGGTTGCGCACGATCCCGCCGCCGAAGGCGGTGGCCATGCCGAGCACGAACACCCCCAGAATGTCGTATTCCTCTTCCATCGCCACGATGGCGCCGGAGACCGCGAACGCGATGGTCCCCACCAAACCCAGAATCTCGAAAATGTCCAACCGACCCACTCCCAGGGAATTGCCGCATGATGCATGAGGCGTGCTATACTTGATTCTGGCCGCCCGATTTCCGAAGCGGCCATCTGAACTCCATATTCATTCGAAAGAAGTGGATGCGATGTTCAACAGGGCGTTGATTTTTGCCGGCGGCGTCCTGGGCGCCCGGGCGCTGAAGACGCTCCGGCCGGACGATTTCCGCATCGGCGTCGACAGCGGGGCGCTTTTTTTGCTGAAAGCGGGTTATCCGCCCCATCTGGCCATCGGCGACTTCGACTCGGTCACCGCCGTCGAGCGGGAAGCGATCCGGACCGCCGCGGACGAATTCCGCGATTGCGACCCCGTGGCCAAGGATTGGACGGACAGCGAGATGGCGGTGCGCGAAGCCCTGCGCCGCGGCTTTGACCGCATCATGCTTTGGGGAGCCATCGGTTCGCGCTTCGACCACAGCCTGGCCAACGTCCATCTGCTCAAGCAGGCCCACGACGCCGGAGCCGAGCTGATCGTCGCCGACGAAAACAACGACATCCGCCTGTGCGCGGACCGCATCCGGATCGAGGCGGAAGACGGGTTCAGGTACGTCTCCCTGCTCCCCCTGACACCGGAAGTGCGGGGCGTGACGCTGGAAGGGTTCCGCTATCCCCTCAAAAACGCCACCCTGAAGCTCGGCTGGTCCCTCGGCGTCAGCAACGAACTGGAAAGGATCACCGGCTCCATCGCGGTGGACGAAGGGCTGCTCCTCGTCATCCGCAGCCGGGACTGAATGGGAATATTCTCATCTAATTTTAAGAAAACGCTTTTTTTCTTGCCAAACCGGCCTTTCTTTTCTAGTTGGAAAAATATATGAAAGCACAGCCATGATATACTTCAACCGCAAGGAGTGAGATGACCAAAGCACGAAAGGAGCGAATCATCGCATGCAACTCAGCTGGACGTTTTCCCGCAAGTTGATCGCCGTCATGCTCGGATGGTTTGTCGCCTTTGCAGGCATCTCGGCGATCGGACAAGCCCCCGCCGCTTCCGCGGCGACGAAAGCCGACAAAATCCTCGCCCTCGGCCACAAATTCCTCGGGACCCCCTACCGATTCGGCGCCCCGTCGGGCGTCACCTACGCCTTCGACTGCTCCAGCTTCACGCAATACATTTTCGGCAAATACGGCGTCAAATTGCCGCGCACGTCGAAGGCCCAGGCGACCAAGGGGGTTTACGTGTCCAAGGCCAACCTGAAAAAGGGCGACCTCGTGTTCTTCTCCACCTCCAGCTCCGGCGGCGCCATCGGCCATGTGGCGGTATACGCCGGCAACGGCAAAATTCTTCATACTTACGGCAAACCGGGCGTCACGTATTCGAATCTGAATTCGTCCTGGTGGAAGAGTCACTATAAGACGGCCCGCCGGGTTCTGTAATCGCGGAGTTCGGCCCCGCGCCATCGGATGGCGCGGGGTTTTTGCTTTCCGGAAGCGCCGGCCCGCCCGGACCGGGAACAAGCTTCGGGCTGTCCCCGCGGCCGGCCGGAGCGTCCGCGGCGGTGTGGCGCAGGATCTTGCGGGGAAAATGGATGGCCACCGTCGTTCCCTTCCCCGGCTTGCTGAACACGTCCACCGTGCCCTCGTGCAAATCGATGATCCGCTTGGCGATGGACAGCCCCAAGCCGCTCCCCCCCGTGGAGCGGTGCCGCGCCGTGTCCACCCGGTAAAAGCGCTCGAACAAAAACGGAATCTCGCTTTCGGGGATGCCGATGCCGTAGTCCATGACCTCCAGCTGGACGCCGTTTTTGTCGCTGCGGATGCGGATGTCGATGGGCAGCTGGCTGTACTTGATGGCGTTGTCGAGCAAAATGATCAGCATCTGGCCGATCTTGTCCCGGTCTCCGTGCATCCAGACGTGTTCGGGGCCGCGCACCCGGATCTCCCGTCCGAACGCCTTGCCGAGGGTCTGCCCCATCTCCCGCACCAGGGCGGTCAGATCGAACCGGCTCGGATGGAGCCAGCCTTCCTCTTCCGATTCCGCCAGCATCAGCATGGACTGGATCAGTTTGCGCAGGCGATCCGATTCGCGGGACAGGGCCTCGATCGCCTCGTCGCGGATCTTCTCGTCGTCTTTGCCCCACCGCTTGAGCATGTCCGCATAGCTGCCGATGACGGTGAGGGGCGTTTTCAGCTCGTGGGACGCGTCGGCGACAAACTGTTTCTGCCGCTCGAAGGTGCGGTCCAGCCGGTCGATCATCTGGTTGAAGGCGCGGATGAGCTGCCGGAGCTCCACCGATTCTTCCCTGCCCGAGAGCTCCACCTTGCGCAGCTTGCCGCTGCGGTCGATTTCCCGCATGGTCTGCACCATCTGCGAAATCGGACCGGTGAGACGGCTGGTAAACCAATAGGTCCCGAAAATGGCGAATACGATGGCGCCGGCCGTGGTGACGGACAGCACCACCACCAGAATCTGCAGATAGCTGTCCAGAACGGCAAGCCGCCGCGCCGCTTCCACGGCGCCCATATATTCGCCCATTTCGTATATGGGGGCGGAACGCAAAATGACCCGGTGGCCGTTCAGCATGGTGGTCTCGGAATACGCCGAACGCTTCCCGAACGGCGGCAGCGACAGCAGTTCCTGGTCATAGCCCACCTGGTTGAGCACGTTGCCGTTCTCGTCGACCACCCGGATCATTTCATTGGCGGCGTAAAGTTCCCTAAGCAGCGCGGGGTCCCTCACAGCGACGCCTTTTTCCCGCAGCGCGTCCCGCACCAGTTCCACCTTGCTGGAGAGCAGCTGCAGTTCGCTGCGCGTCGTCACCCGGATGACGAAAAAATAGACGAAGATGTTGTAAAAGATCAGAATGAATATGAACCAGAAAATCGTGAACAGCGTAAAGCGGGTGCGGAGCGTCATCTGTCAGGCTCCTTCAGCATGTAGCCGACGCCGCGGACGGTGTGGATCAGCTTGTGCCGGTAACCCTTGTCCATCTTTTGGCGCAAATAACGGATGTACACGTCGACCACGTTCGTGTCCCCGATGAACTCGTAGCCCCACACGTCCGTCAGGATTTCCTCCCGCGTTTTCTCCTTGTTCTTGTTCTGGGCCAGATAGAGCAAAAGCTCGTATTCCCGCGGCGTAAGCTCGATCAGATGGTCCTTGCGGTACACCTTGCGGGTGATCAGCTCGATGGTCAGGTCGGCCACGCGCAGCGTGTCTTCGCTTTCCCCTTCGCGGGACTGGCGGAAGATGCGCAGCAGATTGCGCACCCGCGCCAGGAGCTCTTCCATGGCGAAGGGCTTCGTCACGTAGTCGTTGGCGCCGTGCTCGAAACCGCTGACCTTGTCCGGCACGGTGTTCCGGGCGGTCAGCAGGATGACCGGCACCCGCTGGTCGTGCTGCCGAAGCCGGCGCAGCACCTCGATGCCGTTCAGTTCCGGCAACATCACGTCCAGCAGGATCAAATCCCATTCGCCGGAGAGCGCCATCTCGATGCCGGTCCGCCCGTCCCGGGCCAGTCCGGTCCGATAGCCTTCATGCTCCAGTTCCAGCTGCAAAATGCGGGCGATGCCTTCCTCGTCTTCGATGATGAGTACGTTTTCCTTCTCCTTGGCGCCCGTCAGGCTCATGCATGGTTCACCTCTCATCCGCCTCCGGCAGATGTCTTGTCCCTATTGTAACATTGAAGCCGCATCCGGCGCATCCATGGCGGGAAAGAGGCTTGCCCACCTGTCCAGCAGGCTGCGCCACGCCCGGTCCATCGCTTCCGCGTGCGGAGCGGCCGCCGGAACGACCGTGCCCTTCCACACCGCGTCCGCCACCTCGTGCGGCGGAAACTGCGACAACAGGACGGCGGGCGGCACGGGAAAAAGTTCCAGCCAGCTTCGGCGGCTTCCAAACGGCTGATCCCGGTTGCCCACCCAGTTCACGGGGACGCCCTTCTCCGTGGCGATGCCGACGGCGGCCCGCAGTGCGTCCCGGCGGCGGTCGTTCCATTTGGACGGCGTGCAGTCGGCCACGATCAGCAGTTCATCCGCCCGGGCGGCCAGTTGGGCGGCGCGGGACGGCGCGTCGCCGGCGCCGGAACCGTCCAGCAGCACCAGCGGGACATCCAGCTGACGCAGCCAGTGGAAAAAAGGCGGTTCCGGCTCCGGTACCGGCGGCGCATCCGGCCGCAGCGGGAAATAGGCAGCCGGGCCCCGCCGCCACGCCGGACCCGCGGGTCCCGCGCCGCCGACGGGCGCGAACACGGCGCGCCGGGGCATGCGTTTGGCGCCGTGCAGCAGTTCGTAGTGCTCCGGCCCGGTGCCGGGACATTCCACGACGGCGTGCGCCCACCCGCGCCGGGAAAGCGCCGCGGACAGGCTGAAGACGGCGAACGTCGCGCCGGCGCCCGGATAGGCGGGCAGCACCGCCGCGATGCGCGGGGCGACGGAGGCGGACGCCGCCGCGTCCGGGAGGGCGCTGTCGCCTGCGGCAACGGCGAAAGCCGACAGCGCGGCGCGCACTTCCTCCGCCCCGTGAGGCCGGTCCGCCGGATCGTCCGCCAGCAGCCGTTCCAGCAGGGCGACAAATTCCGCCGGCACGCCGGCTGCGCGCAGCTTCGCCGGCCAGCCCGCGCCCCGCCGCGCGGCCCGGTCCCCGCCGGAAAGCAAATAGTAGGCCAGAGCGCCGAGGGCGTACAGGTCGGCCTTCGGGCCGGACGGCCCCCCGCGCAGCTGCTCCGGCGCGGCAAATCCCGGCGTGCCGAAGCGGACGGTGTCGGACGGGGTGTCCGGACGGTGGCTCCGGGCGATGCCGAAATCCACCAGCACGGCGCGGTCCGCCGCGTCGATCACGATGTTGGAAGGTTTCAGGTCGCGGAACACGACGGGCGGCCGCTGCGCGTGGAGATAGGCGAGCACGTCCGCCAGCTGGACCAGCCAGCGGAGCACCCGCGGAAACGGCAGGCGCCGGCCGCAGCGGACGAACCGTTCGGCGAGGGTCTCCCCTTCGACATATTCCATGACGATGCAGGCCGGAAGCCCGTGTTGTTCCGGCGGAAAATAGTCCACGATTTCCGGCAGCAGCGGATGCCGCAGCCGGCAAAGCACCTTCGCCTCGCGGACAAACGCGTCATGTTCCCCCGGAAGCGGCCAGGCGAATTTGACCGCGCGCCGCTTGCGGCCGAGGCGCAGATCTTCCGCCAGGTACACGCTGCCCATGCCGCCTGCGCCGAGGGGGGCGACGATCCGGTACCGGCCGCCGATGACCGTTCCTTCCCCCGCGTGCATGCTCCGGTCCCTCCTTCGGACAATCGCGTATCGCCGGACAAAAAAAGCACCGTCGAAAATCGCGCGCAAGGCGCGGTTTCAGGCGGTGCGGGATGCTTTCCCAGCGCTTCGGATCGGTTCCGGTTTCCATTGTAGCTTTATCCCGGCGTTTACACAACTGCCAAATTTCGCCGCCGCGCCGGGCACCGGGAGAAAATGACCTGCGCCATCAGGCTTTCTTCCGCATGACCAGCGTGACTTCGTCCCGATTGTGGAACAGCTGCCTGACGTGACGGATATCGAAGCGGGACGCGTAGCTTTCCGTCACTTTGGCGATCAGGCCGAAGGGCCTGCGGTCCATCAGCTTGACCGTCACGACGGCCAGGGCTCCGGCGGAAAGCGCGTCCGCGTGTCCGCAGACGATGCGGCAGGTGCGCAGCGGGTCCCGGCTGATGTCGCACAGCAACAGGTCAAAGGAGCCGGGAGGAAATTCGACTTCCGCGGCGTTGCGGCGGACGTGGCGCAGGCGGGGATGGCCCGCCAGCGAGGGATGCAGCTCCGCCGGATCCACGGCGGTCACCTTCGCCCCGCGCTCCAGCAGCACCGACGTCCAACCGCCGGGCGCCGCGCCGAGATCGAGGGCGTGGACGGTCCGCTCCAGCGGCAGGCGGAACGTGCGCTCCGCTTCCAGCAGTTTGAAGGCCGCGCGGGAGATGAGCCCTTCCTCCCGGCGAAAGCGCATGGCGCCTCCCGGCCAGTCGGACAGATTGTCGCCCGGTCGGGAGACGCCCATGTACAGCGTGGTTTTCGCGGCGTAGCCGGACAGGATCCAGTCCGCTTCCCGGGGTACGATGCCGGCTCCCGCCGCGGCCAGGGCTGCCGATGCCGCCTCCCTCGCCGCGGGCAGGGACAGCGGGCTGTCCGAAGCCTTGCGGAACTGCACCGCGACTTTCCGTCCCGCCGTCAGGCCGGAGACGGACGCGGCAAATTCGGCGATGGCCCCGTTTGTCCCTTCTTCATCCCCCGAAAGGGTTACCTCTGCGTGGACGGGAAACAAATGCCGGAGAAACACCGGCTTCCGTTCCCGCATCCTCGCCATCCACCCGGCTTCTTCGCCGTCCGGCAGGCCCGGCACTTCGATGAGAAACGCGTCTCTATCCGGTGAAAGGCCCCGGAAGCGGACCTCCGGATCCGCCCGGCGCACCTCTTCCATGGCCGGCATCGCATAGCCCGGATTGGCGGTGCCCACCAGCGCGGACATCAGCCGTCCGCTCCCTGCCGCACCGGCCGGCCGACGCGCATCCAGGGCCGGTCGTCTTCCCAGGCGATCGCCACCGGAAGCCCGTAGGTTGCCCCCAGCGCCTCCGGCGTCATCACTTCCCGTTTCGGGCCGGCCGCCAGCATCCGTCCGTCGGCCATCAGCGCGACGTGGGTGAACAGCGGCACGATTTCCTCCACATGGTGGGTGACGTACAGCATGGTGATGTCGGGTTTCGCCATTTCTCCCAGGGCGGCGAGGAACCGTTCGCGTTCGTAAGGATCAAGGCCGGCACAGGGCTCGTCCAGGATGAGCAGATCGGGACCGGCCATCATCGTGCGGGCCAGCAGCGCTTTTTTCCGCTCCCCCTGCGAAAGCGTGCCGAAGGGCTGGTCGGCCTTGTCCGCCAGCCCCACGCGGGCCAGCTCTTCCAGCGCTCGCCGGCGGACCTCGTCGTCCACTTTTTCGTAGATGCGCAAAAAGGCAAACAGCCCCCCGGCCACGATCTCCCATACCGGGTCGCGGAGCGTGAATTTTTCCACGAGGGACGGGCTGATGTATCCGATGCGCTTGCGCAGCTCCCGCAGATCGACGGTGCCGTAAACGTGGCCGAGCACTTCCACCTTGCCCGTCGTGGGAAAAAGGTATCCGCAGATCATCTCCAGCAGCGTCGTTTTCCCGCAGCCGTTGCGGCCGAGCAGCACCCATTTTTCTCCCCGACGGACGTGCAGATCGACGCCCTTCAGGATCAGCCGGTCGTCGCGGCGCCAGGTAAGCTGATGCAAATGAATCATGTCCGTTCCTCCCGTCCTTCGGGTCGTTGTCCTTCCTGCCACGTTCCTTCGGCGACGGCCCGGCGGACCGCCTCCGGCATCGGACCGTCGTGGACGACCGTTCCCGGCGGCGCCGCGTCGCGCAGCGCCTTGAGCATCCGTGCCTTCCCCATCGGACTGGACGAATGCACGTACACTTCCCGGGGGAATCGTCCGTGGACGATCATGCTTTCCACGACCGCCATGCCGTTCGGGCTGTCCGGCCCCAGTTCGTAATCGAGAGAAAGCACGCCCACGTCGCATTCCATGAGCAGCGTCACGCACTCCTCCGCCGTGCGCGCAACGACAAACCCCTTCGGACAGGGGCGCAAATCGTCAAGAAAGACGTGGATCAATCGCTCTCCTCCTCGCACCACCGCCGCAGAAGGGCCATCTGTCCGGCGTACGGATGGCCCGCCGGCTCGGGCGTTTCCAAAAGAAGCGCCGCGCGGCGAATCTCCGGCAGCCGCAAAAGGCCGCGAAACCCCGCTTCGCCAATCAGGCCTGTCCCCACCGGCGCGTGGCGATCCCGCCGGGAACCGCACGGATGCGGCGAATCGTTGCAATGCACCGCCGCCAGTGCCGCGAAATAGCCCGACCCGCGCGCGCGTTCGGCGAATTCGCGCGTGTTTTGCCCGTTCCACTGCCCGCTGGCGAACAAATGGCAGACGTCCAGGCAAAAGCCCACCGCTTCGGGCCTGTCGCAAAGCTCGCGGATCTTGGCCAGTTCCTCCGGCGCCACGCCGAACGGTCCCCGGTCTCCGGCTTCGTTTTCCAGAAGGATCTTGGCCTCTCCCCGCCAGTTTTCCAGCACGCGGTTGAGCCATCCGATGACGTTGCGGTACCCCTGCAGGGGATCGCTTCCCCGCCATGCGCCGAAATGCACCACGACGCCGGCGGAGCCGCACGCCTCGGCGACGGCCAGATCGTTCAGCACGCTGAGCACCGACGGTTCGGCGGCCGCGGGATCCGCGGCGGGATTGACCGGATAGGGCGCGTGCGCCACGGATACGATCCCCTTCTCAAGACAAAAAGCGCGACAGGCGGCCGCGTCCCTCGGGTCGAAGTGCTTCACCCGCAGGCTGCGGGGGTTTTTCGGAAAATACTGAAACGCCCCGGCGCCCATCCGCGCAGCCGTTCTCGCGGCTTCCGCGTAGCCTTTGCGTATGCTCAGATGTCCGCCCGTCCGGATTTCCGCCATGGCCGCTCGCCCCGCCCCGTCATTCGGACCTTTGGCAGGACGGGCAGAAATAGGCGTGGCGGGACGACACCGTTTCCCGCCGGATCGTGTCGCCGCAGCGGGGACACGCCTGCCCTTCCCGGTTGTGGACGCGCAGATGTTTCACGTAGCCTCCGGTCAGGGTGTCGCCTTCGTGCAGCGGCTTTTCCATGCAACCCCCGGCTTCCACCGCTTCCTCCAGCACCAGCCGCATGGAGCGGAACAGGCCGCGCCGCGCTTCCGGAGGCAGATCGGCCGCCCTGGCCAGCGGGGAAATCCCGGCCTGATGGCAGATTTCGTCGGCATAGCGGCTCCCGATGCCGGCGATGACGCGCTGGTTGGTCAAAGCCGTCTTGAGGGGGGTTCGGACCGATGCCAGCGCTTCGGCAAACGCGTCCTCCCCCAGGCGGGGATCAAAGGGCTCGGAGCCCAGGTACCGCAGCGATTCCGCGGCCGTCTTGGCCGGCAGGTGATGCAGGCAACCCTGCGACGGGATGCTGAAAAACAGTCGATTGCCGTCCGTAAAGCCGATGATCGCCGCAAAACGCCCGTCCGGCTTGTCTCCCCTGGCGCCGTGACGGAGATAGCCGCCCGGCGGCAGATGCAGAACCAGCCGGTAACCGTCGTCCAGGTGGAACAGCAAAAATTTGCCGCGCCGTTCCACGAACAGGATGCGCCTTCCCCGCAGCGCCCTGTCGAATTCGTCCGACGCCGCGTTGACCGGACGGGGGTTATTCACGATGGCTTCCGCTATATGTAGACCGCACACAAGATCGGTGAGACGTCTGCGGTAATGTTCCATCTCGGGCCATTCGGGCATGCGTGTTCTTCCCTTCCCCGATGTCGCTCGTCCGTAACATTATACCTCACTGCGCCGGATCAGTCACGGCTCGCGGCGCATTTGCGGCGGAGCCGTTCCACGCGCCGCCGGAGTTCTTCCCTTGCCCACGGGGCGCGGGCGGATCCGCGGGTCAGCGGCAGGGCGGCGGCCAACGCCAGCGCCCGCTCCGCGTACATCAGCGCCGCGGCCGGGTCTTTCCGGCGGTGCTCGTGATAGATGGCGAGCCGGATGTGCGCATCCGGCGGCGGAACGGGCGACCGTTCCGCCAGGGCCGCGGCTTTTTCCCACAAGGGCACCGCTTCGTCGAAACGCCCGCACCGCCGCCACCGTTCCGCCGCCGCCATCAGCCAGCGGAACAAGCCGGGTTCGTCCCGCGCGGCGATTTCGCGGTACAGCGGATCGGCCTGATCCTGACGACCCTGGGCGTCCAGCCAGGCGGCGGCGCCGAACAACTCCGCCGCCGTCCATTCCGCGATTTCCCCCGGGTCCGCCGAGCCGCCGGCCAGCCTCCCCAGATGCACCGCCAGGGAAGCCAGCGTCAGCAGGTCCAGCTCGTTGTGGGTCAGCACGCCCTCTATATGGGCCGGGTCCCCGTCTTCCAGAAAGCGAAAGTAGAACGAAGGGGCCAGCGCCCCCGGAATGTCGCCGGCGCGCTCCACCCCCAGCCGGTATTCCTCGATGGCCGCCAGCCGGCACGACTCCAGCGCGTTGCGCCAGAGCGCGCGGGACGGCGGCAGCAAATCGAGATGGAGCGGGCCTTCCCCGGAAGGCCGCCAGCCGTTCAGGACGAACCGGGTGACCAGGAGCGGCCAGTCGAACGCCCGTCCGTTGAACGTGGCCAGGTGCGTCCGGCCTTGCAGCCGGTCCAGCAGATGGGCGAGCGCCGCCGGTTCTTCCCCGGGATGGCGGATGAACAGCTGCTCCACGCGAAATCCGCCGTCCTCCACATAGGCCAGACCGATCAGAAAAGGAAAGTTCCCCGTTCCCACGCCGAGGCCCGTCGTCTCCAGATCGAGAAAGAGGACCGACTCCGCGCGGAGCGGACGGGCGGACGGATCCGGCACGCGGCGGTTTTGCCGCTCCGTGACCGGAGCGAGCAGCGGAAGCGCCCACGTCAAGTCCCCCAGCCGGTGGCGTCCGTGCCGGTGGCCGGCGGGATACGCCGCGCGGCGGAGGAGAAACGCGCCCCAATCATTGTGCGCCTCGCCGGCGCCCATCGCCCGCCATCCTTCCGCGCCCCGTCCCGCCGGGACAGCCGCCGCAGTCCTTCCGTCCGCATCCGTCACGCCGGTTCCGCCGACCCGCGCTTCCGCCTGCGCCGGCAGCGCGCCACCCGCCGTCCTTCCCGCAGCACCCAGCCGGATCAGCCGCTCGCGCAGCGTGCTCATGACGGCACCCCCGCCAGCGTGCGCCGGAGCAGCTCCAGGGCCAGCTCCTTGCCCCGTTCGCCGGTCTCGCCGGCCGGCCCGACGCAGGAGGGGCAGCCGCTTTCGCAGTCGCATCCGGCGATGAGGCGCTCCCCTTCCCGGAGCAGTTCCGCGTGCAGGTCGAACAGCTTCCGGCTGAGCCCGATGCCGCCGGGGTACCGGTCGTAGAAGTAGATGGTCGGGCGCTTCGTATGCACCGCCTTCACCTGCGGCACCACCCGGATGTCGAACGGATCGCACATCAGGTGCAGCGGCGCCAGCCGCCCGAGCACGCTGGACACCCCCATCAGGGCCGACTGCCGTTCGCTTTCGCTCTGGCCGGCGAAGGCTTCGTCCGCGAAGGCGAACCAGTAGCCGCAGGTGTGCAGTTCTTCCTCCGGCAGATGGATCGGACCGGAACCGATGTTTTCATGGGTGCGCAGGCGGATTTTCTTGAAAATGGTCGGCCGCGCGGTGACGGCGATCTCCCCGTACTGCCGGGTGAGCGGCCCGTCCGACGTTTCCAGATCGACGTGCAGCACTTTCAGGTCCACCGCCACGTTCGCGTCGGTGAAATAATCCACGTCGACCTGCCGCACATAGGCCTTTTTCTCGGGATAATCCAGCTTTTCCACCTGATACTGTACGCCTTCGTGGATATAGATCGCTTCCTCGTGGATGAGGGTCGGTGCGCTGAAACGGTCCACCTCGCCGATGACCCGGTGCCCTTCCGTGACGTCGATGATGACGAAGTTTTCCGGCGAAGCGGTGCGCAGGGACACGTTGTTGGCGGGAAACGCCTGCGCCATCCAGTGCCAGCGATTGCCGGCCCGGTGGACGACGCGCTCCTGCGCCAGAAATTCCAGCATGTCCTCCAGGGATTCCGCCCCGAACGCTTCGCCCGCCTCAAAAGGCAGTTCGTATGCGGCGCATTTGAGCTGGTCCAGCAAAATCAGCAGGTTGTCCGGATCGATGCGCGCTTCCTCCGGCGTGAGGCCGAAAAAGAATTCCGGGTTGCGCACAAGAAACTGGTCGAGGGGGTTGCTCCCCGCCACCAGAAACGTGATGGAGCTGCCGCGGCGGCGTCCCGCCCGCCCCGACTGCTGCAGCGTGCTGGCAACGGACCCCGGGTAGCCGTTGATGACGCACGCTTGCAGCTCGCCGATGTCAATGCCCAGCTCCAGGGCATTGGTGCTGACGACGCCGCGGATTTCCCCCGAGCGCAGGCCGCGTTCGATTTCCCGCCGCTGCTTCGGCAGATAGCCGCCCCGATAGCCGCGGATCGTCTTCGGTCCGAGCTCGTTTTTCGCCAGTTCCTGCAAGTAGGTCAGCAAAATCTCCATCCGCACCCGGCTGCGGGCGAACACGATGGTCTGGATGCCGCTCCGCAGGAGGTCGCCCGCGATCTTCTGCGTTTCCAGCACGCTGCTGCGGCGGATGCCCAACTGCTTGTTCACCAGGGGCGGGTTGTAAAAGACGAAATGCCTCTCCCCCGCCGGCGCCCCGTTGTCATCGATCAGCCGGACCGGCTCTTCCAGCAGACGCTGCGCATGTTCCCGGGGGTTGCGGATCGTCGCCGAGGCGCACAGAAACTGCGGCCGGCTCCCGTAGAACCGGCAGATCCGCTTCAGCCGGCGGATGACGTTGGCCACGTGGCTGCCGAACACGCCGCGGTACGCGTGCAATTCATCAAAGACGACGTATTTCAGGTTCTCGAACAGTTTCACCCATTTCGTGTGATGGGGCAAAATGGCGCTGTGCAGCATGTCCGGATTGGTGACCACGATGTGGCCCGCCAGGCGGACGACCCGCCGGACCTCGGGCGGCGTGTCCCCGTCGTATGTATGGGTCTTGATGTCCACGTCCATCCCATTCGCCAGTTCCTGCAGCTCCGCCACCTGGTCCTGCGCCAGCGCCTTGGTCGGGAACAGGTAAAGCGCCCTGGCGCTGTCGTCCTCCAGGATGCGCTGGAGCACCGGCAGATTGTAGCACAGCGTCTTGCCGGAGGCGGTCGGCGTCACCACGACGAAGTTTTCGCCCGCGGCCGCCGCCGCGAAGGCTTCGGCCTGGTGCGTGTACAGGCCGGCGATCCCCTTGCGGCCGAGCACCTCGGCCAGCTTCGGATGCAGCGCCTCCGGAAACGGCACTGTCCGCGCGGGCCGCGCCGGCGTCGTATGCCAGTGCGTCACGTTCGCCATGAACTCGGGGCGACGGCGGATGTCGGCGATCCATTCCTCCACCGTCGCCGCCCGGCCTGTCCATCGGTTCACCCTGATCCGCCCCCTGTCGCCTGGTCATGATACCATTGTACAGAATGTATGTTCGCCACGCAATTCCCGCGCCGTGTCCCAATTTGGCAGACGGAATCGAACGGAGGAAGCCGATCCGCCGAAATCCCCTTCCTCCGCCCCCGTTGCGACACATCCTGTCGGGTCCTGCGCTTTCCCGGGAAAAGCGGAGAGCATAATTTCCCTTTTTCCCCGGCATCCTATGCGGGAACGAGCCTTCCATCCAACAACGCGGGCCGTCCGCGGCGGATCCCGGGGTACGGCGGAACATTCCGGGAGCGGCGCGGCGAACATCCCGGCAACTTGGCCAAATATCCGGGAGCCGGCCAAATATCCGGGAGCCCCGGATGGACCTCCAAGGGAACCCCGGACCGCGGACGACATGCCTGAAAAGGAGGTGCACCCATGGCCAAACCGGACGACCGGTCCGACAACGTGGAAAAACTGAAGGAGATCGTGCAGAACACCATCGACAACCTCGAGGAAGCGGAGGACTATCTGTCCGAGCACGCGGAAGAGCTGAGTCCGGAGGAAATCCAGGCGATCACCGAGAAAAACCGGCACCGCCGGCAAAGCATCCGCGGCCTGCGCGAAGAAATCAAGGACGAAGCCGCCGCCCGGCGCTCCAGGAATGAGGAGTAAAACGGAACCGGGACGAGGCCCAAAAGCGCAATCGGCGCGGACCTGCGAAAACCGAACCCCCTGCCGGAATCCGCCGGAAAGCGGCCGCCGGAGGGGGTTTTGCTTCATTTTTTATTTAATGCCATTAATCATTCATGACGTTAAAATATCTCGCCTGCGGATGCGCGAATACCATGGCCGACACCGACGCTTCGGGATCCATCATGAACCCTTCCGTCAGCTGCACCCCGATGTCCTCCGGCCGCAGAAGATCGAACAGGAGCGCCTGGTCTTCCAGATTCGGACAGGCGGGATAGCCGAACGAAACCCGAATGCCCTGGTACTGGGCGGCAAACCGCTGTTTCATCGTCATGTCGGGCGGATCCGGGAATCCCCACACATCCCGCATGAGCTGATGCGTCCGTTCCGCCATCGCTTCCGCCACTTCCAGCGCCGTCGCCAGCAGCGCGTGGGACCTGAGGTAATCCCCTTCTTCCTTCCACCGGTTCGCCTGCTCCTTCGCCCCGTGTCCCGCGGTGACGACGAGAAAGCCGACGTAGTCCATTACGCCGCTGTCCACGGATTTCAGGAAATCCGCGATGCACAGATACGGCTCGGCCGGCTGCCGCGGGAACGAGAAGCGCTTGAGCACCCGCGACGGGTTTTCCGGATCGTACACCAGGATGTCGTTGCCGTCCGACTGCGCGGGGAAGAAGCGATACACGCCCTGCGGCCGGAGCCAGCCGTTCCTTTCCGCTTCGGCGATGACGGCTTCCACGGATTCGCGGAGCCGGACCGCCTTCGCGTCGCGGGCCTGGAGCAGCTGCTCCACGTTGCCCTTCAGCCCGAGATGATGGCCGAGCAGCATTTGCCAGTTGACATAGGGCATCACGTGCGACAGCGGATAGTCCCTCAGCACGTGCCGATCGGTATCCGGCGGCGTGAAGACGGGGGCATCCGGATCGATGGCCGGAGAGCGGACAATGACGGCGCCCGATCCTCTTTCCCTTTGCCTTTCACCGGCAACCGGGGTACCGGAAACAAGCTGCTCTTTTTCCAGGGCTTCCCGCTGCGCCGGATCGGACAGCCGGTTCGCCAGCTCCAGCCCTTCCATGGCGTCCTTGGCATAAAGCACCAGGCCGTCGTATTCCGGGGCGATCCGCGTTTTCACGAATTTGCGGGTGAGCGCGGCGCCGCCCACCAGGATCGGCGCGCGGATGCCGGCATTGCGCAGGTCCTGCGCCGTCACCACCATCTGCTGTGCGGATTTGACCAGCAGCCCGGACAGCCCGATATAGTCCGGCTGTTCAGCGTTGTACGCCTCGATCAGCCGCTCCGGCGGCACCTTGATGCCCAGGTCCACGACCCGGTAGCCGTTGTTGGACAGGATGATTTCCACCAGGTTTTTGCCGATGTCGTGCACATCGCCCTTCACCGTGGCCAGGAGGATCTTGCCCTTGACGGCCGATTCCGTTTTTTCCATGTGCGGTTCCAGATACGCCACGGCCGCCTTCATCACTTCGGCGCTCTGCAGCACTTCCGCCACGATCAGCTCGTTGTTGTTGAACAGCCGGCCCACTTCGTCCATGCCGGCCATGAGCGGGCCGTTGATGATCTCCAGCGGCGTGTATCTGGTCAGGGCTTCGTCCAGATCGGCGAACAGGCCTTCCTTGCTGCCTTCCACCACGCAGCGCGCCAGCCGTTCCTCCAGCGGCAGGACGGCGTCCGCGGCCTTTTTTTCTTTGGCCTTTTTGTCCCGGAAGGCGGCCACAAAGGCGGCCAGCGTGTCATCGCCCGTGTCGTACAGCAACCGTTCCGCCAGCTTCCGCTCTTCTTCCGGAATCGAGGCGTAGCGCTCCAGTTTTTCCGTGTTGACGATGGCGTAGTCGAGCCCGGCTTTCGTGCATTCGTACAGAAAAACCGAATTGAGCACTTCCCGGCCCGCGTCCGGCAGCCCGAACGACACGTTGCTGATGCCGAGAATGGTCTTGCACTTCGGCATGGCTTCCTTGATCAGCCGGATCGCCTCGATGGTCTCGCGGGCGGAGCCGATGTACTGCTCGTCCCCGGTGCCGACCGGGAACACCAGCGGGTCGAAGATGATGTCCTCCGGCTGCAGGCCGTATTTGCCCGTCAAAAGCTCGTACGACCGGCGCGCCACCGCCAGCTTGTCTTCCCGCGAAATCGCCTGGCCGCGCTCGTCGATGGTGCCCACCACCACCGCCGCCCCATATTGGTGAATGAGGGGCGCGATGCGGGCGAACTTCTCTTCCCCATCTTCCAGGTTGACGGAATTGATGATGGATTTGCCCTGGACCATCTTGAGCGCCAGTTCGGCGACGGCGGGATCGGTGGTGTCGATCATGAACGGCACCTTGACGATCCGCGCGGCGCAGGCCAGAAACCGGCGCATGTCTTCCGCTTCGTTTCGATCCGGATCCTGCAGGCAGACGTCGATGATCTGGGCGCCGTTTTTCACCTGGGCCCGGGCGATTTCCGCCGCTTCCTCGTATTTGCCCTCGGCGATCAGCCGCTTGAACTTGCGGGAGCCGAGCACGTTGGTCCGTTCGCCCACCAGATAGGGGCGGTTCGCCTCCTCCAGGTACACCGTCTCGATGCCGGACACCGCCGCCGGATGCCGGCCTTCCGGTTTTCTCGGCGGAAGGTCCCGGAGCGCTTCGGCGATGGCCCGGATGTGGGCGGGCGTCGTGCCGCAGCATCCCCCCACCACGTTTACCCAACCCTGCTCGGCAAAGCCGCGCAGTTTCGTGGCCAGCGATTCGGGCGTTTCGTGATAGCGGCCGTTTTCGTCCGGCAGGCCCGCGTTCGGGTAGCAGCTCACCGCGATGTCGGCCATGCCGGCCAACGTCCGGATGTGGTCCCGCATCAGCTCCGGACCGGTGGCGCAGTTGAGGCCGATGGAGACGGGCTTCAGGTGTTTCAGGGACACATAGAAGGCTTCAATGTTCTGCCCGGCCAGCGTCGTCCCCGTGGGTTCGATGGTGCCGCTGATCATGACGGGCACTTCCCGGCCGAGGGCTTCAAACGCCTGGCGGATGCCGACGCCGGCGGCCTTGACGTTCAGCGTGTCCTGGCACGTCTCGACGAGCAGGGCGTCCACGCCCCCTTCCAGGAGCGCCTCCGCCTGCTCGCGGTAGGCTTCCGCCAGCGCGTCGAAGGTCACGCCTCCGGTGACGGACAGGGTCTTCGTCGTGGGCCCCATGGAACCCGCCACATAGCGCGGTTTTTCGGCGGACGAAAAAAGGTCGCAGGCTTCCCTGGCCAGCCGCACCGCCGCCAGGTTGATTTCCCGCGCCCGGTCGGCGATGCCGTACTCCGCCAGCACCACCGAAGTCGCGCCGAACGTATTCGTTTCAATGATGTCGGCGCCCGCCTCGAGGTACGCCTCATGGATGCCGCGGATCACGTCGGGGCGGGTCAGGTTCAGCATTTCGTTGCAGCCTTCCAGCGCATCTCCGCCGAAATCCGCAGCCGAAAGGCCGGCCTGCTGGATCATCGTCCCCATGGCGCCGTCCAAAATGAGAATCCGCTCTTGCAGCAGCTGCTGCAAGGGCGGCTTGGCGACACCGGTCGCGCCGTTCATGGCAACGCCCCCTGTTCCGCATACCTGCACCGTTCCCGTTTTCGCCGTAATCCCAACCGCGATTACGCGATGATCGGGAAACGGGCATGAACAATCTTTAACCTATGCCCTTTCAAGCAACGCCGGCAACTCCGAGAGCGACCGGATTTCCCATGTGGGAACGATGGTCCCTTCGCGCGGGACGCCGCGGCGGTTCACCCACGCCGAGCGCATCCCCACGGAACCCGCACCGAGGATGTCGGTGGTCAGCCGGTCCCCGACCATCACCGTTTCTTCCGCGGTGACGCCGTGCAATTCCATGGCGTGGCGGAACAGCCGCGGGGACGGTTTCCCCTCGCCGAAGGCGCCGGAAATGACGATATGATCAAAATAGGAAGCCAGCATTGGCACCCCGGCCAGTTTCTCCCTCTGGAGACTCGGCGATCCGTTGGTGAGGAGCAGCAGCCGGTACCGCGGGCGCAGTTGGTCCAGCGTGGACAACGCGTCCCCGAACAGATACGGGCGGCGCCTCCGTTCTTCCATGAAGCGCGCCGCCAGCTCGGCCCCCAGCCCCGGATCGTCCGCGCCGACCGCGCGCAAGGCGCGCGTCCACGCCTCGTTCCGGTATGCCGGCGCGATGTCCCGGAGCTTCGCGAACATCGGATGCTCCGTGTCCTCGAACCGGGCCCAGAGGGCTTCAAAACGGTTGATGCCGATCATTTGCGTAAACGGATATGTTTCGTAGCTCTCGTACAGCGCCTGCGTTTCCCGTTCCACCGCCGAAACGAGGGCTTCCGGATCGGCTCCGGTCCTTTCCGCGGCCAGCCGGGCCGCGGCCTGCAGCGCTTCCCGCACGCTCCGCTCGTCCCAAAGCAGCGTGTCGTCCAGATCAAACCAAACCGCCTTGACGGTCATCTGACGGTTCCTTTCCCTGAAGCTTTCATTTCGTTCCGGTTTCCAGGTCGATCCGGTTTTCCTCGGCGAAAATCCGGAGCCGTTCGCTCATTTTTTCGATGGGATACAGGTTCAATATCCGCGAAAACACCCACCGGTTGCCCCTGACCGATTCCACGACCACCGCCCCGGGAAGGAGAACGATCCGGCGGATTTCCTGCGCCTTGAGCACCTTGTACCCGGTGAACCGCCGCGTCTCCAGCGTGTTTCGGGTCACCGTCAGGAAAGGACGGCGCAGCAAATAGATCACCGCCAGCACGACGTAAGCCGCCACCGTCCACCAGAACAGGTCGCCGGGATCCGTCTCCCAGGGTCTGGTGACATAGATGAAAAACCCGTTGATCAATAGGAGCACGAGCGGGATCATGTAGCCGATTCCGCGGAATTTCACGGGTTGCCCGAGTCCCGTGGCAAGGGCCTGTTTGCCTTGTTTCTTGAGCCTCTGGTTGAGCTGTCTGGTGTTTTTCCGCACTTTCCGTTCCCAAGTTCGGGACATCCCGATTCCCTCCCGGCCGTTCGGGCAACTTTCGGCTTGAATCCGACCTCTTCTACTTTTACATTTGACCGGAAATGTTGTCAAGGCAAACGCGTCGTGCGACGGTCGCCTGAAATGGCCGGTTGTCCGCGGACGCTCCGCAAACGGAAAAATGGCGAAAAAAAAAGCAGGACGCACAAGCGATCCTGCCTTGCGGGTTATCTGAGGATGCTTTCCGGAATGATCAGCGGCTGTCCGCTGTGGATTTCCGGCCCGGAAAGGCCGTTGCGCTTCATGATGGCGTGAACCGCGGCGCGCGGGTCCGTCTCCTGCTTCTTCACGGAAACGGCGATTTTCCACAGGCTGTCGCCCGCTTCGACGACGACGACCTTCTCCCCCGGGCCGGCCGGCGCAGGCTCCACGAACGCGGCGTGGGAACGGACAAACGAAAGGCCGGCCGTGAACACGGAGCACGCCAGCAGAAAGACGAGCGCCAGCCGCAGCCCCCGCCCCGATGCGGAGCGCCACGCCCGCTTCTCCTGCGTTCGTGCGGATAACTCCCGGCCGTCCGCCTTCCCGCGTCCCGGCCGGCTCCTGCCCCCCATGTTCGCTCCCGAAGAAAGCATCCAGCAGTCGGATACCATTTCTGCCACCCCAAACATTTGTTCTGTCCCCAATATAACACGAACATTTGTTTGTTTCAATACGTTTTCGAACATTTGTTCTTTGGGAACGGATGTTTGCGCGAACCAAAGTTCTGTGTTACAATGGAAACCGGAAAAAACCGGACGTTGCCTTACTTGCGCAAATGATTCAGGGAGGGTGCTCCATGCCGAAAATGTCCCAGCGCCAGCAGGCGATCCTGGACTTCATCAAAGCTTCGGTCCGTGAAAGGGGCTATCCCCCGTCGGTGCGGGAAATCGGCGAAGCCGTGGGTCTCGCCTCCAGCTCGACGGTGCACGGCCACCTGGACCGGCTCGAGAAAAAAGGGCTGATCCGCCGCGATCCCACGAAACCCCGCGCCATCGAGATTCTGGATGACGATTCGCGGGCGAACTTCGCGCTTTCGGTCCGGCAGGTGCCCCTCGTGGGCAAGGTGACGGCCGGCACGCCGATCACGGCCACGGAGAACATCGAGGACTATTTCCCCCTGCCCGCCCACATGGTGGGCGACCAGGCGGTGTTCATGCTGTCCGTCCAGGGCGACAGCATGATCGAAGCGGGCATTTTCGACGGGGACTATGTCATCGTGCGGCAGCAGCCCACCGCGAACAACGGGGACATCGTGGTGGCGATGACCGGGGACGGCGAGGCGACGGTGAAAACCTTCTACAAGGAACGGGATCACATCCGTCTGCAGCCGGAAAATTCCAGCATGGAGCCCATCCGACTCACCGACGTGACCATCCTGGGCAAAGTGATCGGGCTGATTCGCAGGTTCCACTGATCACGTCGCAACACGGAAATCGAGTAGAAGGGGGCGGCTAGCCCCCGTCCTCTCACACCACCTGGCATGCGGGTCCGCACCAGGCGGTTCCGAAGAGTTAACGAAATGCCAAG
>Ga0207751_100125_pt1 | contig 62994 bp, 51 predicted proteins | sample CeladaPassaD2F06_FD_187494 | JGI IMG/M metagenome (GOLD analysis project Ga0207751, IMG submission 187494) | Cellulose-adapted microbial communities from the Joint BioEnergy Institute, USA - Passage D2F06 (SPAdes) (version 2) | ecosystem: Engineered > Bioreactor > Continuous culture >... | reverse complement strand
GGATACGTTAACGGGATGATCCGGTTGCTTAGGGGGCCGTGGCAGAGTAGCACAACGGGCATGGCATTGAAAGGGCTTAGAGGATACTAATACCAGAAAAATGAAACGCCAATCCCATAAGGAAGAACACCAAAAGCGCTTACAAGGGAAAGGTTCTTTTCAAGTTCGCATCCAGAATCCAAAAAAGGTGCCCACACTAGCTTGACTCAGACCCGGCGTTTTTTCGGACCCGCCGGGAACGGGAGAATGTGTTATCATGAATCGCGAAGGGGTATTTCCGCCGGAACGGAAGGGGGGACCGGTTTGGGCGAAACCTTTGTCGGCGGGACCGAAGGCCGTCCGGCGCGGCGGGTCATCCTGCACATCGACATGAACGCGTTCTACGCGTCCGTGCATGCCGCCGTGGAGCCCGACAAATACCGCGGCAAACCGGTGGCGGTGGCCGGCGACGCCGAAAAGCGCCGCGGCGTGGTCGTCACCAGCTCCTACGAAGCCCGCGCCCGCGGCGTGCGCACGGGCATGACGGTGCGGGAAGCGCTCAAGGCGTGCCCGGACCTCATCCTGATCCGTCCCGACTTCAAGCTGTACAAAGCCTACTCCCGCGCTTTTCTGCACATCGCCTCCGATTATACGCCCCTGGTCGAAGCGGTATCCATCGACGAATGCTACCTGGACATCACCGGCAGCGGGCAATTCGGCACGCCCCTGGATATTGCCAGGGAAATACAGCGCCGCATCCGGGACGAACTGTCCCTGCCCTGTTCCATCGGCATCGCGCCCAACAAACTCCTGGCCAAGATGGCTTCCGACATGCGCAAGCCCAACGCCATCACGATTTTGCGACGGCGGGACGTGCCTCGCCTGCTCTGGGACAAGCCGTGCGACAACCTGCACGGCCTCGGCCCCAAGACGGCGGAAAAACTCCGCCGGCTCAACATCCGCACCATCGGCGAACTGGCCGCCGCGGACGAGCGGCTGCTCGCCGCCCGCTTCGGCGTCTACGGCCTGTGGATGAAACGGGCCGCGCACGGCATGGACGATTCGCCCGTGCAACCGCAGCGCGAGGCGGCCAAATCGGTGGGGCATTCCACCACGCTGCCGCGGGATTTGTCGACGAGCCGGGAGTGGCGCCGCGTGCTGCTGCAGCTGGCGGACCAGACCACGCGCCGGCTGCGCCGGCAGGGGATGCTGTGCCGGACGGTGCAGGTGGCCATCCGGGATCCGTCCATGCGCACCATCACCCGGGCGGAAACCCTCGAGGAACCCACCGATGCGGCGGTGGACGTGTACCGCGCGGCATGCCGGATCATGGACCGGCATTGGACGGAGGGAAAGCCGGTGCGTCTGCTCGGCGTCACCCTGCAAAGCCTGTCTCCACGAAACGAGACCCCTGTACAGCTCGATCTTTTCCGCTACCGGGACATGTTCCGCCAGCGTAAACTGGCCGAAGTGGTGGACCGGCTGAGGGACAAATACGGCGAAAATGCCCTTTTTTCCGCCGGTTTGCTCGAAGCCAACCGGCCGGGAGCGGGGGATGATGACGATGGTGAATGAATATGATCGTTTTTTTCGTTTGATATTCTGAGCAGGTTGTATTAATATGGACACGGAGAGAACTGTTTTCCTGAGCCTCGCTCTGCGAAGGAATTTTTAGGAGGGTCAATATCCCATGGCAAAGTTCGTGCGCGTGGACAAGGACACCTGCATCGCCTGCGGAGCTTGCGGCGCGTCGGCTCCGGATATTTTCGACTATGATGACGAAGGCCTGGCCCATGTCATCTACGGCGGAGACGACAACCGGGGAATCACGGAAATTCCGGAGGATCTTTACGACGATTTGCAGGATGCCCTTGACGGCTGCCCGACCGATTCGATCAAGGTGTCCGAAAATCCGTTCAGCTGATGTCGACCGTTCGGATGACGGGAAAAAGCAAGCAGGGGAAGAACCCGGCGTTCTTCCCCTGTTTTTTTGTTTCTTGCGGCGGAAAATGAAAAACGGCCCGCGTCCGGCGCGGTGCCGCAGTGGAAGCGTTCAGAGATCCAGGGCGATCAGGACGCCCAGCACGACGACAATGATTCCGAAAGCTGCGCCCAGCCAGATCAGCGCTTTCTTGTTGACTTCGCCTTGCCGCGACGTGGGTCGTGCCGGCGGTTTCCGCTTGGCAGAAGAGCTCATGGGAATCCACCTTCTTTCCTATCACTTGCGTCTTTGGATGAATGCCTGACTTGCCGCTCAACTCTTATTGTAAACGGTTCCCGGGCAAAAAGCCAGACGGTCGGCGGAATCGGCGGGCGGAAAAGACAGGCAGAAGGGGAACGCGGGCGGCGAAACGGGACGGGATCGGAGGCGCGCGAAACGGGGAACGGAGACGCGCGAATCGGGGAAGCGCAAGCGGCGCGGCACGGCGGTTTCCGGCTGCCGGCGGACAGGCGGGCGCTCCTTTTCTTTTTCGACGGGAAAAGATAAACTGGAATCCGGAAGAAAGAATCATGCCGGATACGCGCGGGGGGAAGAAACCGTTCATGCCGTCTTTTTACGAAGTCGCGTGCAAGCCTTTTTTGTTTCGACTCGATCCGGAGAAGGCCCACCATCTGGTCGTCGGCGGCCTCGGCATCGCGGGTCGGATGCCGGGAGCCGGCGGAGTGCTGTCCGCCGTCTGGGGAGTGCCCGACATCCCGGAGCTGGCCGTCGAACTGTTCGGCATCCGGTTCCGCCATCCGGTCGGCCTGGCCGCCGGCATGGACAAGGACGCCAAAGCCGTGCGCGGTTTCGCGGGCATCGGCCTGGCTTTCATGGAAGTGGGCACGGTCACGCCGCTTGCGCAGCCAGGCAACGACAAGCCGCGGCTGTTCCGGCTGCCGGCGGACGGCGCGCTGATCAACCGCATGGGTTTCAACAACGATGGCGCGACGGCCATGGCCGGGCGACTGGAACGGCTTGGAACCCGGCCCATTCCCTTGGCGATCAACATCGGCAAAAACAAGGCGACCCCCAACGAAGAAGCGGAAGAGGATTACCGCAAGTGCCTGCGGATGCTTTATCCATACGGCGATCTGTTCGTGGTCAACGTCAGTTCCCCGAACACCCCGGATTTGCGGCGTCTGCAGCACGGTGACGACCTGAGGAGGCTGCTGGATGCCGTCCGGGAGGAGATCCGGATCCAGTCCGACAGGCAAGGCGGCCCCGAAAAGCCCGTGCTCGTCAAAATCGCTCCGGACAACGATGACGAACAACTGGAGCATATCGCCCGCACCGTCGCGGAGAGCGGAATAGCGGGCATTGTCGCCACCAACACCACCGTTTCCCGGGAGAGGCTGACGGACCGGCACGCCGCCGAAACCGGGGGCTTGAGCGGCCGTCCGCTCGCCCGGCGTTCCACGGAAGTGATCCGGAAAATGTACGCGCTGACGGAAGGGCGTCTGCCCGTCATCGGCGTCGGAGGCATATTCGACGCCGCCGACGCGTATGAAAAAATCCGGGCGGGGGCCAGTCTTCTGGAGGTGTACACGGCGCTGGTGTACAAGGGTCCGGGCGTGGTGAAGGAAATCTGCCGGGGGCTGGCGGAGCTGCTTCGGCGCGACGGTTATGCCCGCGTGGCGGACGCGGTCGGGGCGGATCACCGGCAGGGTCATCGGTAGAGTTGCCCACGGCGCACGGCTCACCGGAGAAGGCACAAATGCGCGGCCCGTGGCCGGCGGCAAGACGGGTACGGGGCTACGGAAAGGGGATGCAAATGGACGGTCGGGATTGGAACCAGTTTTTGTTTCCCTATCAGCAGGCGGTCGACGAGCTGAAGGTCAAGCTGAAGTCGCTGCGCGCCGAACTCAAGGAACGGGATGCGTATGCCCCGATCGAGTTCGTCACCGGCCGGGTGAAAAGGGTGTCCAGCATCCTGGAAAAAGCCAAGCGACTGGGGGTCCCTCCGGACCAGATTGAGACGGGCATCGAAGACATCGCGGGCATCCGCATCATGTGCCAATTTGTCGAGGACATTTACACCCTGGCGGAGCTCATCCGGAAACGCCGGGATTTGCGGATCGTCCAGGAAAAGGACTACGTCGGCAATCCCAAGGAAAGCGGCTACCGCAGTTACCATCTGATCGTCGAGTATCCGGTGCAGACGGCGCTGGGCAACAAACCGGTGCTGGCGGAAATCCAGCTGCGCACGCTGGCCATGAATTTTTGGGCGACGATCGAGCACTCGCTCAATTACAAATACCGCGGCGAGCTGCCCGAGCACGTGCGGACCCGGCTGCGCCTCGCGGCGGAAGCCGCGTTCCGCCTCGATCAGGAAATGTCCAGCATCCGCCAGGAAATCGTGGACGCCCAGAAGGAATTCAGCGACAAATCCGACGTCGTGAGCAAGGCGCTGGCCGGCATCCACGACCTGTATTTCAGCCGGCGGGTGAGCGAAGCGAACCGGTTCCAGGAGCGCTTCAACGAGCTGTGGGAACGGGAAGACATGACGGGGCTGAAAGAGTTGTGCCGGGAAATCCAGGCCGCGCTGCAGCGCGCGGGGGAAGGCGGGAGCGGCGAACATGACGGAGGAACGGAACGGGAAGGGCAGCCTGACGCATGAGCGGGACGGGAAGCGGGACATGACAAAACAGGATGGGCAGCACAACCATGACACATGAACGGGGCGGGGGCGAACGGCATGGCGCATGAAGAAGGCCGCGACGGGACGCAGCACGGCGAAGCCGCCATCATGGAAGATCCGCGTTTCGTGGCGTTTGTCGACCATTTCAACGGCGACCAGGATTATTTCGAATGTCACGAAGTGATGGAGGAACTGTGGCTGGATCACGGCCGCGATCCGGTGCTGCAGGGGCTTCTGCAGGCGGCGGTGGGGCTGTATCATTGGCGGAACGACAACCGCGCGGGAGCCGTCAAGCTGTTCACGGGAGCGCTGCGCAAGCTGGCGGGCGCGCCCGACGTGCTGCACGGGCTGGATCTGGCGGCGCTCCGGGACTGCGTCCGCGCGTCGCTCCTGGCGCTGAGCCCGAAGCTCGCGGACTTGCCGGAAATGCAGACGCCCTCCGAGGGGGGCGGTGTGCAGGCAAGCGGAACCTTGCGCGCCTTCTCGCCGCAGACCATGATCGCTCCGGAAACGGTGCCCGCGCCGTTTCAGCCCTTCGCGCTCCGGGTGATCGACGGCGCCCTGGAAGACGCGGTGGCGGCCAGGGCGCGTGAGCGCGAGGCCGTGAAGAAGCACGGCGACGGGTAGAAAAATCCGCCCGGGTGGAAGCACAGCCCGGGCGGAGTCATGAATCCACCGGCACCTCGAACTGCAGCTTGAATGACGCCCGTCCGGTGCCGGGTTCGCTTTTGTCCAGAACGTACAAATACTGCACGCTTCTCCTTTCTTCCAGGGCGAACATATAATAATCACCCGAAGAAAAGCGGCGAAACCGTATTTTCCGCAAAATCCTCCCGACAGAATTGTTGCAAAAGAATTAAAACAAAAGGAATTCGACCTCAATCCTTTCAATCGAGGATACGAATTCCTTTTTGTTCCATCAAATGCGGTATCGCTCAGACCGCGGGTTTGAATGTTTCCACCGTCAGCTGCCTGATTTCCTCCAGGGTTTTGCCTTCCTTGCTCCACTCGGCCACCGCCGCCGCCTGTTCCAGGCAGAGTCCGCAGAAAACGGCGTGGTCGGTCCACGTGACGCCGTCCTCGCCCGCTTCGGCGACATAGCAGCGCAGGAGGGAATCGTGGGGATCGGTTTCCATCTCCATGCATCCGCAATAGCAATCCAGTTCGCGCAGGATATGCGCGTTCTCGCCGATGGAGGCGTAGATTTGCCGGGTTCGTTCGGGGTAATTCGCGAGAAACGCCGGGACTTCCGCGAACGTGCGGGTCTTTTCCCACGTTTCGTCGCCGTGGCGGTGCGTTTCCGGTTCCCGTCCCCAGCCGAGGAAGGTCACGGCCAAACCGGCCGCAAGGACCAAGGCCGGCACGGCGAGCAGCCAATGGGTCTTCCTTTTCATGGATCAACCGTCCGCTTCCGTTTTGTATTTTTCGAAAAACGCCCGGTATTCCTCCAGCGTATGGCCCGATCCGTCGCCGGTGACGCCGCCCTGGAGATAATCCGCCCTGACGCCGTCCCGGTAGAACACGGTGGTCGGAGTGGCGTCAATGCCCTGCCTGTTCATGTACTCGGGGAATTCCAGCAGGTTGAACATGTGCAGGTTGACGCCCAGCTCGTCCGCCAGAGGTTTGATCAAGGGCGTCGTGGCCCGGCAATACGGGCAGTTGGACGCGAAATAATAAACGAAGAAGCTTTCCTTGTCAGCCAGTTTCCGCTCCAGTTCCCTGGGCAGCAGGATGTTCCGGTAGTTGGGATCGTTCAGGATTTCCCGCGTGGACGGACTCAGCTGGCTGGCCGGCTTGCCGTACACCGTCGTCTGTGCCCGGTTGATGAAGAAAAGCGCTCCGACAAGAATAATCAGGATGCCGATGAAAATGGACAATTTTTTGATGTTCAATGAAAGTCCCCCCGCGTCATTCGTGGTCCGGCCTCGTCCTCCGGCTCCGCACGGAAACGGCCCATGGTCCGGGCATACCTGTATTATATCGGAAACGTCCCACCCCTCAAAGTTGGATCATCGGCTTTGCGGGGGCCTGTCCCGGTCCCGGCGGCGGATTCCGCCGAAATCCGGGCTTTGGCGCATGCCGGGACGCCGGCCGTTTCCAAGTTTCTACTACGAGCGGCGGAGCGTTTCGGTTTGTTGCTCCGGCGGGGTGATCGGATAATTGTCGCCAAATCGTCACAAAACCCGCCCCGCCCTTGACGAACGCCCCGTGAAAGCCTAGGCTACAAAGTAATGGATACCGCGGCCGAGGGCCCGGGAGGAAGGGGATGCGGCGGTGAAGCCGTCCATGCGTCTGGACAAAATGCTGGCCCACGAGGGATACGGAACGAGAAGCGACATCAAGCGCCTGGTCCGGGAAGGCGCGGTCACCGTGAACGGAAGGCAGGCCGTCGATCCGGGCATGCACGTGCGGCCGGCAGAGGACGAGGTATGCGTGTTCGGCCAGGCGGTGGCGTACCGGGAGTTCCGGTACGTGATGCTGCACAAGCCGGCGGGCGTCGTGTCCGCCACGGAAGACGCGCGGGAGCCGACGGTGCTCGGGCTGCTGCCGGACGAAATGCGGCGGCACGGGCTGTTTCCGGTCGGCCGGCTGGACAAGGACGCGGAGGGGCTCCTGCTCCTGACCAACGACGGCAAGCTGGCGCACGGGCTGTTGTCTCCCCGCAAGGCCGTATTCAAAACATACCGGGCCCTGGTCCGGGGAACCGTGGACGCCGCCGATGCGGAGGCATTCGCCGCCGGCGTGACGCTGGACGACGGATACGTGACGATGCCGGCCAGGCTCACGGTGCTGGCCGCCCTGCCTGCGCCGGATTTGGCCGGGGACGCTCCCGTCTCCGGGGAAGAGGCGGTGAGGGACATGCGCCAGGCCGCGCACCGGCTGGCGGAGGAACCGGGATTTCACCGCCGCGACTGGGAAGAAGCGGTGCGGGACGGAGCGCGGGTCAGCTGGGTGGAGCTGGCCATCCGGGAAGGCAAGTTTCATCAGGTCAAACGGATGTTTGCCGCGGTGGGCAAGAAGGTGCTATATCTTCAGAGGGTGGCCGTGGGCGATCTGCGGCTGGACCCGGCTCTGGGTCCGGGCGGTTGGCGGGAGCTCACGCCGGAAGAGGAAGAATCGCTGCGGGCGAACCGGGGAGAAGCCTGAAACGACCCGGCAAGACCAGAGGATGGGGGAGGAGTCTCGAAGCCATGCAATTCCGGCTGATCGCCATCGATGTGGACGGGACGCTGCTGGACGACGAGGGGAAGCTGCGGCCGCGCGTGCGCAAAGCGGTCCGGGAAACGGCCGCCGCGGGGGCGGAGATCGTGCTGTGTACGGGCAGAAGCCCCGTCAGCACCCTGCCGCTCATGGCCGAACTAGGCCTGTCCGGCACCATCATCACGCACAACGGCGCGGTCATCCTGGAGAGCGAAAGCCGGCGCGTCCTGCACGAGGCGAATCTGCCCCGGCGGTCGGCCGCCCCTTACCTGGAATATTGCCGCGAGCGCGGCATCCATTTCGACATCAGCACCGCGTTCGAGCTGTACGTGGAAAAGGAATTGCCGCGGGAAGCCCTGGAAACGTACGGCCGCTACTGGATCCGCCCCATCGTGCGCAAGGAGCCGGAACCGCCGGAAGGCGCGGTCCGCATCTCCGTGTACGGTTCCAGGGAGGAGATCGACGACGCGGAAGCCATGTGGAGCGGCTGGTCCGGGGGATTGTCGGTCCACCGGAGCGATGATTTTTTCATTGACCTGCAGCATCCGGACGCCACCAAGGGCAGCGCGCTGGAACGCCTGGCCGGCCTGCGCGGGCTGACGCGGCGGGAAGTGCTCGCCATCGGCAACTATTACAACGACATCAGCATGCTGCGCTACGCGGGCCGGTCGGTGGCGGTGGCCAACGCGCCGGCGGAAGTGCGCGCGGCGGCCGGCGAGGTGACCCTGTCCAACAACGAGGATGGAGTGGCGGTGGTGCTGGAGGAACTGCTTCGCGGATAAACGTCAGATTTGCCGCCGGAGCCCTTTGGGCAGGCGGTTTTTTTGCAGGCCGTCGGACGCCTTGAGCCAGCCCACCGGCCAGCCGGACACCGTCGCCAGGCCCCAGCCGCGGCGGCCTTCGGGGTCGGGAAGGCTTTCGCCCCGCAAATAGTGTTCGACGGCCGGATCGCCGGGCTGTCCGTGCATGGTCCAGGCGGCCACGGAGCCGTGGCAGGCGAGGGCCAGGGCGTGACCGGGTTCGAAGCGGCCTTTTCGCCATTGCCCGAGATGCAGGCCCGGGCGGAGAACACGCAGCCCCGCCAGGTCCGCAGCGTCCGGCCAGCCGGGCAGCGGCTGCGGCAGCCAGTACAGCGCTTCGCCGAACAGCAGCGGGGCGCCGTCCTCCGGCAGCCGGAAGCCGGGCAGCGCTTCGGCGGCGAAGCGGTGAAACGCCTCCAGGGCTTCCAGCGCGGCGCGATCTGCCTGGGCGCGTCTTGCGGTCCTGGGGGCCGGTCCGCCGCCGGTCCGGCCGCCGGACCGGCGGGCGGGGTGGATGGCGGCGCGGAGAACGTCCCCGGCCGGTTCCACGGTGGCGGCGGATCCGCTCCCGCGATCGCCCGCCGCTTCTTCCCCCTTGACGAGAACCGCCGCGTAATGCCCTTCCCCCTCGCCGCGGTGCGGCCAGAGCCTCACTTCCTTCAGCAGCCGGAATTCGGGATGCTCCCGGAGGAAGGCGGCGACATTTTCCTCGTTTTCCTCGCAGTTGAAGGTGCAGGTGGAATAGACGAGCCGGCCCCCCGGCTTCACCATGGCGGCGGCGTCGTGGAGCAGGGCGCGCTGTTTGGCGGCGCAGTTGCGGACCATTTTGGGCGACCACATCCGGATGATCGAGGGGTCCTTGCGGAACATGCCCTCCCCCGAGCACGGCGCGTCCAGCAGCACGCGGTCGAAGGCTTCCGGAAAACGACGCCGCAAGTCGCCGGGATAGGCGCTCGTGACAATGGCATTGACGACGCCGAGGCGTTCGATGTTTTCGGACAGCACCATCGCCCGCTCCGGGTCGGGGTCGTTGGCCACCAGCAGCCCGCGCCCGCCCAGATGGCCGGCGATCTGGGTCGATTTGCCGCCGGGGGCGGCGGCCAGATCCAGCACGATGTCGCCCGGCCCGGCTTCCAGCAGCTCCGCCGGGAGCATGGCGGAAGGGTCCTGGATGTAGTAAATGCCCGTATAGTAGTATGGATGTTTTCCCGGCCGCGCTTCGTCCCCGCAAAAAAAGCCGTCCCCGCACCAGGGTACCGGCCGGAGGGAAAAGAGCCGGATCAGCTCTTCCCGCATCGGATGGCCTTTGTCCAGTTTGAGCGGGTTGATGCGCAGGCCGTGCGTGCGCGGCTGTTCATAGGACGCGAAAAACGCGTCCGCTTCCCCGCCCAGCTGCTCGCGCATGCGCGCGACAAACGCCTCCGGCAGATGATGTGGGTTCAAGACGTCCCCTCCGCCTCCTTTCGCAATCGTGTTTTTTCATATTTTTTCCCGTTATGCCGCCCGTGACCGATCCGTCGGCCCGGACTTTTCAAAACCGCAATTCTTCCTCCCCGGGGGGGAGACTGTCGTAATCGGTCACGCGGTTTTTGCCGCCGGTTTTCGAATGGTACATCGCCCGATCGGCCTGCCGGAGCAGCTGTTCCGCGGACAGGCCGGGACGCGCGCGGCACACCCCGACGCTGACGGTCACGCCCGTTTCGCGCTCGACCCTGGCGCGGATCTGTTCCGCCACCGGAGCGGGATCGCGCAGCACGAAGGCGACCAGCTCCTCCCCGCCGTAACGCCCCGCCATTCCGATGCCCGACGACTCCTCCGCCAAAATGTCCGCCACGTGCTTCAGCATCCGGTCCGCGATGTCGTGGCCCAGGGTGTCGTTCAGTTTTTTGAAATCGTCGATGTCGCAAAAAATGACCCCGGGCATCAGTTTCCGCTTCAGCATCCGCTCCAGCCGCGACGTGAAGAAACGCCGGTTGTACAGCCCCGTGAGGCCGTCGAGGATCGAGGAACGGTATGCGGACATCATGAGCTCGACGACCCGTTCGAAGAGCAGCATGAAGAGCAGGATGTAGTACACCGGCGGCAGAAGGGCGACGGCCGTCTCCGCCACGGCGCCCGCCCCGCCTACAAAATTCAGTGCCGGTTCCAGGAGCGCCGCCAGCTGAATGAGAAAAAAGACGGCCAGCCCGGCGACGTGCTTGCGCGGCTGGCGGATCAGGGGCACGATCATGAGCGCAAACAGCGGACAGAGCAGCATGGAAAAGATGCCGGATATGTAACGGGCGTCGGGCAAGGGGCCGATGCCCGGGTCCGGGAGGAAGGCCAGCGGGGAACCATCCCTCGCGAGCGCCGGGACGCCGGTCAGGACGGCCGCCGCGAGCAGCCCGTAAAACCAGGCCCTGGTGCGCCGCCTGAGGGGCTGGTACAGGGTGAAGACGGCGAAGTTGACCACCACGAAGGCGATGGTCCGAAGCGGGGTGAGATAGGATTCCGCCGCTTCCGCCGACGCCTGGTCCGTTCCCGCGAGCGCCATTTCCAGCACGTGATGCAGAATGAACAGGGCATGGGATACCAGAAGAAGCCGGTAGGCCGTTCTCCGGTTGCTGTTGTACAGCCGGAAGGACATGAACAGGGTCAGTCCGAGCACAACGATGGAAACGGGATGAAACATGTGCGTATCAACCGCTTTCGCTTTCGTTTGGCTTCGGCATCCCGTCCCGGCGCGGCGTTGCGATTTCCCCGGCGTACCGATACAATGAAGGCGTGGGAAAAAAGCGCCGCGGACATCCTATGCAGGCTATACTAACTATAGCATATTTTCTTCCGACGGGGTAAGCCGGGGAGCGTTCGCGGCCATACGGACAGCGGTCAGATGGGGGGCGTTGCGCGTGAACGTGTTGCAGGCGCTGTTCTTTCCACCCGAACAACCGGGCGGCGTGTCGTCCATGGTGCCCTACATCGCGGATCGCTTCCGCAGGCTTGGATGGGACATGGAGCTGTTCTACCTGCCGAAACGCATCCGCGGCAAGGGGCAGGAGGACGTCGTGTTCGACACGTTCGACTGGCGGGAGTTCGCCGGGCATCCCGTGACGGACAAATACATCCAGACGTTTCGCGATTACCTGTGGTGGGCCCGGATGCGTTTGGGTCGTTCCTACGATCTGATCCACGCCCATCATCCCATCGCGGCGCTGGCGATGAAACGGCTGTATCCGAATACGCCGCTGGTGATGACGATCCACTCCAGCTTCGAGCGCGAGCTGATTCTGAACGGCAGAATCCCGGAAGGCGGGCCGGAACACCGCTTCCTGACTTCCATTTACGGTGAACTGGAGCGGCATGTGGACCGGCTGTTGACCGTGTCGCACTCCTTTGCGAAGTATCTGGGTTCGCATGTGAAGCATCCCGAAGCCATCCGCGTCATCCCCAACGGATATGACGAAAAACGATTCCGGCCGGTGCCGCACGAAAACGCGGTGCCGCAACTGGTGACCGTATGCCGCCTCGTGCCGGCGAAAGGGCTGGACGTGCTGCTGGAGGCGTGCGCGATCCTGAAGCGGCGGGGCCGCTCCTTCGTGCTTCACGTCATCGGCGACGGGCCGATCCGCGAGGAGCTGGGGGAAGCGGCGAAGCGGAACGGCATTTACGACGATACGATTTTCTACGGCTACATGCTGCATCCGGAAGAGCTCATTCCGTTTTTTGACATTTTCGTGCTGCCGTCGCGGGCGGAAGCGTTCGGCTCGGTGTTCGCCGAGGCGGCGCTCTGCATGCTGGCGCTGGTCGGCACCCGGGTGGGCGGCATCGCCGAGCAAATCGAGCACGGAGTGAACGGGCTGCTGGTGGAGCCCGACGATCCGGCCGCGTTGGCCGACGCGCTGGATACGCTGGTCGCCGATCCCGCCCTGCGCGCGCGGCTGGCCAAAGCCGCCTGGAACAAGGCGAAACAGGAATATTCCTTAAGCCGCGTCATCCGTCAGCTGAAGGAGGTTTATGCCGAATTCGGCGTGGGGAAGGACGATGCGGCAGAGTCGACGGAGGAGCAGGGCGACCCGGCGGTCATGGCGGCGGCGATGCGGGACAAGGACGGCCCGGCGGGGAAATCGGCGGGGGTCTGAGCGATGGCAGTGCCGTTTTGCTTTTTGCACGCGGCGGATCTTCACCTGGACAGCCCGTTCCGCGGCCTGGCCGACGTGCCGGAAACGGTCCGGCGGCGGCTCAGGGAGTCGACCTTTGCCGCCCTGCGCCGTCTGACGGAAACGGTCCTTTCCAGGGACGTTGACTTCGTCGTGCTGGCGGGCGACCTTTACGACGCGGCGGACCGGCCGCTCCGGGCGCAATTGCGCTTCCGGCGGGAAGTGGAACGATGGGCGGAAGCGGGCGTGCAGACGTTCATCGTCCACGGCAACCACGATCCCCTTGGCGGCTGGCAGGCGCGGCTGGACTGGCCGAAGTCCGTGCACGTTTTCGGGTCGCAGGGGGTGGAATGCAAGCCGGCTTACCGCAGAAGCGGTGAGCTGGCCGCTTTTGTTTACGGGATTTCCTACCGCGAGGCGGCGGTGCGGGACAACCTGGCGGCCGGGTTCGCCCGGCGCGGGGAGGCGCCTTTCCATCTGGCCGTGCTGCACGCCAACGCGGACGGAGACCCCCGGCACGACAACTATGCTCCCTGCAGGTTGGCCGACCTGGCTGCCGCCGGTTTCGACTACTGGGCGCTCGGGCACGTGCACGAAAGCCGTATGCTGCATGAATACCCGCACATCGCCTATTCGGGCTGCACCCAGGGCAGGCATTTCCGGGAAACCGGCAAAAAGGGAGCCTGGCTGGTCCGCGTTTCGGCGTCGGGCGCGGTGGAACCGTCGTTCGTGGAGACGTGGGACGTGCTGTGGCTTGAGGAATCCGTGTCCATCGAAGGGGCGGAGCGGGAAGAGGAGCTGCGGGACCGTCTGCTGGCCGCGGCGGAACGCGCCCGGGCGGCGGCGGACGGGAGGCCGTGCGTGCTGCGCGTCGCGGTGGAAGGACGCGGGCCCCTGCACGGACGGCTGCAGGTTCCCGGCGAACGGGAAGGGTGGCTCGACATGCTGCGCGAGTGGCTTGGGCCGCCGGATGATCGGGACGACTGGGTATGGGCCGGAGAGCTGATCGTCCGCACCGGTTCGGAACGGGACTGGCGGGCGGCGCTGGCGGAGGAAGGATTCGCCGGCGAGCTCGCGCGCATGGCGATGCGGACGGCGGAAGACCCGGCGGCGGCGCGGGAACTGCTCGACGACGCGCTGAAGGACATCCTGCTGCAGCCGCGCGTGCGGGATTGGCTGGCGGGCCGGAGCGACGCGGAACGCGCCGAATGGATCCTGCGCGGCGCGGAAGCGGCTCTGTGGCGCCTCGGGGACGGAGACTGACGGGCGGACACTGACGGCAGGTCGGGGGTCGGGTGGCGGTGCTTGGCCGGAGGCGCGCTGCAGCGGGCGGTGTCGGGTGTCGGGGACGCGACAGCACGGGTTGTCTGAGACGGCACTGGCCTTCCGGGACGCGGCTGAAAATAGGCGCACATTTGTCGCTATATTCGCCGAAATGCCCACGAAGACGGAAAAAATAAGTGTACTTTTGTGTTATTGCTGACGGAGCCAAGCATCGCAGAACCAGGCATGACGGGACAGCCATTACAGGACAAGAAGAAAAACGCGGGCGATTGCGGGGGACGGCAGGTGTTCCTGGAAGAGCTGCAGGTGGACGGATTCGGTCCGCTCGCGGGGCGGACCTGCCGGTTCGAAAAGCCGCTTACGGTGGTGTTCGGTCCGAACGAATCCGGCAAGACGTCGCTGCTTCGTTTTGTGCGCTGCATGCTGTACGGATTTCCCACCCGGCATCAGCCGGTGGAACGGGGAGAACCGGTCCACGGCGGAAAGCACGGCGGACGGCTGGTCTTTTCGACGCGGGACGGGTCACGGTTCGTGCTGGAACGGTATGCGTCGGAACAGGGCCGGCGGGGTGCCGGATGGGTGACGCTGCGGGACGGGCAGGGCCAGGTCCGTACCATGTCCCAGGCGGAGTGGGAGCGGCTCATGCTGGGCGGCGTGTCCGCGGGCATGTTTCGCCAGCTTTTCGCGATCACGCTGGACGATCTGCGCGAGCTCGGAGCGCTGCAAAGCGGCGAAGCGGGCAACTATCTGTACCATGCCGGCATGGCGGGGGGCGCCCGGCTGACGCGGGCGATCCGGCAGCTCGAAGCGGAAATGGACAAGCTGTACAAGCCGCGTGGCTCCCAGCCCGCCGTCAACGACGTCCTGCATCGCATGCGGGATCTGGAAGCGGAACTGAGGCAGCGTCGCCAGCGGGCGGAATCGTTCAACGAAGCGGCCCGGGCGCTGGAGACGACGGAACGGGAGCTGAAGGAAACGGAAAAGCTGCTGCCCGAGGCGCAAAGCCGGCAGGCGCTGCTTCAGGCCGCCGTCGCCGTCCGCGGATGGTGGCTGGAGGAAAAGCTCGCGGTGCGCGAAGAGCGGGAGCTGGCGCGGCAGCTGGACGATCCGGACTCCCCGCCGCTGGACGAGCACGCCGCGGCAACCTGGGAAGCGGCCCTGCGGGCGCGCGCACAGGCGGAGGAGAAACTGGAGGGGCTCCACCGGGAACGCCGCGAGTCGGAAGAAGCATTGCAGGCGCTCCAATGGGATGAGCGGCTCGCCGCCGGCCTGCCGGAATTTGAAGGGTTGGCAAGCGAAGCGGCGGCGGTGGCGGCCCGGGCGGAGGAAGCGGCTTCTCTCGAAGCGGAACAACGTGCGCTGAGGGAAAGCATCGAACTGACCATGTCCCGGATTTCGCGGATCTGGACGGTGCGCGATCTGGACGCGTTCGGGACGGTGGCGCAGCGGGAAGAAGCGCGGCAAATCGGGGAGGATTACGCCGAGGTGCAGCGGGCGCTGGAAGAAGCAGAGAGGGAGATCCTGCGCATCGACGGCCTGCTGGCCGCGGCACGCCGCGAGGAAGAAGCGGCAGGGAACGGAGAGGCGGCAAGGTCGGCGGAGCAGGGGACGGAGGCGTACCTTGCCGCACCGGCCGGTGCTTGTGCCGCCGCAGCCGCGGCGTCCCCCTTTGGCGCGTTTCGCCCGCGCACCCGGCAGGAGCTGGCTGCCGCATGGGAACGGTTCGAGGAAGCTTTTTACCGGCTGGAACGGGCCCGGATGGAGCGCCGCTTTTTGCAGCAAGGCCAGGAGCCGCTGTCACGATCGCGGATGCGCGCCCGCGGAGGCAAGATGTCCGGCGGAGCGCTGCCGCTCGCGCTCGGAGCGGCGGGTACGGCCGCCCTGGGCGCAGCCGCCATTCTGGGGTCGGCCAGGCCGGGCGGGTGGCCTGTCTGGCTGCTGGCGGGCGCGGCGCTGCTGCTCCTGGCGGGCGCCGTCCTGACGGGCTGGCACACGCGGGGACGGCCCCGTGGCCGCTCCCGCACGGACGGGCATGGCGACGGAACCCGTGCCGCCGGTCCGGAACCGGGCGCCGCCGTCCGGATTTACGAAGATCAGGCGAGGGAAGCGCTGCGCCGGCTTTTCGAAAATCCGGAAGCGGCCGCCGCCCGGCTGGAAGAAACCGGGGTGGACGGGACGGACATCGCCGCGTTTCGCGACGAAACATGGCAGGCTTTGCGCGAAGCGGTGCGCCGGGAACTGGAACGTCTGGAAGAGGACGAGCGAAGGCAAATGTTGCGCGCGGAAGCCCGCCGAAGGGCCGAAGCCTGGCTGCGGGAGCGGGAAACCGCCGTCCTGGAGCGCGACGCCGCAAAGGAGAAACTGCGCGGACTGGAGGAACAATGGGAGCGCTGGCTCGGGCAAAACCGGATCAGCGAACCCTTGTCGCCCCACGCCTGGCCGGAGCTGTTCCGGCTGGCGGAGCAAGGCCAGGATGCCCTGCGGCGTCTGCGGGCGGTCCAGGAACGGCTGGCCGTTCTCGGACGGGCGATGACGGATTTCGGAAGCAGGGCGCGGGCCGTTCTGGTCCGCATCGCGGAACCGGCCGGGCCGGGGAGACCCGCGGGATTCGCCGAACCCGCCGAAACCATCGGGACCTTCGAAACCGGCGAAACGCCCCTGAAGCTGGCACGGCTCGTGCAGTCATTGCACAGGGAAGCGATCCGGCACGACGGGCTGCGGAAAGAAGCGGAGGAGCTTCGGAAACGCATCGGCTGGATCCGGGGGCGGGAAGAGGAAGCGCTCCGCGAGCGGGACGCCGCGGACGCTTCGCTGCGGATGCTGATGGCCGAGGCGGGGGTTGCGGACGAACAGGCGTATGAAAAGCGGCTGGCCATCGACGCGCAGCGCCGCGAGCTGCTCGCCCGCGCGCGGGAAGCCCGGACGCGCCTCGAAGCGGGCCGGACCCCGGAAGAGACGGAAGCGCTGCTGTCCCTGCTGGAAGGGCACGACGAAGCGCAGCTCGAACGCCTGCTGCGGGAGGCCGCCGACCGGGCGGCGGAGCTTCAGGCGCGACGCGACGGGCTGCGGGAACTAAAAGGCCGCCTCGCCCAACAGATGGAGCGGCTGGGGGAAGAAGCCGGCGCGGAAGAAACCCGCCAGCGGCTGGAAGAACTCCAGGCCGAGCTGGAGCGGCTGCTGGAGCGGTACGTGGAACTGGCCGCCGCCCGGGCGCTGATCCGGCGCACCCGGACGGTTTTCGAACGGGACCGGCAGCCGGAAGTGCTTCGTTTGGCTTCCCGCTATTTTGCCCTGATGACCGGGGGCGCATACCGGCGCGTGGCGGTGACGGAAGAAGGGACGTCGCTGACCGCGGAAACGGCGGCGGGCGCGATGGTGGACAGCGCGTTTTTGAGCAGAGGGACCCAGGAGCAATTGTATCTGGCGCTGCGCTTCGCGCTGGCGGAAACGATCGCCCTTTCGGAAACGCTGCCGATGCTTTTGGACGACCTGTTCGTGCATTTCGACGCCGGCCGCCTCGCCCGGACCGCCGGGGTGCTGCGGGAAGTCGCCGCCGGCAGGCAGGTGGTGCTGTTCACCTGCCACGGACACGTGGCGGAGCGGCTGCTGGACGGCTTGGGGGAACAGGCCGGCCTGCTCAGGCTGGACAAGCCGGAGGGGACGACTTGACCGCCCCCCTCATGGCGCCGCCCGGGCGCTGCCGATCTGGAAAATCCAGCCGAGGCAAAGCACGCCGAAGAGCGGATACAGAATCGAAAGCAGCGTCCCGAAGCCGAACTGGCCGGCCGCGAAGCATATGGCGAGGAGCCCGGCGGAAATGGCGGACTGCGGCCAGTGCAGGCGGGCCTGCAGCTGCAGGGCGATGCCGTACTGGTCCGACACCAGCGTCGTAAAAATTTCGAGAAAAACGAGCAGGATATAGACGCTGTGAATCCAGCCCCCGATCTCTTGCGCGATGCCTCCGATCGGGATTTCAAAACGGGCGATGTCCGGCATCCGCGCGGACATGGACATGTGGCCCGCCAGCAGCATCAGGCCGATGCCGAGCCCGCCAATGGCGGCGCCGCGCCGGATGGTCCGCGGATCGCGGACGACGGAGCCGAGGGGCGCGAGTACGGCCTGCGCCATCGTCAGATTGTAGGCGGCATAAAGCAAAGGAGAAAGCCCGACGCCCAGCGGGGAGGCGTCCGTATGCAGCGTAAGCCCCTTGAGGCTGCCCGGATCGCCCAGCATGCGGAACGCGATGTACAGGCCGAACGCGATCATGACAGGGACGACGGCGGTGTTGATGGCCAAAACGGCGGACATGCCGCGGCGGACGAGCACGAAGCAGCCGACGACGGTGATCAGGAGGCCGAGCTGGTAGTTCCACCCGAGCTGTTCGGAAAAAATGGTGCCCGCCCCGGCCAGCATGACGGCGTTGGCGCCCACTAGGACAAAAAGCATCAGATGGCTGATCCAGGCTCCCCAACGCTCCCCGAACAGGTGCCGGTTCAGGTCTTCATAGGAACGGGCGCCAATGCTGGCGGACAGCAGCATCGTCCTGGCCCCGAGCCAGACGAACAGCGCCGTCGTGACGGCGATCATGGGGACGCCCCACTGGCCGAAACGGGTGAAAAACTGCATCACTTCCCGTCCGGTGGCGAAGCCGGCGCCCACCACGGTGCCGATGAAGGTAAACCCGATCTGAAAGCTGCGAAACCACGCTCCGATCGCCGGCACCCCCCCGTGTCCGGTGTCTGTCACTCTTTCATGGATATGACGCCGGGGGGACATGCATGACGGATGAACGAAAAATGAAAAAACAACACCGCGGCGTCAAGGCCGCGGCTCAGGATTCGCCCAAAAGCCGGACGGAGATGACCAGGTGCGTTTCCGGATCGAGATCGACTTTCAGCATCCCGCCCTGCACCGGGGCGACGAGCACGTTGGAGAACGGATCGGCGTCGACGCCGAGGGAGCGGGCGGCCTCTTCCGCGGTTCCACCGACGGCCAGCCCGTGGATGCCCGTCGGGACTTCGGAAGAATATATTTCGACATAGACGGTTTTTCCATCCGCAAAGCCCACCGTAAACCCGCCGTATTCGTTCATTTCCACGATCCGGTCGCCGTCCGGCAGCGTGTACCGATTGGCGGGGGCGCCGAAGCGCTTCAGCACTTCGTGCTGGGAAGCGCCGAGGGAAATGCCGTTCAGGGACGGATGACCGGCGTCCAGCGGACGTTCGGGCAACGGTTCGTGTTCGTCCTCATTTTTCCCGTCGTCCTTGCCGTTCCCCTCCGCCGTCCGGGCGTCAGGCGCCCGGTTATCCGCTGTCAAAGGTTCCGGCGAAGCGGGATGGAGACTGGCGCTTTCGGCGTCTTCCGCCGGCTTGACGGCGAAGGCGGCCGGCGGGGCGGAGGCGGCGGCCGAAGGGGAGGGCGTCTCCGGCAGGACAGGCGACGAGGCCCCTCCCGTCCCGGGCTCCTGCTGGGCCCGGGAACTGCAGGCTGCCATCATCGACAAGGCGAAAAGCGCGGCGACAATGATCCCCACAACTCGATTCCGTCCGGCCATCGTGTTCTCTCCCTCTGTATCCTCTCCACTAGTAAAAACGACGAACCCCCGTTGAAAGTTTCGGGTTTTTTCCAGTTTTTTCGCACCACTTTTTGACTGCGCGTTGCAGTTCCCCTGCCGAACCGATACAATTTCAGTAAGGTACACGGGATGGAGGAAATTATGGAGCTGCTCAAGGAAAGGATCCGCCGGGAAGGAGTCGTGGTGGCTCCGGGCGTGTTGCAGCTGGACGCCGTGCTCAGCCACGGCGCGGACCCGGCGCTGACGATGGAGATGGGACGGGAATTCGCCCGGCGGTTCGCCGGCGAACGCATCACCAAGGTGATCACCATGGAATCGGCCGGCATCGCCCCGGCGTTCGCCACCGCCCATGCGCTCGGCGTGCCCCTCGTGTTTGCCCGGCGCAAGTTTACGCTGCTCAACGATCCCGGATCGTACATGGTGCGGGTTCCGTCATTTACGAAGGGCATCGTGTCCGACCTGATCGTCGCGCGGCACATGCTGGACGCCGGCGACTCCCTGCTGTTCATCGACGACATGATCGCCAACGGCTACGCCGCCAGGGGCCTCATTCAGATCGTGGAGCAGGCCGGGGCGAAACTGGCCGGCATCGGTCTGGTCGTGGAGAAAACGTTCCAGGAAGGCGGCCGGTCGCTGCGGGAGATGGGGTACCGCGTCGAGTCGCTGGTCCGGATCTCGGCGATGGGGGAAGGGTTCATTGAATTTGAAGAATAATCTTTACATGAATTAACAAAAACAGATTGGCGACTTCATCTTTTCTCTTCCTTACAGGTGCTGTTATAATAAAATAAATCAAATCTGGTCACGGGGGGAGGCGAGCGGTGATGGAGAACGTCAAGGTCGGGTCGGAAGAGTTTTTTCACAAAAAGCTGCTGGAAGCCAAGACGCATTTCGAACGGGCGCTGGACTGCAAACATACCGAATTTGACGATCTGTACCCGTACATGATCGAGCATCCGCAGTTTTTCTGGTACAAGCGCTACGTCGCGTGGTCCGAACTGCTGACCGTTGTTCGCCTCTGCGAAGAGTTGGGCATCCCGTGGACGAATCATTTCACGCCACGCCAGGTGGAGTACGTGCGCAAGCGCGTCATGTCCGGCACGGTGCTGGACGAGTGGTACGAGACGAACGAATCGCAGTCGCGGGAGCATGTCGGCTGACAGGCGGATTCGTGACGGTATGACGGTGGCGGCCCGCGCAAGACCCCGGTCTTGCGCGGGCGTTGTGTTTTCGGGAATAATTTTGCCGGAGGGATCGCCATGGTCACGGACGAACAATTGGACCGGTTCCGCGTGGAAGGCACCCGGGTGCGGGTCGTGCGCGACGCGCTGGAGGTAAACGATGTCGTGGGTTATGTGGTGGCCTGGGACGATGCGCATATGCTCATCCGCAAGGATAATCGGCGCGTGGTGAAGCTGCCGAGGGTCTACGCGGTCGTGCCGGCGGATGCGCCCCGGCCCGATGTGGTCTGATAAACGAAAAATCCCGGATTATCCGGGATTTGATTTTTCTTCTTGTGGTGCGGTCGAGAGGAGTCGAACCTCCACGGTGTTGCCACCACTGGAACCTGAATCCAGCGCGTCTGCCAATTCCGCCACGACCGCATGGGTTCCATGCACCGGACGGGAAGCGCCCGGTTTGTCCGGCGCGTCCGCCGTATCAACGAAAAACATCATAGCATGGCACCCAAGCCAAAGTCAAGGGACGGGCAGACATTTTTCCGCTTGATCAGATTGTACCAGTTTCGTTAGTGTAATTCTTGCAAGGCATATGAAAATTTTGGGCCGCGCAACTGAATGCGGAAGGGGAACGCATGAATCCGGCCCCGGGGACGGAATCCGCCGGCGGCCTTGTCCACAAAGGGGCGCATCCGCCGCCGCTGCAGAGGCTATGGTTTGGTCCCGCTCCCACCGGAGTGGACCGTTTGATGCCCGCGGGGGATTTCGAGAGGGAACGGGCGGAAAATATACTGAGGAAACGGGGCGATGGAGGATCCTGCGAAAAACGCAACTTTATGTACCGTTGTTGCTGTTTGTTCTGTACGCCGCCCTGATGGGTGTCTATTTCTGGTACACGGCGCCCGTCAAGGTTCCGGCGGAATACGCCGGAACTGCGGCCGATCCGGCCGTCTACATGACGTCCGAGCAGCTGGAGAAAACCGAATCGATGCGGCCATGGCTTCGCTGGTTCTATTTCGTCACTCCGGCCCTGCAGTGGCTGGTGCTGTGGATGCTTCTCGCCGGCGGGGCGGCGGCCCGATGGCGGGAGGCGCTCGGGCGCACGCGGCTTCCGGTTTTCTTGCGGTATCCGGTTTTTTTGCTGATGGTATGGGCAGCCGTTGGCCTTGCCGTTTTGCCGCTCCGGTTTGCGGGTTACCGGGTGTCCTACGCCCACGGGGTGGCGACGCAGTCCGTGCCGGATTGGCTCAGGGACTGGGCCGTGTCGTTCATCCTGGATTATTTCACCGTGCTGGTTCTGCTCGGCGCCGCACAGTGGCTCATGTCCCGCGGCGGGCGATGGAAGCTGAGGCTCTGGCTGCTTGCCGCGCCGCTGATCGTTTTTTATATGTACATCCAGCCGGTGTTCATCAGTCCCCTGTTCGCCGAGATCCGGCCCATGGAAGATGAACGGCTGGAGCGGAGCATCCTGGAACTGGCGGAACGCGCGGACATCCGGACCGACCGGGTGTACGAGGCGGAGATGTCCGACAAGACCAACGCCCAGAACGCGCAGGTCCGGGGTATCGGCGCCACGCTGCGCATCGTCGTGTGGGATACGGCGCTGGAATCGCTGGACGAAGCGGAACTCATGCAGATCATGGCCCATGAATTCGGCCATTACACGATGCGCCATCTGGAATGGGCGACGGCGGGCTACGTGTTCTGGGCGCTGGTCCTGATCGCGGGCGTCGGGCGGCTGTATGAATGGATCGTGCAAAAATGGGGTCCCCGCCGGGGCATCCGCCGCATTTCCGATATGGCCGGCCTGCCCCTCATCATGCTGCTCGTGTCCCTCGCGCTGTTTGTGTGCCAGCCGGTGGCGTTCGCGATCTCCCGGGAATCGGAGAGGGCGGCGGACCGGTACGCGCTGGAACTGACCGGCGATGCGCGGGCGGCCATTTCCCTGACCCGCAAGATGGCGGCGTCGGCGCTTCACGATCCCCATCCGCCGCTGCTTGTCCGGCTGTACGGCACGCATCCGGACGATCTGGAACGGATCGTCACGGCGCTGCGTTTTGAGGAGAAGAGGAACAAAACGTGAACGGCGGAGCGGAGCGACTTCGCCTTGGGGTTTGAAGAGGAGCGGCAGCATCCGTGAACGTGCATCTCTACGTTATCCACGGCGTGCGGAGCGCGCCGTATTTTCTGGAAGGCTTCCGCGAAGCGCTGCACCGGCGGCTGGAATCCGCCGGCCGCCGCGTGCGGTCGGAGACGCTGTTGCCCTACGGGGACTGGAGCCGCTCGCCGGCCTTGCAGCTGCGCGAAGTTGCCCGGGATCTGTTTCTGGCGGATCGGGACCCCCGAAGGTCCGTTGGCGGGCTTCGCGTGCTGGAGCGAATCCGCGGAGCGGGAACGCCCGACGGCGGCGACGGCGGCCGGATCCTGCTCGTCGGCCACAGCGCCGGCGGCGTCGCCGCGGCGCGGGCGGCGGAGCTTGTGGCGGCGGAAGGAGGAGGGGAACCGCCGCTGGTGGTCATGATCGGTTCGCCGCGCTTCCGGATTTCCGCCAGGCTTGGGGGTTCGGTGCTCAGCGTCTGCGCCGGCGTACCGGACCGGCGGGGTGTTTTGCGGTCCCGCGACGGGATCAGCCGCATCGCCACGTTCGGCGGCTTCGCTTCCCGCGGATGGCGCCTGTCCGGCAGACGGGGTGGCCCGGTCCGGGATGCCCGGCCTTCCCTGTGCGAGGAAGCGTACATTCCCATCGCCGGGGGGCACACCGACTATTTCCGCGACCGCCCGCCTTTCGTGGACGGCAGCGGGCGGACGAACCTCGAACTGACCCTGGAGACCGTATGGTCCTGGCTCTTGTCAAAAGGAGTGTGACGGCGCCCGTCCTCGTCCCCAACTTTTTACCCTCCCGGTGTGAAATGGATTACATCCCGTGCCATAAGATTGGATTAGCATGGGAGGTGAACAATCCAATCCGGAGGAGGAATGGACGATGAGCTGGCTGACCCCCTTTGGCAGGGACGTGGAGAAGCGCCTGGACCTGCTCAGGGAGGAATTCAACCGCCTGGTGGACCGGTTCCTTGAAGACGGCGTCTGGAAGCCCGATCCGAAGGCGGACGGTTTCCTCCCGGTCATCAACCTCAGGGAAAAAGCCAAGGAATACGTGGTCGAGGCGGAACTCCCCGGCGTGGAACCGGACGAAGTGGAGATCGAGGTGGCGGGGAACCTGCTGACCATCCGCGGCGAGAAAAAGTTCGAGAAAGAAGAGCAAAGCGACAGCATCCACACCATTGAACGAAGATACGGCGCCTTCAAACGGACGATCCGGCTGCCCGACAACGCCCGGACGGACGGCATCCAGGCCGAGAGCAAAAACGGGGTGCTGTACATCCGCATCCCGAAAAGCAAGGAAAGCGCGGCGGTCCGGAAAATCCGGGTGCAAAAGAAGGACGGCTGAACGCGGACAGGAGGGGACACGCGGTCCCTTCCTGTTTTTTTCCGATCCCCAACCGGAAACCGCCGCATTGCGGGTAGTGACAAATGCTATAAAAACAAGCCTAAATTTTGTCGATAAAAAAAGGAAGGATAATATTTTTTGCACAGGAGGCAGAACCATGTCGCACCAAAGCGCCGGGCGTGACAAGGTAAAGCAGCTTCTGGGAAAGGCGAAATGGGGAAATGCGGAACTGCTCTCGCGTTTTATGAAAGATATGAGACTGATCATAAAGCTGTACAGTTCCTACGCCGTCATTTTGGTCATCCTGCTTTTTGTAAGCGCTTTTAGCCTGATCGGCATGAACCAGATCGGGAACAAAACCAAAGAGCTGTACGAGGAACGAATGACGGCGGCCATCCAGATTCTCAACATGGCCCGGGAGTTTCACGCGGTCAATGCGGCCACGGCCACCATGGTGCAGCAATCCGTGGACGACGCCCAGGCCCGTCTGCCGGACGTGGCTTCCCGCAACGAACAAATCGCGAACCAGCTGACGGCGCTGGCGCAGGATATGGGCCGGTACGCCATCGATCCGGAGGATTATTCGTCGTTCGAGATCGTATGGAACAACTATCTGAAGGACTGGGAGCAGATCAAGAGCGGAGTCGAAACCGGCAGCCGGAAGATGGGGGAAATCACCGGCCTGGAATTCGCCAGAAGCGTATACATAAGGAACATGTACAACAAGGTGGAAGTGCTGAACGGCTTCCTGGACAAATGGGTGGAGACCAACGAAGCGCTGGCCGAAGAGGCTTACCGGTCCGCCATGGGCCAGCGGAGCGCGCAGCTTGCCCTGATGGGCGTGTTGGTCGTGGTGGCGGTGCTTTTGACCGCCTTCGTGGGATGGGCCGTGGCGCAGTCCATTCTGAAGCCGCTGAACGAGGTCGTTCAGGCCGCGGGAGAAATGGCCAAGGGAAGACTCCGGCAGCGGGTGGAGCTCAGGCGCAGGGACGAGCTAGGCGCCCTCGCCGAGTCGTTCAACCGGATGGCCGAAAATATCCGGAATCTGATCCAGGAAGTGAAAAACGCCGGGGACAAGGTTTCCGGCACTTCCCGCGAGCTGTCCCAGATTTGCGAGCAGACGGAACAGGTGTCCCGCGACGTGGCCCGGGAAATCGAAAGGATCGCCGAGGGCGCGGAAAGCCAGATGAGGACGGCCACGGAAAGCGCCCGGGCGGTGAACGAAATGGCCCAGGGCGTGCAGCAGATCGCGGAGGCGTCCGGGGAAGTGACGGAATTGGCGCACGCGGCCCAGGCGGAGGCCAAGACCGGGAACGAAGCGGTGCGGAACGCCGTGCGCCAGATCGAGGCGATCCAGAGCACGGTGGAAAGTTCGGCGGCCTTTATCCGCAAGCTGGATGAGCGCTCCGGGGAGATCGGCCGGATCGTGGAAATGATCACCGACATCGCGGCGCAGACCAACCTGCTGGCCCTCAACGCGTCCATCGAGGCGGCCCGCGCCGGGGAACACGGCCGCGGCTTCGCGGTGGTGGCCACCGAGGTGCGGAAGCTGTCGGAGCAGTCCAGGGAATCCGCCAATCAGATCAGCGTCCTGATCCGCGACATCCGCGGCGACATGGAGCAGGCCGTGGAGGCGATGAACCGGGGAACGCGGGAAGTGCAGGAAGGCGTTGCCGTGGTGAAGCAGGCCGGAGAGGCGTTCGAAAAGATTTCCGATTCCGTCGACCGCGTGTTTTCCAAGATCGAAGGCGTGACGGCGGTGGTGGAAGAGCTGTCCGCGGGGACGGAAGAGGTGGCGGCGTCGGCGGACGAAAGCGCCCGCATCGCCAGGGACGCGTCCGACAATACGCAAAGGGTGGCGGCCTCCACCAGGGATCAGCTGGCTTCCATCGGGCAGATTTCCGCGTCGGCCGGCGGATTGTACCAAATGGCGAGAAATCTGCAGGACGCCATCTCACGGTTTGAGGTGTGAACCGCATTCCGCCGCGTTCAGGTTCGCGGCACCTGCCGGATTCGCTCCCCCTTCCGTCCGTCGGAGCTCGTCGAGGGCGGCGAGGGTGTCCCGGAACGTGTTGCGCAGGTGCGCGATCATGTCCGGCACGTTGGGGAACTTTCGGTTCGTGCGCACCGGGCCCGGGCGGAAACCTTCACCGTCTTTGGCCAATACCCCCTGCCGGGCCATTTCCTCCAGCGCCCGGTGCACCGCGCGGCGGACGCCGCGCCGGTCGCGCAGCTCCGGAACGGGGAAAGCCCCCGGCGGCAGGCTTCCAAGCCGGACGTTCACCGCGGCTTCGGCTTCCTCCGCGGTGAAACGCTCCGGCTTTTCTTCCAGAAGCCAGTCGCAGAGCGGCTGGCTTACGGTGATCGGCCGGATCGCCCGGATCTGCGTGAAGGCGTCCGCATCCTCCGCCCAGGGAGCGAAGCGCACATAGACGGACAGCTTCCGCCTTGCGTACGGGTCGTACGAAATGCCGATGAGCGAGCGTGCCCGCGCCAGCGACTGCAGGCGCCCGAGCGCCAGCCGGAACCGCTTCACGTATCCGGTGTCGCTGAGGCGGCCTTCCGGCGTCATGAACATGGACGCCCCCGCCTCAATTTCCTTCTCCAGCGCCTCCAGCTGCGCGCGGATCACGCTGCGCACGCGAAAGCGGAATTCCGACCGGTAAGGCTCGCGCAGGTCGACCAGGGACGCGGACCCTTGCGCCGCCTGCAAAAGTTCCGGCGACCACAGGTCCTTCAGCTTCGCTCCGGGCGGCGCCCCGATGCGGCGAAGCGCTTCTTCCGAAAACACTTCCCCCGCCGGCAGGTTGCCGTGCAGCCTCAGCACATCGTAGGCGTAGCTCACCAGCGGCCGCGAGAGGGGCATGTTTTCCATCGGCCGGGCGCCCAGCGCGTAGAAGAGGCCGCCCAGGTTGACCCGGTTCACGAGCCGAAGGAGGCCCGGAAAACGGGTGACCAGAAAGCCCGGCTCGAACAGCCGCTGCGATGCGACGAAGCACAGCGGATGCCGCAACGGGTTGCGCAGCGTCAGGCAGGGCGGAATGAACATGCCGTCGACGTCGTGCAGGTGGTTGGAAATGATCAGCTCGCCGCGTTTTTGCCCGGGAATGCGCCCGAACACCCGGAGCCGGCAGCTGAACGAGAGAGCGGCGACCAGCCCGATGGCGATAAGCAGACGAAGGGCGAGCATGCCTATGGGCAGGCGGACGGGCCGGCCCACCCGCAGGGCGGCTGCTCCTCCCGCCGCGATGGCGCATCCCGTGAGAATAAACAGCAGGCGGTACCCCAGCGGGAGGTTGTGGGCGTACTGGCTCAGCACCCATCCGCCGGCGGCGGGGGCGATGACGGTGGGCAGCGTGGTGGCCATTTCCCAGAAGCCGAGATCCCGTGCAGCGTTTTTGGGATTGGGAAGCGCGTCAATGGCCAGGGCCCAGCCCGTGGAGGTATAGGCGCCGTAGCCAATGCCGAAACACAGCGCGAGGATCGCCAGCCAGACCGGTTCCTTCCACGTTTCCTCCCCCAGCAGGGCAAATCCCACGGCGGCGCCGGCCATCGGGACGCTGGCCGCGGCGACGAGGTTGCGGCGCAGCTTGCGGTCCGAGATGCGCCCGATGTACAGGCTGGCGGCCGCCGCGCCCCCGAGGGCGAGCACGGCGACGTAGGACGTCTGCCGCGCCGCGTCCCCCACATTCAGCACGTCCGCAAAGAAATAGAACACGAAGGTCATGAGCAGCATCATGCCGAAGGAGACAAACCCCTGCACCCAGAACACCCGGATGAAGTCCCGGCTGCGGCCGGCGGGGGGACGGGCGAGGTCGACGGCGGCCTTTTCCATGTCTGAAACCGACGACGGATCGGGGACGGTCCGGACGGCGTTCTCCGAAACCATCAGCGCGGTGATCAACAGCCCCGCCGCCATGACCGCCGCCATGGCGAGCACCGCCTGTTCGCCCAACAAGCCCGCGCACACGAGCCCCGCGACGTTGCCCAGCAGCACCGCCGCCCCGCGCACGCCGGCCGCGTTGCCCCGCGTGGCGGCCGGCACCGTTTCGGACCACAGCGCCTGGTATCCCGCGATCGCCACGGCGTTGCCCACCATCGCCAGGAGCAGGCTGGGCGTGTATACCCCGAGCGAAGGCGATACGGCCATAGCGATCAATCCGGCCGTGTTCAGGCCGCCGCCCGCGAGCAGGAACGCCGTCCGCCCGATGCCCCGAACCCGCCAGCGGTCGGACCAGAAACCGGCGGCCGGCGGCAGCAGCATGGCGATCAGCGAGCTGACCGCGGCCAGATGGGCCAGCGTAGAGGTGTGGTTGGCGTAATCGAGCCGGAGCAGCGCCGCCGGAACCACGATGGTCATCAGGGCCGCGTTCTGAAAGCTGACAGAGAAAGCGTATACATTGACATAGAAGACACGCTGTTCCGCCGCCATCTCCCGCATCCGGACATCCTCCTCCGTGACCCGTGCAATGTTAAGAATCTTAAATATAATTATAATATTTCAATTAGTTCTTTTGGCATGCCGAATGGAAAACCCCCGACGGCTTTCCGGCGAAAATGGAGCGAGGCCGCCATGGACGGCGGCCTCGCGTTTTCGCACGGGCCCTTGAACTCCGGTTTTATTCCAGTTCCCGCAGGACGCTGCGGAAATCCGGGGGAGCCCCGGGATCGATCCGCTCTTTGAGTCCCGCGTCGGCCAGGGCCTGGAGTTTCGCCTTCGTGGCGTGGGACATTTGCGCGGGAATCCCGAGGGCTTCCAGCGTTCTGAGCACTTCTTCCATTTCCGCCACCCGGCGTTCGGCGTGGAAGGCCGACCGGGTCAGCAGGAAATGGGCGGCTTCCTCCAGGGATCTCTGCCGCAGCGTTTGCTCCAGGGACGCCAGGATGTCGGACGAAACGCCGTACTTTTCGCTGGCCTGCACCGTCTCGAGCAGCAGCATCGAAAATCCTTTCATGAACACGCTGCGGAACATCTTGAGCGCGGAGGAACCGCCGGCGCGCGGGCCGGCGTACGTCAGCTTCATGCCGTATTTTTCGCCGAATTCGAGGAACGCTTCCGCTCCGCTGCCGCTGACCAGCATGGGCACCCTGTGCTTGTGCGGCGGGACCGAATCCATGACCGCCGCGTCGACAAACGGGGCGCCCGACCCGGCGATGAGGGCGGCGATGCTTTCCTTCGTCATCGGCGAGGCGGAGTTGAGGTCGACGTACAGCTGGTGCGGCCGCAGAAAGCGGGCGGCTTCCCGGGCGACGGCTTCCGCCGCTTTGGCGTTGGTGGCATTGATGATCAGGTCGCAGGATGCGATGAGTTCTTCCAGGTTGGATTTCAGTTCCACGCCCAGCCGCCCGGCCCGTTCCCGAATCTGGGGGCCCAGGGACGGGTGGTCCATGCCGGCGTCGAAGGCGCGGATATCCGCCAGGCCTTCGGAGCGCAAGCCTTCCGCGATGGAGGACGCCGCTTCTCCGAAGCCGATGAATCCCAGGACGGGAGCCGCCATGTCAACTCCTCCTTGCGCGATAGTCCTCCTCACTATCGTAATACACCACGTTTTCGCGTTCCAGCACGGACCGCAGGTTGTAAAAGTCCACGCTCAGCTCGCCGCGGCCGATTTTTTCCAGGGTGCCTTCTTCTTTTTGCAGTCGTTTCCGGGACGCTTCCAGGGCGGCTTGCGCATCCTTTTTCTTCACCACGACGACGCCGTCGTCATCGCCCAGGATCAGGTCGCCGGGCTCCACAGCGACGCCGCCGCACACCACCGGGGCGTTGACCCAGCCGCCCCGCGATTTGGTGGTGCCCAGCGAATGGACGCCTCTGGCCCACACGGGAAAACCGAGCTCGCGGATGGGTTTGACATCCCGCACGCCGTTGTCGATGACGACGCCCCGCACGCCGCGCTTCATCAGGGCCCGGACGATGAGCTCGCCCATCATCCCGTACAGGTTGTCGCCGCCGAGGGCCGTGACGACCAGCACGTCGCCCGGCTGGCACACCTCGATGGCCGCATGGATCATGAGGTTGTCCCCGGAATGGCACGTAACGGTGACGGCGGGGCCGCAGACGGCGCTGCCGGGGGCGACGGGCTTGAGGACGGGGTCCATCAGGCCGGTCTTGCCCTGCGCCTCGTAGACGGTGGACACGCCGATGTCCCGGAAAGCTTCCGTAATCTTCGCATCCGGCCGCTCAATGTTGCGAATCACGTATTTTTCCATCAGATCAGTTCCTCCCCGACCAGCGGGAAAAACCGGCTGAACGCTTCGGCATATTTGTAGCGGCCGATCCCCGAGCACCGGCGGGCGTGGTTGCCGCGCAGCGCCGCCTTCGCCGCGTAATAGTCGATCAGGTGTCCCTGCGCCTTGAAGCAGTTCATCGCCGCCCATTTTTGCTCGTAGGTGTCCGTGATGTCGACGATGACGTCCGGCTTGAAGGCGCTGATTTCGGGCTGATGCGGCTCGAAGCCGAAAATCTTGGCCTGTTTGGCCGTGGGATGGCCCTCGATGCGGACGCCGTTGGAAGTCGAAAGCACGGAAGCGTCGAAGACATACTTCGAGACGGTCTCGTGATCGGGATTGAAGGCGTCCTTCGGGCCGTGGGTCAGGATGATGTGCGGCCGCACTTCCCGGATCTTGCGGACGAGCCGGTCCATCCGGTCGGGCGTGATCGTCATGTGGTAGTCGTCGAAATCCCAGATTTCGTAGTTTTTCACGCCCAGGGCTTCCGCCGCGGCTTCGATTTCGCCGCGCCGGATCGCCTTGACGTTTTCCATCGTCTGGCCTTCCACGTTCCACAGATCGTTGGATTCGCCCCGGGCGCCGTAGCTCAGAATGACCAGAGCGACGTTGGCGCCGTGCCTGACGTACTTGGCGATGGTGCCGCCGCCTCTCCACACGAAGTCCGCCGCGTGCGCGCTGACAACCAGCAGATTGGTATTCGGATCGATCATGGCCAAATTCTCCTTTTATGATTCCACCAGATGGGAAGTGTTCTCCGCCGTCATCCTGCGGATTTCCTCCTTGCGGAAGCCGCCTTCCAGGAGCTTGCCGGCGAAATCCGCGAGCCCTTCGTCGGGATACGGGCCCGCCGGCTGGCCGAGGTCGGTGGACAGGATGCAGCGCTCGGGGCCGACGTAACGGATTTGTTCGCAGACCGATTCCCAGGTGTCCTTGCCCGTATTGGGGGTGGTGTAGCAATGCTCCATGAAGGCGCCCAGTTCCGCCAGTTCTTTTTGCTCTTCCTTGGACAGCCGCAGGGAAGGGAAATTGGGGTGCGTGACGACGATTTTGCGGACGCCGTGGCGCACCGCTTCCTTCACCAGCACCAGGACTTCTTCTTTGCCCAAGTGGCCGGTGGCCAGGATGAGCCGGTGGCTGGCGATGACTTCCAGCACTTCGGAGGCGGCTTTTTTCAGGCGGCCGTCTTCCAGGATGCCGATGACGGGAAGCGGTTTGCCCCGCCGTTCGTACTCCATCCGGAGCTGCGCCCAGTGCGGCAGTTTGTCCGGCGGGCTGTGCCGGATGTGTTCCTGCTCGTTCGCGGAATCGAAGGTGGGCATCCAGATGATCTTCGCGCCGTCGCGCGCCGCCATCTCGACGGCAACGGGGTTGAGTCCGCCCACGGTGTTGTTCAGGCAAAGGCCGCCCACGGCCCGGTATCCCGGTCGGAAAGCGTTGATGAGCCTGGCCCGTTCCGCCGTGCAGAAATAATGATTTTTGATGCCGTGGCCTTTCATGCCGATGCGCATGAGCCGGTCGGCCATTTCCACGTCGTCCAGCTTCCTCGGCAGGACGTCGGGTCCGGTGTGCACGTGGAGGTCGTATGCGCCGGCGAGGATGTCTTCGTGCATCGTGCTGCAACACCACCTCAAAGTTTGGTTTCTCAAAATTGTTTAACAATAATGAATATCATCTTGAGTATACTTCTTGTTTTTCCGGTCTGTCAATACGGATGGGGGTTGCGCCGATTCCTGAGGGTGACAGGTTTGCGAAGAAATTTGGCGGGTTGGCTTCGGAGGGGGGTCAGAGCGATTATAGATGAAAAATCGACTACAGGAGCCGGCGTGACCCGCCCATTTGATGGTTATGGTTGAAAAATTGACTACAAAGGGGCATCAACCAAACTCGGGGCTTCGATATGGTCGAAAAAACGACAATAACGCTTCATTTTGCAGGATGAGAGCTTTGTTATAGTCGGAAAAGTGACAAAAACGCTTCAGGCCGCAAACCCGCGAATGTGAGCGCCTGACAGACGGGCCTTCGATGGGCAACAATACGGACAACAAAAAAGCGGGGCAAATCGCCCCGCGTCGGGAACCGTCCGGCTTCCTGTCCGCGCAGACCACCCGCTGGGTGGCCGTCCCGTCCGCGCGGAACCGTCCGCAGGCGATCATCCTGCCCGCTCGAGGTCGGCGGAAAGCCTTCTGCCGCCGGTTGCCAAACCGTCCGGCCCGATTCCGGTCAGACGAGAATCTGATGATGCGTTTGGATGGTTTTGCGAATGTTGCCCACGTGCCGGCGGATGCTTTCCTCCGCCCGCGCGGGATCGCGCGCCAAAAGCGCTTCCAAAATCTGACGGTGTTCCTCCAGCGACTCGTGATTCCGGCCCGGAACGAGGACCGTGCGGAGGTGGTAACGGAGCAGCTGCGTCTTGATGACGTTGACCAATTCCACCGCCTGCCGGTTTTCCGATGCGTCGTAGATGATCTGGTGGAAGGCCCGGTTCAGCACCGAATATTCGTCCAGCCGGTTGTTTTTCAGGTGATCTTCCATCTGGCGGTACACTTCCTGCAGCTCGCGAAGCTGCCCGTCCGTGATGGAGGCCGCCGCCCGGCGGGCCAGCAGTCCTTCCAGCACTTCCCGGATCTCCAGATAGTTCAGGATTTCGTCCAGGGTGTGGGATTTGACCGTGGCTCCCTTGTTTTCCTCGATTTCCACCAGATTTTCCCGTTCCAGCTTGAGAAGTGCTTTCTTGACCGTGTTGCGGCTGACGCCGATCAACTTGGACAGGTCGCTTTCGTTGAGCTTCTGCGACGGGCGGTAGCTGCCGTCCAGGATTTTGTCCTTGATGAACTGATAGGCGAATTCCATTGGTCTCGTCATGGCCGGTTTCTCCATTAATAAAACATTTAATTCTATTTATATCATTGACATGCAAAAAGATTCAACGGCAATCATACACATGCCGGGCGGGCGGGCGCCGAAAACCGTTCACAAAATGGACACAATCCGTGTGGAATCTGTTTTTCGGAGGATCGGCAATTCGTCGGAAAACGGACACAAAATCCACGTTGACGCTTTCAAACACGTTGTTTTATATTATTGTAAAACAAAATTGTTTAAATTATACGAGGAGAGGGTGCCCATGGCCGAACATCCGGCGGAACCGATTTTTGACATCGCCCATTTGGGGCATGTCGAGCTGCTCACCCCGAAATTCGAGGAAAGCCGCAGGTTCTTCCTGGACGTGATGGGGCTGCAGGAAGTCGAAAGGAGAGGCGATTCGTCCTATCTCCGCTGCTGGGGCGACTGGGAAAAGTACAGCCTGAAGCTCACCGCCGCTTCCCAGGCGGGAATCGCCCACATCGCGTTGCGGACGATGAGCCCGCAAGCGCTGGAGCGGAGGGTCAGAACCATCGAAGCCGCCGGATACGGCGGGAAGTGGACCGAAGGGGATTTCGGCCACGGACGGTCCTACCAGTACCGCGGACCGGACGGACACCTGATGGAGCTCTATTATGAAACGGAATTTTACGAACCCCCGGAGCATCTGCGGCCAATGCTGAAAAACCAGCCGCAGAAGTTCACCGGACACGGCGCCGCCGTCAAGACGCTGGACCACATCAACCTGTTCTCTTCCAATCCGACCGCCGACGGCGAATTCGTCGAAAAGGTGCTGGGCCTGCGCAAATCCGAGGAAATCGTGCTGAACGACGGGCGGCACGGCGCGGTCTGGTACCGGGCGACCAACAAGTCCTACGACCTCGTGTATTCGCTGGACGCGACGGGATCGAAGGGGCGGCTGCACCACATCTCCTTCGCGGTGGAATCTAACGACGGCATCTGGCGGGCGGCCAACCTGTTCGTCGATCAGGGCGTGTTCATCGAGTTTGCGCCGGCGAAGCACGCCATCAACCAGACTTACTTTGTGTACGTGATCGAACCGGGCGGCAACCGGGTGGAAATCAGCTGCGGCGGATACCTGATTTTCGCCCCGGACTGGAAGCCGATCACCTGGACCGAGGCGGAACGGGCCCGCGGCCAGGCGTGGGGCAACAAGACGGTGGAAACGTTCCACACCTACGGCACCCCCGTGGTCGGCGACCCGGTGGTGTGAAGGTGTTCAGGTTCACAAAACGCAAGACCGCGCGGACGCATTCCGTCCGCGCGGTCTTGTGCGTCAGGGGGAGGATCAAATCAGGATCTGGTAGTTTTCCTCGATGACCCGCCGCACGCTCGTGATATGCTGTCTGACCGCTTCCTCGATCCGGTCCGGATCACGGCTTTTCAGCGCCTCCAGAATCCGTTCGTGCTCCAGGTAAGACTCCCGGTTCCGGCCGGGAACCAGAATGGTGCGGAATTGGTAACGGTTCAGCTGGGTCTTGATGATGTTGATCAGTTCCACCGCCTGCCGGTTCGTGGAGGCGTCGTAGATGATGGAGTGGAACTCGCGGTTTTTCGCGGAGTATTCTTCAAACTGGTTTTGTTCCAGGTGGGCGCGCATTTCCGCCAGAATCTTTTCCAGCCTGCGGATGTTGGCCGCGGTGATGTGCTGCGCCGCCTTGCGAGCCACGACGGCCTCCAGCGCTTCCCGGATCTCCAGATAGTTGACGATTTCCTCGAGGGTGAAGGATTTGATGGTCGCGCCCTTGTTGTCCTCGATTTCGACCAGGTTTTCCCGTTCCAGCATGAGCAGGGCTTTCTTGACGGTGTTCCGGCTCACCCCGATCTCTTCCGCCAGCTGGCTCTCCACCAGCTTCTGGGTCGGTTTGTACGTGCCGTCCAGAATGCGGTTTTTGATGAGCCGGTACGCAGTTTCAGACTGTTTTCGCATACACAGGTCCCTCGCTTGCAACGAAATGCGGGATCAGTTGTTCATCATCTGCGGCAGCCACAGCGTCAGCCGGGGCACGTAGGTCAGCAGGAACAGCACCAGGATCGCCGCGATGACGAAGGGAACGATGGCCCGGATCAACCTTTCCAGCTTGACTTCGCCCACCGCGGAGGCGATGAACAGCCCCGCGCCCACCGGCGGCGTGAGCAGCCCGATGGTGGCGTTAAGGCAAAGCACCACCCCGAAGTGGATCGGATTGATGCCGAACGCGTGGACGAGCGGCATGAAGATGGGCAGCAGGATGACCATGACCGCCAGCTCGTCGATGAAAATGCCGGTGAAAAGCAGGAACAGGTTGACCAGCAGCAGGAATACCCACGGTTCGGACGTCAGCGCGCCGATCGCTTCCACCGCCTTCTGCGGGATCTGCTCGAAGGCCAGGATCCAGCCGAACACGCCCGCCATGGACATGAGCATCGTCACGGTGGCCGTCGCAATGGCGGCGTTGGCGAGAATGCGCGGGAAATGCCGCAGCTTCAGTTTCCGGTAAACGAACATGCCGAAAAGGATCGCCAGGACGCAGGCGACGCCGGCCGACTCCGTGGCCGTGAACGCGCCGGACATCGTGCCGCCGATGATGACGGCGGGAACGGTGAGCGCCGGCACCACCTTCAGAAAGCTGGCAGCCACCGCCTTGAGCGGCGCCCTCTCCGCGCGCGGATAATGGTGCCAGTAGCCCAGCAGGGCGATCAGCCCCGCGAGGGAAAGCGCCAGAATGATGCCCGGAATGATGCCGGCGATGAACATCTGGCTGATGGAGGTTCCCGAACCCACGCCGTAAATGATGAACAACATGCTCGGCGGAATGATGGGACCGAGCAGGGCGGCGGAGGCCGTGGTGGCGGCCGCAAATTCCCGGCGGTAGCCTTCCTTTTCCATCTGCGGGATCATCACGCGGCTCATCATCGCCGTCTGGGCGGTCGCCGAACCGATGATGGAGGCGAGAAACATGTTGGCCATGACGTTCACGTAGGCGAGCCCGCCCCGGAAATGCCCGACCGCCTTGCGGGAGAAGTCGATGAGCCGCTCCGTGATCCCCGAAGCGTTCATCAGCTCGCCGGCCAGCATGAACAGCGGGATCGCCAGCAGGCTGAAGCTCTGGACGCCGGAGAACAGCCGTTGCGGGACGCTGAGAAACAGCCCGTATTGATGGCTGAGCAGAATGTAGGCCAGGCTGGTGAGGCCCAGCACCAGGGAAATCGGAATGCGCATCAGCATGAGCACGATGAAGATGAGCAGCGCGATGGCCATCAGGCTTCCTCCTTGCCGGCGCGGACGAGCAGATCAAGGGAGTGTACCGCCATGCCCGCAAAGCCCACGGGAACGGCCAGATAGGGATAAAACATGGCGAATCCCAGCGACGGCGATTTTTGCAGGAACATGGAGGGCAGGCTCAGCCAGCGGGCCGAAAGGTAGATGATGATGACGGCGAACGCCGCGACCAGCGTCCAGCCGATGTACAGCACCACCCGGCGGGCGCCTGCGGAGAGCCGGTCGAAAAGAAAAGTAACGGCAGCGGCCTGCTGCCGTTTGATGCCCATGCTCCCCCCGATGAAGGTCACCCACACCAGGGTGTAGATGGCCAGCTCTTCCGGCCAGTGGAGCGGGTGGTTGAACGCGTACCGGAACATCACCTGGGCGAAGATGGAGACGAGCATCACCGTCATCAGGACGATGGACAGCACGCGCTCCACCTCGAAAATGGCGTTGCTGAGTTTGTGCAGCAGCTTCATGGCGAGCCTCCTAACACGCCTCCCGGCAAGCCGTCAGGATTTTGCTTATTTGTTTTGTTCGATGAAGGCTTTGATCACGGCGTTTTTCGCGGAATATGCATCGTGGATTTCCTGGGCGACTTGCAGGAACGGGGCGATGTCCGGCAGCGTGGTGACCGTAAGCCCTTTGGCCTTCGCTTCCTCCACGCGGGACGACTCCAGCTCGATCCCTTTCTGGACACCCCACTCGACGGCCGCGAGCATCGCTTCCGTGACGATTTGCTGATCTTCCGCGTCCAGTTTGTCGAACACAATCTTGCTGCCGATGGCGACTTCCGGGAACGTGATGTGGTTGGTCAGGATCAGATATTTGCTGATTTCATAGTACTTTTGCGAAAGCAGGGCGTCCAGGTCCACATCGATGCCGTCGATGACGCCCGTCTGGAGCGAGGTGTACACTTCCGGCAGCGGCATCGGCGTCGGTCCCGCGCCGATCTTGGTCCAGAACTCCTGGAACACCGGGCTTCCCGGGACGCGAAGTTTTTTGCCCTTCAGGTCGTCCAGCGTCTTTACTTCGGTGTTTTTCATAAGCACGTGACGGTTGCCGGCGAAGAACACGTCGAAGCCGATCAGGCCCTGGGCTTCCAGATCCTTCATCATCTGCTTCGCCGCTTCGCTTTGGCGCGCCTTGGCGGCTTCCGACAGGTTCTCGAACATGAACGGCATGAACCATCCGTTCATCGATTCGGAGCGGCTGCTCATGTAGCCGTTGCTGATGAGGGCGAAATCCAGGGTTCCCGTTTCCACCTGCTGCACCATTTCCGCCTCCGTCCCGAGCTGCCTGGAGGGGTAGATGTCCACCGTCATCCGGCCGCCGCTGCGGGCTTCCAGTTCTTCCTTGAACTTTTGCGCCGTCATGTGCTTGACGTGGGTGTCGTTGGCTTCGTGACCCAGCTTGAATTTGTAACTTTCTTTTTCCGCCTTGGGAGACGAAGGCTGCTGGGTCTGCTGTTGCTGGGACGTCGGGGACGGAGTGGACGACGAACCGGATTGCGCATCGCCGCCGGACCTTCCGCCGCACGCTGCCAGGAGAGAAAGCGCTAACATCAATACCAGGCCGACAACCAACTTTCTCACGTTTTGGTCACCCCGTTCAAAATTTTTGAGTTCATTTTTGTTAAACAATTTTGTTGCAACTAATTATATTGCAACATCGGTTACCTGTCAACGAGAAAAACATTCCCGAAAAATTGCGGGTTTCATGCTCCGGACGGGTTGGGGACGCGGGGCGGCCGATGTAAAATATGAGCAGCCGGGCCTTTGATCCGGATCTGACCTTTTGCCAAAATACAATTTTTTGCAAGGAGCGGTCTTGCATGCTGCGAAATTCGGATGTTTACCAAGAGCGGATTGCGGACGATTACGAGCGTCTCATTACCTGTGAGGATTACGAGGAAAACATCCCGAAGACGCTGTTTTCCATCGCTGATTTTCGCGGGAAAACGGTGGTCGATCTCGGAGCGGGGACCGGGAGGCTGAGCTGCATGGCGGCGCCGCTCGCACGGCAGGTGGTGGCCGTCGACTATGCCCCGGACATGTTGCGGGTCGCCGCGGAGAAACTGGCCCGGATTCGCGCGGACGGATGGCGCACCGTCCTGGCGGACATGCGCGATTTGCCGCTCCCGGACCGTTCCGCGGATATCGTGACGGCGGGCTGGAGCGTTTGTTATCTGGCCGGTTCGAACATCAAGGACGGGGAGCAAAATCTGGACCGCGTGCTGGGCGAATGCGGCAGAATTCTGCGGGACGGCGGAACCATCATCATGCTGGAAACGCTGGGCACCGGCTTCGACGAACCGGTCGTCCAGGATTTTTTGCGCCATTATTTCGACCGGCTCTCCGGCTTTTACGGTTTCCGGCATATGCAAATCCGGACGGATTACCGGTTCGATTCCGCGGAGGAAGCGGCGGAAACCGTCCGCCGGTTTTTCGGAGAAGAGGCCGGCCGCAAGACGAGGGAGCGGGGAAGCCCCGTCGTGCCCGAGTTTACCGGCGTGTGGCGGAAAACCGTCCGCGCCGGGGACGGCAAAGAATAATACGCATTGCGGTTCTTTTGGGGAACCGATACAATTTTGATATGGCATTGAGTATCTAGCGGAACCATAAACCGGAAACGGACACGCAAGGACAGGCGGAAAACGCTCAAACGGGGGATGGGCATGCGCAGGGCGCACTGGAAGGAAGCCGTGGTTTACCAGATTTATCCCCGCAGCTTCATGGACTCCAACGGCGACGGCATCGGCGATTTGCGGGGCATCCTGTCAAAGCTGGACTACATCCGGGAGCTGGGCGCGGACGTCATCTGGCTCTGCCCGGTGTACAAGTCGCCGGGCGACGACAACGGATACGACATCAGCGACTACCGCGGCATTATGGACGAATTCGGCACGATGGCGGACTGGGAGGAGCTTCTGGAAGACATCCACCGGCGGGGCATGAAGCTGATGATGGACCTGGTCGTCAACCACACCTCCGACGAACATCCCTGGTTTGTCGCGTCCCGGTCCTCCAGGGACAACCCCTGCCGCGATTATTACATCTGGCGCCCCGGTAAAGACGGCCGGCCGCCGAACAACTGGGTTTCGTTTTTCAGCGGTCCGGCCTGGGAGTACGACGAACGCACGGGGGAGTACTATCTGCATCTTTTTTCCCGCAAGCAGCCCGATCTCAACTGGGAAAACCCCCGCGTCCGGCAGGAAGTCTACGACATCATGAGATTTTGGCTGGACAAGGGTGTCGACGGATTCCGCATGGACGTCATCAACTGCATCTCCAAGACGCCCGGGCTGCCGAGCGTCGGGGAAGCCCGCCTGGCGTGGGGCGGCGAGCACTTTTTGAACGGGCCCCGGGTGCATGAATTTTTGCAGGAAATGCACCGGGAAGTGCTGTCCCGCTACGACGTCATGACCGTCGGCGAAACGCCGGGGGTCACGGTGGAGCAGGCCCGGCTGTACACGGGGGAAGACCGCGGCGAACTGCAGATGGTGTTCCAGTTCGAGCACATGGATCTGGACGCCGGCCCGGGCGGAAAATGGGACCTGAAACCGTGGACGCTCCGGGAGTTTCGCAGGGTCATGCACAAATGGCAGGCGGGACTGGCGGACACCGGCTGGAACGCGCTGTATCTGAACAACCACGACCAGCCGCGGATGGTGTCGCGCTTCGGGGACGACAGGAAGTTCCGCAAGGAATCGGCGAAAATGCTGGCCACCCTGCTGCACACGCTGCAGGGCACGCCGTTCATCTATCAGGGGGAAGAACTGGGCATGACCAACGTCCGGTTCGACTCCATCGACGATTACCGGGACATCGAAACGCTGAACATGTACCGGGAATACACCGTCGAGCGCGGCCTGCCGACGGACTGGGTGCTCAGACTGATCCACGCGAAGGGGCGGGACAACGCCCGGACGCCCATGCAGTGGGACGACTCGCCCAATGCGGGTTTCACGACCGGGACGCCCTGGATCAAGGTGAATCCCAACTGCGCCGAGATCAACGCCAAGGAATCCCTCGCCGACCCCGATTCGATTTTTCATTATTATAAAAAACTGATCCGTTTGCGCAGGGAACACGATGTCGTGGTCTACGGCCGGTACGATCTCATCCTGGAGGATCATCCGCAGATCTACGCCTACACCCGCACGCTGGGGGAAGAGCGGTGGCTTGTCATGCTCAATTTCTCCGCGCGGGACGCGCGGTTTGAGCTGCCCAATCACCTGCGCCATTCGGACCGCCGGCTCATGATCGCCAATTACGGCGACGCCGACGAGCGGGAGCCCATCAAGCGGCTGGAGCTCAGGCCCTACGAAGCGCGGGTGTACCGGCTGCTTCCGTGAATGGAACTCTGGTCCGACCGCCATCGGAACAAATCAACCGCCGCCTTCGGCCAGCGCTTTCCGGAACTCCTCGGTGAGCAGCGGCACCACCTCGAACAGGTCGCCGACGATGCCGTAGTCCGCCACCTTGAAAATCGGCGCTTCCGGGTCCTTGTTGATGGCGACGATGACGCGCGACTGGCTCATTCCGGCCAGATGCTGGATCGCGCCGCTGATTCCGCAGGCGATATAGAGATCCGGCGTGACCACCTTGCCGGTCTGGCCGATCTGCAACGCATAGTCGCAATAGCCCGCGTCGCAGGCGCCGCGGGAGGCGCCGACCGCCGCGCCCAGCACTTCCGCCAGCCGCTCCAGCACCCGAAAACCGTCCGCGCTTTTCACGCCCCGGCCGCCGGAGACGACGATGCGCGCTTCCGTCAGATCCACCTTGCCGGACGTCTTGCGCACGACGTCCTTCACGAAGGCGCGAAGGTCGGCGGGCGGGGCATAGGGGATCTGCGCCGCTTCCGCCCGCGGGCCGGAAACGGCTTCCGCGGCGGGGAGGTTGTTCGGCCGGAACGTCACGACAAGCGGCCCCGCCGTGAACCGCTTCGTTTCGAACGCCTTTCCGGCGTAGATTGGCCGGGTGAACGCAAGGCCGTCGGCATCCTTTTCCAGCGCGACGACGTCGGAAATTTGCCCCGCGTTCAGGTGTGCGGCCGCCTTCGGCGCCAGATCCCGGCCGATGGCGGTGTGCCCGAAAAAGACGGCGTCCGGCCGCACCGCGTCCAGCACGGCGGCAAGGGCGGGGAAATACGTCTCCGGATTGTAATGCGCCAGATCCGGATGATCCACGGCCGTCACCCGGTCGACGCCGTAACCGGCCAGTTCCTGCGCGAACGCGTCCACTTCGTGGCCGATGATGGCGGCCTCGATCCGGTCGCCGTCTTCGCCGGCGAGCTTCGCCGCCCGGATCGTTTCCAGCGCCACCCGGCGGAGCTTGCCGTTCCGCGCTTCCGCGACGATCAGGAAGGTTTTGCCCATGCGTGCGTCCTCCTCTCCATGCGGATACGAAAGGCGTCAGAGCACCTTCGCTTCGGTGCGGAGCAGGCGGACGAGCGCGGCCGCCTGCTGCGCGGGGTCGCCTTCAAGCTGCTGCCCCGCCTTGCGCGCGGGCGGCAGCGCGAGGGATACGCGCGCGGTCTTCGGGGCGACGTCCGCTTCCGTCAGGCCGAGATCGTCGAGGATGAGCCGCTTGAACGGCTTCCGCTTCGCCTGCATGATGCCGGGCAGCGACGGATAGCGGGGCTCGTTCAGCCCCTGCTGCGCGGTGAACAGGGCCGGGAGCGACACTTCCACCGTTTCCGCATCCCCTTCCGCGTCGCGCAGGGCGGTGGCCTTCCGTCCGTCGATCTCGAGTTTGACGATCGAAGAGACGTGGGGGATGCCCAGCAGGTGGGCCACCCGGATCGCGACCTGCCCGGCGCCGTTGTCGACGGAGAAAAAGCCGCCGAGCACCACATCAAACGGTTCCTGCTTGAGGAACGCGGCGAGGGCGCGGGCGACGGCGAACTCGTCGCCGCCGATCCGTTCGTCCGAAATGAGCGCGGCCTCGTCGGCGCCCATCGCCAGCGCCGTGCGCAGCGCTTCCGCGCAGCGTTCCGGCCCGGCCGACACGACGACGACCCGGCCGCCGTGCCGTTCCCGGATCCGGATCGCCTCTTCCACGGCGTACTCGTCGTACGGGTTGATGATGAATTTCACCCCGTCCTGCGACACCGTCCCGTCCCGGATGACGATTTTCTCCTCGGTGTCGAACGTCTGCTTCAGCAGCACCACCACGTTCATCTTCGCCGCACCCTCCCCATAAGAATGAAATGGAAATTGACGGGCAGCTGGCCGAACCGCCTATTTTTTCAGCCCGTGCAGGAAAAATTCCACCGTCTTGTCGACCTGCGCCGTCAGCGAGTACTTGCGGCCCCCGATCAGCCACGAGGTGACGACTTCGTCCATGGCACCGAACACGAGCAGGCGCGTCAGCTTCACGTCGAGATCGGGGCGAAACCGCCCTTCTTCCATCCCCTGCCGCAAAATTTTTTCTATGAGCTGTATGTACGGTTTCAGAACCTGGCCGATGGCCTTGCGCAGCTCGAGCGAACTTTGCCTGAGTTCGATCTGCGTCACGTACGCCAGCGGAACGTTCCGCTCCAGTTCGGCGAAATGGAGTTCGCAAATTTTCCGCAGCGCCTCCTCCGCCGAATCCGTTTCCCGGACGCTGGCGTGGAACCGCTCGATCAGGTCGCCCAGCCGTTCCCGGAACAGGGAGATGAGGATATCTTCCTTGTTTTTGAAATATAAATAAATCGTCCCGTCGGCGACGCCCGCTTCCCTGGCGATGCGCGCCACCTGGGAATTGTGGTAGCCGTGCTGAGCGATGACGCGGAGCGCCGCGTCCAGGATGGCATGATATTTTTCTTTCTTCCTGCTTGTCATCGGGTCACCTCAAATGGTAAAATCAGAGCAAACTGAATGAATGTTCATTCATTTCCTCTTCATCTTATGGGAATCGGCGTCGAATGTCAATCCGTATTGTCCGGGATGCTCCCATAGGATTTTTGAAAAGCGGGAGGTGTAATCGCTTACAACACCATGTCTGCCAGGCGATTATGACAACTCTTGAGGCAGCCCTGAAGTCATGTCCAACGGGAAGGAAGAGAACGGATGGCGTGGCGGATCGTGAATTGGCTGTTGTTTCTGGCCGTTGCCGGATACGCGGCGTACCTGTTCTATCTCGCCGTCTACCGCCGCTATTCCTATCTGAAACTGGGCCGGCCGTACGATTTCCGGCAGCGCAGCCGGGGGCGGCTGCGGGCCATTGCCTCGGAAGTGTTCGGACAGCGGAAGCTGCTCAAGGACCGAAAAAGCGGCATCATGCACCTCGTTCTGTTCTACGGCTTCATCATTTTGCAGTTCGGCGCCCTCGACCTGATCGTGAAAGGCTTGACCGGCGGCGTGCATCTGCCGCTTCCGGCCTATGACGCGTTCGGCCTGCTGCAGGAGCTGACCGTGCTCGCGGTGCTCGCGGCTGTGGCTTACGCGGCGTTCCGCCGGTACGTCGAAAAGCTGCCCCGCCTCAAAAGAGGCCGGAAGCCGGGCGTCGTCCTCTGGTTCATCGCCGGGCTGATGATGTCCGTTTTGCTGACGCTGGCGTTCGAGCGGGCCTGGACCGGCCAGCCGCCCAGCCCGCTCGCGCCGGTCTCCTCGTGGATCGCGGCGGGGCTTGCGGGTCTGCCCGATGCGGCGGCGGAAGCCGGATTTTACGTCTGCTGGTGGCTCCATCTGCTCATTTTGCTCGCCTTCCTCGTCTATGTCCCGCAGTCCAAGCATTTTCACATTTTCACCGCGCCCGTCAACATCTGGTTCCGCCGGCCGGAACCCGCAGGACGGCTGACGCCGCTGGATCTGGAGAACGAAGCGGCGGAATCGTTCGGCGTCGGCGCCGTCGAGGAATTCACGCAAAAGCAGATGCTGGATTTCTATGCCTGCGTCGAATGCGGCCGCTGCACGAACGCGTGCCCGGCCGCGGGTACGGGCAAGGCGCTGTCGCCGATGCATCTGATCGTCAAACTGCGGGATCACCTGATGGAAAAAGGCGCGGCGGTCACGTCCCGGTCGCCCTGGGTGCCGGAGTTTGCCTTCGCCGGCGCAGGCGGTGCCCACGCGGTCCGGGCACCGGAAGCGGAGGGCGTACGGCGGGAGACGGCGCAGGGGATCACCGACATCCGGCCGACGCTGGCTTGGCAGGAAGCTTCCTGGAAGAAGCGGGACGCATCCGCGGCGGAAGTGGCGCTCATCGGCGGGGTCGTGACGGAGGACGAGATCTGGGCGTGCACCACCTGCCGCAATTGCGAGGACCAGTGTCCGGTCGGCAACGAACACGTCGACAAGATCGTCGACCTGCGCCGGCATCTCGTCTTGATGCAGGGCCGCCTGCCGCACGAAGGCCAGCGCGCGATGCAGAACATCGAGCGGCAGGGCAACCCGTGGGGTCTGAGCCGCAACGAGCGCGACGCCTGGACGCGCGACGCCGGAGACGTCCGGGTGCCGACCGTGCGGGAGGAGCCCGATTTCGAGTTCCTCTTTTTCGTCGGATCGATGGGGTCCTACGACCCGCGCACCCGCAAGGTGACGCGCGCGTTCGTCCGGCTCCTGAACGAGGCGGGCGTCCGCTTCGCGATTCTCGGCAACGAGGAGCGCAACTCCGGCGACACGCCGCGCCGCATGGGCAACGAGCTATTGTTCCAGCAGCTTTGCGCGGAGAACATCGCCACGTTCAGGAAATACGGCGTCCGCCGGATCGTCACCGCCGACCCGCACGCGTACAACACCCTGAAGAACGAATACCCGGACTTCGGGCTGGAAGGGGTCGAGGTGCTCCACCATACGGAACTGCTCGACCGGCTTGTCCGCTCCGGCCGGCTGAAGCCCCGCCATGCGGTGAACGAGCGCGTCGTCTACCACGATTCCTGTTACCTCGGCCGGTACAACGGCGTCTATGACGCGCCCCGCAACATTCTGCGGGCGATTCCCGGCGTCGAGCTGGCGGAGATGGCGCGTTCCCGCGGGAACGGCATGTGCTGCGGGGCCGGCGGCGGCCGGATGTGGATGGAAGAGACGTCCGGCAAACGGGTCAACCTGGCGCGCGCCGAGCAGGCGCTCGAGACGAACCCGACCGTCATCGGCAGCGCCTGTCCGTACTGCCTGACGATGATGGAGGACGGCGTGAAGCTGAAAGGGGCGGACGAGCGGATGAAGGCCCGCGACGTGGCGGAACTGCTGGCGCAGTCCGTGTTCGGCGACTGATGGATTTTCGGAAATTCGGTCGGAAGGAGGACTCCCGTTCACATGAAAACGATACGCAAAGCGGTGGTCATCGGTTCGGGCGTGATGGGGTCGGGCATCGCCGCCCACCTGGCCAACGTCGGGATTCCGTGTCTCCTGCTGGACATCGTCCCGCAGCAGCTGACGGAGGAAGAAGCGGCCAGGGGCTATACCCTGGAGCACCCGGCGGTGCGCAACCGCCTGGCGACCCGGGCGATCGCGAAGCTGCGGCAGACGAACCCGCCCGCGCTGTACGACGAAGCGTTCGCGGAGCGCATCACGCCGGGCAACGTGGAAGACGACCTGCACCGCATCGCGGAAGCCGACTGGGTCATCGAAGCGATCACGGAAAATCTGGAACTGAAACGGCAGCTGCTCCGGCGCATCGAAGCCCACTGGCGGCCGGGCGTCATCGTCAGTTCGAACACCTCCGGCATCTCCATCAACGCCATGGCCGAAGCGTGCGGCGAGGCGTTCCGGACGCATTTTCTCGGCACGCATTTCTTCAATCCGCCGCGCTACATGAAGCTGCTCGAGATCATCCCCGGCAGGGACACCGATCCGGCCATCGTCGACGGAATGAAGCGGTTTTGCGAACGACGGCTGGGCAAGGGCGTCGTGGTGGCCCGGGACACGCCGAACTTCATCGCCAACCGGATCGGCACGTACGGCCTGATGGTGACGCTGCAGGAAATGCTCGAAAAAGGATACACCGTCGAAGAGGTGGACGCCGTCACCGGCCCCGCCCTCGGCCGCCCGAAAAGCGCCACGTTCCGCACCCTCGACCTGGTCGGCCTGGACACGTTCGTGCATGTCGCGGGCAACGTGTACGAACATGTGGACGACGAGGCGGAAAAAGCCGTCTTCGCCGTGCCGGAGGTGCTGCGCCGCATGGTGGAGCGGGGATGGCTCGGCGAGAAGGCGGGCCGGGGGTTCTATCAGAAGCGGAAGGCACCGGACGGCGGCAGCGAGATTCTGGCGCTGGATCTGGCCTCGATGGAATACCGCCTGCAGCGGAAGGTGACCTCCGCTTCCCTGGAAGCGGCCAGACGGGCGAAGGGCGCCGCGGAGAAGACGAAGGCGCTGCTCGGCGCGGGCGACCGCTATTCGGAGCTGGCCTGGAACCTGCTGAAAAAAATTCTGGTCTACTCGGCCGCCAAGCTCGGCGAAATCGCCGGTTCCGTCCGCGAAATCGACGAGGCGATGAAATGGGGCTTCAACTGGGAGCTCGGGCCGTTCGAGACGTGGGACGCGATCGGGCTCGTCGACTCGGTCCGGCGGATGGAAGCGGAAGGCATGGCCGTTCCGGCCTGGGTGAAGGACTGGATCGCGCAGGGGAACACCTCGTTTTACCGGAAACGGGACGGCGAGACCTTCCACGTGCTGGACGGGCAATACGTCCGGCTGGAGAGGCCGCCGGAAGCGATCTCGCTGCGGGAGCTGAAGGAGCAAAACCGGGTCGTCCGCTCGAACAGCGGCGCCAGCCTGATCGATCTCGGCGACGGCGTGGCGTGTCTGGAATTCCATTCGCCGAACAACGCGATCGGTGCGGACATCCTGCAAATGATCCGGCAAAGCCTGGACGAGGTGCGCCGCAACTTCGAGGGGCTCGTCATCGCCAACCAGGGGACGAATTTCTGCGTGGGCGCGAACCTGATGATCCTGCTCATGGAAGCGCAGGAAGGGGAATGGGAGGAGCTCGACGGCATCATCCGGCTGTTCCAGGACACGATGATGATGCTGAAACGGTTCGAAAAGCCGGTGGTGGCGGCGCCGCACCGGATGACGCTCGGCGGCGGCGTGGAGGTATGCCTGCCCGCGGACCGGATCGTCGCTGCGGCGGAGACGTATTTCGGCCTCGTGGAGACGGGCGTCGGCCTCATCCCGGCGGGCGGCGGCTGCAAGGAGATGGCCCTGCGCATCAGCCGGCTGGCGGCGGCGCATCCCGATATGGATCCGCAGCCGGAACTGAACCGGGTGTTCGAGTTGATCGGCACCGCCAAGGTGTCCACCAGCGGCTACGACGCGTTTCGGCTTGGCTACTTCCGGCCGACGGACCAGGTGGTGGTTCAGCAGGACCACCTGATCCACGCGGCCAAGCAGGCGGTACTTCGCCTGGTCCAGGACGGCTACGCGCCGCCGCCCGAGGAGAAGATCCGCGTCGCCGGCGCCCCGGGCAAGGCCGTCCTGCAGCTGGGCGCCTATCACATGCGGGAGAGCGGCTACATCAGCGACCACGACCTCAAGATCGCGGGCAAGCTCGCGCACGTGCTCGCCGGCGGCGACTTGCCGGCCGGTTCGTTCGTCACCGAACAATATTTGCTCGACCTGGAACGAGAGGCGTTTCTGAGCCTGTGCGGCGAGCCGAAGACGCAGCAGCGCATGCAGCACATGCTGGCCAAGGGCAAGCCGCTGCGGAACTGACATTGCGGACATTCCAGGGGGAGGGGAACGGGATGAGAGAAGCGGTCATCGTGTCCGCCGTCCGGACCGCGGCCGGCAAGGCGAAGAAAGGCAGCCTGGCCCGGACGCGGGCGGAAGATCTGGGCAAGGCGGTGCTGCAAGCCGCCGTGGAGCGGGTGCCCGGACTGCGGAAGGAAGACGTCGAGGACATCATCATCGGCTGCGCCATGCCGGAAGGGGAGCAGGGTCTCAACGTGGCGCGGATCATGGCGCTGTACGCGGGATTTCCGCCGTCGGTGCCCGCCGTGACGATCAACCGGTTCTGCTCCTCGGGGCTGCAGGCGATCGCCTATGCGGCGGAGCGCATCATGATCGGCCACGCCGATGTCATCGTCGCGGGCGGCGTGGAAAGCATGAGCCACGTGCCGATGACCGGGTTCAAGCTGTCGCCGCACCCCGACATCGTGGCGCAAATGCCGGAAGTGTACATGGCGATGGGCCATACGGCGGAGCGGGTGGCGGAGCGTTTCGGCATCTCCCGAGAGGATCAGGACCGGTTCGCCGCGGGTTCCCACGCGAAAGCGGCGGCGGCCATCCGTGAAGGCAAGTTCCGCGACGAAATCGTGCCGCTGGAGGTGACCTGGAAGGAGATCGACGAGCACGGCCGGGTCCGCGAGCGGACGTTCACCTTCGACACCGACGAGGGCGTGCGCCCGGACACGACGCCGGAGGTGCTCGCCTCGCTGAAGCCGGCGTTCAAGGCGGGCGGCACCGTGACGGCGGGCAACGCCTCGCAGATGAGCGACGGCGCCGCCGCGGCGGTGGTCATGAGCCGGGAGCGCGCCGAGGCGCTGGGGCTCCGCCCGCTGGCCACGTTCCGCTCGTTCGCGGTGGCCGGCGTGGAGCCGGACATCATGGGGGTCGGCCCGGTGGAAGCGATCCCGAAGGCGCTGCGCCTGGCGGGCATCGGCCTCGCCGACGTCGGCCTGTTTGAAATCAACGAGGCCTTCGCGTCCCAGTGCGTGCACATCATTCGGGCGCTGGAGCTGGACGAGGCGAAAGTCAACGTCAACGGCGGCGCCATCGCGCTCGGCCATCCGTTGGGGTGCACGGGCGCGAAGCTCACGGCCACGCTCCTTCACGAGCTGCGCCGGTGCGGCGGCGGCTTCGGGGTCGTCTCCATGTGCATCGGCGGCGGCATGGGCGCGGCCGGCGTATTCGAAGTGCATGCCGGTTGAATGGAACGGCGGACGGCATGACGGAGAATTCCCATCATCCGCAAAACCGACAGGGAAAGGAGAACGGCGACATGAGCGAAACGGCAGATCAAGCGGCAGGCCAAACGGCAGGCCGGACGGCCGGCAGGACCGCCGGCGGAAGCTTCCTCATCGGCGAGACCGATTACCGGCGCGTGATCACGCCCGAGGATTTGACCGAGGAGCAGAAAATGATCGGCCAGACGACGGCCGACTTCGTGGCCGGCGAGGTGACGCCGCACGACGAACAGATCGAGAAGCTCGACTACGAACTGACCGTGAAGCTGTTGCGCAAGGCCGGCGAGCTGGGGCTGCTCGGCGCTGACGTGCCGGAAGCGTACGGCGGCCTCGGCCTGGACCGCATCAGCTCGACGCTGATCAGCGAAAAGCTGTCCCGCGCCTTCTCGTTCGCGCTTTCCGTGGGCGCGCACGTCGGCATCGGCACGCTGCCCATCGTCTATTTCGGCACGGAGGAGCAGAAAAAGAAATATTTGCCCCTGCTCGCCACCGGCAAGAAAATCGCCGCCTACTGCCTGACCGAGCCGTCCTCGGGCTCCGACGCGCTCGGCGCGAAGACGACGGCCGTGCTGTCCGAAGACGGGCGTCATTACATCCTGAACGGCACGAAGCAGTTCATCACGAACGCCGGGTTCGCCGACGTGTTCATCGTGTATGCGAAGGTGAACGGGACGGATTTCAGCGCGTTCATCGTCGAACGGACCATGGAAGGCGTCAGCGTCGGTCCGGAAGAGAAAAAGATGGGCATCAAAGGCTCCTCCACCTGTCCGCTCATCCTGGAGGACGTCAAAGTGCCGGTGGAAAACCTGCTGGGGGAAGTCGGCAAGGGCCACCGGATCGCGTTCAACATCCTGAACATCGGCCGGTTCAAGCTGGCGGCGGGTTGCCTCGGCGCCTCCAAGGACGCCATCGAGCTGGCCGCCCGATACGCAAACCAGCGCACCCAGTTCGGGCGCCCCATCTCGTCCTTCCCGCTCATCGGCCGCAAGCTGGCGGACATGAACATCCGCGCCTTCGCGCTGGAAAGCATGGTGTACCGCACGGCGGGGCTGTTCGAGGAACGGCTCGCCGAGGTGGATCACGGCGCACCCAACATCGGCGAGCAGTCCGCCCGGGCCATCGCCGAATACGCGCTGGAGTGCTCCATCAACAAGGTGTTCGGTTCCGAAACCCTCGACTTCATCGCCGACGAGGGCGTGCAAATCCACGGCGGCTACGGCTTCATCCAGGAATATCCGATCGAGCGCATCTACCGCGATTCCCGCATCAACCGCATTTTTGAAGGGACGAACGAGATCAACCGCCTGCTCATTCCGGGCATGCTGTTCCGGCGCGCCCTGAAAGGCGAGCTGCCGCTCATGCAGAAGGCGCTGGCGCTGCAGGGCGAGCTGCTGGCGTACGTGCCGGCGCAATGGTTCGAAGGCACGCTGGCCGAAGAGACGCATCTCGTCGAGATGGCGAAAAAAATGTTTCTGATGGCCGGCGCGCTGGCGGCGCAAAAGTATCAGACGAAACTGGAAGAAGAACAGGAGATTCTGAGCCTGCTCGCCGACATGGTCATCGCGATTTACGCGATGGAAAGCGCCCTGCTCCGGACGAAAAAGCTGATCGACCGTTTCGGGGAAGCCAGGGCGGAGAACGCCGTGGAAATGACCACCGTGTTCGTGCACGAATCGTTTGCGCGGATCGAGGAATGGGCAAAAGAAGCGCTGGCGGCCATGGAAACCGGCGACACGCTGCGCACCCAATTGTCCGTGCTGAAAAAACTGGCGCGACGTTCGCCCGTGAACACCGTCGCCCTGAAACGCCGCATCGCTTCCCGTGTCATCCAGGCGGAAAAATACGCGCTTTGAGGTTTCGAATCCCAATTTTCCATTTCATACGGGGTGGTTGGCATGTCGAGCAAACCCTGGCTAAGGCATTATCCGCTCGAAGTACCAGCGACCTTCGAATATCCGAAACACAATCTGGCGCGTTTTTTGCTCCAGTCCGCCGAAGCCTATCCGGATCATGCCGCGTTGTCCTTTTTCGGGAAAGTCGTATCGTACCGGGAGCTGCGGGATTACGCCTACCGTTTCGCCAACGCGCTCATGCGGGCGGGGATCCGAAAGGGCGATCGGGTCGCCGTCATGCTGCCGAACTGCCCGCAGGCGGTCATCGCCTACTACGGCACGCTGCTCGCCGGCGGCATCGTGGTGATGACGAATCCGCTGTACACCCCGCGCGAGCTGGAATACCAGATGAAGGATTCCGGCGCGCAGATCATCGTGGCGCTGGATCTGCTGTTCGACCGCGTCATGAAGGTGGTGCCGGCCACCGGCCTCCGCCTCGTCGCGGTGACGTCCATCCAGGATTTTCTCCCGTTCCCCAAAATTGTGCTGTATCCGCTCAAACTGAAAAAAGACGGCGTAAAACGAAACGTCGCTTACGGCGACAAGGTCGTGCATCTGATGAAATGGCTCCGCCGGGCGCCCGCAACGCCCGTCGAGGCGGAGATCGACGCCGAGCGGGATCTGGCGCTCATCCAGTATACCGGCGGCACGACCGGCACCCCCAAAGGCGCCATGCTGACCCATTACAACCTCGTCGCGAACACGGTGCAGTCCAGGCTGTGGACCTATCGGTCACAGACCGCCAGGGAGCGGTTTCTTGCCGCTTTGCCGCTTTTCCACGTGTTCGGCATGACGACGCTGATGAATCTGTCGATGTACCAGGCCGGGACGCTCATTTTGCTGCCCCGCTACGACGTCGGCCAGGTGGTGAAGACGATCCACAAGGAACGGCCGACCGTTTTTCCCGGCGCGCCGACCATGTATGTGGCGTTGATCCACTATCCGGACATCAAAAAATACGATTTGTCCTCCATCCAGTATTGCGTCAGCGGCGCGGCGCCATTGCCCCTCGAAGTGCAGGAGAAGTTCGAGGCGATCACGGGCGGCAAGCTGATCGAAGGCTACGGTCTCACGGAGGCTTCCCCCGTCACCCACGCCAACAATATCTGGGGCCTGCGCAAGACGGGGTCGATCGGCATTCCGTTCCCGGACACGGATGCCCGCATCGTCAACCCCGAGACGGGCGAAGAGGTGCCGGTCGGCGAAGTCGGGGAACTGGCGGTGCGCGGGCCGCAGGTCATGAAAGGCTACTGGAACAATCCCGAAGAGACGGCGAAGGTGCTCGTCGACGGATGGCTTTACACCGGGGATTTGGGTAAAATGGACGAAGACGGTTTCTTCTATATTCTGGACCGGCGCAAGGACCTGATCATCGCGGGCGGGTACAACATCTATCCCCGCGAAGTGGAGGAAGTGCTCTACGCCCATCCGGATGTGGAAGAGGCGGTGGTGGCCGGCGTCAACGATCCGTACCGGGGCGAGACGGTCAAAGCCTATCTGGTGCTGAAAAAAGGCGCCTCCCCCGATCCGGCGCGTTTCGAGGCGTGGTGCAGGGAGCGGCTCGCGGCGTACAAGGTGCCCAGGATTTACGAGTTCCGCGAAAGCCTGCCGAAAACGCTTGTCGGCAAAGTGCTGCGCCGCAAGCTGATCGAGGAGGAAGCGGAGAAAACGCGGGCGAGCGGTTAGTCGGCGCCGGCGGGAATGCGGCTTGTGGCCGACGACGATTCCGACACGGAGGATGTTCAATGGACGACCGGACAACAGCAGCGTTTCTCCAACGGTTGCATCAGGCGGCGAAAGGCACGTTCTGGGACCATCTCGGCGCCCGGCTGGAATCCTTCTCGCCCGGCCGCGTGGTCGTTTCCCTGGAGGTTCAACCGCATCATCTGAATCTGATCGGCATTTTGCACGGCGGCGTCCACGCCACGCTCCTGGACTCGGCCATGGGGCTGGCGGCCATGGCGGCGAAGCCGGACGACAGCCTCGTGACCACCAACCTGAACATTCACTACCTGTCTCCGGTGGGCCTCGGCCACATCAGGGTGACCGGCGAGATCCTGCACAGTTCCCGGAAAATGGTCACCACCCAGGGCCGGGTATACAACGCCGGCGGGGAGCTTTGCGCGTTCGGCACGGGGACGTTCCGGGTCATCAGCCGAAGCGCGGACGGGTGACAGGGCCGCGAACCTGCGGTTGCGCAGACGCGGCCCGCGTGTTATGCTAAGGGCAAAGAAGAACCGCAGATGCGGCAACATCCGCGGTCCGGGTGCATAGCCGCCCGAAAGGCGGCCGGCTTCGGTAAAACAGTTAAGGAAATAGACCGTTTACCGTTGCAGAGGGCGGTCTAATTCCTTTTTTTATCAAAAGGATAAGGATAAGTACAACCAGCGTCGCGAATGAGATCATCAACGTCAACGCCTGGTACGTATCCAAGGGCATCCCTCCCTTCGCAGGAGGTAGCCGACCGCCCTTGCAAGCCTTCCATGCACCTGTTCCGAGTATACCATTATTTGGAGCAGGTGTTGGGAGGTTTTTTTGCGAACTTACAACCCGGACATACCTCCTGAACCTTTTCAAGCCAGCTTATCTGACCGCTGTCAGGCTCATGCGTGAGCGGAGGGAAAGTCAGGTGAAATTGCGGATCGTTTCACTTATGATATGATAAAAAAAGTCAGACCATGAAGGAGCAGAAAGATTCGTGCGGGAAACCGTCTCCCTTCAGTCGCTCAGAAGTGTGCCGGAACTCAAATACGCCAGCAGCGCCGAGAACGTCGCCCGGTATCGAGCCATCATGCGCTTTTTTTATCAGGAATACAAGCGGTTGAGGTATTGGCTCAGACCGGAAGAGATATACGCGGGAATCATGGCCTGGGGCGTGTTGCCCGACTATACGCTGGAGCAGTGCCAGGCCGATCTGGAGCAACTGGTGGAGTGGGGCAATCTCGCGTCCCGGCATGACGGCGGAAGGTCGGCTACGGTCGAGGAATATTTGAAGAAAAAGATGCAGTACCAGTTGCGGCCCTATTCGATCGAAATCGAGCGTCTGCTCGAAACGTTGGAAAAAGTGACGGGATACGGCGGTTCGCTGGAACCGACCCTGTTCGACCGGATCATTCAGCTGCTGACCGACATCCGGTTGAAGGACGGGCAATTCGCTCCGGGAGAGGCGCTCGAATTGTGGAACCGGCTTTATGAGTCGTTCGTCCGGCTCCACGAGAACGCTGCCGACTACATGGCCAGTCTCCAGACGGCCAAGGCGGAAGAAATGATGGTGACCGAGGCGTTTCTCGTGTTCAAGGAAAAGCTAACCGATTATTTGCAAAATTTTGTCCAGGCGCTGCAGCGGTCGGCTTACAAAATAGAAGGAAATTTGCTGCAAATCAGCGGCGAGGTGAAGGACAGGTTCCTGGAACGGGTGGCGGACGACGAACTGGACAAGCCCAGGCTCGAGGAATTGCCCTCCCGCGAGAGCCTGCTCGCGGAGCTGAACCGGGGCTGGGAAAACTTGCGGCGCTGGTTCATCGGGGACGGCGTTGCCCCCAGCGAGCTGACGATGCTCGAACGGGCGACCAAGGAAGCGATCGCGCGCATCGTCCGCTGCGTGATCCGCATTCAGGAACGCAGGCGTTCGGGAGTTAGCCGCCGTAAGGAACTGGAATATCTGGCGCAATGGTTCTATCGTCTGAACGACGTGGATGAAGCGCACCGGCTGGCCGCGTACGCCTTCGGCCTGTTCCCGACGAGGCATTTGCAGGGTGAAGATTTGCGGGAGTCGGATCGCGCCGACCTGTCCATGTGGGAGGAGAGCCCGAACCTCCGCACGTTGCGTTCGCGGAGCCGCAAACGCATCGGGCGCCAGGGCGCCGAACCGGTTCCGGATCACGGCGAGAAGCGGAGGCGGACGCGCGAAGCTTACCTCAGGCGGCAGGAAGAAGAGCGGAAGTTGCTGGAAGACATGCTGCGGCGCGGGTCATTCCGCATATCCGAACTTGGGACGGTGAAGGCGGGCGTTCGCTTGAAACTGCTGGAATGGATCAGCCGGTGCAACACGTCGCCGGGCCATTCCTTCGTCACGGCGGAGGGCGTCCAGATCCGGATGACCAACCACGGCACGGAGGAACGCGCCGTACTGGTTTGCGAGGACGGTGAATTGAACATGCCGGATTATCATTTGACGTTCGCCTTGTTGGCGTCGGACGCGGGCATGCGGGACGTCTGGCCGGATACGGCGCAGGAGGTCGCGGCGACGGGTGAGGGGGAAACAGGATGAAGCGTCCGACGGAGGATTCCGCCGTTCGCCGGATACGCCGGATGAACAGGTCGCGTGAGGACGCGGTATGGGAAGAGCGGCGGAAAGCGTGCATGCAGGCGCTGCTGAACCGGCCGTGGATCGTCAGGGATCAGGATCCCGAACTGTACCACTGGATCAGGGAACAGTATCAGGAATTGCGCGAATGGTTCATGGAATACGCCGGATTTCCGCTCATTGTGACGCGCTGGCTGGCGAAGCTGGAGAAAACGCCGGTTGTGGCCCATCCGTGGATGGGCTTTCCGGAATTCCGGGAACCGCTGGATTACGCGTTGTTCACCTACGGTTTATGGTTTCTGGAAGGAAAAACGGAGATGGATCAGTTTCTGCTGACCGACATCGTGGAGCAGGTGCGCGAACAAATGGCCGGGCAGGGGATGACGGTGGACTGGACGAATTATGTTCACCGGCTGTCCATGGCCAGAGCGCTCAAGAAACTGAAAGCGCTGGGGGTGCTTCTGGCGCTGGACGGGGACGAGGCGGAATGGGCGCAGGACGAAAGCCGCAACGTCCTGTACGAGTGCTCCCCGCTGGCCCGCTACGTGCTGCGCCGCTTCCCGCAGGATCTTACGCAGTACCGTTCGATGGAAGAGCTGGCGGATCCGATCCTGTACGCCGACACGCCGGAAGGCGCCGCGCTCCGGAGGCGGCACCGCGTATATCGGCGTTTTTTGCTGGAACCGGTCGTGCTCGATCGGAGCTGGAACGAGGAGGATCTGTATTACGTGATCACCCAGCGCCGTTCGTTGATCGAACAGCTGGGGAAGATGCTGGGGTGGGAAGGAAGACGCTATCGGGAAGGACTGCTGTTCTTCCACCCCGAGTTGACGTCGGAAGCCGAATTGTTCCCGACGCTCTCGGCCGTGTCCGACCTGGTGCTGCTCGTGGCGGGCGAATTGCGGCGGCTCATGCAAGAGGAATCTTCCGGCATCCGGCCGGAAAGCGACGGTTCCGTCCGCATCAGCCGAAGCACCATGGAGCATTTGCTGATTCGACTGAAAGAGCGTTACAAGGACTACTGGAGCAAGGAACAGCGCGAGGCCGCGTCCAGCGAGCTGGCCCAGCGGTGTTTTGCGCATATGGAAGAATGGGGTCTGGGTGAATGGGACGGCGCGGAGCATTTCGTCATATGGCCGGTGCTCGGCCGGTGGACGGCCGAATATGCGGCCGACGAGACGTATGGCTGACAGTGGCGAGCCTGAAACTTGGCGGTGGTGAAATGGCGAACCGGCCCGCGATTGCGCGGAGGCCAGGCGCGATACAGGGGGGCGTGATCCATGAATCTGGAAACGGCGAAGGACATGGCGACGGGAAAGGCACAGCCGGCAGCAACGGAGGAGCCGCGGCAGCCGCAGGCGAGATGGCGAATGAACCGGGCCGGTCTGCTGAATTTCTGGCATTACGACGAGGCGGAATTCCAGCTGGAGGACGGCCGGCTCATCCTGCGGGGGGCGAACGGTTCCGGCAAGTCGGTCACCATGCAAAGTTTCCTGCCGCTCGTGCTGGACGGTGACAAGCGGCCGCACCGGCTGGATCCGTTCGGTTCGCGGGATCGCCGGATTGAATACTACTTGCTGGGCGACGGCGATAACGGCAAAAATGACGCCATCGGCTACCTGTGGATGGAGTTTTTCCATGCCGGGACGGGGATGTACAAAACGATCGGCATCGGCCTCAGGGCGCGGCGGGGCGGCCAGGTCGGGTTCTGGGGTTTTGCGCTGGAAGACGGTCGCCGCATCAACCGCGATTTCTGGCTGTACGACCGGCATCTGTGGCTGGAAACCGGCACGCGGGTTCCGCTCGGGCGGCGCGAACTGGAAGAGAAAATCGGCTCCGGCGGTCAGGTGGTCCAGGAACAGGCGGCTTATCGCGATCTGGTGAACCGGCTGCTGTTCGGTTTTCCCGACGCGGAATCGTATCAGGACCTGTTGCAGCTCATGATCCAGTTGCGCAGCCCGAAGCTGTCGAAAGATTTCAAACCGAGCGCCATTTACGAAATTTTGACCGACGCGCTGCCGCCGCTTCAGGAAGAGGAGTTGCGCCCGCTGTCGGAAGTGCTGGAGGATATGGACCAGATCGCCGACCGGCTGGATGAAATCCGGTTGCATCGGAAAGATCTGGCCAAACTGCAGCATCAATATGACCGTTACAACCGGTTCATGCTGTACACCCTTTCGGCACGCTGTCTGGAGCGCAACGCCGAATACGGAAAGCTTGCCGACGCCGTGCGGCGGACGGAAGCGGAGGCGGCGGAAGCGGCGCGGGAGAAAGCGGCGGCGGAAGCGACGCTGGCCGGACTGGAACAACGGATGCAAACGGCGCGGGCCGAGCTGGACGTGCTGGAGAACCACGAGGCGATCGGCAAGCAGCGGGAGCTGCAAACGACGCGGGAACGGCTGGCCGAGACGGACAGAAATCTGGCGCAGGCTGGCGAACGTTTGGTTAGACAGCGCGCCCGTCTGGACGATCTGGAACGCCGCCTGGCGGCCGCCGGAGAGGAAGCGGAGCGGGCGGGCCGCGAGCAGCGCGACCTGCTGCAGGAGCTGGAAGCGATCGCCCGCGACATGGAATTCGCGGAGCATGACGTGTATCACCGGTACTGGAGCCGGGGATTGCCGGAGGATGAGGGATGGCGGGACCCGTGGCGGCGCGATCTGCGCCGCCATCGCGACGCGCTGGAAGCGGCGCTGGAGACGGCGCGACAGGAACGGGAAGCGGCCCGTGCGGCGCAGGAACTGGAACGGGCACTGGGTGAGGCCCGCAAGGAGCGCGATGAGGCGGAACGGGAGCACGCCGCGCAGGAACGGTTCCTTGAGCGCGAGAAAGAACAGTTGCGGGACGCGATTGTGGGGTGGCGCCAATCGTTGCGCCGTTTGTGGATCGACGATGAAACCGTCCGCGAGGTGTTCGCGGCCATCAGCGAATTCGGCGGGGAGCACGCCGATCCCGACCGCCTGCGCGCGCCGGTTCGCAACGCTTATGAGGTGCAGCGTACGGCCCTGTTCGAGGCTCGGGCCCGGATCGCGCAGGAAAGGAAGCGGTTGGAGGAGGAGAAGGACCGGCTTCAGCGGGAAAAGCAGGCGTGGGAACGGGAGCGGGAACCGGAGCCGGTTCGGCCCGAGACGAGAAGGAAAGCGCGGGCCGGCCGTCCACCGGGAACGGGTGCGCCGCTGTTTGCCGTTTGCGATTTCCGGCCGCATTTAAGCGAGGAGGAGAAGGCCCGCCTGGAGGAAGCGCTGGAGCGGGCGGGACTGCTGGATGCGTGGATCTCGCCCGACGGCCGGATCGGGACGCTCGGGGATGACGAGGAAGAGCTGTGGATCGTGCCGCAGCCGCACGAAATCGGGTATACGCTGGCCGATCTCCTCGTTCCCGTTCCGCCGGAAGACAGCGGTCTATCCCCCGAAACCGTCGACGCCGCGCTGCGCACGTTTCTCTGGGACGACAGCGAAAGTGCGGAGCAGGCGGTGGATCTGGCGGGGGATGGCGGATTGGCCGTGATCGGCGTTTCCGGCCGTTTCCGGCTCGGTCCGTTGGCCGGTCAGGTTGCGCGCAAGGAACGGGCGGAATTTATCGGCAAAGAAACGCGGCGGCGGACGCGGCTGATGGAAATTTCCCGCCTGGAGTCGGCGATTCAGGCTTGCAACGGCGACATCGCCCGTTGCGACGAAGCGTTGCGGTCGCTTGCCGAGCAGGAAGCGGAGCTGGAGCGGGAACTGGCACAATTTCCGGACGGCGGCAGGTTGTTCAAGGCGTTGGAGCTGCTCAACAAGGCCGCGTACCGCCTGGAAGCGCTGACGCAGCAGGAGCGGCGCGCGGAAGCGAAATGGAACGAGAAGAGAGCGGTGTGGCGGGAATGGCAGCAGCGGCTGGTCGAAGCGACCGCGCGTTGGTCCGGCCTGAAGCGGGAGCCGGAGTTGCAGGCCGCGCTCAAGGCATGCAGTGAGTATGACAGGATGTTGTCCGAATTGTATTCCGCCTGGCGGCGTCACCGGGAGGCCGCGGATACGGAGGCGCGTTGCCGGCAGGAGGCTGAAGAGACCCGGCAATCCATCGAAAATGAAGAGGCCGAACGTGAATGGCTGGAGGAAAGCCGGCGCACGCTGGCGGCACAGGCGGCCCGGCTGGAACAGTTGATGGAGGAGCTGGGGATCGCGGACATCGCCCGCCAGATCGGACAGCTTCGCCAGGAACTGGCCGGGCTTGAGAGGGAAAGGAGACAAACGGCCGAGCGGTTGAACGAGATCCGGGTGCGGGAGGCGCGTCTTTCCGAACGGCTGTCCGTACAGACGGAACAGCTCGGCTCCCTGGAACGGGAACTGGATCGTGCGGTTGAGGCGTGGCGAGCGGAAATGGAGCGCCGATTGGTCGGCGAGTGGGCCGGCAGGTGGCGCCCGGATCTGGAACGGGACGCGTTGCCCAAATGGTGGAAAGAGATCGTAAGCCGCCATGAAGCGGACTTCAGCGGGCATACATCCGAAACGATGGCCAACGCGTTGCTCCGTCAGTTCAATGAAGTGCGGATGACGCTTGCGGAGTACGTGCTCGAAACGGAAGTGGAGCAGGATACCGGCAGAATCGTCGTCGTCTCGAGGCGGGACCGGACGAATCCGTTGCCGCCGCAGGTGCTGCTGGACGAACTCGCCCGGGACGAGGAGGAGCAAAGCCGGCTGCTCAGCGAGAAAGACCGGGAGCTGTACGAGGAAATCATCCTGCGCAGCGTGGGCAAGGCGATCCGCCAGCGGATCCACCGCGCCGAAAGCTGGGTGCGGGACATGAACCGGCTGATGGAGCAACGCAACACGACGAGCGGGCTTCGCCTGAAGCTGGAATGGCTGCCGAAGCCGGCGCAGAACGAGCAGCAACTGGACACCGAACGGCTGGTCGAGCTGTTGAAGCGTGACGTGCATCGCCTGCACGACGAGGAGATCGACCAGATCATCGCCCATTTTCGCTCCCATATCGGTTACGCCAGGCAGGAGGCGCAGGAGGAGAAGGAATCGCTGCGCCGGCATTTGTACGATGTTCTGGATTACCGCAAATGGTTCCAGTTCGAACTCCGCTACGCCAAGGGGGAGCAAACGGCGTTCCGGCCGCTGACGGACTCGCGGTTCAATGTGCTGAGCGGCGGGGAGAAGGCGATGGCCATGTACATTCCGCTGTTTGCGGCCACGCATTCCCGTTATTCGGACGCGAGCGCCGATGCCCCCCGCATCGTATCGCTGGACGAGGCGTTCGCAGGGGTAGACGAGGAAAACATGCGGGACATGTTCAAGCTGCTGACCGATATGGATTTTGACTACATGATGACCTCGCAGGTGCTCTGGGGCTGTTACGACACCGTGCCCAAACTGGCCATTTACGAGATTTACCGGCCGAAGGACGCGGACTGGATCACGCTGTTCCATTATCGTTGGAATGGACGTTACCGGGAATACGTTGAACCCGAAACTTACACTGACGGCAATTCGAATCCCGAAGCGTCCTAGAAAAAAAGTCTAAAGAATGAAACCGACGGGAAGTGGCGGATCATGCGGGCGAATCCTCGTGACAGGGCACGCGAGTATTTTGGTCACCCGGGCTTTCGCCGGATGTTGTCGGACATTTGGCGAAAATACGCGACGCTCGAGCGGGCGGGCGGACAGGTGCGGATCGCGTCTCTGACAGAGGAGGAATGTGAAGCGATTAACGGCTTTTTTGGCTGGAACCTGAAGCCGGGGGATACGGCGAACATCCCGCTGGCACTCTTCGAGCGGGAACTGGAGCGTTCGCCGTTTCCGTTTTCCATTCCCGAATTGCATGCGATTCTCGAGCGGAAGCCGCTGTTGACCAGATCGGAATGGCGAATCCTTCGGGATAACGAATGGAAACGCCTTTTTGAACCGGTGTACCGTCGAGTCTGTGAGGACGGGGAGGCTTCGGAGCAGGCGCGTTCCGCCGTCAGGGCCTGGCTTCGGCGCCTGGAGTCGGGAGAAGCGCTCGGTTACCGGACGCTGCGGGATGCGTACCGGCAGGAACCGGAACAAGCTGCGCGCGACCTGTCTCAGGTCACGGAAGCGCTGCTGGCGGTATCGCGCGGTTGTCGGTTGGTTTGCGGCGAGGAGCAGGTGCCGTTGCCATGGATTCGGCTGCCGGTTCTGGCGGCGTGCATGACCGGCGACGCCCACGCGTTCGATCCGGACCGCCCGGCGGGCAGACTGCTCTGGTATGCCCTGAAGGAATGTTCGGGATTGACCAGTCCGAATGCCGGTCAACGTGACGGGAATGATGCGGAAGAAACCTATGATGCAAATGATGCGGATGTTGCGGTTTTCTCGGAACATGCGCATGAACCGCCTGAGGAATCGTTCGAACGCGATGCCATGGTGTTTCGGCAGGTGTACCGCGCCGCAGGGATTATGGACGACGATATTTCATCGTGGGTGCAGGTGTTTTTTGCACATCCGCAAGCTGTCGCGGAACCACACATTCTGACGCTGCGGCAGGTGGAGCGGATGGAGGAAATTGTCGCGTGCTCATCCCTGTATGTGGTGGAAAATCCGTCCGTTTTTTCAACGTTGGTCGATGCCGTCGACCTGGTCCGCGGGCGCAGTCGAGAGTCGAATGGCGGACGTGGCCATCGCGGTGAACCGTACCCCGTGCTCATCTGCACCAGCGGTCAGCCCAGCGCCGCGGCCGTGTTGCTCATGCAACGTCTGCTCGAACGTTCGGGCTCGACTTGCCGGCTGTACTATTCGGGAGATTTCGACGTGAAAGGCCTCGAAATCGGGCGCATGACCGCCCGCCGCTTCGCCGGCCGGTTTGTGCCGTGGCGGTTTGGAACCGCCACCTATGAGCGGTGGGCAAATAACGGCCCGCCGTTCAGCGATACCGAGCGGGAAAGGCTGCGCCATTTGCGCCCGGAATGGGAGGAACATCTGGGCAAGACGCTTGCCGATAAAGGAAAGAAATGCTTCCAGGAGTCGTTCGTCGGCGAGCTGGTTCGCGATTGGCTCAAGGCTCTGGAAACGGGATGAGGGATGATTGACGCGTATCCCAATGACAGTTTCGTGGTTGCGCAGACGCTGTTGTCGTATTATGCTGAGGGCAAAGCAGAACCGCAGATGCGCAATATCTGAGGTCCGGGTGCACAGCCGCTCTGAGATGCCAAGGCGGCGCCGTGGGGAAACGGCGCCGCCTGCCGTTGTACGCCCAGCATGGGCGTCATCTCTACGGTGAAAGTCCGGAATGGGGGCTGGCGAGCGCCTACCATTAGCCAAAGGCAAGGGTGCCTGCCGCGAGGCGGGATCTGAAGGAAGCCGGAGGCAAACGCACGGGC
>Ga0207751_100056_pt1 | contig 118455 bp, 101 predicted proteins | sample CeladaPassaD2F06_FD_187494 | JGI IMG/M metagenome (GOLD analysis project Ga0207751, IMG submission 187494) | Cellulose-adapted microbial communities from the Joint BioEnergy Institute, USA - Passage D2F06 (SPAdes) (version 2) | ecosystem: Engineered > Bioreactor > Continuous culture >... | reverse complement strand
TGCGGGCCAAGACACCGATTTTGATGCCGGCCAGCGCTTCGCCGACGATTTTCAGCCGCGTTTCATGGAACGCTTTGCTGGTTCTCATTTCGTCCTCCTCCCCTATGAACAAGTGTAATAAAATTGGCGGGGAGGACTCCAATTTAATTAAGGGGCCTAGCACTTTTGTACCTTTGATTCGGAAAAATTTGTGTGATTTCGAACGGGAAGCCCCCAAAATAAAGGTACAATTGTCTTTACTTCGCCCAAACGGCCTTGAAAACGAAAAAATAAGTGCACTTTTGTCTTTGTTGGCATGAAGGCGCGGCTGTTCGGCGGAAAGGATGTGTCCCCTTGTGAATACGGCGGAGAAAACGGCGGGTGCGGATGTCGTGCGGGAGGCGAAGGGCGCATCAAATGCGCGGTCGGAGGCGGAAACGGCGGACAACATTCCGCTGCACCGGTGGCCGCCGCGGGCGCTCTACATCCATATCCCCTTTTGCGCCAGCAAATGCCCGTACTGCGACTTTAATTCCTACGTCGCCGAAGGGCAGCCGGTGGACCGGTACCTCGACGCCTTGGAGCGGGAGATGGAGCTGACCGCCCGGCAATTTCCGCCCGCGCCCTTAAAGTCGGTGTTTGTCGGCGGCGGGACCCCTACCGTGCTGTCGCCGAAGCAGCTTGCGCGCCTGCTGGGGGCGGTTCGCCGGCATTTTCCCCTGGAACCGGACGCCGAGATCACCGTGGAAGCCAACCCCGGCTCCGCCGATCCCGACAAACTGGGGGCACTTCGCGCGGGCGGGGCGAACCGCGTCAGCTTTGGCGCCCAGACCTTCGACGACGGGCTCCTTGCCGCCATCGGCCGCGACCATACGGCTCGGGATATTGCCGCAAGCGTCCGGGAAGCCCGCCGCGCGGGATTCGGCAACATTTCCATCGACCTCATGTTCGGGCTGCCGGGGCAGACCTTCGAGCAGCTGGCCGACAGCGTGGAAAAAGCCCTGGAATTGGAACTCCCCCACTATTCCCTGTACAGCCTGAAGATCGAGGAAAACACGCCGTTTTACCACATGTACCGGCGCGGCGAGCTGCGCCTTCCCGGCGAGGACGCGGAAGCCGACATGTACGAGCATCTGCGCCGGCGGCTGGCGGAAACGGGGTACGTGCACTACGAGATCAGCAATTTCGCCAGACCCGGCTTCGAAAGCCGCCACAATTTGACGTACTGGCGCAACGAACCCTATTACGGCGTCGGCGCGGGGGCGCACGGCTATGTGAAAGGGTGGCGGCACGTCAACGTCAAGGGAGTGGAAGCGTACATCGAAGCGGCTTCGCGGGGACTGCCCCGCCTCAGCACGTCCCGGGTCGGCGCTCGGGAAGCGATGGAGGATTTCATGATGGTCGGCCTGCGCATGCCGGCGGGCGTCCGCTCCGCCGATTTCGCCGCGCAATTTGGCGGGCTGGTTCCGGAAGATGTATTTGGCGATACGCTGGCCGATCTGGTCAAACGGGGGCTCCTTGAGCCGGTCGGCGCGGGAGAGGGATACCGCCTGACCGAACGGGGCCTCTTGCTCGGCAACGAAGTGTTCGGCGCTTTCATTTGATGCGGGAACGGGCAGCAGCCGGCCGTCCGGACCGTCCTGATGGACGGCCTTTGTATTTTTTTTCGAATTTCAGCAAACAGTTCTTGACTTTTATTCAGGATCATATATATTTATTCATCATAGACGTTCGCGAGAAGAGAGATGGGACATCCATGGGCATTGTTTGCCGCAAGGCCAGGCTGTCGGACGTGGACGCGCTCCACGACCTGATCCAGGGGTATGCGGAAAAAGGGATCATGCTGCCCCGTTCGCGGGAAGCTTTAAAACGCAATATCGACCGGTTCTACGTGGCGGAAGACGACGGCAAGCTCATCGGCTGCGGCTCACTGATCCGCCTCGGCAGCGACCTGGCGGAAATCCGCTCCCTCGGCATGGCCGAAGGGTACAAGGGGATGGGCGTCGGCACGCGCCTGGTGGAAGCGCTCATCGAGGAGGCCCGGGCCCAGGGGGTTCCCAAGGTGATGGCGCTGACCTACGCCGTGGACTTTTTCCGCAAAAACGGCTTCGAAGTGGTGGATATGAGCATATTTCCGGAAAAGGTGTGGACGGACTGCATCCACTGCCCCAAGCGCGACAACTGCGACGAAATCGCCATGCTTCGGGTGCTCGACGTCGAAGCGAAGGCGGAAATCCGAAACGAGCCGCCCGCGGCCCTGCGTACCGCCACCGGTTGAACGGGGCGGTTTTTCATTGCCGCCGGATGAAAGGAAGGGCGTTTCCGGCGCGGAAGCCGGCGCTTGCGCAACGCCCGGACCGGCGTGCAAACCTTGACAATGGCGGGTTCGCTTTGGTATTTTTGTAATATCGGTTAGCACTCTTTTGTGGTGAGTGCTAACGACAACTGCATAAGGAGGGGCGTCGGATGTTGAGCGATCGTCAGCGGAGAATCCTGACTGCCATTGTGGACGACTACATCCGATACGCCGAACCGGTCGGTTCCCGCAGCATTTCCAAGCGGAAAGAGGTGGCGTTCAGCCCGGCCACGATCCGCAACGAGATGGCCGATCTGGAAGAGCTTGGACTGCTGGAGCAGCCGCACACTTCCGCTGGACGGGTTCCCTCCAACAAAGGGTATCGCTACTACGTTGATCATCTCATCCAGCCGTACGAGATCGACGAACAGGATATCCAGAAGATCCGGCAGCTTTTTGCCGAACGGGTAAGACACTGGGAAGAAGTGCTTAACGAAGCGGCGGCCATTTTGTCCCAGCTGACCAACTACACGTCCATCGCGCTGGGGCCGGAAATTTTCACCACCACCCTGAAGCACTTCGATCTGGTGCCCATCAATGACGATTCCGCCGTGGCGATCATCGTCACCAATATGGGCCACGTGGAGCATCGCAACATCTCCGTGCCGCACGGCGTGGATCTCGGCGACGTGCGCCGGGTCGTCAACCTCCTCAACGCCAAGCTGACCGGCCTGTCGCTCCATCAGGTCCGGAGCAGGCTCAACAGCGAGGTCCAAAGGGAGCTCGGCATGTATGTCGACCGTTGCGAGAAGATCGTGGCGATGCTGGAATCATCTTTGAGCAGCGGGATCGAGCCGCGGGTGACGCTGAGCGGCACGAAAAACATGCTGTCCCAGCCCGAATTCAGGGACGTTGCCAAGCTGCAGACCGTTCTCGGGATCCTGGAAGAAACCAAGAAAGTGATGCAGCTGTTTCCGGCCCAGTCGGAAGGCATTCAGGTGCGGATCGGTACCGAGAACGCCGTCGAGGAAATCAACCAGTGCAGCCTCATCTCCGTATCGTTTACGCTGGACGGCGAGTCCCTCGGCACCATCGGCGTCCTGGGCCCGACCCGGATGGACTACAGCAAGGTCATCAGCCTGCTGGATTACATGTCCGGCGATCTGGCAACCCTGCTGGCCCGTTGGTACAAATGACATAGCGTATCGGGAACATCGCGCCAGGCGGCACACCGGTCAAGGTGTCCGCCTTTCTACACGATGGAGGCAAAGGAGCTTGGATATGGCAATGGATCGTCAGACGGAACCCTTGCGCCGAAAGGCCGCGGCCTCGCGCGAAGCGGACGGAGCCGGTCGGTTCGCGCCGGAAGCGGAGGGCCTTGCGTCCGCAGGCGCCGGGAATCGGCCGGAGGAGGCTGTCCGGGAGCCGGAATCGGCCTGCCCGGACCCGGCGTCCCGCCAGGAGGCGGGGGCCTGGACGTTCAAGGCGGGCGCGGAAGCCGGCAAGGCGACGGAGGCTGAGGCGGCGGGGTCAGCCGCGAAAGGCGGCAGGCCGGCGGGATCGGACGAGGCGGCCGGTGATGGAACGGCTGCGGAGGCCGGATCGGCCGGCGGAAGCCGCGCGTCGGGCGGCGCCGGACCGGATGCCGGGAATCCCCCGGATGAAACCGGAGACGCCGAAAGAGCGGATGGCGGCGCGGAAGCGGAAAGCGGCGGCACCGGGGAGGAGGAATCCCAGGCGGGCCGGCAGGAGGAAGATCCCCGCGCCCAGGAATGGTACAACCGTTATTTGCGCGTGATGGCCGATTTTGACAATTATCGCCGCAGGACGCAGCGGGAGAAGGAAGAGCTCGCCCAGTACGCGTCCATGAAGCTGATCGGCGAGCTTCTTCCGGTTTTGGACAACTTTGAGAGGGCCTTGCAGACTGTCGGCAAGGCGGACCGCCAGGAAACGGCGAATGCGGAAGGACAGCCCAACGGTGCGCCGGCCGGCGCCGCCCAGACCGAATACGAAGCGTTCCGCAAGGGCGTGGAGATGATTTACCGTCAGCTCAGGCAGGTGCTGGAAGCCGACGGCCTGAAGGCGATGGAGCCAGTGGGCCAGCCTTTCGACCCCAATGTGCACCAGGCGGTCATGCGGGTGCCTTCGGACGAATATGAAGAAGGCACCGTGGTGGAAGTGCTGCAGACCGGATACTGGTTCAAGGACAAGGTGCTGCGGCCCGCCCTGGTGAAGGTATGAGGCTGACCGGCCTGACCGGCCAAATTTTCGTGAGTTCGCAAGCCTCGAAACGATGAGGAGGAATTCGCATAACATGAGCAAAGTGATCGGTATTGACCTGGGTACGACCAACTCTTGCGTAGCCGTTATGGAAGGGGGCGAAGTGGTCGTCATCCCCAACGCGGAGGGGGGACGCACGACGCCTTCGGTGGTCGGTTTCAAGAAAGACGGCGAACGCCTCGTCGGCGAAGTCGCCAAACGCCAGGCGATCACCAATCCCGACCGCACGATTATTTCCATCAAACGCCACATGGGCACGGACCACAAAGTGACCATCGACGGCAAATCCTACACGCCCCAGGAAATTTCCGCCATGATCCTGCAGAAGCTGAAAGCCGACGCGGAAGCCTACCTGGGCCAACCGGTAACCAAGGCGGTCATCACCGTGCCGGCGTACTTCAACGACAGCCAGCGCCAGGCGACCAAGGACGCCGGAACGATCGCCGGCCTGGAGGTGCTGCGCATTATCAACGAGCCCACCGCCGCGGCGCTCGCCTACGGCCTGGACAAGGAAGAGGACCAGACCATCCTCGTGTTCGACCTGGGCGGCGGCACCTTTGACGTCAGCATTCTGGAGCTGGGCAGCGGCTTCTTCGAAGTAAAGGCGACGAGCGGCGACAACCGGCTCGGCGGCGACGACTTTGACGAATGCGTCATGAAATGGATGGCCGACGAGTTCCGCAAGGAACACGGCGTCGACCTGATGCAAGACCGGGCGGCCCAGCAAAGGCTGAAAGACGCCGCCGAGAAGGCCAAGAAAGAACTGTCCAGCATGACGTCGACGACGATTTCGCTGCCCTTCATCACCATGAAGGACGGCGTGCCGCTGCATCTGGAAATGAATCTGACCCGCGCCAAATTCGATGAACTTACCGCCCATCTGGTGGAGCGCACGATGGGTCCAACGCGGCAGGCCCTGGCGGACGCCGGGCTGACGCCGGCGGACATCGACAAGGTGGTGCTCGTTGGCGGTTCCACGCGGATTCCTGCGGTGCAGGAGGCGGTGAAGCGCCTCATCGGCAAGGAGCCCCATAAGGGCGTCAATCCTGACGAAGTGGTGGCGATGGGCGCGGCGATCCAGGCGGCCGTGCTCGCCGGCGAAGTCAAGGACGTGGTGCTGCTTGACGTCACGCCGCTGTCCCTGGGCATCGAGACGGCCGGCGGCGTCATGACGAAAATGATCGAGCGCAACACCACCATTCCGACGAGCAAGTCGCAGATTTTCACCACCTACGCCGACAATCAGACGCAGGTGGAAATCCACGTCCTGCAGGGCGAGCGGGCAATGGCCCGGGACAACAAGACCCTCGGCCGTTTCCTGCTCACCGACATCCCGCCCGCGCCACGCGGCGTGCCGCAGATCGAGGTCACCTTCGACATCGACGCCAACGGGATAGTGCACGTCTCGGCGAAAGACAAGGCCACCGGCAAGAGCCAGAGCATCACGATCACTTCGTCCAGCGGCCTGTCGAAGGAAGAAATCGAGCGGATGCAGAAGGAAGCGGAGATGTACGCCGAGGAAGACCGCAAGCGCCGCGAACTGGCGGAGGCGAAGAACGCCGCCGACCACCTGGTGTACACCGTGGAGAAAACGCTGCGGGAGCTCGGCGACAAGGTGGACCCGTCGGAGGTCCAGCGGGCGAACGAGGCCAAGGAAAAAGTGAAAAAGGCCTTGGAGTCCGACAACAAGGACGAAATCCAGAAGGCCGCCGACGAACTCACCCAGATCGTGCAGCAGCTTTCCGTCAAGTTGTACCAGCAGGCGGCCCAATCCTCCTCCGGACCGGCGGAAGGCGCGAGCGACGCGTCCGCGGCCGGCGGCGGTCCGAAAGGCAACGTGGTGGACGCGGACTACAAAGTGGTCGACGATAACAAGGGCTGATGAGCCGTGCGCGTAAAGCCAAAGCGTCGAGGCCGGCGCCCCAGGGCGTGCGGCGCGGCTTTGGCTTCTTTGTTGAGGAGGCTTCATAAGCATTGGCGGAGAAAAGGGACTACTATGAAGTGCTGGGCGTATCCCGGGACGCCTCCCCGGAGGAGATCAAGAAAGCGTACCGGAAGCTCGCCCGCCAGTATCACCCCGATGTGAACAAGGAGCCGGACGCCGAGCAGAAATTCAAGGAAGTCAAGGAAGCCTACGACGTGCTCAGCGATCCGGAGAAGCGCGCCCGTTACGACCGCTACGGCCATGAGGATCCGGCCGCCGGTTTCGGCGGAGGCGGCATGGGCGGCTTCACCGGCGCCGATTTTGGCGGTTTCGGCGATCTTTTCGACATGTTTTTCGGAACCGGTCCCCGGCGCGACCCCGACGCCCCGCAACGCGGCGAGGATTTGCGGTACACGCTGACCGTCGAGTTCAAGGAAGCGGTGTTCGGAAAGGAAACGGAAATTACGATTCCCCGTACGGAGACGTGCGACGTCTGCCACGGCAGCGGGGCCAGGCCGGGCACCCGGCCGGAGACGTGCGGCGTTTGCCGCGGCACCGGCCAGCAGGAGACGGTGCAGCACACGCCCTTCGGCCGCATCGTGAACCGCCGGACTTGTCCGGCCTGCGGCGGGCGCGGGCGGATCGTCCGGGACCGCTGCACCTCCTGTGGCGGCAGCGGCCGGGTCCGCCGCCAGCGCCGGATTCAGGTCAAGATTCCCGCCGGGGTGGACGACGGCTCGCAGCTGCGCATCCCTGGCGAAGGCGAAGCGGGCCTGCGAGGCGGACCGCCCGGAGATTTGTACATCATCATCCGGGTCAAGCCGCACGATTTCTTCGAGCGGGAAGGCGACGACATCTACTGCGAGGTTCCGCTCACCTTCGTCCAGGCGGCCTTGGGCGACGAAATCGAGGTTCCGACGTTGACGGAGAAGGTCAGGCTGCGGATTCCGCCGGGCACCCAAAGCGGCACCTATTTCCGCCTGAAGGGCAAAGGGGTGCCGCGGCTCAGGGGATACGGAGCGGGCGACCAGCACGTCCGGGTGACGGTGGTGACGCCCACCAATCTGACGGAACACCAGAAAGAGTTGCTGCGCGAATTTGCGAAAACATTGGGCGAGGAGACCCACGAAAAGCAGAAATCGCTGTTTGAGCGGATGCGCAGGGCGATCATGGGCGAGTGACAAGGGATGGCGCGGGAACGCCGGAAACAAAGGAGAGCGATGCCTTGCTGTGGCATGAGGTGACGGTGCTTGCGCGTCAGGAGGCGCAGGAGATGGCGGCCCACTTTCTGTGGGAGCTCGGCGCCTCCGGCGTGGCCATTGAGGAGTCGCGGCCGCTGGCCTCGGAACGGAGCGCGGCGTATGGGGAATGGTTCGAGCTTCCGCCGGGCGACCTTCCCGAAGGATACGCGAAAATCACCGGTTATTTCGCCGAAGGGACGGAACTTCCGGACGTTGCGCGGCGCCTGCGGCGGGCGCTGGAAGAGCTGCCCGCCTTCGGGTACGATCCCGGCGAATTCGCGGTGACGACGGGTTCGGTGCGGGAGGAAGACTGGGCGGAAGCCTGGAAACAATACTACAAACCGGTTCGGGTGAGCGAACGGCTGACGGTGAAGCCGGTGTGGGAACCGTATGACCCCCGGCCGGGAGAAATCGTCATCGAGCTGGATCCGGGAATGGCGTTCGGCACCGGCACCCATCCGACGACGAAACTGTGCCTTGCCGCCCTGGAGAAAACCGTGACGGGCGGCGAAACGGTCATCGACGTGGGCACCGGTTCCGGCATTCTCGCCATCGGCGCCGTGAAACTGGGCGCGGCTAGGGTGCTGGCGCTGGATCTCGATCCCGTCGCCGTTGCCAGCGCCGCTTCCAACGTCCGGCTGAACAGCCTCGGGGACCGGATCGAGGTCCGGCGAAGCGATCTGTTGGAAATTCTGGGAAGCGGCGAAGCTGTGCCGGCCGCCTTCCGGCCGCCGGCGGATCTGGTGACGGCCAATCTGCTGGCGGAAATCATCCTGCGCCTTGCGGATGACGTCATGCGGGTGCTCAGGCCGGGCGGGGTGTTCATCGCGTCCGGCATTTACGAAAACCGGGAGGATCAGACGGCCCGGGCGCTCCGGGAAGCGGGGTTCGTGGAAATGGAACGCCTGCGCGAAGAGCGCTGGACGGCCCTGATCGTCCGCAAGCCGTAAGGAGGGGCGGCCGTGAGCTTTCTGTGGTTTCCGCTTGAACACCTGCCTTACATTCTCATCACGATGGTGGCCGCCTTCACCGTCCACGAATTCGCCCATGCCTGGACCGCCTGGAAGTTCGGCGATCCCACCGCGTACCGGGAAGGGCGCGTCACGCTGAATCCCCTGGCGCACGTGGACATCGTCGGCATGCTGTTTTTGCTGCTGGCGGGATTCGGCTGGGCCAAGCCGGTGCCGGTCAGGCGCAGCAATTTCCGCCGCCCGCGGATCATGAATATCGCCGTGACTGCCGCCGGTCCGCTGAGCAACCTGCTGCTGGCGTTTCTCGGCGTCGCCGTCTTGTACGGCCTGGCCCGTTCGGGGGTGCTGCTGGATGTTTCGCGCGGGACATTAAAGAATTTGCAAACTTTTTTTAATTATTGGATCAACATCAATCTCGTGCTGCTCCTTTTCAACCTGATCCCGCTGCCGCCCCTTGACGGCTACCGGATCGTGGAGGAGTTCGCGCCGCTTGGACTGCGCATGCGACTTTCCCGTTACGAACAGTGGGGCGTGCTGATCTTCCTGCTGCTCGTGTTCATCCCGCCGCTCAGGGCGGTGACCATCGCCCCCCTGTTCGGGCTGCGGGAGCCGTTGGTTACGGGGATGGCGGGCTTTTTGAACGCGGTTTTCGGCGGTCTGCCATGATTTTTTCGGTGGCGGAACGGCGAAGGAACAGGTATCATGGAAGATGGTAAGAGGTTGAAAAACCTTGGGAGAACCGCCCGGGAGGGCGCCGGCGGATGCAGCGTTACTTCGTTTCGCCGGAGCGCATCAGCGACCGCGCCGTCATCTTGACGGACGAGGACGCGCGACATTTCGCCCGGGTCCTGCGAGGGAAACCCGGGGACCGCTTCATCGCCTGCGACGGCGCCGGACGGGACGTGCTGGCCGAAGCGACGCGCGTCGGGCCGGACGCGGTGGAAGCGAAGGTCGTGCGGTTTCTGACGGAAAGCAACGAACCTCCCTGGGCGGTGACCGTGGCGCAGAGCCTGCCCAAGGGAGACAAGATGGAGACGGTCATCCAGAAGGGCACGGAGACGGGCGCGGCCGCCTTCTGGCCCTTCGTTTCACGGCGCACCGTCGTGGAGTACGACGGCGCGAAGGAGACGAGGCGCCTTGCGCGCTGGCGGAAAATCGCCAAGGAAGCCGCGGAACAGGCGCACCGCAGCGCGGTGCCGGAAGTGGCGCCCGTGATGGCGTGGAAAGAACTGATCGCGCGGTTTGCCCTGTTTGATCTGGTGCTGTTTTGCTATGAGGAAGAAGGCAGGCGGGGCCGGGGCCTGCGGACGGTGCTCGCGGAGCACCGGGAACGGCTGGCCGGCGGGGATCGCCCCGGCAGACGCCCCCGCCTGCTCATTGTGATCGGGCCCGAGGGCGGGTTTACGGCGGAAGAAGCCGAAGAAGCGGCGCGTGCGGGCGCGGTGTGGACGGGCCTCGGCCCGAGGACGCTGCGCACGGAGACCGCCGCGCCGGCGGCGCTCGCCTGCCTGGCTTACGAATCGGGCGAAATGGGAAGGTGAACGGGACCGATGCCCACCGTCGCGTTTTACACGTTGGGTTGCAAAGTCAATTTTTACGATACCGAAGCGATTTGGCAGCTCTTCAAAAAGGAAGGCTATGAGCAGGTCGACTTCGAAGAGACGGCCGACGTCTACCTCATCAACACCTGCAGCGTGACCAACACCGGGGACAAAAAGAGCCGCCAGATCATCCGTCGCGCCATCCGCCGCAATCCGGACGCCGTCATCGCGGTGACCGGCTGCTACGCGCAGACGGCGCCGGCGGAAGTGTTGGCCATCCCCGGCGTTGATCTGGTCATCGGCACGCAGGACCGCGACAAGCTGATGGATTACATCCGCGAGATCCGGCGGCAGCGCCGGCCGGTCAACGCGGTGCGCAACATCATGAAGACGCGGGAATTCGAGGAGATGGACGTGCCCGAATTCGCCGACCGGACACGGGCGTTCCTGAAGATCCAGGAAGGCTGCAACAACTTCTGCACCTTCTGCATCATTCCGTGGGCCCGCGGGCTGTCCCGCAGCCGCAAGCCGGAGAACGTCCTGCGCCAGGCGCGCCGGCTGGCGGAAGCCGGCTACCGGGAAATCGTGTTGACCGGCATTCACACCGGCGGGTACGGCGAAGACCTGGACAACTACCGCCTGTCCGACCTGCTCGCCGACCTGGAAAAGATCGACGGCCTGGAGCGCATCCGCATCAGCTCCATCGAGGCCAGCCAGATCGACGACCGCATGCTGGAGGTGCTGGGCGGCTCGCGCAAAATGTGCCGCCATCTGCACATTCCGGTGCAGGCGGGCGACGACGAGATCCTCCGGCGGATGCGGCGCAAGTACACGACGGAGGAATACGCGGCCAAGATCGCGTACATCCGTCGGGCGATGCCCGACGTGGCCATCACCACCGATGTCATCGCCGGCTTCCCCGGGGAAACCGACGCGCATTTCGAGAACGGCTTCCGGTTCATCGAGCAGATCGGATTCGCGGAATTGCACGTGTTCCCGTACTCGAAGCGGTCGGGCACGCCGGCCGCCCGCATGGACGGCCAGGTGGACGAAGATGTGAAGCGCGAGCGCGTGCACCGGCTCATCGAGCTGTCCGAGCGGATGCAGGCCGCCTACGCCTCCCGCTGGGTCGGCCGGGAGGTGGACGTCATTCCCGAACGGGAAGCGAAAGGCCGCGAAGGCCAGGGTCTCTTGTCCGGCCATTCCGACAACTATCTGCATGTCGTGTTTGACGGGGACCCGTCCATGATCGGCGGCATCTGCCGCGTGCGGATCACTTCCGCGGAAGAAGGCGAATGCCGCGGCGCGCGAACGGGTGTGGTCGTGCCCGGGAGGACGCCGCGCCCGGTGGTGCGCGCTTCCGCCGCCGCGCAGTAAGGGCGGCCGGAGGCAAGCGGGGCGGCCGCCGCGCCGCAGGCGCGCCCGGAGCGAGGCCGGCGCATCTGCGGCAGACAAATTCGCCGCCGGCAGCGCGTGCGGAAGCAGGCCCAAAGCTCTCGCGCGTCAGATGCGGCGAACACAGGCGTGGCGGGGACGCGTCGGGGGCGGACGTCTGCAGTCATGTCCGATAAACAGGGGGGCGCCATGAGGGAATTGTCGGCGGGCGGCGTCGTTTACCGGCGCCATGGAAACAGGACGGAAATCTTGCTCATTCGCGACCGTTTCGGCAAAATGTCTTTTCCCAAGGGGAAGATGGAACCCGGGGAAACGACGGAACAGACGGCGCTGCGGGAGATTCTGGAGGAGACGGGGATCGTCGGGACCATCGAGGCGCCGCTGCCGGGCACGGAATTCGACTTTCAAAAGGAATCCGGAGAGATCGTGCACAAGGTGGTGCGCTTTTTTCTCGTACGCGCGACGGGCGGAAGCTTAAAGGCGCGGGAAGGGGAAATCGCCGGGGCCGCCTGGCATTCGCCCGCCGAAGCCTGGCGGTTGCAACTCAGCGAAGGATACGAGGGCAACACCGAAGCGCTGGAGCGGGCCCTGGCCCTTCTCGGCGCCGGTCCCGGCGGGGGACCCGCCGAGGATTCCGGCGGAGCGGGCGAAGGAGATTCGGCGGACAGAACGGCCGGCAGGGGGCCGGGGGACGGCATGGCCGGCGGCGGGCCGTTCGCGGAAATCCGCTTTTCCGTCTGGCGGCCGGGTGATCCGCTCGCTCCGTTCGTGGAGCATGCACTGCTGAAAGCGGATGCTCGCCCCACGGACATCGACCGCCTGTGCGAGGAAGCCGCCGCCCGCCGGTTTCACGCCGTGTGCGTGGGCGGGGGATGGGTCCGCCGCTGTCGGGAGCGGCTTACCGGAACGGGCGTCAAGGTGTGCGCCGCCGTCGGGTTTCCGCTGGGAGCGGCGGCGACGCGGGTGAAGGCGTTCGAGGCCGCCGCGGCGGTGGAAGACGGCGCCGCGGAAATCGATGTGGTGATTTCCGTCGGCCGCCTGCTCGAGGGGGACTATGAAGCGGTCAGCCGGGACCTGGCCGCGGTGGTGCAGGCGGTGCAGGGCGGCGCGCTGGTCAAGGCGGTGCTGGAAACCGGCCTGCTCACGGACAAGCTTAAGGTGGAAGCCTGTCGTCTGGCGGAAGCGGCGGGAGCCGATTTTGTCCGGACTTCCACGGGGTTTGTCCCGGTTGGGGACCTGGAAGCGGATGTGCGGCTGCTTCGCTCCGCCGTGTCGGCGGAGCTTGGCGTGAAAGCGGCCGGGGGCGTGCGCGGCCGGGACTCGGCCAGACGCTTGCTTCTGGCCGGGGCCAACCGCATCGAGAGCGACGATGTAACCGTCGTGGCCGTGTCCGCCGTCTAGCCGGCGCCGGTGCCGACGATTGCATACGCCCAGTTCAAATCCAAAGCGAACGGAGGTATACCCATGAGCAGCAATGTCAGGCTTGAAGGGAAAAGGGTTGTCGTTCCGGAAAATCCCATCTCGCAGTTTTTGTTCAGCGACACGCGTTCGGCGTGGATTTGGCTGATCATCCGGCTGTACCTCGGCTATACCTGGCTCAACGCGGGATGGCACAAGGTAACCGCGGATGCCTGGACGGGCGCCAACAGCGGCGCCGCCATCCAAGGGTTTGTCAAAAATGCATTGCTCAAGGCGGAAGAAGGCAAAGACGTGACGGGGTGGTACGGCTGGTTCCTGGAAAACATCGTGCTGCCCAATGCCAAGGTGTTCGCCTATATGGTCGCCTACGGTGAAGTGCTGGTGGGCCTGGGTCTCATTCTCGGACTTCTGACGGGAATCGCCGCTTTCTTCGGCGGGCTGATGAACGCCAGCTTCCTGTTCGCGGGAACGGTCAGTTCGAACCCGCTCATGTTCGTCCTCGCCACCTGGATTGTCATGGCGTGGAAAGTGGCCGGCTGGTGGGGGCTGGACCGCTGGGCGCTGCCGTATCTGGGCACACCCTGGCGAAAGACGTGAGGGCCGGCGACGGGAAACCGCCGCTTGGGATCCCCGGCGCGTCCGCATCGCCTCGCCCCTGACGGGCGAAGGCCCGCAGCGCAGGAGTGCCGAAACCGATGACGGGAGAAGGCGTGAGAGAACATGTCGACCAAACCATCCGCGGTATTAAGGCGCGACCGCCTGACCCGCTTCGAGGCGGGACATCCGTGGATTTTTGCCGGTGAGATCGAAAAGTTGGAGGGCGAAGCGGAACCCGGCGGACTGGTGGCCGTCCGCGACCATCGGGGCAGGCTGCTGGGGACCGGTTACTGGAACCCGCACTCGCAAATCGCCGTCCGGATGGTTTCCCACGGGGAGCTGGAACGGATGGACGAGGCGTGGTTCCGGGAGCGCTTCGCCAGATGCCTGGAACATCGGCTTCGGTTTTGCGGGGCGGAAATTTCCGGCCGGCTCGTGAACGCCGAAGCCGACTTCCTCCCTGGGCTCGTCGTCGACCGCTTCGCCGACGTGCTGGTGGTGCAGGTGCTCACCCTCGGCATGGAGAAGGCCAGGGACGCGTGGCTGCCCGCGCTGGTGGAGACGTTCCGGCCGCGGGGCGTGTACGAGCGCAGCGATGTGGGCGTGCGGGCGCTGGAGGGACTGCCCGAACGCGCCGGGCCTCTCTGGGGCGAATGCCCCGAACGGGTGCTCATTGAGGAAAACGGCCTGAAAATGGAAGTGGACATCGCCGCGGGGCAGAAAACCGGACACTTTTTCGACCAGCGTGAAAACCGGGCGGCCATCGCTCCGCTCATGACCGGCTGGGGCGCGCGCAACGGCATTTCCCTGAAGGAAAGGGACGGCGTGCTCGTGCCCGTCAACCGGAAGGGCCGGGAAGTGGCGTTTCCGCGGTGGGACGGGGCGACGGTGCTGGACGCTTTCGCCCATACGGGTGGCTTTACGCTGCATGCCTGCAAGTACGGCGCCAAGAGCGTCACTTGCCTGGACGTCTCGAAACAGGCCATCGAAATGGCCCGCCGCAACGTGGAGCTGAACGGTTTCGCGGACCGGGTGGAATTCGTCGTGGACAACGCCTTCGAGTACCTGCGCCGTCACGTCCGGGGACGGGAAGAGCGGATGCGGCGGGCGGAAGCGGGAAAGCCGGGCGTGAAAATCGATACCTCCAAACCCCTCCCCGCGGAAGGAAGGACGTGGGACGTCATCATCCTCGATCCCCCGGCCTTCGCCAAAACCAAACGCGCGGTGCCTGACGCGATCCGGGGGTACAAGGACGTCAACCTGCACGCGCTCAAGCTGATCAACGAAGGCGGTTATCTGGTGACGGCCAGCTGCTCGTACCACGTGCGCCCCGAGCTGTTTCTGGACATCATCCGCGAAGCGGCGCGGGACGCGGGGAAGGTGCTGCGGCGGATCGAATGGCGGGGCGCGTCCCGGGACCATCCGATGCTGCTTGCCGCGGAGGAAGGGGATTATTTGAAATTCGGCATTTTCGAAGTGCGGTCGAGGCGGGAATGGTAAGCAGTCCGGTCCGCCGCGCGGCGGGCGAGCCGCCCGCGCCGGCGGCCGTACCGATACGGCCGCGCCGCGCGCGGCATGGTTCGGGCGCGGACGGACGGTTTGCGGGAGGAAGGCGCGCATGGCCCTTCGGCTCGTAACGGGTCGTTCCGGAAGCGGAAAAACCCGGTACATACTGGACGAAATCCATAAACGGCTCCAGGAGGATCCGGCGGGTCCTCTTTTGTTGCTTTTGGTGCCCGAGCAGGCGACGTTCCAGACGGAGCAGGCGCTGGTCGCCGCCCAGGAAACGGGCGGGTCGATACGCGCCCAGGTGCTCAGCTTTCGCTGGCTGGCGCATCGGATCATGCAGGAGACGGGCGGCAACGCGGTGGTGACCGTCGGCGAGCTGGGGAGAGCCATGCTCATCCGCCGGGCGCTCGTCGCAAATCGCGGTCGGCTGCGCCTGTTTCGCGCCGAAACGCAGGGCCTGGCGGTCCAGATGAACGATCTGCTCACGGAATGGAAGCGCTACGGGGTCTCTCCGGAGCAGGCGCAGGAAGCCGCGGAGTCCCTGGCCGCCTCCGGGGCGGATGATCCGTTGCTGGCGGACAAGCTGCACGATCTGGCCCTGGTGTACCGGGAAACGGAGCGGCAGCTGGCCGGCCGCTGGCAGGACGGGGAAGACATGCTCCGGCGCCTGGCCGAAAACATCCCGTCCTCCGCCATGCTGGAAGGGGCGGAGGTATGGCTGGACGGCTTCCACGGTTTTACGCCGCAGGAATTTGCGGTCATCGGCGCGCTGCTCAAGCGCTGCCGCAGGGTGACCGTGGCTCTGTGCCTCGACCGTCCGTACGGGGCGGGGGAAACGCCGGACGAGCTGGAACTGTTCCACCGGACGGCGGAGACCTCGCGGGCGCTGTGCGAACTGGCGGAAGCGGAAGGGGTGCCGGTGGAGCCGCCGGTGCGGCTGGAACCGGACATTTGCCCACGCTTCGCGGACAGCCCGGAACTTGTGCGGCTGGAAGCGATGCTGAGGGGCGCCGGGTCCGCGCGGGACGGGATCGTTCCGGCGTACGAGGGGCCGTCCGCCGGGGGCATATCGGTGCACGCGGCGGCGAACCCCCGCGCGGAGGCGGAGGCGGCCGCCCGCGACATGATCCGGCGAGTGCGGAAAAACGGCCTGCGCTGGCGGGACATGGCGGTGTTCGTCCGCCAGTTGGATCTGTACGAGGACACTCTGCGCGCGGTGTTTGACGACTACCGCATTCCGTATTTTCTGGACCGCAAGGCGTCGGCTTCCCACCATCCGCTGGTGGAACTCGTCCGTTCGGCCCTGGACGCGGTCTCGGGCGGCTGGCGGACGGAAGCGGTGCTGCGCTGCGTCAAGACGGATCTGCTCCATCCGGCGGACGGGACGGCCGGGCGGGATGAAGCGGACGAGCTGGAAAACTACGTCCTCGCCGCGGGCATTGACGGCCGGCGCTGGCACGACGACGGAGCGTGGCGGCCGTTGGATCGGGATGATTGGGACGAGGACACCGGGACTGACGGCGGGACCGGCGGCGAAACCGCGGACGGGACCGGTGCGCCGGCCGATGCGCCGGCGGAAACGACGGTCGGGCGTCTCCGGCGGATCCGCGACGTTTTCATGGCGCCCCTGCGCCGATTGGAGCGGAATCTTCGGGCCGCGGAGACGTTCCGCGGGCTGTGCGAGGCGACATACGGATTCCTGGAAGAAATCCGGGCGGCGGATCGCCTGGAAAGGTGGGCCGAGGAAGATTCGGCCAAGGGGGACCCGGGCCGATCCCGGCTGCACCGCCAGGTGTGGGACGGAATCGTCGGCCTTCTGGATCAGCTGGTGGAGCTGGCGGGCGAGGACCCGGCAGACATCTCGCTTTTCTGCGAGATGGTGAACGCCGGATTGGACCAGCTGCGGCTCGGCGTCGTTCCTCCCGCGCTGGACGCGGTGCTCATCGGCAGCCCCGAGCGAACCAGGCCTGACCGGCTTCAGGCCGTCTATTTCCTCGGCGTAAGCGACGGCGTCGTTCCGCTGGCAATTCGCGAAAACGGTCCTCTGTCCGAAGAGGAACGGGAGCGGCTTTCCGCCATGGGGTTGCGCATGGCTCCCGGCGTCAGGCGCCGCCTGCTGGACGAACGGTTTCTGATCTATCTGGCGCTGACCGCGCCTTCCAGGTACCTGTGGATCGGCTATCCCGTCGCCAATGAGGAAGGCGAAGGACTCCTGCCGTCGGAACTCATCCGGCGGCTGTGCCGCTGGTTTCCGGGGCTTCGTCCGCAGTGGGAGGCGCCGGAACCGTCCCCGGACGAACCCGAGGAGCGGCAGCTGGCCTACGCCGCTTATCCGGGGCGCGCCCTGACGCTCTGGATTTCGCAGATCCGTGCCTGGCGGCAGGGCACCGCCCTGGCACCGGGCTGGTGGTCGGTGCACCGTTGGCTGACCGAGCGGCCCGAATGGCGGGAGCGGATGGCGCGCCTGGTCCAATCCCTGACCCACGAGAACCGTGAGACGCCCCTGCGACCTGAAACGAGCCGGCTCCTGTACGGCGACCGCCTGAGGCTCAGCGTGTCCCGGATGGAGCGTTTCGTGGCCTGCCCGTTCCGCCATTTTGCGGCGCACGGGATTCGGCTCAAGCCCCGGCGGCTGTACCGGGTTGACGCGCCCGACATTGGGCGACTGTTTCACGCGGCCTTGCGCGACGCCGTGGAAAAGCTCTTGTCCGGCGACATCCCGGAGGCCGCCGCGGACTGGCAGCGGGAGACGGCGGCGGCCGCGGAGCGCCTTGTGCCGCGCATGCGCTCGGAGATCATGCTGTCGTCGCACCGGCATCTCGCCGTGGCGCGCAAACTGGTCGGCGTGGTCACCCGCGCCGGCGGCGCGCTGGGCAGGCACATCCAGGCCTCGGCGTTCCGCCCCGTCGCCCTGGAAGTGGATTTCGGCCCGGGAGGACCGCTGCCGCCCCTTACCGTTGATCTGGGCGGCGGCCGGTCGCTGGACGTCATCGGACGGATTGACCGCATCGACGTGTCGGACACCCCGCGGGGGCCGCTGCTCAGGGTAATCGACTACAAATCGGGCGATATGGACCTGGCGCTGGACGAGGTGGCGCACGGCCTGTCGCTGCAGATGCTGACCTACCTCGACGTCGCCGTCCTGCACTCGCCGCGGTGGCTGGGCCGGCCGGCGGCGCCGGCCGGCGTGCTCTATTTCCACGTGCACAATCCCCTCCTGCACGTCGCAAATCGTCTGCCGCCCGCGGAAGCGGAAGCGAAGCTGGCGGCGAAATACCGCATGCGGGGCTGGGTGCTGGCGGACCCGGATGCGGTGATGCACATGGACGCGTCCCTTGCGGACGGGGGAAAGTCCTCCATCGTGCCGGTGGAAATCAAGAAGGACGGCAATTTTTCGGAGTATTCCCGGGTGGCCGGACCGGAGCAGTGGGAGTTGCTCCGCCGCGCCGTGCGGAACCACATCCGGCGGATCGGCGGAAGGATCGCGGCGGGGGACGTCTCCATTTCGCCGTACCGGATGAACCGCAGAAGCCCCTGCGCCCATTGCGAATTCCGTCCCGTCTGCCTGTTCGACCCCGCGCTGGAAGGAAACCGTTACAATCCGCTGCGTAAAGGGAAAGACCGGGAAGAGCAGTGGCGCATGGTGGAAACGGCGGCTTCCGCCGGGGAGGACGGACGGAAAGACGCGGCGGCCCATCGCGAACCGGCCGGGCCGGGGCCGGGCGTCCCCCGGGCCGCAGGCGAAGCGGATGCGAAAAAGGACGGTGAGCGGCATGGGTGAAGCGATCCGGACGCCTCCCAAACCGGCGGGCAGCCGCTGGACGGACGAGCAGTGGATGGCCGTCGCCGCGGAAGGAAGCCGGCTGCTCGTCTCCGCCGCCGCTGGTTCGGGCAAAACCGCCGTGCTGGTGGAACGCATCATCTCCCGCATCGCCGACGAGGCGCACCCGCTGGATGTGGACAGGCTGCTCGTGGCCACGTTCACGAAAGCGGCCGCGGCGGAAATGAAAGCCCGCATCCGTTCCGCCCTTGAGGAGCTTCTGGAGCGTCGGCCGGACTCCCGCCATCTGCGGAAACAGCTGGCGCTCCTGCCGCGGGCGCCCATCACGACGCTGCACGCGTTCTGCCTCGACATCGTCCGGCAGTACGCGCCGCTGGCGGGGATCGATCCGGATTTTCGGGTCATCGGGGAGATCGAGGCGGAACTGATGAAAATCGACGTTTTGGACGAGCTCCTGGAAGAGCGGTACGGCGCGGAAGGGCCCGGCGGCCCGCTCGTCCGGCTCTCCGAGCGGTACGGCGGAGAGCGCGGGGACGAGCTTTTGCATCGGCTGATTCTGAAGCTGTACGATTTCGCCCGCAGCCAGCCGTGGCCGGAACACTGGCTGAGGGAATGCGCCCGCCGCTTTGCGGAAGCGGACCCCGGACGGCTGTCCGCTTCCCCGTGGGCGGAAGACATGCGCAGGGAAGCGCTGATCGCCCTGGAAGGCGCCTGCTCCCTGCTCGCGGCCGCCAGGGATCTGGCCCTGGGCCCCGGCGGACCCGCTCCGTACGCGGAAACGCTGGAAAAAGACCTGGCCGTGGCGGAAAGGCTGCGCGCCGCGGTGGCCGGACAGCCCTGGGACCGCTGGAAAGAAGCGTTCTCCGGCGTTTCGTTCGGACGGTTGAAGGCCGTCCGGGGCGGGGACGCCGATCCGCGGATCCAGGAGCGGGTGAAGAAGCTGCGGGATGACGCCCGAAAAAGCGTCCTCGCGGTGGCGGAGGAGTGGATGGCGCGGGACCCGAACGAGTACGCGGCGGAACTGAGGGAACTGGCGCCGGATATGGAGGCGCTGGCGGAGCTGGTGATCGCCTTCGGGGAGCGCTTCGCGCAGGCCAAGCGGGAGCGGGGCGTACTGGATTTCGGCGACCTCGAGCATACGGCGCTGCGCCTGCTGCGGGCGCCCGAATCGACGCCGGAGCGGCCGGTGCCGTCCGAAGTGGCCCTGGCTTACCGGGAGCGGTTCGAGGAGATCCTGCTGGATGAGTACCAGGACACGAACGAAGTGCAGGAAGCGCTGGTGGAGCTGATTTCCCGGCCCGATCCGGGCAACGTGTTCATGGTCGGCGACGTGAAGCAGAGCATCTATCGGTTCCGGCTGGCGGAACCGGGGCTCTTTTTGCGGAAGTACAAGACGTTCCGCGTCCTTCGTCCCGGATCGGGCGCTTCCGGGGGTACGGACTTGGACTCCGCCGGCGGGGTGCGCATCGATTTGTCGCGCAACTTCCGCAGCCGCCGGAATATCGTCGAGGCGGTCAACCGGGTGTTTCGCCTCATCATGCGGGAGCCGGTCGGGGAGCTGGATTACGGCCCAAGCGAGGAACTGGTTTACGGCGGGCTATATCCCGAAACGGAAGTCCCGCCGGAAGGCCCGGCCGTCTCCGGGGCCGGCGCGGCGGCGCTGCCGGAACCTCCGACGGAACTGATCGTGATCGACCGGGGAACGGGCGTCTCCGGTGGGATCGGGCCAGCGGAAAACGGAGCGGCCGGTGAATCGGAAGGCGATGGCGCGGGGCCGGGCCGGCTTGCGGAAGAGGCCGGAACGGGGGACACGGGCCGGTCCGGTAACGGAGCGCCTTTTTCCGACGGAGAAGGTCCGCTGGAAGATCCGGAAGATCTGGAAGCGATTCAGTTGGAAGCCCGCTGCATCGCGGCGGAAATCCGCCGCCTCACGGAAGGCGGAGGCGGTCAGCCGGGCGCCGCCGTGTATGACGCCGCCAGCCGGATGTACCGGCCCGTGACGTATCGGGACATCGCCATCCTGCTCCGGGCGACGGCGGCTCTGGCTCCCGTCGTGCTGGAAGAACTGAAGGCCGCGGGCATCCCCGCCTACGCCGATCTGGCGACCGGCTATTTCGCCGCGTCCGAAGTGCACACCATGATTTCGCTGCTGCAGATCATCGACAACCCGGACCAGGACATACCGTTGGCCGGCGTGCTTCGTTCGCCCATCGTCGGCCTTTCCGCGGAAGAGCTCGCCCGCATCCGCCTGGCCGACCGCCGGGGATCGTTCTGGCAAGCCGTGCGCGCGGCGGCGTCGGACGAAGGCACGGACGGGGAGCTCCGGCGGCGTCTGACCGAATTTCTGCGGCGTCTGGACGAATGGCGCACCTTCGCCCGGCGGGAGCCGATCGGAGACTTGCTGCACAAGCTCTACCGCGACACGGAATATGAAAATTTCGTCGGCGGCCTGCCGGGGGGCGCGCAGCGGCAGGCCAATCTGCGGGCGCTGGCGGACCGGGCGCGGCAGTTCGAGCGTTCCGGCTCCCGCGGTCTGTACCGCTTCCTCCGGTTTCTCGAGCGAATGCGGGAAACGGGCGCCGATCTTGGCGCCGCCCGGGTGGTCGGCGAGCAGGAAAACGCGGTGCGCATCATGTCCATCCACAAAAGCAAAGGGCTGGAGTTCCCCGTCGTGTTCGTGGCGGGGCTCGGCCGGTCCTTCAACCGGCAGGATTTGGGCGGACTGTTTTTGTACCACAAACGGCTCGGCTTCGGTCCGAAGATGGTGGATCCCGATTTGCGCACAGCCCACCCCACGCTGCCGTATCTGGCGATCCGCCGGCGCCTGGCGGCGGAACTCATCGCCGAGGAAATGCGGGTGCTGTACGTGGCGATGACCCGGGCCAGGGAGAAACTGACGCTTATCGCCGCCAGCCGCGACGCCGCCCAGGAGTTGGCGCGCTGGCGGGAAGCGCTGCAGCGGGGCAACGGCCGGCTTTCGGACGCGGCGCTCGCCGCGGCGTCCCGCTATCTCGACTGGCTTGGACCGGCGTTTCTGGCGGCGGAAGGGGAACCGGAACGGGTTCCGGCGATGCGACTGCGGACGGTGGCGGCCGGCGATTTCGCCCTTCCCTTGCCGCAAGCGGCGGAAGCGCCGCCTGAAGCGGAAGCGCTGTGGCGGGCGGTGCGACGGCTGGAACCGGCCCCCGTGGAGGAGACGGAAGCCGGGAAACGGGCGTACGAGGCGTTGTCCTGGACTTACCCCCATGCGGCGGCGACCCGCCTGGCGGCCAAAACGTCGGTGACGGCGATGAAGAACATGCGGGAAGAGGCGGCGGAGGAAGCCCGCGCCTTCCCCGGAGAGGAAGCCGCGGAGCTTGCGCCCGAAGGATCGTTCCGCCTGCGCAGACCGAAATTTCTGACGGCGGGACGGCTCACGCCGGCGGAGCGGGGCATCGCCTATCACGTGGTTTTTCAGCATCTGCCGTTGGCGGAGCCGATGGACGTCGAAGACGTTAGGCGGTGGATGCGGACGCTGCTGGACGCCCGGCTGCTCGCCGAGGAGCAGCTGAGGGCGATGGACCCGGCGAAGATCGCCGCTTTCTGCGAAAGCCCGCTCCATACCCGCATGAGGGCGGCGCGGAGGCTGTGGCGGGAGATGCCGTTCAGCTTCCGCCTGCCTGCGGAGGAGGTCTACGCGGACCGGCCGGAGGCAAGGGAGGCGGCGGGCGAATCCGTGCTCGTGCAGGGCGTCATCGACTGCCTGTTCGAGGAAGGGGACGGGCTGGTGCTCCTCGACTACAAAACGGACGCGGACAGGGGCATCGGCTGGGAAATGACGGCCGAGGAACATCGCTTTCAGCTGGAAACGTACGGCGCGGCCATCGGACGGATTCTGGGGCGCCCGGTGAAGGAAGGCCACGTATGGTTTGTGGAAGGCGGTCTGGCCGTCCGGCTGTTCTAGGGTACGGGTCCCGCCGCCGGGATTGGCCTCGCCTTCCGGATACGGCCACGCCGTTCGATATCCGGAATAGATTCGCAAAGCCACCCGCCGAAAGGAGGATCGCGGTGCGCATCCTGCATACGGGAGACTGGCATTTCGGGCGCAGCCTGGAGGGCCGGAGCCGGCTGCCCGAACAGGAAGCCTTTGTGGACGAACTGGTTACCGTCGCCCGGGAAGAGGGAGCCGACCTGGTGCTGGTCGCCGGAGACGTGTACGATTCCGTCAACCCCCCTGCCGCGGCGGAAGAGCTGTACTATGACGCCCTCTCCCGCCTGTCGGAAGGGGGACGCCGCGCGGTGGCGGTCATCGCCGGCAACCACGACCATCCCGAACGCATTGCCGCCGCGTCTCCCCTGGCTTCGCGGCAAGGGATCCACCTCATCGGCTTGCCGCGCCGGGAAGCCGTCCGCGTGGCCGTCCCGCGCACCGGGGAGGAAGCGGTCATCGCCGCCCTGCCATATCCGTCCGAGTCGCGTCTCAACGAACTGTTGCACGGCGAACCGGACGAGGAAGCGCTGCGGGCAGCCTATTCCGACCGGGTGGGGCGTCTTCTGCGCGAAATGGCCGGACAGTTCAGACCGGACACGGTCAACCTGGCGATGAGCCATCTTTACGTGCTGGGCGGCAGGGAATCCGATTCGGAGCGGCCGATTCAGGTGGGCGGCGCGTACACGGTGCATCCGGACGCGCTGGACGCCGGCCAGCAATACACGGCCCTCGGCCACTTGCACCGCCCGCAGCGCGCGGGCGGCAGGGACGACATCCGCTACTGCGGTTCTCCGCTGGCGTACAGCTTTTCCGAAGCGGGCCAGGCCAAATCGGTGACGCTGGTGGAGGCGGCGCCGGGCCGGCCGGCGGAGGTGCGGGAGATCCTGCTGTCCTGCGGACGTCCGCTTGTGCGCTGGGAGGCGAGGGGCGGACTGGCCGAGGTATACCGCTGGTTGGATGAAAACCGCGACTCCAACGCGTGGATCGAGTTGGAGATTTGGCTCGAGGAAGCACTTACGCACGAGCAGGTGGGGCGGCTGCGGGCCATGCGGGAAGGCATCGTGACCATCCGGCCCGTTTACGCCGGCACCGCCGACGACGGATGGGCTGCCGGCGGGGAGCGGCGCGGCGACCTGGCGCCCGACGAGATGTTCCGGCGCTTTTACCGGCGGCAGACCGGCGGCGCGGAACCGGACGAGGCGCTGGTCCGGCTGTTCCTGGAGCTGATCGCCGGGGACGGGCGGGAGGAGGCGAGTGAGCCGTGAAGCCGATTCGCCTTGTATTGGCTGGGCTTCAGAGTTATCGGGAAAAACAGACCGTCGACTTTGAGGCGTTGTGCGAAGGCGGGGTATTCGGCATCTTCGGGCCCACCGGCAGCGGCAAGTCGACCATCCTGGACGCCATGACGCTGGCGCTTTACGGCAAAGTGGAGCGGGCCCCGAAAGGAACGCAGGGCATCATCAACGGAGCCGAAGACCGGCTGTCGGTGGCGTTCACTTTTGAGCTCGGAGAAGCCGGACGGCGCGAGCGCTACCGGGTGGAGCGCCAGTACCGGAGGTCCGGGGAGACGTCCGTCAACGTGGCGCTGTGCCGCCTGGTGGAGCTGGCGCCGGAGGGCGAGCGGGTGCTGGCGGACCGGCAGACCGACGTGGACGCCGCCATCGAACGGCTGATCGGCCTGAACATGCAGGATTTTACGAGAGCGGTGGTGCTGCCGCAGGGGAAATTTGCGGCGTTTTTGACGCTCGCGGGCAAGGAACGGCGGCAGATGCTGCAGCGTCTGTTCGGCTTGGAGCGCTACGGGGACGTCCTAGCCGCCCGGCTGGCCGCGCGGCATGACGAAACGAAGCTGGCTTTGCGGGAGACGGAAGCCGAGCAGCTTGGGCTGGGGGAAGCGTCGCCGGAAGCCTTGGACGTGGCGAAGGAGCGGATGGAGGCGGCGCGCGGAAATGCGCAACGGCTTCGTGAGGAGCTCACGGAAGCGGAACGCGCGCACGAACGGCTGGCCAGACGCCGCGAGCTGGACGAGGAGCGCCGCAGGACGGAACTTGAGCTGGCCGATACCGACGCACGGGAACCCGAAGTCCGGGAGCTGGAGCAACTTGCCGCGTCGCTGGAGCGCGCGCAAAAGGCGCTGCCCGCGCTGAAGGAAGCCGATGAATCGGCCGCGGAGGTCCTTCTGCGGCAACGGGAAGCGCAGGACACGGCAAGCGAACTGTCGCGCCGCCGTGAAGAAGCCGCGCATGCCGCGGTCCAGATGGAACGGGCGCAGGAGGAAGCCTCCCGCGCCGAAACGGACTGGCTGGTGGCGCGGGACCGGGCGGAGCAGGCGAAAGGGCTGGAACGCGAACTTTCGGAATGGGAACGCAAAATCGCCGAAGGGGAACCGGAAAAGCTCGGCGCGGAAGAACGTCTCCGGATCCTGGAGCATGACCTGGCCGGGGCGCGGGAACGGCTGGAGGAACTTCTCTCCGGACAAGAAAGGCTGCGCGCCTCCCTGGAGGAACTGCGGCCCATGGCCGAAGCCGGCCCGCGATTCCAGGAAGCCGCGATTCGCAAACGGCAGGCGGAAGACGCCCGGAAGCGGGCGGAGGACGCGCGGAAGGAAAGCGGGGCGGCGGAGGAGAAGGCGCGCCTGGCCGCGGAGCGGTTGCACGCCGCGGCGCTGAGGCTGTCGGAACTGCGCCTTGCGGGCCGGGAACTGGCGGGCGGATGGACGGCGGCGGAACGGGAGCTGGCCGCGTGGCGGCGCGCGATGCGGGCAGAGGCGGACGACGCCGCGAAGGCTCTGGCCGGACTGGAGCGCGAGAGGGCGGCCCGTTCGCTGGCCGCTGGGCTGGCGGAGGGCATGCCCTGTCCCGTCTGCGGCTCCACCCATCACCCGCATCCGGCATTCCCGGGACCGGAACCGGAGGATGCCGCCGACGCCGTTTGGGAAGCGCGACGAAACGAAGCGGAACGCGTCGGACGGGAAGCGGACGGCTGGGCGGAACGCGCGTCCTGGTTGCGCCGCCGCCTGCAAGATCGCCTGGCGGAACTGGACCGGTTCGCGTTGCCGGACGCGCCGGGCGTTCCGGGTTCCCCCCCGCCTGGCGAGGCGACGCAGGCCGCGGGCGAAGCGGCCGCAGCGTCGGAAGATGCGCCGGGAGCGGGGGATTCCGTGACGGCATCGGCGGAAGCCGCGCCGCCGGATGGGCTCGCCGGCGGAAAAGCCGGGGCGCTGTGGCGGTCCTTCGCCGCCAGGCTGGAAAGCCTTGCGGAGGCCGTCGACGGGTGGATCGACGACACCGCCGCCGCCCAGCGCGAAGCCGCGCAGGCCAAGGACGCCGCGGCGCTGCTCGGGGAGCTCCGCGAAGAAGCCGCCCGCCGGCTGGCGCTGGCCGAAAAGGAACTGAAGGCGATGCACGACGCATGGATAAAGGATTTCGCCGACATTCCCTACGGCCGCGCGGAAGAAGAGGCGGCGGCGGCCCGGGAAGCGGCGGAGCGAGCGCGTACGGTGCGGGAAAAACTGGACGCGGCGGCGGCCGAGCTTGAGGAAACGGAAAGACGCATTCGGGAGCTGGAACGGGAGCAAAGCGGCCTGAAGCTGCGCCTGGCGGAACTGGGGGCGCATCTTGCGGCCGCGGAACAGAACCGGGACGCGCTGGCAAAACGGCTCGGGGAGCTGACCGGAGGCGTGCCCGCGGACGAATGGATGCGGCGGGCGGAAGACGATCGGCGGCGGGCGGGTGAGGCCCTGGCGGAGGCGCGGCAGAAGCACGAACGGGCGGCGGCCGCCCTGCGGGAAGCCGAAATGGCCCGCGCCGCTGCCGACGAACGGCTGGCGGCCGCCCTGCGGCAGCGCGGCCGCGCGGAGGAACGGCTCAAGCAGGCTCTGGCGGAGAACGGTTTCGCAAGCCCGGACGATGTGCGGGCGCTCATCGACCGCCTGCCGGAAGCCGAAGTCCTGCGGGAGGAAATCCGGCTGTTCCGCGAGCGGCAAACCGCCCTGCGCGCCCGGCTGGCCCGGCTGCTGGAGCAGAACCCGGAAGATCCGGTCGGCGAGGAAGAATGGCAGGCCAGTCTCGCCCGCGTGGAAGGGCTTCGCCGCTCCCATGAGGAAGCGCTCGCCGAAGCGGCCAAGGCGGAGCGGGACCTGGAGGACCTCGCCGCGCGCCGCGCAAGGTGGCAGGAGCTCGAGGAACGCCGCGCCGTCTTGGCCGAAGAACTGGGTCGGATCACCCACTTGCAATCCATTTTGAGGGGCAACGCGTTCATCGACTTCGTGGCCGAGGAGCAGCTGGAACAGGTGTGCCGGACGGCGTCCGAACGTCTCGGTTTTCTGACCCGCCGCCGCTACGCCCTGGAAGTGGACGGCTCGGGCGGTTTTGTCATCCGGGATGACGCGAACGGCGGACTGCGCCGTCCCGTCACGTCCCTGTCGGGCGGGGAGACGTTTCTGGCTTCGCTGTCCCTTGCCCTGGCGCTTTCCGCGCAAATTCAGCTGCGCGGGCGGTATCCGCTGGAGTTTTTCTTCCTGGATGAAGGATTCGGCACGCTGGACGGAGAACTTCTCGACCTGGTCGTCACTTCTCTGGAGCGGCTGCACAGCGAGCGGCTGGCGGTGGGCGTCATCAGCCATGTGCCGGAACTGCAGGCGAGGCTGCACCGCCGGCTGGTGGTGACGCCCGCAGAACCCGGCGGACGAGGCAGCCGGATCGCCCTGGAAGTGCTGTGAGCCGAAGATTCGCCCGGTGGAAAAAGCCGGAGGGAGACCGAACGGGAGGACCCGCGGAAACATGGAAGACAGGGAACACAAGCAATCCAGGAAAACAGGGGACGCGATCGAAATGACGGAAACGAAGGGACCCGGGGAGGACCGCCAAACCGTGGAAATCGGGGATAACACGGCAGCCCGGGACACCAGGCCCAAAAAGGCAGCCGGGGACACCGGGGAAACGGTGGGAACCGGCGAAAACCGGGCAGCCAGGCGCTACACGATTCCCGTCATGCTGCTCATCATGGTGATCCTGGGCATCATCATCGTGACGCTGCTCACCCGCCTGCTGGTGACGGAGCAGAGGCTGGTCACGCATGAAGGCAAACGGCTGGCCAAAGGTTACGCGGCCTGCGTCTCCCTGGGGGCGCAGGCGGTTCCGGCGCTGGAAGCGCTGCTTGCGGCGGAGACGGCGGCGGAACGGCTCCCGGTCAAGGCGCAGCTCGGGGCGCTGAAGCCGCTGGCGGACGGCTGCGCGGAGCTGCTCGCCGAAGCCGCCGCACGGGAGGGGGAAGATTCGCCGGAAGCGGAAGCCGCCGTCCGCGAAGCCTTGAACAGAATCGCCGCGAAGCTGGGACCCGTCGGCAACCATGAAGGTCCGCTGACGGAAACCGAGCGGGACATGGCCATAGCCGCTCTCGAAGCGGCGAAGGCCTGGTCGGACGCGCTCCGCGTCTACCGTGTGCCGGAAAGCGACCAGAACTACCGGCTCATGGAGGGCGGCGGTCCCTGGGTCGACGCGGCGGTGCAAGCGGCGTCGCTGCTTGAGGAACTCGCCGGCCGCCTGGAAAACATGTGACGCGGCCGTCCGTTGGACGTGCCGCGCCGCATGGGGTAAGATGGAAACGTGATTCCCAAAACCATACCGCCGGAGGGATGCAAACCATGGATTGCCTTTTCTGCAAAATCGCCGCGGGCGAAATTCCTTCGCGCAAAGTGTACGAGGACGACCAGGTGGTGGTGTTTCACGACATCCAGCCGCAGGCTCCGGTGCACCTGCTGGTCATTCCCCGGAAACATATCGCTTCCCTGAACGACGCCGCTCCGGAAGACGCCGAAGTGCTCGGCCGCCTGCTCCTTGCGGCCAAAAAGGCGGCGGAAGACGCCGGCATTGCCGGCACGGGCTACCGGGTGATCAACAACTGCGGCAAAGACGCCGGCCAGGTGGTGTTTCACATCCATTTCCACGTGCTGGGCGGCGAGGACCTCGGGCCGCTGCTCGCCCCGCGCGGGTAGGGCTCGGACGGAACTCCGCAAGAAAAACACGATGCAAGACGCCGACGCAGGGGATGCCCGACGCTGCGCGTTCGGCGTCAAGTCCTGATCACCGGAAGAAAATTTTGCTGAAACCGTGACGATGGTTTCCGCAAGTTGACACCCATTTTTCCCATCACCTATAATGGAGTGAAACAGCCGAGCCGGGCAGGCAACCGTCCGTTGCGGTCCGTTGCGGAGGGAGGGAAAACGGGTGTCCGAAACCAGGGTTCGCAAAAACGAGTCCATCGACGCCGCGCTTCGCCGTTTCAAGCGTTCCATCGCCAAGGACGGCGTGATGGCGGAGATCAAGAAGCGCAAGCATTACGAGAAACCCAGCGTCAGGCGGAAGAAGAAATCCGAAGCCGCCCGCAAACGCAACAGGTACTAGGAGGCATAGAAGGACGTGTCCCTCTCGCAGCGGTTGAACGAAGACATGAAAGCGGCTTTGAAAGCCCAGGACAAGCAACGTCTTTCCACAATCCGCATGCTCCTTGCGGCGATCAAGAACCGCGAGATTGAACTGAGGCGGCCGCTGGAAGATCAGGACGTGCTGGACGTCCTCGGACGCGAAATGAAGCAGCGCCGGGAGTCCCTCCAGGAATTTGAAAAGGCGGGCCGCGACGATCTGGCCCGGACGGTGTCCGCGGAAATCGAGATCATCGCCGCGTACCTGCCCCAGCCCTTGACTGAAGAGGAACTTGAAGCGCTCGTCAGGCAGACTGCCCAGGAGATCGGAGCGACCTCCAGGGCCGACCTGGGCCGGTTGATGGGCGCGCTGATGCCCAAGGTGAAAGGACGGGCCGACGGCAAGCTGGTGAATCAGCTCGCCCAGCGCATCCTTTCCGAAAACTGAAAAAAGCGCGGGCGGTCCCGCGCCGAACACCCCGATGAAGCGGGGTGTTTTTTTGTTTCCCGCGGGACGGTTGCGGGCGGAGCGCGTTCCCCGCCCGGCACAAGGCTTCCCCGCTTCATAAACCGCCTGTCCGCCGCATAACATGATCTCGAAACGGGAGGAGGACCGCCATGCCGCACGTCGGCCGCAAACTGCGCAAATGGACCGCGCGCCTCCTCGATCTGCCAGGGGACGTCACCCTCGGCCTGCCTCGGGTGACGTTGATCGGCCGCATGTGGCTGCTGGTGGAAAACCACACGGGCGTTCTCCATTTTTCGTCCCGGCGGCTGCGGCTTTCCACATCAATCGGCGAGCTGGAGATCGACGGCAGGGGACTGGTCATCCGGATGATCGGCGCCGCCGAGGTGATCATTGAAGGCGAGATCGACGGGTTCCGGTTCCAGGGCAGCGCGCCGCCGGACTCGCCATAACGGGCGGTACGGGGCGCGAAGGCCGGGCCGGCCTGCGTCTTGGGGCGGGACAAGCCCGGGCCGATCGGGTGCCGTTGGCGGGGCAATTGCGTCGGAAGGTCAGACCGGACGGAAAAAAACGGAAAAAATAACGGAGGGAAGGCTGATGGACGGATCTTGGCGGCTTAGGGCGCACGGCTTTGTACGGGTACGCCTGGTCGGGGAAAGCGAAAACGCCCAGGCCGTCCTGCGGGAGGCCGCCGCGGCGGGAATGCCGCTGTACCGCGTCCGCGCGGAGCCGGACGAGGGACTTACCTTCGTCCTGTCGGTGCCGGATTTCCTGCGCCTCAGGCGAATTTTGCGCCGTCACCGGTGCCGGGTCCGGATCGTCGCCAAGGGGGGATTTCCTTTTCTCTGGAAGCGGATCGCGCGGCGGAAGGCGCTGATCCTGAGCGCCCTGCTGTTCGCCGCGGCGCTGGCGGCCGCTTCGTCCCTGGTCTGGGAGGTGCGCATCGAGCCTTCCGAACACATTTCGGTGGAGGAGATTCGCGCCGCCGCCGCGGCGGAGGGCGTGCACCGTTTCCAATGGATTGCCCGGCTGGACGAGCCGCCGGATCTCGCCCGGCGGATCGCCGCCCGCCTGCCCGACGCGGCCTGGGTCGGCGTCGACCGGCACGGGACGATGATCATCATCAAGGTCGTCGAAGCCCGCAAGCCCGACCCCCGCCCCCTCGAGAATCCGCGGGATCTGGTGGCCAAGACCGACGCCGTGATCACCCGCATCGTGGCGGAAAGCGGCCGTCCCGTGGTGCGGCGTCATGAGCGGGTGCGAAAAGGGGACGTGCTCATATCCGGGGTGATCGGCACCGATGAACGCAGGCAGGCGGTCGTCGCCAGGGGCGAGGTGCGCGGGCTTGTGTGGCACGAATACGAAATCGTTTCGCCCCTCGTCCGCAAGGCCAAAACGTACACCGGAAGCCGCCGGGACCGCCTCTACCTCGTCATCGGCAACCGCGCTTTCAGGCTTTCGGGTTACGGCAGCGAACCCTTTGCCAAATCCGACATCCGGTCCGAATACACCCCCTGGCGCCTGCTGCGCTGGGAACTGCCGATGGGAACGATGTGGGAGCGCGAGCTGGAGGTGGCTTTCGAAGAAGTCCGGGTCACCGCCGCCGAAGCGAAAGAGGCCGGACTGGCCCGCGCGCGGGAGGAATTGCTCGCCAAGGCAGGCGAGGACGCGCGGATCCTGCATGAAAAGATTTTGCATGAAGAGGCCGGGAATGGTAAAGTGAAGGTAAAAGTGCTCTTCGAAGTCGACCAGCCGATCGCCGAGGAACGCCCGATCGTCTGGCCGTCCGCCTGACGGGGGGAAAGAGGTTTATTGGCACAAACGAAGCATTCGGTCGCCATCCCGTTGGATAACGCAAGCGAGGGCATGGCTCTGTTCGGGCCGCAGGACAAGTTCCTGCGCATGATCCGCAAGGAGACCGCAGCCACCATCCATTCCCGCGAAGCCGACATTCTCATCGAGGGGCCGGAAGAAGAAGTCGAGAACGTCCGGCAGCTGTTCGAGACCCTGCTCCAGCTCATCCGCGGGGGAAAGCAGCCGACGGAACAGGATATTCGTTACGCCTGGCAGCTGGTTCGGGAACGCAAGGCGCACCAGCTGCTGTCCCTCTTTTCGGAGGATGTGGCCCTGACTTTCCGCGGGAAGGAGATCCGCCCGAGGACCCTCGGGCAGCGCAACTATCTGTCTGCCATCCGCAAGAAGGACATCGTATTCGGAATCGGACCCGCCGGCACGGGCAAGACCTATCTGGCCGTGGTGGCGGCTGTCGCGGTCCTGAAGGAAGGTTCCGTCCGGAAAATCGTGCTTACCCGCCCGGCGGTGGAAGCCGGCGAGCGGCTCGGGTTTCTGCCCGGCGACATGCAGGAGAAGGTCGATCCGTACCTGCGGCCGCTGTACGACGCCCTGAACGACGTGATGGGGCCGGACGGGGTTGGCAAGGCGCAGGACCGCGGGCTGATCGAAATCGCCCCCCTGGCCTACATGCGCGGCCGGACGCTGGAAGATTCGTTCATCATTTTGGACGAGGCGCAAAACACCACGCCTGAACAAATGAAAATGTTTCTGACCCGCCTGGGGATCGGATCGCGCATGGTGATTACGGGGGACGTGACGCAGATCGACCTGCCCAAGGGGGTCCGCTCGGGGCTGATCGAAGCGGAGCGAATTTTGCGGGGCGTGGAGGAAATCGGTTTCGTCTATTTTACCGAGCAGGACGTCGTGCGCCATCACCTGGTGCAGAAAATCATTTTGGCCTATCAGGCGGATCGAAACCAATGAACAAGGAGGGCAGACCGGATGCCCAGGAAACGTTACGGCAAGACCGCCGGCGGCCGCGTGCCGCTCGTCGCGTCTCCGGCCGCGGGCTGGAAACAGAACAACGCGTTGCGCTGGTTTTTGTTTCTGCTGTTTGTCGGGCTGTTTTACGTTTCCCTGGCGCCCCGGTTCGTACCTCCGACTTACGATATCCGACTGGGCGCCGTCAGCGACCGGGACATCCGGGCTCCCCGACAGGAGATCAACGAAGAAGCGACCATCCGGGCCCGGGAAGCCGCGGCGGAACGGGTCCAGACGGTGTATTCCATCGTGTCCGTGCGCAACGAGACGTTGGTGGACGAAATGTTCCGGCGTATCGATCAGCTGAACCGGGACGAAGTGCTTACAGCGGACGAGAAGGTGGACATCTATCGCCGCGAGTTTCCGCAGAAGCTCGATCAGCACGTGGACGCCTTCATCCAGGCGAACACCGGCACGGACGCCTATTCGCCGGAACTCTTGCAGGAAATGCGCCGGTCGGTGCTGGAGCAGAAATACGCCATTCCCGAAGAGACCTATTACAAACTGCCGCGCCTCACCCCCGTCCAGATCGCCGAGATGCGTATGGTGGCGCGGGACGTGGTGCGCCAGATCATGTCTTCGCCGCTTTCCGATGCGGAATCCGCGCGCACGCAGGTGGCCGAGCTGGTGAACGCCAGCCCCCTGTCCCTGACCATCGAGCGCGAAGTGGTGCAGGAGCTGGCGCGTTACGCCATTACGCCGAACCGCTTCGCGGATGAGGTCGCGACCGAAACCGCGCGCAAGGAAGCGATGGAAAACACGCCGCCGGTGGTCATCAAGCAAGGGGACGTGATCGTCAGCAAGGGGCAGTTGATCACGGAAGACGTTTATGCCCTGCTGGAGAAATTCAACCTGCTCAAGGAGAAAAAGACGTATCTTCCCCAGGTCGGCGTGGTCCTCATGTCCCTCCTGCTCGGAGGCGCCCTCTACGGATACGGGAGGCTGTCCGCGGAGCCCGGCGGAGCGGCCAGGTCTTGGTCCAACATGCACTGGCTGATGCTGCTCACCATCTTTGCGTTGAACATCCTGCTGATGCATCTGGCGGCGCTGGCCCGCGGCGGCGGCTGGGCGCTTCTCGTGTATGCGGCGCCCGTCGCCACCGGCAGCATGCTGGTGACGCTTCTGCTTGGCAGCCATTGGGGGCTTGCCTCCTCCGCGGCGTTCGCCGTGCTGGCCGCCGCCATTCTCAACGTGGAGCAGGAAACGCTTTTTGATTTTCGATACGGACTCGTGGGGCTGGCGGTCTGCCTGACGGCGGTGTTCGCCGTCCACCGCGCCGGCCAGCGTTTTACCCTGCTGAAAGCGGGTTTTTTGGTCGGCCTGACCGGCACGCTGGCGGCCGTCGCGATGATGATGGCGGCGCCCGAACCGGACACCGGGCAGATGTTGCAGGCGGCCGGTTTCGCCATGGCGGGCGGGCTGCTCACCGCGGTGCTGGTCATCGGCCTGATGCCGTTTTTCGAATCGATGTTTGGCGTGCTGTCCGCGCTGAAGCTCGTGGAGCTTTCCAATCCGAACCATCCCCTGCTTCGCAGACTGCTCACGGAAGCTCCCGGCACGTACCACCACAGCCTGATGGTGGGCAACCTGGCGGAGGCGGCGGCGGAGGCGGTCGGCGCCAACGGCCTGCTTTGCCGGGTGGGGTCATTTTACCACGACGTGGGCAAGACGAAGCGCCCGCGCTATTTCATCGAAAACCAGAACGGCGGCGAGAATCCCCACGACCGGCTCGATCCGAAGGTGAGCGCCGGCATCATCATCGCCCACGCCAAGGACGGGGCGGAGATGCTCAGGGCCTACCGGCTGCCGAAGCCGATTCGCGACATCGCTGAACAGCATCACGGCACCACGCTGCTGAAGTATTTCTACCAGAAAATGCTGCAGGAAGCCGAAGCCAAAGGCGTTGAGCCGGAGTGGAGCGAAGCCGATTTCCGCTACCCGGGGCCGAAGGCCCAGTCCAAGGAAGCGGCCATCGTCGGCATCGCCGACAGCGTGGAGGCGGCGGTCCGCTCCCTGAAGCATCCGACGGTGGAGCAGATCAAGAGGATCATCGGCAAAATCATCAAGGAGAGGCTGGACGACGGCCAGCTCAGCGAATGCGACCTGACGCTGCGGGAGCTGGACATCGTCGCCAATTCCATGCTGGAGACGGTGATCGGCATGTTCCACTCGCGCATTGACTACCCGGAAGACCACGCCGTGCAGCGCCGGAAGGAAGGGGAGGCCGGAGCGGAAGCGGAAGCCGCGCCCGCTTCGGAGCAGGCGCAGGCACGGCCGAAGGAGCGTCGCGCATGGCAGTGACCCTGGAATGGATGGACGATCGAGCCGACGGGGCGGAGCCGGCGGCGGAGAAGTGGATCCCGCTCCTGGAGCGGCTCCTGGCCGAAGCCGCCGCGGACGAAGGCGTGGACAGCGGCGTCGTGTCCCTGACTTTCACGGACGACGAAGGCATCCGCGAGTTGAACCGCCGCTTTCGCGGCGTGGATGCTCCGACGGATGTGCTGTCGTTCCCCATGCGGGAAGCGGGGGAAGAAGGCCTGGAGGCGTTGCCGGCCGGGGAAGCGGCTTTTGAAGAGGAAGAGCCTCTCGGCGACATCGTCATCTCGCTGCCGCGCGCCCTGGCGCAGGCGGAGGAATACGGCCACAGCGCCGAACGCGAGATCGGGTTTTTGTTCGTGCACGGGCTGCTCCATCTGCTCGGGTATGACCATGATACGGAAGAGCGGGAACGGGAGATGTTTTCCCGGCAGGAAGCCGTGCTGGCGAAAGCGGGGCTTGTGCGTTGAGGAAACGCGGCCGTTTTCCGGGCCTGAGGCCGGAGTCGTTTCGTTTCGCCGCGGAAGGCGTGTGGAACGCCGTTCGGACGGAAGCCCACATGCGGTTTCACTTGCTTGCGGCCGCGGCGGCCGTTTTGCTGGGCGTCGCGTTTGGAATCGGTCCCGGCGAATGGCTCTGGGTTGGCTTGGCGATCGCCTTTGTGTGGTCGGCGGAGCTGGTGAATACGGCGGTGGAGCGTCTGGTGGATCTCGTCAGCCCCGAGCGGCAGCCGCTGGCCAAGGCCGCCAAGGACACCGCCGCGGGAGCCGTCCTGGTGGCCGCCGTTTTCGCCGTCCTGGTCGGCTGCACGGTGTTCGGGCCGCGGCTGTGGGCGCTGCTGGCGGGAACTTGACGGTGCTTTGGGCGCCGGGTTCCGAAACGTGAACGCTGCTCCGGGCTTTGCCATTGCGGGACGCGCAGGTTGGCCTGGGCACTGTTTGCGGGAATGTGAACGAACATGGCAAAAGGGGGAGAACAACCAAAGACCGTGAGCAAACCGTTCAAATCGGGATTCGCCGCCATCGTCGGGCGGCCCAACGTAGGCAAATCGACGCTGCTCAACCGGATCACGGGGCATAAAATCGCCATCGTGTCCGACAAGCCGCAAACGACCCGCAACCGGATCCGGGGCGTGTATACGGACGAGAACGCCCAGATCGTGTTCCTCGACACGCCGGGCATCCACAAGCCGTTTTCAAAGCTGGGCGATTACATGGTCAAGGCGGCCGAAGGCGCCTTGGACGAAGTGGACGTGGTGCTGTTTCTGACCGACGTGTCGGAGGAACTCGGCGGAGGCGACCGCTATATCATCGAACGCCTGAAAAACGTGAAGACGTCGGTCATCCTGGTGCTGAACAAGATCGACAAAGTGTCGCGGGACGGGGTTTTGCCCGTAATCGACGCATACCGGCGGCTGCATGATTTCACCGAAATCGTGCCGGTTTCGGCCGCCCGGGGCGACAACGTGGAAAGGCTCCTGGAGCTGGTGATCCAATATTTGCCCGAAGGGCCGATGTTCTATCCCCCCGGCCAGGTGACGGATCATCCCGAGCGGTTCATTTGCGCCGAGCTGATCCGCGAGAAAATTCTGCTGCTCACCCGAGAGGAAGTGCCCCATTCCGTAGCGGTGGAGATCGAGCGCATGGAAACGGACGATCGCGGTCTCGTGCGGATCGGCGCCGTCATCTATGTGGAGCGCGAATCGCAAAAGGGCATCCTCATCGGCAAGGGCGGGGCGATGCTGAAGGAAATCGGCCGGCTGGCCCGCGAGGAGATGGAGCGTCTCCTGGGATCCAAAATTTTCCTTGAGCTGTGGGTCAAAGTGAAAAAGGATTGGCGCAATCACGAAGCGTTCCTGAAATCGATGGGTTACCGCACGGAGTGATTCCGCGGCCGCGGGGGCGGCGGATTCTCCGGAACGCATGCCGGAATTTGGCGCGCGCCGGAATCCGGCGCACGTCCCGCCGGAAAACCGCGCCTCCTTCGCGCCGGTTCCCCCGGAACTGGTTGCGGATACCTGTATTCCTCGCGTGACATTCTAAGGGCGGAACGCGAAACGACATTCCGACCGGGAGGATGAAACGCGATGCGGGATTTCGGTTGGAACGTCTTCTGGCAGACCGGAAACATTGAAGCTTATCTTTTCAGCAAGGAAGTGGACCGGCTGAAAGCCGCGGAGGACGGGCGGGAGGAGGCGCCCCCGGAGGAGGGGGCGGAAGCCGCGGAAGAGGACGCGCAAGGGTAGCCGGCCGGCGCAACCCGGCGCGCGCCGGACGGCGGCATGAAGCGGCACGGCGGCGCCGGGGCGGCAGGGTGACGGAGGGGAAACGGATGCTCATCCGCGTGGAAGGCATCGTCATTCGCACCACCGATTACGGTGAAGGCCACAAAATCATCACGCTGATCACGCCGACCCACGGCAAGTTCGGGGTCGTGGTGCGCGGGGCCAAAAAGCCGAAGAGCCGTTTCGGCTTTTTGGCCCAGCTTTTTGTGCACGGCGATTTCGCCGTCTACCGGAGCGGGCGGCTGGGGACCCTGAAGGGCGGGGAACTGATCGAACCGTTCCGCGAGCTGCGGGAGCGCCTCGAACTTACCGCCTGCGCCTCGTATGCCGCCGAACTGACGGACCGGGCCATTTTGGACGAAGAAGCCGGGGAGCATCTGTTTCACCAGCTGCTCGGGTGTCTCACCGCCCTTGCGCAAGGCAAGGACCCCGAAGTGGTGCTCAGGATTTATGAAATGAAAATTTTCCGCGCCGCCGGATGTGCCCCCGTGCTGGATGCGTGCGCGGCGTGCGGCGCCTCCGAACGCCTCGGCTGGTTCAGCGCCGCGGCCGGCGGCGCGCTGTGCGCGGCATGCCGGCAACGGGACCCCGGTGCGCCCGCCCTGGGGGAACCGGCGCGGAGACTTCTTCAGCTGTTTTCCCGCCTCGATCTTCGCCGGATCGGGCAGACCGACGTGAAGGAAGAGACGAAGCGGCAGCTTCGCGAGGCGACCCGCCGGTGGCTGGACGCGCATCTGGACCTGCGCCTGAAGACGCTTGCCTTTCTCGACCTCCTGGGCCGGGACGGAAATTGACAGCCGCATGCGCTTGCGATAGAATGTGGGTTGACAATTGGACAGGTCCCGAAGAAGGGGAGGAGTAACCGGTCACCGCCGGCCTAGCGAGCCGGGGAGGGTGGGAGCCCGGCGCGGCGGCCCGGCGAAGGGCGCTCCGGAGGGACATTCGGAAAGAGGGGGTTTTCCGCGCGGCGCGGACGGTGCGGTCCGGCCCGACGGAAGCCAAGTAGGGTGGAACCGCGGGAACGAGAAGCTCCCGTCCCTATGTCCGATTCGGCGGATAGGGGACGGGGCTTTTTTGTGCGGTGCCAAAACACAGCGAAAACTGCCGGCAAGGAGTGAGAGGCGTTGAATTTCCAGCAGATGACGCTGACATTGCTTCAGTTCTGGGCGGAACAAAACTGCCTCATCGTGCAGCCCTACGACGTGGAAACGGGGGCGGGCACGCTCAATCCGATGACATTCTTGAGGTCCATCGGGCCGGAGCCGTGGAACGTCGCCTATGTGGAACCGTCCCGCCGTCCGGCGGACGGCCGCTACGGGGAAAACCCGAACCGGCTGTACCAGCACCACCAGTTCCAGGTGATCATGAAGCCGTCTCCGGACAACATCCAGGAAATTTACCTGGAGAGCCTGAAACGCCTCGGCCTGGATCCCCGCCATCACGACATCCGCTTCGTGGAGGACAACTGGGAGCACCCCGGGCTCGGCGCCTCGGGGCTGGGCTGGGAAGTGTGGCTGGACGGGATGGAAATCACGCAGTTCACCTACTTCCAACAAGTCGGCGGCCTTGACTGCCGTCCGGTATCCGTGGAAATCACCTACGGGATGGAACGGCTCGCGTCTTATCTGCAGGACAAGGACAACGTGTTCGACCTGGAATGGGTGGACGGCGTCACCTACGGCGACGTGTTCCGCCAGCAGGAGTACGAACATTCCAAATACACCTTCGAGGTGTCCGACACGGCGATGCTGTTCCGGCAGTTCGCCGAATACGAGAACGAAGCGAACCGGGCGCTGGAGCAAAACCTGGTGTACCCGGCTTACGACTACACGCTGAAATGTTCGCACACGTTCAATCTGCTGGACGCCAGGGGCGCCATCAGCACCACGGAGCGTACCGGATACATCGCCCGGGTGCGGAACCTGGCCCGCCGGTGCGCCGTGACCTATCTCGAAGAGCGGGAACGGCTGGGCTTTCCCCTGCTGAAGAAGGGAGGGGCGGCTCGTGTCTAAGGATTTGCTTCTGGAAATCGGTCTAGAGGAAATGCCCGCGCGGTACGCGCGCGGCGCCATGGACGAGCTGCGTCAAAACACGCTGAAGTGGCTGGAGGAAAACCGCCTGGCCCACGCGGGGGTGGAGGCGTATGCCACACCCCGCCGTCTCGCCGTGCTGGTGCGGAATCTGGCCGACCGGCAGGCCGACGCCAGCGAAGAAGTGCGGGGGCCCGCCCGCCGCATCGCCCAGGACGAACAGGGCAACTGGACGAAAGCGGCCCTTGGCTTTGCCCGAAGCCAGGGCGTCGATCCGTCTGAGCTTTACTTTAAGGACACGGGCGGAGCGGAGTATGTGTTCGCCCGGAAAAGCACCGCCGGCGCGGCGACGGAGCGCCTGCTTCCGGAAGCGTTGCGCGGACTTGTGACGTCGCTGTCTTTTCCGAAAAACATGCGCTGGGGCGATTGCGATCTGCGTTATATCCGCCCGATCCGCTGGATCGTCGCCCTGTACGGGCGTGGCGTGGTGCCGCTTGAAATCGCCGGCGTCCGCTCCGGCAACGTGACGAAGGGGCACCGCTTCCTGGGCGCTGATGCCGTGATCGAAGAGCCGTCGTCCTATCCGGATGTGCTGCGGGGCCAGCACGTCATCGCCGACGCGGAGGAACGCAAGGCCGCGATTCTCGCCGGCATCGAACGCCTGTCGCGGGAGCGGGGCTGGCGCATCGAGGTGCGGGAGGACCTGCTTGAAGAAGTGCTGTTCCTCGTAGAGTGGCCGACGGTGCTGGCGGGATCGTTCGACCCGGAATTTTTGCGGATCCCGCAGGAAGTGTTGATCACCTCGATGCGGGAGCACCAGCGCTACTTCCCCGTGTTCGACGAAGCGGGACGGCTTCTGCCCCATTTCGTCACGGTGCGCAACGGCGACGACACGTCGTTGGATGTGGTGCGGCGGGGCAATGAAAAGGTGCTGCGGGCCCGGCTGGCCGACGCAAGGTTTTTCTACGAAGAAGACCTGAAGCTCTCCATCTCTGACGCCCTGGCTCAGCTGGAGCGCGTCGTCTACCATGAAGAGCTCGGCACGATGGGGGACAAGGTGCGGCGCGTCCGCCGGATCGCCGGGCGGCTGGCCGAACGCCTCGCCCTGGACGCGCAGACGGCGGCGGATGTGAACCGGGCGGCCGAGATTTGCAAATTCGACCTGGTGACGCAAATGGTGTATGAATTCCCCGAGCTGCAGGGCATCATGGGGGAAGATTACGCCCGGCACGCCGGGGAGCGGGAAACGGTGGCGCGGGCGGTGAACGAGCATTACGCGCCGCGCCACGCCGGCGACCGGCCGCCGGCGTCGGCGGTCGGGGCGGTGGTGGGCATCGCCGACAAGATCGACACCATCGTCGGATGCTTCTCCATCGGTATCGTTCCCACCGGTTCGCAGGACCCGTACGCCCTGCGCCGACAGGCCGCCGGCATCGTCTCCACCCTGCTGGCGCACGGGTTCGAGCTGCGGCTGGACGAGCTGTTCCGCCTGGCGTTGGAGACGCATCGGGAGCGCGGGCTGAAGCGGTCCGAAGAAGAAATTGAACGCGACTTGAGGGAGTTTTTCGGTCTTCGCGTGCGGAACGTGCTCGCCGAATCCGGCACGCGTCACGACGTGATCGAGGCGGTGCTCGCCGCCGGCGCGGACGATGTGCGGCGCACGCTGTCGCGGGCGAAGGTGCTGCAGGACGCGGTTTCGGAAAGCCGGCGGGAACAATTCCGGCCGACGGCGGACGCCCTGGTGCGCGTGTGCAACCTGGCCGTCAAAGCCGACTCCCGCGATGTCGACGAAAGGCTGTTCTCCACGGAAGCCGAACGGACGCTCCACGGGGCGTGGCGGCAAGCGCGCGTCAGGTATGAAGAGGCGGTGCTGGGCGACCGGATGGAAGAAGCCCTCGCGGCCCTCGCTTCCATGCGGGACGCCATCAACGGATTTTTCGACGCGGTGCTGGTCATGGTCGACGACGAAGCCGTTCGCCGCAACCGACTGGCGCTCCTCGCCTCCATCGCGGATGACATTCGGTCATTTGCGGACTTCTCCAGGCTTGTGATTTGAGTCCGCAAGCCGCGCATCCGTGCAAAATCCGGGAACGGGCCGGAAGGTGAAAAGCATGGAACCCTTGGTGACCGTCCACGTCGTATCGGATGCCGCCGGGGAAACGGGCGAACACGCGGTGCGCGCCGCCGCGGCCCAGTTTCCCGGCGGGGCGGTGGCGATCCGCCGCTCGGGATTCGTCCAGAGCCGGGAAGCGGTCGACCGCGTGCTGGAGGAAGCGCAGGGCGGCCGTTCGGTCATCGTCTACACGTTGGTTGTTCCGGAACTCAGAAACTATCTGATCCGACGGGCCCGCAGGATGGGGATTCCGGTCATCGACCTGCTCGGGCCTTTGCTGGAAACCCTCGAACAAACGCTGGGCAAATCGCGCAACGAACCCGGCCTTCTGCACACCCTGAACGCCGAGTATTTCCGCAAGGTCGAGGCCATCGAGTTCGCCGTCCGCTATGACGACGCGCGCGATCCTTCCGGCATCCTGAAAGCCGACATCGTGCTTATCGGCGTCTCCCGCACGTCCAAGACGCCCCTTTCCATGGTGCTGGCCAACAAGATGTTCAAGGTGGCCAACGTGCCCCTTGTTCCTGAACTTGAACCGCCGCCCGAGCTGTTCGCCGTGCCCAGCCGGAATGTGGTCGGCCTGACCATCCGCCCCGAAGCGCTTAACGCCATCCGCAAGGAGCGGCTGAAGGCGCTCGGCCTGCCGGACGACGCCGCCTATGCCAAGCCGGAGAGGATCGAGCAGGAACTGGAATATGCCCGCGAGATCATGAAAAGGATCGGCTGCGTGGTGATCGACGTGTCCAACCGGGCGGTGGAGGAGTCCGCCAGCGTCATCGCGGACCTGTTCCGGGACCGCCGGCCGGGCTGAAGTTTCGGGAAGCGTGCCGGCGGACCTGAGGGATGTACGGCGCGTGGAATGACTCCCGCCTGCCTTTCCGAGCGGATACATAAAGAACCCGGTTTCCGGCGCCATCCGGGTTTTCCGGGTTCGACAGCCCTGCGAAGATCTCGCGCGCCGGTCCCAAGTTTTGTAACTAGGAAAAATGGTGGTTCCCGCGAAAATAGTCGCGTAGGTGCTTGACTTTCAGACGTTTTCACGATATATTTCTCGTTTTGCCGGGAAAGTTGAAGGATTTTTGTCTCAATGATCGTATATAATATTACGGTGAACTTTTGCCGTCCATGATCGCGCACCGTCGCCCGAACGCCGCCGGATGCGGCCGTTGCGGGAAAGTATCGGAGGGATCAGCCGGGGAGGCAGGAAAAGCGTCCGCCGAAACGAATAGTATTACGTGCGCGTACTACAGGGTGGACGATGGATATGAAACAGGGCCTCATTCCCCAGCAGATCATAGACGAGGTACTGCTTCGCACGGACATCGCCGAAATCGTGGGGCGGCACGTGCATTTGTCCAGGCAAGGCAAGTACCTTAAGGGCCTTTGTCCGTTCCATTCGGAGAAGACGCCGTCGTTCACCGTCACGCCCGAAAAACGGATTTTCTATTGTTACGGGTGCGGGAAAGGCGGCCACGTCATTCGCTTCGTCATGGACATGGACGGACTCACGTTTCCGGAAGCCGTCCGGAAGCTGGCCGAAGAGGCGGGCATTCCGGTCACCTGGGAGGCGGCCCGAAAGGACGAGCCTTCTCCGCGCGACAGAGAGCGGGAGCTGATGTTCCGCGCCCACGCGCACGCGCAAAAGTTGTATCGCCACATTCTTCTGAATACCGACGCGGGGCGGCCGGCCATGGCCTATCTTCGTTCGCGCGGATTTACCGACCGGATGATCGAAGCCTTCGGGATCGGATACGCGCCGGACCGCCGGGACACGCTGGTCCGGTCGCTCCAGCTTCAGGGGATTCCGCCGGAGCTGATGGAGCGGGCCGGACTGGTTGCACGCAGGCAGGAGGGCGATTTTGCCGATCGCTTCCGGGATCGGATCATGTTTCCGATCACCGACACCCAGGGGCGCGTGATCGCGTTTGCCGGACGCCTGCTGGGAGACGGTCAGCCCAAGTATCTCAATTCGCCGGAGACGCCGCTGTTCAGCAAGAGCCGCGTGCTTTACCGGCTTCCGGAAGCGCGGGCGGCGATCCGCAAGACAAAGCGGGTGGTGTTGTTCGAAGGGTACGTGGATTGCATCATGGCGTGGTCGGCCGGCGTCGACAACGGCGTGGCCACAATGGGAACGGCGCTCACGGCGGAACATGCCGCCCTGCTCAGGCGCTACGCCGAGGAAGCGGTGATTTGCTACGATGGCGACGACGCCGGGCAGGCCGCCGCCCAGAAATGCATTCCGCTGCTCGAAGGCGCCGGACTTGGCGTCCGAGTGGCGATGCTGCCGGGACGCACGGATCCGGACGAATACATCGGCAGGAACGGCGCCGAGGCTTTCCGGCGGAATGTTCTGGACGCCGCAGTGTCGGCGGCGAAATTTCAGCTTATAACTTTAAGGAAATCCCATATACTGCAAGATGAAGACGGAAAAATCCGCTACCTGCGCGATGCGGTCCGCATCGTCGCGCAGCGCGATTCTCCGACGGAACGGGAAATGCTCCTTAAGGAGCTGTCCCGGGAGTTCGATGTTTCCCTGGAGACGCTCAAGCAGGAATGCCTCCTCTACCGGCGAAATCGCGTTTCAAGCCCGCGTGCCGGGGATATTCCCCGCAAAATGTGGAATAATGAAGGGAATGGAAAGCGCGCCGCTTCCGGGCATCCCTCCTTGCCGCCTGCCCATGTGCAGGCGGAACGCCGGCTGATCGCCTGGATGCTCGCCGACCGGGAAGTCGCCGCCGCGGTGGAGCGACGGGTGGGAAGCGACTTTCACGTGCCGGAACACGCGGCGCTGGCCGCATGTCTATACACGTTTTATGCGCAAGGAAAAGAGCCGGATACCGGACTTTTCCTGGCTTCCCTGGAAGACGATGGACTGGAACGGCTGGCCAGTGAAATCGCGCTGGAAGATCCCCCGTACGACGACCGGGCCCTGGAGGATTGCCTGCGCACCGTCAGCCGGGCTTTTTTGACCCGGGAAATCGAGCGCAAGAAAGAGGAAATGCTGAGGGCGGAAAGAGCGGGGGACATTTTGCAAGCCGCACAGATTGCGAATGAGATTATTGCCCTGGAGAAGCAGCGGAAAGAGACATAGAATTCCGCGTTCCCAGGGAGGAGGGAGTCGGCCATGACGAACGATCTGCAGCCCGGAACGGAATCGGAAGCGACCCTGGAGCAGGTCAAGGCTCAGCTTGTGGAGCAGGGCAAAAAGAAGGGTGCCCTGACGTATAAAGATATCATGGAAAAGTTGTCTCCGTTCGAACAGGAACCCGAACAGATCGACGACTTTTTCGAACAGCTGGCGGATCTGGGCATCGATGTCGTCAATGAACACGAAGACCTTGAAGGACAGGACGGGGACAGCCACGAGGACTTCAACTTTGACGACGACCTGTCTCTGCCGCCCGGCATCAAGATCAACGATCCGGTCCGCATGTACCTGAAGGAGATCGGCCGCGTGCCGCTCTTGGACGCGGACGACGAAATCGAGCTGGCGAAGAAGATCAAGCAGGGCGGTCCGGAAGGCGAGGAAGCCAAGAAGCGTCTGGCGGAGGCGAACCTGAGGCTCGTCGTCAGCATCGCCAAGCGTTACGTGGGTCGCGGGATGCTGTTCCTGGATCTGATCCAGGAAGGCAACATGGGGCTGCTGAAGGCCGTCGAAAAATTTGACCACAACAAAGGCTTCAAGTTCAGCACCTACGCCACTTGGTGGATTCGCCAGGCCATCACCCGGGCGATTGCCGACCAGGCGCGTACGATCCGCATTCCGGTCCATATGGTGGAGACGATCAACAAGCTGATCCGGGTGTCCCGGCAGCTCCTCCAAGAATTGGGCCGCGAACCGACGCCGGAGGAAATCGCCGAGCATATGGACATGAGCGTCGAGAAGGTTCGCGAAATCATGAAAATCGCGCAGGAGCCGGTGTCGCTGGAAACGCCCATCGGCGAGGAAGACGACTCTCATCTCGGCGACTTCATCGAAGATCAGGAAGCGTTGGCGCCGGCCGACGCTGCGGCGTACGAACTCTTGAAGGAGCAGCTGGAGGACGTCCTGGACACCCTCACCGAGCGGGAGGAAAACGTGTTGCGCCTCCGCTTCGGGCTTGACGACGGCAGATCCCGCACCCTGGAAGAAGTGGGCAAAGTCTTCGGCGTCACCCGCGAACGGATTCGCCAGATCGAGGCGAAGGCTTTGCGCAAACTTCGCCATCCGAGCCGGAGCAAACGTCTGAAAGATTTCCTGGAATAACGCCCGCCGCGCCGGCGGCGGATTGCCTGCGACCTTCCGCCCGGACGGCGGGAAGGTCTTTTTGTTTCGGAGGCGTTCTCCCTTTGCGCCGGTGACGGTTTCTTTGCAGGCGGCTCTTTTCCTCCGGTGCCGGACTCCTTTTTGTTCCGAAACGGCTCCGATGATCCGGAGCCGAACTCCTTCGTTCCGGAAACGGACGAAAGCAGGGGGCGGTGCGCCATGACCCCGGAAGAGGCCAAGCGCAACGTGCTGGTCAGGGAAATCGAATGGTGGCGGCAAAGCAAGCTGCTGCCGGAAGCGTATTGCGATTTTCTGCTCAACCTGTACCTGAACGAGCCGCGGGATCGTTCCCGGCTTGGTTCCGCCGTCCGGCGGTTCGGGAACGCGAAGCCCCTGCAATGGCTGTTTGTCTTTGCCATATTTACCCTTATTTGTATTATCCTCTTGTATTTTAGCGCTTTTTCGTACGTCTTGCAAATGGTTCTTGCCGCCGCCACCACTCTGGTCCTGCTGGCGCTGGCGGTCCGGCGGCGGGGACGGGCGCCGCTCGGCGCGCAATTCGCCCTCGGAACCGCCATGCTCATACCGCCGGTTGCGGGGTTGGCCGTGCTGGATTCGGCGGGATGGCTGAACAACGGCGGCCTGGCGGCGTTGCTTTTCGTCTGCGCTGTGTTCTGGATCGCCTGCGGCGTCGCTTTCCGGCTGGCGATCCTGCAGGCGGGCGGGCTTCTGCTCGCCATGGGAGGGTATGCCCTGCTTCTGGCCGATCGCCTGGATGGGCCGGGCTGGTTGGAAGTACAGCTTTGCTGGGTACCGCTGGCCATCTTGTTTGCCTGGCTGAGTTGGTTTCTGCACGACCGGGTGCCCGGTTCCGGCGCGGCGCTTTTTGGGGCGGCCCTGGTGGCGTGGCATGTGCCGGAAATCTATTCGGTGCTGGCACACGTGGACAGGCCGTGGGTCGAGGCGCAGTTTCTGGTGAAAACGGCCTTGCTCGGCTTCGGTTTGTTTCGCCTGCGCCGGCATTGGACGGAATGGGTGGCCTGAATGAAACACAAATCGGGGGTTGGTCCGGCATCCCGGCCGAAGCTTTCCCGGCGGCTGGCCGCCTTGGTCGAATGGGTGCCGGAGGGAGCCCGTTTCGCGGACATTGGAACCGATCATGCGCTGCTGCCGGTTTACCTGGCTGTGAGCGGCCGTGTCGCCGCTGCGGTGGCGGGCGATCTGCGCCCCGGACCCGTTCGGGCGGCGCGGCGACAGGTGGAAGCCGCCGGCGCTGGCGGCATCGTTTCCGTGCGCCAGGGGGACGGGCTGACCGTTTTGGCTCCCGGCGAAGCGGATACCATATGCATCGCCGGTCTCGGCGGCGCGCAAATCGTGCGCATTCTGGAAGCGGGAGAGCCGCGGCTCCGGGGAGTCCATACCCTTCTTTTGGCCCCGCAGGGGGCGGAAGACGCGGTCCGCCGGTGGCTGGCGGAGCACGGATGGGTGCTGGACGCCGAGCGGCTTGTGGAGGAAGCCGGCGTCATCTATACGCTGCTCAAGGCGGTAAAGCCGGCGGACGGGGCGGAAGCGGAGCGGCGGAACCGCAGGTTGTACGACCCGGCGGTCCTCGCTCCCCGCATGCCGGAAATTCCTTTGTGGCTGTTGCATCAAATGGGGCCGCTGCTCCTCAGGCATCCTGACGCGGCGTTCCGGCAGCTGTGGGAAGCGGAAGCGGCCAAGCGCGAGCGTGTCGTCCAGCAGTTGGCGCGTTCCGCATCGCCGGAAGCGGCGCGCAAGGCGGAAAGCCTGGAGAAGGAAGCGCGCCTGATTCGGGAGGTATTGGCATGTTTGCCCGCGGAGACATGATCATCCGCATGCTGGAACAATTCGCTCCCCGGCATTATGCGTTGCCGGAAGACAGGGACCGGATCGGCCTTCAGGTCGGCTCGGCGAACCGGGAAGTGCGCCGGGTGCTCGTCGCCCTGGACGTCACGTCCGCCGTCGCGGAAGAAGCGGCAAAGCTGGGAGCCGGGCTCATCGTGGCGCATCACGCCTTCATTTTCCGTCCGCTTGGCCACCTGAAGACCGACAGCCCGCAGGGGGCCGTGGCCGCCAAACTCTTGAAGGGCGACATCGCCGTCTATGTGATGCATACCAATCTGGACGCGGCGGAAGGCGGCATGAACGACTGGATGGCCGAAGCGCTCGGCTTGGCCGATTGCCGGGTGCTGGATCCGGTATACGCCGAACGGCTGTTCAAGCTCGCCGTATTCGTGCCCCGCACCCATCAGGATGCGGTGCGCGACGCCCTGTTCGAGGCGGGCGCCGGCCACATCGGCAACTACAGCCATTGCAGCTTCAATATCGACGGAATCGGCACGTTCATGCCGCAGGAAGGCACCGATCCGTTCATCGGCCGCCAAGGGGAACTGGAAAAGGTCGAGGAAGTCCGCATCGAGACGGTGGTGCCGGGCAGCGTGCTGCAGCCGGTGATCGCATCCATGCTGCGGGCGCACCCCTATGAAGAAGTGGCGTATGACGTGTATCCCCTCGAACTGCAGGGGCGTTCCGCCGGCATCGGACGGATTGGCGTCCTGCCGGAAGCGGAGACGCTGGAAGCGTTCGCGGAACGGGTGAAGCGGGCTTTGGACGTGCCGTTCGTCCGGGTCGTCGGCCGTGGGTCCCGCGGGGTGCGCAAGGTGGCGGTGGTGGGCGGTTCCGGCGGCCGGTACATGAAAAAAGCCCTGCACGCGGGCGCCGACGTACTGGTCACCGGCGACATCGATTACCACACGGCCATGGACGCCGAAGCGGCCGGACTGGCCGTCGTCGATCCCGGCCACCACGCGGAAAAAATCTTCAAATCCCGCTTGGCCGCCCGGCTGCGGGAATGGCTGGCGGCCGAGGGGTACGCCACCGAGGTGCTCGCTTCATCGGTAGAAAGCGATCCCTTTAGGGTCGTGTAAATCGTGCAAGGCGTGTTCCGCCGCGGGTCCGGCGCCGGACCCGCGGCGGCTATGCCTCCAACCGTTTCCGTTGCGTTTCGGACACGGCCGGGATATAATGAAGGTTACGACGCCGGAAAGTTTGACAGACAATCGCTCGCGGCTTCGGGCCGCGGGAGGAAAGTCCGGGCTCCGCAGGGCAGGGTGCTGGATAACGTCCAGTCGGCGCGAGCCGAAGGAAAGTGCCACAGAAATGGACCGCCGATGGCCGCCTTTCGGCGGCACAGGCAAGGGTGGAACCGTGGTGTAAGAGACCACGAGGAACACTGGCGACTTTGTTCCTGGTAAACCCCACCCGGAGCAAGACCAAAAAGGAACGCGGCGGCCCGTGCGGCTGCGACCCTGGCCCGGGGTGCGTTCGGGTTGGTCGCTAGAGCCGTCCAGTAATGGCCGGCCCAGAAAGATGATTGTCGCTTCCATACGTGGGAGGGCGGCATCCGCCGTCCGCGATACCACCGGAAGAACAGAACCCGGCTTATGGCAAACTTTCCGGCTCACTTCTCATCAAAAAACCGATAAACCCGCAAGGCGAAGGCCATTGCGGGTTTTTCGTTCGGGAAAAGCGCGGCATCGGATTTTTGAGCCCGGGGAAAAATCGACCCGGATGGGCATTCGCAAGTGCGGCTCTCGGGAGGCGCAAACGCGGGCGCTCGGCAAGCTGATGCGTCGGCTCCGGCAGGCGCCGGCGCCCGGCCCTTGGAAGCCCTGCCGAAACGGCTGCTACCCGTCGCCCGTCGGCGTAAGCAGAGACAGGACGGTCCGCACGATGCGCCGCAAACCGCCCTGCAGCCCATCCTGCCATTCGACGCGCCCGGCCGGCTCTTCGTCTTCACTGGCCGCCGTCATGCCCGCGGCCCTCTCCAGCGCCCGCCTAACGTCGATGACGCCGTGGCCGAATTCCGGGTCCGGGCCCGGCCGCCCCATGTCGGAGGCCGTTTCACGCAGCAGATCCGCGATTTCCTCCGGCGTCAGGGCGGGGTTCACCGCGCGCACCAGCGCGATCAGCGCGGCCACGTGCGGGGATGCCATCGAGGTGCCGGACAGAGCGGCATAGCGCCCGCCGGGGAAGGTACTGGGAATGTTCGTGCCCGGCGCCGCCAGGTCGATGTAGTCGCCGTAATTGGAAAAGTAGGCCCGCCCCGTGTCGGGGTCGGTGGCGGCCACCGCCAGCACTTCCGGATAGGCGGCCGGGTACCCCGGCTGATCCGTGTTGTCGTTGCCGCTGGCCGCGACGACCAGGACCCCGCGTCCGACGGCGTACCGGATGGCGTCGTGCAAATACGCCGCCTCCGCGTAATTGCCGAGGCTCAGGTTGATGACGTCGGCGCCTTGATCGGTCGCCCATATGACCGCCTCGGCCACCGAATAGGTGGAACCCGTGCCGGTGCTGTCCAAAGCCTTGATCGGCATGATTTTGGTAAACCAGGTCATGCCGGCGACGCCTTCCGCGTTGTTGACGGTGGCGGCAATGATGCCGGCCACATGGGTGCCGTGTCCGACGTCGTCCTCGGGCGGCTCGCCGGGGTTGATGACGTTGTATCCTTCCGTCAGGCGGCCTTTAAGATCGGGATGGTCGGACTGAACGCCGGTATCGATCACCGCGACGACGACGTCGTCGCTTCCCCGCGTCAGATCCCAGCCCCGCTCCGTGGCGATGGCCGGCAAATTCCATTGGTAGGCGGCGTAATACGTGTCATTGGGGGTAAAGCGGTCATCCGTCCGAGTCTGGGCCCGGGCACGCCTTCCGTTGGTCAGGTACAAGTAATGCGGCTCAACGTAGACCGGATTCCAGTTTTCCTTGAAATAGGCCATCAGTTCCTTCGCGGTTTTGTCGCGGGACCGGAACACGTACACCGCCCCGAGACGGCCGGTTTTCCGGACCACCGTGAGATTCAGTTTCCGGCGCAGCTCAAGGATTTCCTCGTCCCGCAACGGCCTGCGGAACCTGACCACCACCTCGTCCACCGTATAATGGCTGACGCGTCCGTTGTCCTCTCCTTCGCGCACGGTGGTGTCTTTCAGGTTCTCCGGACGGACGGATTCGATCCGGTAGCGGCCTTCCTGCGGATACGGCACCAGCCGCATGTTGCGGCGCTGGCTGCGCTCCACGTCGCGGACGACGTCCGCGGCCACCAAGAGCATCATGCCGCCCAAGCGGCCTTGCGGATCGGGAATGCCCGCGATGAAATGCGGAACTCCCCCGAGGAGGAAAGACGGAGATTGCGCGGTTTTGCCTCGGCGCACAGCCTTGAGGACCGTATTCCAGTAATCGCGGCCCGGAGCGGGCAGCATGCCGGGATCGCGTCCGTCCGTCAGCGTGCGCCCGAAGCGCCCGGAAGCGATCCATACGGCCGTTTTCCATTCGGGATGTTCCCGCCGGACGCCGCGCAGACGTTCCAGGCGCGCCTTTTCCGGCAGTCCGGCGGTTTCCCGCAGCCAGCGGCGGGCGGCGGCTTCGCACTGCAGGCGGCACAGCCGTTCGGTCAGTTCCATGTCGCGGCTGACCATTCGCATCTTATATGCGGCTTCTCTTTCGGCGTCCGGACTCCGGTTTTCACGAACCGTTCCGCCGGGCGTATCGGGCCTCAGACCGAACTGCAAAGGGGCGGGAACCAGAAAAGGCACGATGAAAAAAGCGGCGGCGGCGAAAACGGCGAGGAACACGGCCGCCCTGCGGCCCTGCCTGCGGCGCATGGGAACTTCCTCCTCCGAAACGACGCTGTTTGTCGTTTATAGCGTGCTGGAGAACCGCTCAAAATATGCAGGGCTTCTTTTTTCCGCGGTACCGTTTCCGTTTCCGCGCCGTTTGTGATAGGATGTTGTGATAGAATGGAAAGAGACGGGCAGATTGCGGGAGTGGAGGGACGCGCGGGCATGAACGCTTCGATGGACCCCCGGCTGGTGAAGGAACTGCTCCTGGCCGGTTGGACGGCCGTCCGGCCCGGGGAGCGCAAGGCAGCCGATCCGTTTGCCGGCATGCTTTCGCTTCCGGCCGGCGTGAGTGGCGTGAGTACGGGTACTTTCGCCGCCGAGCTGGCCCGCCTGCTGTCCGGAAGCCCGCAGCCGGCGGCGGGATCGCCGCCGTCGCTTCCGCTGCACGGCTTGGAAGCCTGGTTGCATCCGAATGCTTCGACGGAAGATTCGTCGATGGGACCCGCATCGGACGGATCGTCCTATGAATCCATGATCCTGGAGGCGTCCGCCCGGTACGGCGTCGATCCCGCGCTGGTCCGCGCGGTCATCCGGGCCGAGTCATCCTTCCGCCCCGACGCCGTGTCCCCCGCGGGCGCCAAAGGGTTGATGCAGCTCATGGACGACACGGCGAAATGGCTGGGCGTGACCGATCCCTTCGATCCGCGGCAAAACATCGACGGGGGAACCCGTTTCCTGTCCTGGTTGCTCCGCAAGTACGACGGCCATCTGCTGCCCGCGCTGGCCGCCTATAACGCCGGGCCCGGCCTGGTGGACAGGCTCGGTTTGACGACCGACGGCGAAGTGTCCGCACGGTGGTCCGAACTGCCGGAGGAAACGCAGGCGTATATCGGCAAGGTGCTCCGTTACATGAGACCGTTCTGACGAAGCGGACGGATGCATGGGATCAAACGGGCGGTCCGCACCGCCCGCGTTGGTCTTTTTCTTTTGGCGGGCGCGAAAGGCATTGAAAAGAAAGGTGGCGATGGGATGCAAACGCTCTATTTCGATCACAGCGCTTCCACCCCGCCCCATGAACAGGTCATTCGGACGATGGCCGAGGTAATGGCTGCGCACTACGCCAATCCCGGCTCGCTGCACCGGGCGGGAGGCGAGGCCCTCAAGCTGATGGAACGGGCGCGGGCGTCCGTCGCCGAGTGGCTGGGCGCCAAACCGCAGGAAGTGGTATTTACTTCCGGCGGCACGGAAAGCAACAACCTGGCGATCAAGGGCATCGTGGGCGGCGTCGGCAGAAAGCGAAAGCATATCGTCACCTCGGCGGTGGAACACGCCTCCGTTTATCAATGCGTCCGGCAGCTGGAAGAGGCGGGGGTGGCGGTGACGGTCGTGCCGGTGGACCGGGACGGCCGCGTGGCCCCCGAGCAGGTCCGCGCAGCGGTGCGGGACGACACGGTGCTGGTCAGCATCATGCACGTGAACAACGAGACGGGAGCCATCCAGCCGATCCGCGAGATCGGCAAGGCGCTCTCCGACTGCCCTCATGTGCGCTTCCACGTCGACGGCGTGCAGGCCATCGCCAAAGTTCCCGTCGCCTGGAAGGATTGGGGCGTTGACCTGTACACCGGTTCGGCCCACAAATTCCGCGGGCCGAAAGGCGTCGGCTTCCTGCTTGTCCGCGAAGGCGTCCGGCTTGCGCCCTTAAACGCAGGCGGCGGGCAGGAGCACGGCATGCGCAGCGGCACGTCCAATGTGCCCGGTATCGTGGCTGCCGCGCAGGCGCTCCGGATTGCCATGGAAGGGGCGGAGGAGCGGCTGGTCCGCTGGCGGACGCTGCGCCGGCGCATCCTGGAAGGCGTGCGGGAAATTCCCGAGCTGGTCTACAACGGGTCCGAGCGCGAGGAGCTGCAGGCGCCGCACATTATCAATCTGTCGTACCCGGGCATGCGCCCGGAGGTGCTGGTGCACACGCTGGAGCAAAACGGCATCCTTGTGTCCACGCAATCCGCCTGCTCGTCGCGGAGCCTCCAGCCGAGCCGCGTGCTGAAGGCGATGGGATTCGACGACGCCCGGGCGGCCGGCAGCATTCGCATCAGCATGGGGGACGAACATGACGAGGCGGCCGTAGAGCTGCTTCTGGAACGGCTGAAAAAAGCGGTGGCGGAGCTTAAGCCATTGGCGAAAACGCGCTGAAGGAGTCGGACATGACGGAAGATTGGATCATCGTGCGTTTTGGGGAAATCACGGTCAAGGGGCGGAACCGCACCCGGTTTGAGGAGCTGATGCTGGCGCGGGTCAAGGAAGCCCTGGCGTCGTTTGGGAGCCTCAGTTACGACAAAGCCTACGGGCGGCTGTATATCCGCCTGAACGGAGAGTCTTTCGACAGGGTGGCGGACCGGCTGAAAGACGTATTCGGCATCGTTTCCTTCAGCCCGGCCATCCGCACCGCCAACGAGCTCGCCGCCATCCGCGAAGCCGCGCTGGCGGTCATGCGCGCCGTCGATCCGCCGCCGCAAACGTTCAAGGTGTCGGTCAAGCGGGCGTACAAAGGGTTTCCTCACGACTCCCGGGAAATGAACCACCTGGTCGGCGCCCACGTGCTGAGGAACACGCCGAATCTCAAGGTGAACGTGCACCAGCCCGAAGTGGAATTGAAAGTGGAAATCCGCGAGGAAGGCACTTTTGTCCATTGCCGGACGGTGCCCGCCGCCGGCGGCTTCCCCCTCGGCATGAACGGCAAGGCCATGCTGCTCCTTTCGGGAGGCATCGACAGTCCCGTGGCCGGCTGGATGATGATGCGCAAGGGGCTGGAACTGGAAGCCGTCCATTTCCACAGCTATCCGTACACCAGCGAACAGTCGAAGGAAAAGGTGATCACCCTGGCGCAGCGGCTCGCCTATTACGGCGGCCGCATGAAACTGCACGTGGTGCCGTTCACCGAACTGCAAACGCGACTGGCCCGGACGGGCTACGAACACCTCATGGTGACTCTGATGCGCCGCGCCATGCTGCGCATCGCCGAACGCCTGGCGGAGAAAAGCGGGGCTCTTGCCTTGGTGACCGGCGAAAGCCTCGGGCAGGTGGCCAGCCAGACGCTCGCCAGCATCAATGTCATCGGTCGGGCCGCCACATTGCCGATATTGCGTCCTCTGGTGGCCATGGACAAACTGGACATCATCCGTGTGGCGGAGCGAATCGGCACCTACGAAACGTCCATCCTGCCCTACGAGGACTGTTGCACGCTGTTCGTGCCGAAATCGCCGGCGACCAATCCGAATCTGCACATCGTGGAACGGGCGGAGCGCCGCCTGGGCGAGGAGATGGAACGCCTGATCCAGGAGGCCGTAACCGGCACGGAGACCATCGAGGTGACCGAAACGGAGCGTTCCGACGCCCCGCGCGCGGGCGAGGAACGCTGGTTCTGACGATAAGCGCACGAAAAAACTCCCGCCTTTGCGACGGGAGTTTTTTATTTGCGCATCCAACTCCGCGGCCGGCTTTATTCGCGGTTCTTTTCCACGGCCAATGCCGGTTCCGGATGTTCGGACGCGGAGGCTTTGCGCGCCTTGGCGGTGTTCACCCAGATGCCGGCCACGATGACCAGCGCGATCACCGCGACGGTGAACGGCCAGGTGATCATGGGATTGTGGTGGTGCAGGAAAGCGAGCCGTTCTTCTTCGAGAATCATCTCGGCGGCGGTGTAGGCGAGCAGGCCCGCGCCCAAATAGATGACCCAGGGAAACCGCCTCAGCAGGGCGAGGAACAGGGTGCTGCCCCAAATGACGATCGGGATGCTGATCATCAGACCGAAGATGATGAGCCACATGTTGCCCCTTGCCATGCCGGCGATGGCGAGGACGTTGTCCAGCCCCATGGCGGCGTCCGCGATGACGATGGTGCGGACCGCGGCGCCAAGGGAGGAGCCGGCTTTCACTTCTCCGTGCTTTTTGTCGTCTTCCACCAGCAACCGGAAGGAGATCCAGACCAGGATGAGGCCGCCGATGGCGAGCAGATAGGGAATGCGCAGCAGATACATGATCAGGATGGTCGAGACGATGCGAACCAGGACGGCACCCGCCATGCCCCAGAAAATGGCCTTTTTCTGCAGTTCCTTCGGCAGGTTCCGGGAGGCCATCGCGATGACGAGGGCGTTGTCCCCGCTAAGCAAAAGGTTGATAAAAAAGATTCCCGCCAGCGCCGACCAGAATTCCGCTGAAAAGAAGTCCAATCCTGACCCTCCTACGTGTCCATTCTATTGGATATACGGGTAAAAAGAAAGAAGGATTCAACAAATAAGCGATTCATTTTCCGCATATCCGCCCCGGCTTGTACATACATATCGGCCAAGGGGAGGTGCGGATATGGCGGAAACCGGCGGTCTGCTGGCGATATCGGAGATCGCCCTTTTCAATCTGCTGCTCAGCGGAGACAACGCCCTCGTCATCGCCATGGCGGCGCAGCGGCTGCCCGCCCGCGACCGCCGGCGGGTGGTCTGGTGGGGGACCGGCGCCGCCGTGGCGATGCGCGTAATGCTTACGGCCGGCGCCGCGGCCCTGCTTAGAACGCCCTATCTGCCGACCGTGGGGGCCGCGTTGCTCTTTGCCGTTGCCCTGCATTTGCTGAAGGGCGGCCGAAAGGAGGCGAAACACGGCGGCCGGACCCGGCCGCACGCCACGCTGGGCGGCGCCGTCGGAACGGTGATCGCCGCCGACTTGGCGATGAGTTTCGACAACGTTCTGGCGGTGGCCGCCGTCGCCCGGGACAACCTGCCGTTGCTGATAGCGGGCGTGGCTGTGGGCATTCCGCTGGTCATCTGGGGAAGCGCGGCCCTCATGCGCCTGCTCGAGCGGCTGCCTTGGCTGATGGTGATCGGTGGAGCGCTCCTGGCATATACGGCGGGGGATCTCGCGGTGGACGACCCGGCCTGGCAACGCTGGATTACGGCGCTTCCGGAACCTTGGGTGGCCGCCGCGCCTTCACTTGCCGCCGCCGCGCTGATCTGCGCGGCGCTTCCCTGGCGGAGACGGGCATAGGGATGCGCGCAAATCCGATGCAAATCCCGCTTTCGGGACCGAAGTCTTATGATTTCGGATCCCGCGGGCTTGGAGACCCATTCCGTGACATTCGTCATGGGACTCCGACGGCAACTGGTTTTTCCCCCCATTTTCCTTTACACTAAATATCAAACGGTTCGGGGGAGTCTATTCGGCATGAACAGGCAGTCGTCGTATTCCGTCGGCATCATCATCTTGGTTGTCGGTTTTATCATCCTTCTCGGCAAGCTCGGCGTGTTCGCCGTCCTGGGCGCCATGTTTTGGCCGCTGTTTATCCTCGTGCCCGGCATTTTGCTCCACGTGCTCGTCTTCGGCAGGGTCATCCCCTCGATCGCCCTCATTCCCGCAGGAATCCTGACCGTTGTGTCCGTTCTGCTGCTGATCGGGAACTGGTTCGGCTGGAAGCCGATGAAATATTTGTGGCCGTTCTTTCTGCTGGCGGTCGCGGTCGGCCTGTTCGAATACCACCTGTTCGGCAACTCGCGGTCACGCTATCTCTGGCTGGCATCCGTATCCCTCGCGCTGCTTTCCCTGCTGCTGTTCGGGATGACGCTGCTGTGGACGTGGGGGGCCTATCTGCTGGCTGCGGCGCTGATCGCTTTGGGCAGCTGGCTTGTTGTGCGCAAGCCCCGCCTCTGGTGACGGGCCGAGCCGGATTATCGCGATTGGCTCCGCTTGCGGTGCGGTCCGTGAAGGCACCGCTTGCTGATTAGGGTGCGACCGGACAGCAGGTCTTATTGCGGAAATAGCTGTCTTGGCCGCGGGGATAAATGCGGCAGCGTTTCCGCGTTTTGAAATCGACCGGTTTCTGGCTTATAATGTAGTGGATGCTGACAAACGTCGACAGACCGTCGACGTTTTGCGCGTGAAGGAAAGGCGGCGGGACCGCATGCAGCACCTGCAGCAATGGTTGCACGACCATCCGGTCGTTTCGTATTTCATCATCCTTGTGCTTTGCATCTATGTTTTCAACAGCGTGTTCAGGGCGGGAAGGTTGCCGCTCGCCAAGGAAATTTTTCTGTACCTCTTCATGGCCGCCGGCTCGTGGCTGCTGTGGATCCTGCAGCACGACCGTCTGCCCATCGTGCCGATTCTGGCCGGAACCGCCGTTCTGGTGCTGTTGGTCCAAATCCGCCGCCGTTTGACGCGAAGCGGAAGTTCCGGGACGCCGGAGGACCGGGCGGACGGCCGGGAAGCCGGAAAAACCGCGGCCGGCGGAACAACGCCGCAAGCGGCGGCCGGCGCTGAAAAGCCGGAAGGAGCCTTGGCGGATGGCGAAAACGCCGCGGGCGGGCCGGCCAAGGCTCAAAACCCGGGATAATCCCTGCCGGACACGCACGCTTACCAGAGGTGCGCCGTACGCCCAGGTCCGAGAGGAGCGGGAATCGATGCGTCTGACGGACGCCCTGTTTTATTGGCTTCAGCTACGGCTTCTGGCCGACGCGCGGCCCGGCGATACGGCGGCCGAGGAATCCCTCGCCTGGTTCGCGCGGGTGCTCGCCGAGGACCACGGCCTGACGTCCTTCGAAATCACTTCGATGGACGACGACAAAATCCACATGTCCTACACGGTTCGGGAAGAAGCGCCCCGCACCGTCTGGTTTGACCGGGAGGCAGCCGAACAGTTGACGCGCGACCTGTACCCGGAATGACGAAGGCAGCACATGCCGAATCGCACGCCCTGGACGGAGATGATGCCCGGGGACCAAAGCCGTATGAGGTGAACCCATGAGTCAGGAACCCGCTCTGCTTCCGAGATCCGCGCGCCTGGGCGGCAATAAGAAACGCCGGCCAAGGCGCCGCTGGCTGCTATGGTCGCTTCTTGCGTTTTGTACGGCAACGGCGATTTTGGCCGCATATTATATATCCACGATTTACCGCGAGGCCAGCCAGGCCCTGGAGGACGTGGCGTTGCCGGAGCTGCCGGGCGTCACCGAAGAAAGGACCGTCGTGGCCAAGGAAGACCGCGCCCAGGTGAAGCCGCTGGCCATTGCGTTGCTCGGCCTGGATTACCGCAAGGCGACGGGTTCCATGAACACCGACGTGATCATGGTGGCGGCTTTGAATCCCCGGACGGATACGGCGACGGTGGTGACCATTCCGCGCGACTCCCTTCTTGAAGTGCCGGGTTACACCAACACCAAGGTGAACGAGAAATACGCCCGCTTCCTGCAAAACGCCCGGAACGGAAAGAAGTTGCAGGGAGAGGCCGCACAGCTGGACGCCATGGAGCAGGTGCGGACGTTCCTTTCCGCTTATTTCGGCATCGAGATTCAATATACCGTCGTGATCGATTTCCAAGGCTTCATCGACGTCGTGGACGCGGTGGGAGGCGTGCGCGTCTATGTCGACCAGGACATGCGCTACGTGGACACCGAAGACGGCACAAACATCAATCTGAGAAAGGGCGAACAGGTGCTGGACGGCAAACAGGCCCTTGATTTTGTGCGCTACCGCAAATCCAACAACGGAACGCGGGAGTCCAGCGACTTCCAGCGCAACCAGCGGCAGGCCCGCGTGTTGAAAGCGGTCGTGGACAAACTGAAATCGCTGGGCGGCATCGCCAAACTGGACAACCTCATCCGCGCCGTCGGCGACAATGTGCGGACCGACATTCCCAAAGCCCAGATCACCAACCTGATCCGGACGTATTACGATATCAATCCCTCCAACATCCGGTTCCTCCATCTGGAAGGGACCTGGAAAAGCCCGTACGTTTACGTGGACCCGGAAAGTTTCCGGAGGGCGAAGCAGGCGCTGGAAGAGGAAATGAGTCCCGAAGGCCGGCCCGCGGAAGCGGACGGTGGCACCGTATCCGCCGCCGCATCCTGAGTCGCGCGGATCGGAACACCCTTCGGGCAAACTGTTCAATATCCAGATCCGAGGAGGAAGAACATGCCGAAAGCGGAACCGATGACCGTACTTCCGGAGTCCATGTTTCAGGTGCTCCAGAAGGAAACCTTCGCCTTGCTTCACACGCGGGACGCCGAGACCGGCGGACCCACGTCCAGCGCCATTTCGTGGATCATCGCCGTGGATCCGGCCAGACTCCGCTTCGCGGTGGACGCCCGGTCGCGGCTGGTTGGCAACCTGAAAGCCTGCCCGGAAACGTGCCTGACCCTGTTCGGGGACAACAAGGTGTACGCCGTGTACGGAACCGCCGATCTGTGGACGGAACGTCTGGAAGGCGTGCCCTTCGCGCTGGCCGGCATCGACGTGGAAATCCGCGAAGTCCGGGACGCGATGTTCTACGGCGCAAGGCTTACGTCCCTGCCGGAATACGAAAAGATTTACGACAAACGGGCGGCGGACCGCCTGGACCAGCAGGTGTTCGAAGCCCTGCGGAAGAAAGCCGCCCATCAGTCCAATTCGTAAGAAAAGACCTGGCCGGGCCATGGAGCCCGGCATTCCGCTTTTTCAACCCTGCTTTTTCATTCCTGGGAAGCGCCGCGCTTCGTTTGCGGTCCGGCGCCGTGCGCGTCGCTTTGGCTTGACGCGCCGCTTCCGTCGTTTTCCTGCTGCGCCTGCTGCGGGTCCTTCCGCGGAACCACGCTGCCCGGGAACTGGGGCACAAGCCTGCCGATGATGTCCGCCAGCTCTTCGGCGAATCCCGCAACCGGCCGTCCTTGCCGGATGTCGTCGCGGATTTCGCGGATTCGCTGCGCCAGGTCGATATCGGCGGTAACGACGGCCCTCGCTCCGTCGGGTTCCTTGCGAAGCGCTTCGGCCACGGAATATTTGATGGTCCCTACGCGGGAACGGTCCAAATGTTCCTCGACGTCGACGCCGACGATGGCGTATCCGCCGAACACGACGCAATTGGCGTCGCGCACGCCGGCGACGCTTTTGGCCAGCGCTTCGAGCCGCGCGGCGGGGTCCCGGAGGTCCGTTTCCGTAAACTCCGCTTCCCTCGCTGGTATCTCCTGCGCCCGCGGACCCGGCGCCGGCTCCTGGCGCGTGCCGCATCCCGCCGCGGTCAGCGCGCACACGGCGGCGATCGCGAAGATCAACCGGAGCCGCCTGATATTTCCGGCCATACTGCCCTGCACCTCCGTCACTGGATGTGGCGTTAGTGTGGCCGTCTGCCCGCCAATCCATGCCGGGCGTGAAAGGGAGCCGCGATCGGGGCGGAAGGCCGGTCCCGGGACGGGATACCGTCTTATCGGCATCTTTGCCCGTGGCGAAAAATGGAGTATGATGGAGGAAATTAACCTTACCCTACCCGCGGATCAAAACAAGGGTTTGAACAAGGGGATGTCCATGACGCGGCGCAGGTACATCCGGATCGTCTTGCTGATCGGCCTGCCGGCGGTGTTTGTCTTCTTGTGGTTCAGCGATCCAACGGATGTGGCGCAGCCTCCCGCACCGGCCGCGACCATGGTCGCGGCCGGTCCCGAGGACCGGCCGGCCGACCCTCCGGAAAGCGCATACATAACCGTAGCCCTGGTGGCGGACCCGCTGGAATTTGAGGCTTTCGGCGAGCTGAACCGGCGGTTCCATCTGGCGAATCCGTCTTTTCGGGCGGAACTGGTCCGACTGGAACCGAAATCCGCTGCGGAAACGTTTGCGAACACGCTGCCGATTGCCGATGTGTTGCTTCTGCCCGGCGAATCGGTGCTGGCCTTTGCCGTGCAGGGTTTTCTCCTGCCCGTAGACGATCTTCTGGTCGGCGACGCGGCCGTGCAGCCTTTCGAAGCGGTGATGGCGGGCGTCAGATGGAACGGGCTGGTGTGGGGCGTGCCTTTCGACATGGATCCCCATGTGTTGCTTTGGAACCTGGAAGTGTTGGACGCGTTGGCGGAGTCCCTGTCGGATTTCGGAGGCGGAGATGCCGCGGTCCGGGAAGCCGGGGAACCGGGAGGCGGCGCGCGATCCGTTGACGGCGGACATGCCGTGCGGGTGGATTGGGAGGCTTGGCAAAGACTCCCGGAAGCGATGGGAAGGATGGAAGGCGAAATCGCGAGGCATTTTCTGGCGCTCGACGCCGACGACCCCGGCGCATGGCCGGCCTGGTTTGGAGCGGCCACCGGTCTTGCGGCCGATCTTCCCCTTGGCGCGGCGGGCGAAACGGAAGAGGTGCGGCAGGCTTTGGAATGGCTGGCGAGATGGGGCGGGCTCGTGATGGAGGCTTCGAGGGAGGATGTCCTCGCGGCGGTCATGGACGGCCGGGCCGCGGCGGCGGTGGTGCCCCGCTCTGCGGCAATCCGCGCCGCGGCGGAAGACGGCGTCGGCTTGCTGGCGATCGACTATTCGGGCTGGACCGCGCCGTTCGCCTGGCCCAGGAGCCGCAGCTTTGTCATGATGTCCGGCACCGCCCAGGAGGAAGCGGCCCGCGCATGGATCACGGAAGCGACCGCCGCGGACCGGCAGCTTCGCCATCTTGCCGGGACGGGCAGATTGCCCGTCAGCCGCGCCCTGCTGCAGGCGAACACTTCCGCGTTTGCCGGTCTTGAAGGGGCTCCCGCCGGCGCCTTTCCCCACGTGCCGTCGCCGGAGTATGGCCCGCATCTTCCGCAGCGGCTGCTTGAGCTTGCGGAAGGGTGGCGAAAGATCGCCGCCGGCGAGTGGAGCCCTGAAGATTGGTTCGCGCTCAGAAGGTGATGCGCAACCCGATTTCCAGGACGCCGTCCTTCAAAATAACGTTTTCGGCGGTGATAAGGGGGAGCATCTGCTGCGGGTACAGGCCGAGATCGAACTCGCGCTCCAAATCCGCCCGGGTCGTGTCGGGGAGTTCGAATTTGTTGAACAGAAGCCTGTCGATATGAAAACGGATGGCGTTCACCGGGTCGTTTTCCACCGTGTAGTGGCCTTCGACGAACAGTTCCACGGATTCGGTTTTGCCTTCGATGGTCATTTTGTCCTCGTAAAAACGGAATTCGAGGTTTCGGAACCGCTCGTCGCGGCTGCGCAGGAAGTCGTTCATCTGGACGTCGGTGAGACGGGCGACGATGCGAAGGCCCTGAAACTCGATGGCGCCGGGCTGCTCCTGGAGCCAGGAGGGCAATTCGCCCATGGCCTGCGACAGGGCATCGAAATATTCCCGAATCAGGGGCAGGCCGTTCATTTGCCAGGATGTCCGGATATCCTGGATGAGTTCGGCCACCTCATCCGCGTCGTCCCGATTGGCCAGGGCTTCATCCACTTCCCTTTGCAGGCGGAGAAGCCGTTCCCGCTGGGTCTGCAGGGCGAATTCCACCTCGGCAAGCTCTCTTTCGAAGGCTTCCAGCCGGCCGCGCTCCTCCTGAAGGATCCGGTAAGATTCCGCGTAAGCGAGCAAAATGTCCCTGTCCGAGCGAAAAATGTATTCCGCGAGCTCCCACAGGCGGAGCAGTTCCGTGAGAGACCCCGCCGAGAGGAAAGCCTGCCAGAGCAGCAGTTTGTCGCCCATATAGTAGGCGCGGAGCACCCGTCCGGCCTTTTCCCGCTGCCGTTCCATGGCGATTTCCATTTCGCCGATGCGTTTTTCGATTTCGCTCAGCCCGGCCATCGTCTCTTCCCGAATGGCGCCGATCCGTTCGATTTCCCGGTCCAATTCGGTCAGCGTCAGGCCTTTTTCGAGGAGCTGGCGCAGTTCTTCGTCGTAGGGCTGGGCGTGTACCGGAACCGGAATTCCGGGGCGTAGCGGCAAGGACAGCATGAGCATGGCGCTCAGAACGGCCAAGGCCGCCAGTTTCCGCATCCGGCTGGACAAGGCTTCGGAAGCGGGCGCGGCCGTTCGGAACCGGGAAATTCGCAAGCGCAACACCGGATTTGAGCCCCCTTCAGTCTTATCCTTTATCATAACATAATGCATATGTCCGAAGGAGGAGGATGCGGTGCCGGATCGGCACTTTTCCGATGGTTTTCATTCCGGGTTTTCCGGACCGCGGCCGGAAACGCCCCTGGCCGCCGTGATCCGCGACGAGGTGCTGGGCAGCTCCCGGATCGGCACGGCGCCGGACGGCGCGCCGTGCCCGTGCATTCTGTTCCGCGACTATATGGCGCTGTGCCTCTATCATCCCGAATACGGCTATTACCGCAGCGGACCGGCACGGATCGGGCGCGGCGGGGATTTCTACACTTCGCCGCTGGTCGGAGATGTCATGGGCCGCGTGCTCGCCGGTTATATCGAGCGGATGGCGGGAGAACGTTTCGGCCCGGATGAGGCCGTGGACGTAATCGACTGGGGAGGCGGCACCGGCCGTCTGGCTGCGTCCATGCTGGACGCCTGGGAGGAGGCGGGGGTTTCCCGCTTTCGGGTGACGGTGGTCGACAGCCATCCCGCCCATCTGCGTCTGGCGGAGGAAACGCTGGCCGAACGAATCCGGACGGGAACGGCGCGGATGATCGGCACCGAGGAGGCGGACGCCGCGGACTGGAGCCGGAGTCCCGTCGTCATCGTGGCCAACGAGCTGCTCGACGCCTTTCCGGTAAGGCGCCTGGTGCGAGCCGGCGGGCGGCTTCGCGAGTGGGGGGTGCGCTGGGACGGGGAGCGGGCGCGTCCGGCTCCCTGCCTGACGGACTGCGACGATGAATCCCTCAGAGCCTGGCTGGAAGACGGCGCGCGCCTCATGGAGGGGCAAACGGCGGAAGCCTGTCCGGACGCGGAAGCGTGGCTGCGGCGCCTGACCGGCCGGCTGGGCGACGCCCTGCTCATTCTCATCGACTATGGCGACGAAACGGAGGAACTGCTGGCGCCCTATCGCATGGATGGCACCCTTGTCTGCTACCGGCGGCACACCGTCAGCGACGATCCTTACGCCGTGCCGGGGCAGCAGGACATCACGGCCCACGTCAATTTTACCCGCATCCGCGGAGCCTTGACGGAAGCGGGGTGGGAAGAGCTTTGGCGGGGCACGCAAAAGGCGTTCCTGGCGGAACACGGAGCGCTCGGGCTGCTTCAGGCGCACGCTTTCACCGATCCGTTCCACCCTGCGGCGCGCCGGAATCGGGCGGTGGCGCGGCTTTTGGTCGGCGACGGAATGGGCGAGGTGTTCAAGGTGAACGTGTTTGGCCTCCGCCGGACAGGGACTTCAGCGTTCGGGCAAGCGGTCGGGCCGTGACAAAAGGGCTGCCTCTCCGGCCGGGCGAGGCCGGGAGACAGCCCTTGATTTCGTTTCGCCTTCAGATGTGCGCTCAGACCGGATTTTGCATTTCAAAAACCATCCAGTAGGTGAGCCCCAGGAACGTGACGATCATGTACGCCCAGAACGTGTAAAGGTACGTCCGCTCGGTGAGGTTCAGGTAGCCGAGCAGGAAAAAGAACGCCGTCTGAAAGAAGAACAGCAGCGAAAATTCGTACATGTTGCCCGCAAACGCCATGAGGGCGATCACCAGCGTAAAAAAGCCGAGCACCCGGAACATGCGCGCCACGAAAGTTTCCTCCTCCCGCATGGCTTGTGCGTCGTCCATGCGCCATGCCGAATGTTGCCGTAACACGAGTTATTATACCCTTTGCCCGTGCGGACTGTAAACGGCAAGAAGTGACGAAATCGCAAACTTTTCTTGTCCCCGTTTTTTAAGTTAGGGTGGCCGGAGCGCCGCCGGTTCATGCGTCCTCGCCGGGAGCGCGGTTCTTCACGGCGGCTTCCCGCGTTCCCCGCCGCCTGCCGCCCCGGCAGGTATACCCGCCGTAAAATTGGTTAACCATAGTGATATGCGATAGATTCTATGAACTCTATCATGCGCATAGACATGGAAACAGGAAAAGCGGATTTCACGGACCGGGGAGGTAAGGACAGCATGCCTGCGGCAAGACAGGATGCGTGGACGCCGGATGACGATCTGATTTTGGCCGAAGTGACGCTTCGCCATATACGGGAAGGAAGCACCCAGCTGGCGGCCTTCGAGGAGGTCGGCAAGCGCATCGGCCGCACCAGCGCGGCTTGCGGCTTCCGGTGGAACAGCTGTGTCCGCAAGCGGTACGAGGAAGCGATCGCCCTCGCGAAGCAGCAGCGCCAAAAGCGTAATTATTTGAAAAAACAGGGGCTGGCGGCGCTGGCGGAGGGAGAAGGCGAATCGGGTGCCGGCGAAGCCGGCGCAAGCGGTCTGCCGGCCGCCGGGGCGATGCCGCTGGACGCGATCATCCGGCACCTCAGGCAGTGGAAAAACAGCGTCCACGAAATGAGCCGGCAGAACCGCCAGTACGAAAAACTGCTGAAGGAAAAAGAGGAAGAGATCGCCAGACTGAAGGAAGAAAACGAAAAGCTGAGCCGACGGATCCACGAGGCGGCATCGGAACCCCGCCTGGACCTGGACAGCGACGATTACAAGGCGCTCCTTCGTCTCATGGACCGTGCCCGAAAGCTGGCCGTTCTGTCCGAAGGAGATTCGGGAGAAGAAAAGGATCCGTTCCGTATGGACGAAAGCGGCAACCTCGAACGGGTCGAATAATGGCGGACCAAGGCGGTTTCCGCGCCGTCCCGTCCGTCCGCGCGACGGCGCGGGCTTTTTTTTGCCCGCCCGAGCCCCCGCGTCTTCCCGCCTGGATCAAAAGGCCCACTTTCCAGGAAGGAATTTGGGCGGAAATGTCGAATGTGGTTGTGAAAAGGTTATCCCGGAGACGAACGGGAAAGGCGGGAAAGGAGGAATCGCGGCATGGCGGCGGTGCGGGATGCCCTGCTGTATCTGTACGCCGGTTTCGCCGTCGCGCCGCCCGTGACGTTTGCGCTGGTGTACTTTGCGGCGCAGTGGCGGACGGGCGACCGGAAGCGCTCCGTCCGGTTGGCCATGGACGTCACGACGGCTTTCCTGATCGGCGCCGTGGCCGCGCTCATCAACAATCTGACGAAATCGCGGTTCGGTCTCTGGCTCATCCTTTTGGTCATGCTCGTGGGTGCTGGTCTCTTGGGAGGAGCCCAGGCTCGCATGCGCGGCGAGGTGGATGTCCGGCGACTCGCCCGCGCCGTCTGGCGGATTTCGTTCCTTGCCCTGAGCGTGCTATACATCGTGCTGATGATCGCCTATTTAATCGCGTTCATAAGCTCCCGCGGATGAGGCCGGCGTCCGCCGCCCGGCCCGTCCGCGGGTTTTTTTGCTTTTGACGGGGAAGATTCCCGCTGGTACAATCGGTTCATGAACGATGGCAAGGAAACGGAGAAAACGATGGCGAGAAGCGGAGGACAAACGCCCATGAAGGTGATGCCGTTTTCCGGACCGGACGGCGATTCGCTGGCGGAACGCTTCCGCCGCGGCCATCCGGACGTGTGCGCCCTGTTCGGTCTCCATCCTTCACGCGCGGAAGACTGGCGCCGGCGGGCGGACCGCCTGGACGAGAACGCGGCGTTGCGGGCAGACCAGGCGCGTCTTGCCGCCGTCCTGGAGGCGGCCGGCGCGCGCCACGGGTACGGGGCGTTCGCCGGACCGGCGCTGCGCAAGCTGCGGCAGCCCGGTTGTCTGGTGGTGGTCGGCGGTCAACAAGCGGGACTTTTCGGCGGTCCGCTGCTCGTTTTTTACAAGGCGTTGGCGGTGATCCGGACGGCGGCCGCGGCGGAGCGGATGCTCGGCCGGCCGGTGGTGCCCCTGTTTTGGATTGCCGGGGAAGACCACGATTTCGCCGAAGCCAACGTGACCCATGTTCTTTCGCCGGACGGCGGGGTTCGCCAAATCCGTCTGGACGGCGTGACGGGCGGCAGGCACGCGGTGAGCCGGACGCCCGTTCCGGCGGAGGCATGGGAAGACGCGCTGGATCGATTGGCGCACGCTCTGCCCGATTCCGCACACAAGCCCGTCCTGCTCGCCGGACTGCGGGAGACGGTTGCCGACGCCCCGACGCTGACCGTGGCGTTCGCCCGCCTGCTGGACGCATGGCTGGGCGGCGAAGGGTTGCTCGTCATGGACGCCGACGATCCGGAGATTCGCCGATTGGAGGGGGCCTTCTTCCGGGAGCTCGTCGAGCGCAACGGCGAACTGGCGGAAGCCCTGGCGGAAGGGGAAAGACGCGTGCGCGCCCTCGGCTTTGCGCCTCAGGCGGAGACGCCGGAGGACGGCGCGCATCTGTTTGTCCACCATCCAATGGGGCGGCTGCTGCTTTACCGCAAGGGGGACGGATTCGTCGACCGCCGGGGATTTTTCCGGGCGGATCGGGCGGAACTTATGGCGATGGCGGAGCACGAGCCGGAACGGCTCAGCACGGGGGCGCTGTCCCGGCCGCTCATGCAGGACTTTCTCCTGCCGGTGCTGGCGACGGTGCTGGGACCGTCGGAAATCGCCTACTGGGGCCAGTTGGGCCCGGCCTTTGAACGGTTCGGCATCGGCATGCCGGTGATCGTTCCGCGCCCGTCCTTCACTTTTCTCGAACCATGGACCGAATCGCTCCTCGGGGAGCTTGGGCTGACCCCTCAAGAGGCGATCTGGCGATGGGAGGAGCGACGCGCGGCGTGGCTTGAGGCCCGGGAGGAAAAGGGCTGGGACGAACGCTTCCGGGCGGTGCGGGAAGGGGTCGCCGCCCTGTATGACCCGCTGCTGAAGGAACTCGCCGCCGCCGAACCGGGTCTTGGCGACCTGGGGCGCAAAAACCTCGGCCGCATCCTGGAACAGGTCTCCTATCTGGAACGAAGGACCCGGGAGACATTTCTGCGCCGGCATGAAGCGTCGCTGCGCCGATGGGACCGGGTGCGCGCCGCGCTGCGCCCCATGGGCCTGCCGCAGGAGCGCGTGCTGGGCACGATCCATTTTCTGAACGCTTACGGTCCGTCCTGGATCCGCGCCTGGACGGGAGCGGAGATGGATGCCTACGGAGGCCATATGCTGGCCCGGTTCGATGCGGCCGACAAGACCGACAAGGAGGTTTGCCGGCTTGGATCATGCGAAAACTAAAGGGGTCGTCCGGGATCCCTCGCTGGCTCCGGAAGGGAAGCTGAAAATCGAATGGGCCCGGGCGCACATGCCGGTGCTGGCCCGCATCCGGGAGCGCTTCGCGAAAGAGCGGCCCTTTGAAGGGTTGCGCGTGGCGATGGCGCTCCATGTGGAGGCCAAGACCGCCTGCCTCGTGCGGACGCTCATGGCCGGCGGCGCCGAAGTGGCCATCGCGGGCTGCAACCCCCTGTCCACCCAGGACGACGTCGCCGCGGCGCTGCTGGAAGAGGGCGCGGCGGTGTTCGCCAAGCGGGGCGTGGACATGCGGGAATACGAGGAGCTTTTGGTGCGGACGCTGGAAACAAAGCCGCATTTGATCATCGACGACGGAGGGGACCTGGTGACGATTCTGCACACCTCGCGGCGGGATCTTTTGGATACCGTCCGGGGCGGCGCGGAGGAAACGACCACCGGCATCCACCGCCTCCGGGCGATGGAGCGGCAGGGCGCCCTGCGGTTTCCGATGATCAACGTCAACGGGGCGAGGTGCAAGCACCTGTTCGACAACCGGTACGGCACCGGCCAGTCGGTGTGGGACGGCATCAACCGCGCCACCAACCTGGTCGTGGCCGGCAAGACGGTGGTCGTGGGCGGCTACGGCTGGTGCGGCAGGGGGGTGGCGATGCGGGCCAAGGGACTCGGCGCCAAGGTCATCGTCACCGAAGTGGACCCGGTCCGCGCCATCGAGGCCCACATGGACGGCTTCACCGTCATGCCGATGAAGGAAGCCGCCGCCGCCGGGGATTATTTCGTCACGGTGTCCGGCAACCGCGACATCCTGCGCGGCGAACATTTCGCGCGGATGAAGGACGGCGCCATCCTGGCCAACGCCGGCCACTTCGACGTGGAGATCAATGTGCGGGAGCTGGCCGCCATGGCGGTGTCCCGGAAGCGGGTGCGCCGCGACGTGGAGGCGTTCACCATGCCGGACGGCCGCACGCTGTACCTGCTGGCCGAAGGCCGGCTCGTGAACCTGGCCGCCGGCGACGGGCATCCCGCCGAAATCATGGACATGTCCTTCGCCCTGCAGGCGCTGGCCCTGCGCTTCGTGGGCGAAAGGCACGCGGAGCTGGGCGGCCGCGTGGTGGACCTGCCCCGCGAACTGGACGAACAGGTGGCGCGGATCAAGCTGGAAGCCATGGGCATCGCCATCGACGATCTCAGCGACGAGCAGCAGGAATACCTGGACAGCTGGAGCGCGGGCTGAGGGGACGGGCCCGCAGGGGCGCAATGCCCGGTTGGTCCGCATGGTCTGCGTTCTGAACGGTTAATTAACCGCATAAAATAATTTTTTTGAAATCCTGCTCAAGCAGCAGGATTTTTGTTTTTTGGGGCGAATATAAGGTCATGTGTGGGTAGAAGTGGGGGAAAGTGGTGGACGATGGGGGAGGTGAAGAGGGCCGATGTTTTTGGGGGAATACCAGCACACCATCGACGAGAAAGGCCGGATCACCATTCCCGCCAAATTCCGCGAGGCCCTCGGCACCGAATTCGTCGTCACCCGCGGCCTGGACAGCTGCCTGTTCGTCTACCCGATGGATGAGTGGAAGAATCTGGAGCAACGGCTGAAATCGCTGCCCATGATGAAGTCCGACGCCCGCGCCTTCGCGCGCCTGTTCTTTTCGGGCGCTTCCGTATGCGAGTGGGACAGGCAGGGCAGAATCAACGTGCCGGCGCACCTCAGGGAATACGCCCGGCTGGAGAAGGATTGCGTCGTCATCGGCGTGTCGAACCGTGTGGAAATCTGGGACAAGACGACGTGGGATTCGTATACGGCCGGGGCCCAGGCGTCGTTTGGCGAGATTGCGGAAAAACTCGTGGATTTCGACTTCAACTTCTGACGGACCACTTTCGATACGGTTTTGCATTCGGAGGCCGGCATGGCACATCACGTTACGGTGCTCGGGAAAGAGGCGGTGGACGGCCTGAACGTGCGCCCGGACGGGCTGTATGTGGATTGCACCGTCGGCGCGGGCGGCCACAGCGAATTGATCGCCTCCCGGCTGGGCCCGCGCGGCCGGCTGATCGGCCTCGACCGGGACGAGCGGGCGCTCGAACTCGCCCGCGCGCGGCTTGACCGGTTCGGCAGCGCCGTCACCCTGGTGAAAAGCGATTTCCGCCGTCTGGCCGAGGCGCTGCGCAGCGCAGGCGCGCCGCAGGAAAACGGACTGCCGGCGGCCGACGGCATTTTGTTCGATCTGGGCGTGTCCAGCATGCAGTTGGACGAGGCGGAGCGCGGTTTCAGCTACAACCTCGACGCGCCCCTCGACATGCGGATGGACCGGTCGCAGCCGCTGTCCGCCCGTGACATCGTCAACGGGTGGGACGAGGATGAGCTGGCCGCCGTCATCCGCGATTACGGCGAAGAACGGTACGCCCGGGCCATCGCCCGGCGCATCGTCCGCGAGCGCCGGCGGGAGCCGATCGAGACGACGGGGCGGCTGGCCGAAATCGTCAAGGAAGCCATCCCTGCGGCGGCGAGGAGATCGGGACCGCATCCGGCGAAGCGGACGTTCCAGGCGATCCGGATCGCCGTCAACGACGAGCTCGGCGCGCTGCGGGACGGGCTGGAGCAGGCGATCGGATGCCTTGCGCCCGGCGGGAGAATCGCGGTCATCACCTTCCATTCGCTGGAAGATCGCATCGTCAAGGAAACCTTCGCGAAGGAGGCGGCATCCTGCCGCTGCCCGCCGGATTTTCCGGTCTGCGTGTGCGGCGGCGGACAGGGAAGGCTCCGCCTCGTGCATCGCAAACCCGTCGTGCCTTCCGTCGAGGAATTGGAGGCCAATCCGAGGGCCCGTTCGGCGAAGCTCAGGGTGGCGGAAAAAAGGGAAAGCGGCCGCCCGCCGGAGGCGCCGGGACGGTAAGGCGACGGAACCATGGGAAGGGAAACCAGAGGGGGAACCGACATGAAATATTACGGCAATCTGGCGCTCCAGCCCGAACGGGCCGGCGAAAGCGCCCAGCAGCGGGATGCGGTCCGCAAGACGCGGCGGCGCGCGCTGCCCGTCGGCGAAAAGCTGCTCTACATGCTGACCGTCGCGCTGCTCGTGGCGGTGGCCGGCGTGGTCATTTACCGGTATGCGGAAATCTACCAGATGAACCGCACCATCCAGGAACTCAAGCTGGAGCACGACAAAATGATGACCCAGGTGAAGGAACTGCAGCGTGAGGTGGATCGGCTGAAGGACCCCAGCCGCATCGCGGAAGAAGCTTCCCGGCAAGGGTTCATCCGGATCGACTCGCGGGGAATCGCCGTCATTACCGATTCCAATGGAAACTCCCCTGCCGACCGGACCGACCGCATCGCCACGGCCATGCGTCCCTGAGCGGGACCGCGAGGCCGGGCGAAACGCGGTCTTCAGCCGTTTTTCGGACAAGAAGGATGATGCGCATGACCCGGAGGGTGAAAAAAAGATCGCTGCTCCTCGGAGGGTTCATGACCCTCTTTTTTGTCGGTTTGCTGATCAGGGTGTACTGGGTCCAGGTGGCGAACGCCGATTTTTGGGCCGAGCAGGCGCGGCGGACCTGGATCACCAGCGACACGATTCCCCAGGAGCGCGGCGTGATCCGGGATCGCATGGGCAGGGTGCTGGTGGACGACGGGTCCGCCTATACGGTGGCGGTCGGACCGGATACGCTGGACAAGCTGGAAAAGGCATTTCCCTCCCTCGGCATCACCGAGCGGATCGTGGCCGAACTGCACGACGTCCTGGGCAAGCCGGTCCAGGATCTGCGCAAGCTGGTCGCCAAACGCAATGACAAGGGCGAGCTGTATCAGCAGGTGGAAGTCCGCAGCGAAGGCTGGAAGGTGGACCGCGAGGTCTACGAGACGCTTTCCGCTTTTCGCGAGCATTTGCGCCAGCTGACCGGACAGCAGAATGTCGGCCTTTACTTTCTGGAGGACCGGAAGCGGTATTTTCCCAACGGGTCCCTGGCGGCGCACGTGCTCGGCTATGAGAGCAAGGAAGGCCGGGGAATCGGGGGGATCCTGCAGCGATATGCCGAAGAGCTGGAAGGCAGACCGGGCAAGATCGTCTACCAGCAGGACGGCATCCGCACCCAGCTGCCCGGCGGCGAGGTCGAGGTGCAGCAGGCGGTCAACGGCGTGAACATCACCCTGACCATCGACCGGGACATCCAGTATTACATCGAGGAAGCGCTCAAGGAAACGTACGAAAAATACCAGCCCGCCGGCGCGGCGGCCATCGCCATGGACCCGAAGACCGGAGAAATCCTGGGCATGGCCAGCCTGCCGACGTATGACCCGAACCGGTACTGGGAGGCGGATCCCGCCGCGTTCCGAAACAACGCCATCCAGTCGCTGTACGAACCCGGCTCGACGTTCAAGATCGTGACGCTGGCCGGCGCGGTGGAGGAAGGGCTGTTCGACCCCGAGGAAATCTACAAGTCGGGCAGCATCCGGGTCGCCAACTATACGATCCGGGACCACAACAACGGCGCCGGCTGGGGTGAGATCACGTACCTGGAAGGGCTCAAGCGCTCCAGCAACGTGGCGTTCGTCAAGCTGGGCTACGAGAAGCTCGGCGCCGACAAGCTGCTGGAATACATCAAGGCCTTCGGTTTCGGGAACCGGACCGGCATCGAACTTCCCGCGGAAGAAGCCGGCGCCGTGACGATCCGCAAGCAGTACGCCACGGAAGTGGCCACGGCCGCGTTCGGCCAGGGGAGGCTGCAGGTGACGGCGATCCAGCAGCTTGCCGCGGTGGCCGCCATCGCCAACGACGGCAAGCTGATGAAGCCGTATCTGGTCAAATCGGTCACCGATCCCCAGACGGGCTCCACCGTCCACACGGAGCCCACGGTGGTGCGGCAGGTCATCTCCGCGGAATCGAGCCGGCGGGTCGGCGAGTATCTGGAACAGGTCGTCAGCGACCGCGAGATCGGCACGGGCCGCAACGCCTACATCCCCGGCTACCGGGTGGCGGGCAAGACGGGGACCGCGCAAAAGGTGGTTGACGGCAAATACGCCGAAGGAAAATATATTGTTTCGTTCATCGGCTACGCGCCGGTGGACGATCCGCGCATCGTGCTGTACGTCGTCATCGACGAGCCGCAGGACGAAATGGCCGCCGGCGGCTCCGTCGCGGCTCCGGTGTGGAAGCGGATCATGGAGCAGTCGCTGCATCATCTGGGCATCTTTCCGGAGCAGCCCGTGCAGGAGGCGGCACAGGTGCTTTCGGCGTCGTCCGGGCCGGTGACGGCGGAGGTGCCGGACGTGACCGGCATGCGGGTGTCGGAAGCGAAGACGGTCCTGCGCGCGAAATCGTTAAGCGCGGAAGTGGTCGGCAAAGGCGGTGTCGTGGTGCGGCAGCTGCCCGCCGCGGGCGGCGTCCTGCCCGCGTCCCAGCGCGTGTACCTGCTTACGGAAGGCAAGGGTTCCGGCGTGCCGGACATGCGGGGCATGCCGCTGCGCGACGCGCTGGAGCTGTGCGCCCTGCTCGAAGCCGACTGCGCGGTGCAGGGAACGGGCTATGTGATCGGCCAGGACGCGGAGCAGGCGGATGGGAAATGGAGCGTTTCGCTGATGCTGGCTCCGCAGGGACGGGACGCCGGGGCCGCGGAAACGCCGGAGGACGCGGAGGAAGGCGGAGCGGACGGCTCCGGAAACGGCGGGTCCGGGGCGCAGGGTTCCCAGCCGGGGACGCGGCCGGCCTCGTCGCAGGACCGGATCGGGACCGGTTAGTCCCGATTGCACGCGGCTGATTGTCACGTGGAGCTGTTCGGTCCGTGAGCGGCCGCGGAGGCCTTCCGGACCAGGGATGGCTTCCTGCCGTGGGAGGTTGCCGGAACCATGGACCGCTTCCGGCCATGGCCGGCGGTACCGGCCACGGACGGTTTTCCGCCATGGCCGGACCTTTTATCCACGGGCGGCCACCGCACCGCCGGCGGTCTTGCTGGCCGCGGGGCGGCTTGTTCTAACCCCCGGGCGCCGGGAATAGGCTGTATCAGTCTCAGTCAAACCCCTTACCCGGCGCGAAATGGGGGGATTTCCGTTGCAGATTTCCCGGATCGCGTCGCGCAGGCGGCTGTACGTCGCCCTGCTGGCGACGGGTCTTCTGTTTGCGGCGCTTTTGGCGCGCCTGGCGTACATCCAGCTGGTGAAAGGCGACGAACTCCGGCTCAGGGCGGAAGAATCCTGGCGCCGGGAGGTGCCGTTCGCCGCCAGGCGCGGCGAAATCGTCGACAGAAACGGCGTCAAGCTGGCCTACAACATCAGTTCGCCCACCGTGCTCGCCATCCCGGCCCAGGTGTGGGATCCGCGCGAAACGGCGCGGCAGCTGGCCCCCGTCCTGGAAATGACGGAGGAGCGGTTGTACGAGCTGTTGACCAAACGGCAAAGCATTGTCCGGCTGCAGCCCGGAGGGCGGAAAATTCCGCTGGAAAAAGCCCGCCTCGTGCGGGACATGGCCCTTCCCGGTATCGTCGTGGCCGAAGACAACAAGCGCCATTACCCCTTCGGCAGCCTGGCCGCCCACGTACTCGGCTTCACCGGCATCGACAACCAGGGCCTGGCCGGCCTGGAACTCCAGTACGACGAGCTGCTCAGGGGATTCGCGGGCAGCGTGTCGTATCTGTCGGACGCCGCGGGGCGGCAGATGCCGGGCGCGGGGGAACGCTTCCGCCCGCCCAGGGACGGACTGACGCTGCAGCTCACCCTTGACAAGACGATCCAGGCGATCGTGGAGCGCGAGCTGGACCAGGCCGTGCTGCAGTACGAGCCCGACCGCGCCCTGGCCATCGCCATGGATCCGAATACGGGCGAAGTCCTGGCCATGGCTTCCCGCCCGACCTACGAGCCGGACCGGTACCAGGACTACGACCCGGAAATCTACAACCGCAACCTGCCGATCTGGATGACCTACGAACCGGGTTCCACGTTCAAGATCATCACCCTGGCCGCCGCGCTGGAAGAAGGCAAGGTCGACCTCAAGCGGGAGTACTTTTTCGATCCCGGCGCCGTGGAGGTGGGCGGCGCCCGGCTCCGCTGCTGGAAGAAAGGCGGCCACGGCAGCCAGACGTTCCTCGAGGTCGTGGAAAATTCCTGCAACCCCGGTTTCGTGGCCCTCGGCCAGCGGTTGGGCAAGGACCTTCTGTTTCAATACATAGAGGCTTTCGGCTTCGGGAAAAAGACGGGCATCGACCTCATGGGGGAAGAAAACGGCATCCTGTTCAAGCGGGAGCGGGTCGGGCCCGTGGAGCTGGCCACCACCTCCTTCGGGCAGGGGGTGTCGGTGACGCCGATCCAGCAGATCACCGCCGTTTCGGCGGCCATCAACGGGGGCAAACTGTTTCGCCCCTACGTCGCCAAGGCCTGGATACAGCCGGAGACGGGAAAGGTGGTGGAGCAATACGAGCCGGAGCTGGTGCGGCAGGTCATCTCCCCCGAAACGTCGGCGAAAATCCGGGAGGCGCTGGAAAGCGTCGTGGCCAACGGCACGGGCGGCAACGCGTTTCTGGACGGTTACCGCGTCGGCGGCAAAACCGGCACCGCCCAGAAGGTGGTCGGCGGCCGCTATTCCCCCCATGAACATATCGTCTCGTTCATCGGCTTCGCCCCGGCGGACAATCCGCGCATCATCGTGTACGTGGCGGTCGACAATCCGAAGGGCATCCAGTTCGGCGGCCTGGTGGCGGCGCCCATCGTGCGGAACATTCTGGCGGACGCGCTGCCTTATCTGGGCGTTACGCCCCGCCAGGGCCAGCTGAACAAAAAGCTCCGGTTCGGCGAGACGCCGACGGTGACGGTGCCGAACCTGGTGGGCAAGACGGTTTCCGATCTGTACGAGGACCTCAACATGAATTTCCAGCTGTCCGCTTCCGGCAAGGGGAACACCGTCATCCGCCAGGCGCCGGCCGCGGGCGCGCGGGTGCCGAAGGGCTCCGTGATCCGCATCTACCTGGGGAACGAAGAACCGGATCGCCCGTCGCCGCGCGGTTCCGCTTGAACGGACCGGGGGTTTGCCGGATAATGGGAGTGCGTTGATCGGAAAAAGCGCACGGCGCGCAGCGCCAAAGGGAGGCCGACGAACCGAATGAAGCTGGCGGATCTCAGCAAGCATCTGCTCGTTTGCCGCACGGCCGGCGATCCGCTGCGGGAAGTGACGGGATTGTCGTCCGACTCGCGGCGGGTCCGGCCGGGCGATCTGTTTTTTTGCCTGCGCGGCCTGTCGCGGGACGGCCACGACTTTGCGGGGGACGCCGTGGCGAAAGGAGCGGCTGCCCTGGTAGTCGAACGGGAGCTGCCGCTGCCCGTGCCCCAGCTGATCGTTCCCGATGCCCAGCGGGCGCTGGCCCTGCTGGCCGACGCGTATTTCGGCCGCCCGTCGCGCCTTCTGCGGCCCATCGGCGTCACCGGCACCAACGGCAAGACGACAACCACCTGGCTCATCGAACGGATTTTGCTCGACGCGGGAGTGCCCGCGGGCGTCATCGGCACCGTGGAAATCCGCTACGACGGGCAAAGCCGCCCCGCATCGGTCACCACGCCCGGCGTGCTGGAGCTGCAGCGGCTGTTCCGCGAAATGGCGGATGCGGGGGTGCGGCGCTGCGTCATGGAAGTAAGCTCCCACGCGCTGGAGCAGGGCCGCGTCCGCGGCGTGCGGTTCCGCACCGCCGTGTTCACCAACCTGACGCAGGACCATCTGGACTACCACGGAACCATGGAAGCGTACGCCGCGGCCAAGGGGCTTTTGTTCGCGCGGCTCGGCAACGCCTATGAAGACGATCCGGCGGAACGGACCTATGCCGTGCTGAACGCGGACGATCCGGCGTCGGAAGGATTTGCGCGGCTGACCAGCGCGGAAGTGGTCACCTACGGCATTGAGCGGGACGCGCTGGTGCGGGCCGTGGACGTGAAGGCGACCGCCAGGGGCGCTTCGTTCACCGCGGAGACGTTTGCCGGCACACGGCGGATCAACCTGCGGCTGATCGGCAGGCACAACGTATACAACGCCCTGGCCGCACTGGCGGCCGCCCTGTGCGAGGGCATCCCGCTGGAAGCCGCGGCGTCCAGCCTGGAGCGCGTCGCCGGCGTTCCCGGGCGGCTGGAGCCGGTGGACGAAGGGCAGCCCTTTGCCGTGGTGGTCGACTACGCCCACACGCCGGACGGGCTCGACAACGTCCTGCGCGCCGTGCGGGAGATCGCGGAAAACCGCGTCATCTGCGTGTTCGGCTGCGGCGGCGACCGGGACCGGACGAAGCGGCCGGTCATGGGGCGCATTGCCGCGCAACTCGCCGATTTCGTCTGGGTGACCAGCGACAATCCGCGCAGCGAAGACCCCGCCGCCATCCTGCGGGACATCGAAGCCGGTTTGGCCGAGTGCGGCTGTCCGGCGGACCGCTACGCGATGGAAGTCGACCGGCGGACGGCCATTTTCCGCGCGGTTGAAATGGCGGAGCCCGGGGATGTAGTATTAATTGCGGGCAAGGGACATGAAACGTATCAAATCATCGGCGGCGAAACGCTGCCGTTCGACGACCGCTTGGTGGCGTCGGAAGCGATAAGGAGCCGAATGCCTTGATCAGGGCGAAATTGGGAGAAATCGCCGCCTGGTGCGGGGCGGAAATGGCGGAGACGCACCGGGAAAACGAAGAAATCCGCGGCGTGTCCACCGACACGCGCAGCCTGCAGCCGGGCGAGCTGTTCGTGCCCCTGGAAGGGGAGCGGCACGACGGCCACGATTTCGTCGCCGACGCCGCCCGGGCCGGCGCCGCGGCCGCCCTGTGGCGGCGCGGCAGACCCGTGCCGGAGGGAGGCGCCGGCCTTCCGCTGCTTCGGGTGGACGACCCGCTGGAGGCGCTGCAGAAGCTGGCGGAGCGCTACCGCGCCTCGCTGAAGGCGAAAGTGGTGGCGGTCACCGGGAGCAACGGAAAGACAACCACGAAGGACCTCATCGCGTCCGTGCTGGCCGGGCGGCTGCGCGTGCACAAGACGGCCGGCAACCTGAACAACCACATCGGCCTGCCGCTCACCCTCCTGCGCGCGGCCCCGGACACGGAGGCGCTGGTGGTGGAGATGGGCATGAGCGGGCAGGGCGAAATTTCGCGTCTCACCCGGCTGGCCAAACCCGACGTGGCGGTGATCACCAACATCGGCGAAGCGCACCTGATGCAGCTCGGCACGCGACGCAACATCGCGCGGGCCAAGCTGGAGATCGCCGAGGGCCTCGGGCCCGGCGGCGTGCTTGTCATTCCGGAAAACGAACCGCTGCTGAAAGAAGAGCTGGCGGCTTCGCCCCTTCCCGCGGGTGTTCGCGTTATCACCTTCGGGGAAGGGGCGGACAGCGACGCGCGGGTGGACGGCTTCCGCGTGGACGTGGAAGGCACGGCGTTCCGCCTGACCTTCGGGCCGGCGCTGGATGCGAATCCGGCCGAAGCCGGCGACGAACCGGCGCCGTACCGGGTGCCCCTGCCCGGCCGGCACAACGCCGTGAACGCCGCGGCGGCCGCCGCCGTGGGCCGGCTGTTCGGCCTGGACGCCGATACCATCCGGCGCGGGCTGGCGGAGGCTTCCGTCGCCGGCATGCGCATCGAGCGCACGGCCGCCTGGAACGGCGCCGTCCTGCTCAACGACGCCTACAATGCGAGCCCGACCTCGGTGCGCGCGGCCATTTCCCTGGTGGGGGAACTTCAGGGTTTCCGCCGGAAATGGCTGCTGCTGGGCGACATGCTGGAACTCGGCCCGGAAGAAGCCGCACTGCACGCCGCCATCGGCCGGGAAGCGGCTTCCCGCGGGGTGGACCGGCTGTACACCCACGGGAGGCTGGCCGCGCACATGGCGGCGGAAGCCGCGCGCCTCATGCCGGAAGAAGGGTGGGTGCGGCATTTCGACGACAAGGCCGAACTGGCCGCCGCCGTCATGGAGGAGCTGGACCCGGCCGATCTGGTGCTGGTCAAGGCGTCGCGCGGCATGAAGATGGAAGAGGTGGTCCGCATGCTGCAGGCGGGACCCGGAGGGGCTGGAGGGAAAGCGCATGGATAACACGGCCGTGCTGTGGGCGGTCGGCGTCGCCTTCGCGCTGGCGGTGCTGCTCGGGCCGCCGGCCATCCCGCTGCTTCGCCGGCTCAAGTTCGGCCAGCAGGTCCGAAACGACGGCCCGACGTCCCATCTGTCGAAGCAGGGAACGCCCACGATGGGCGGGATTCTCATTTTGCTCGCGGCGGCCGTCGCGTTCGTGCGATTTTCCGACCGGGGGCTATCCTTCTGGGCTTTGGTCGTCGCCTGTTTCGGTTTCGGCCTCGTCGGGTTTCTGGACGATTACATCAAGATCGCGTTCAGGCGCTCCCTGGGGCTCACGGCCCTCCAGAAACTGGCCGGACAGCTGTTCTTTGCCGTCCTGTTTTGCGTTTTGCTTTATCTGGACGGGCATCCCACCGATCTGGCCGTGCCCGGCACGGACTGGTCGCTGGAGCTGGGATGGGGATATTACGTCCTGGCCGTGCTGATTCTGCTCGCCACGAGCAACGCCGTCAACTTTACCGACGGGCTGGACGGGCTGCTGGCCGGGACAAGCGCCCTCGCCTACGGGGCGTTTCTGGTGATCGCCATGGAGCGGATGCAGCAACCCTCCGCCGTCTTCGCGGCGGCGATGATCGGGGCGGTGCTCGGCTTCCTCGTGTTCAACGCCCATCCGGCCAAGGTGTTCATGGGGGACACCGGATCCCTGGCCATCGGCGGCGGCCTGGGAGCGATGGCGCTTTTGACCGGCCACGAGCTTTTGCTCCCGGTCATCGGCGGGGTGTTCGTGGTGGAAATGGTGTCCGTCATCCTGCAGGTAATTTCGTTCAAGACGCGGGGCAAACGCATTTTCAAAATGAGTCCGATCCATCACCACTTCGAGCTGTCCGGCTGGTCCGAATGGCGCGTCGTGACGACGTTCTGGTTCGCCGGTCTGGTGCTGGCCGCCATCGGCCTCATTTGGTACAAGGGGATTTGGACCGTATGAGACCCCTGGAATCGTATCGCGGGCAAAAGGTGGCGGTGCTTGGCCTGGCCCGCAGCGGCGCGGCCGCCGCGAAGCTGTTCCGCGGGATCGGCGCGGAAGTGACGGCGAACGACCTGAAGCCGCGCGACCAGTGTCCGGAGGCGGACGAGCTGGAAGCGCTGGGCGTCCGGGTGATCTGCGGGGAGCATCCCGGCGATTTTCCGGCGGCGGACGCCGCCCTGCTCGTGAAAAATCCCGGCATCCCGTATTCCTCGCCGCCGGTGGCGAGAGCCGTCTCCCTGGGCATTGAAGTCGTCACCGAAGTGGAAGTGGCGGGACAGATCGCCCGCGCGCCCATCATCGGCATCACCGGTTCCAACGGGAAAACGACCACCACGACCCTGACCGGCATCCTGCTGGAAGCCGCGGGACTCAAGCCGGTGGTGGCCGGAAATATCGGCAGGCCCTTGTGCGACGCCGCGCGCGAAGCCGGGCCGGACGGCTGGCTCGTGGCGGAACTGAGCAGCTTCCAGCTGATGGGAACGTACGATTTCCATCCGCGGATCGCCTGCCTGCTGAACGTCTATCCGACGCATCTCGACTATCACGGCACCATGGAAAACTACATCGAAGCGAAAGCCCGGCTGTTCGCCAACCAGACGAAGGACGACACGGCGGTGTACAACGCCGACGATCCCGTCTGCGCCCGGCTGGCCGCTTCGCTCAGGGCGCGCAGGTGGCCGTTTTCGCTCCTGCGGCGCCTTGAAGAGGGCGTGTTTGTCGATCCGCCCTTTTCCGGGGGGACAGGCCCTTCCGCGGACGGGGAGGAGCGCTGGATCACGGCCCGGCGGGGCGGGCGGGAGATGCGCATCGCTCCCGTGTCGGAGCTCGGCATCCCGGGGCGGCACAACGCAGCCAACGCGCTGGCCGCCGTCGCCGCCGCCCTGGCCGCGGGCGCGCCGCCGGAGGCGCTGCGCGGGCCTTTGCGCGAGTTCCGCGGCGTGGAGCACCGCCTCGAATTCGTGGGCGAGTTCCGCGGCGTCCGCTTCTACAATGATTCCAAGGCAACGAACCCGGCGGCCACGGCCATGTCCATCGCTTCCCTGTCGGGGCCGATCGTGCTGATCGCCGGCGGCAAGGACAGGGGCTCGGATTTCGCCGAACTGCTCCCCGCCTTCCGCGAGCGGGTGCGGGCGCTGGTCGCCCTCGGGGAGACGCGGCACAAACTTCGCCAGGCGGCGGAAAAAGCGGGTTTGACGAACGTGATCGTCGTCGAACCTGAGAGTGAAGCCGCCGATACGCTGCGCCGCGCCGTGCGGGAAGCCGCGGCCGCCGCGCGGGCGGGCGACGCCGTGCTCTTGTCCCCCGCCTGCGCGAGCTGGGACATGTTCCCGTCCTTTGAGGTGCGGGGCCGCATTTTTAAGGAATCGGCGCATACGTTGTAAAAAGGGGCCAGTCCCCAATCCCTCGTTGCGCGAGGTGTTCGCTCTATGGCGACGGCGCCCGGTTCCCGTTCCCAGCCCGACTTCTGGATCATCGCCGCGACGCTGGGCATTCTGGCCATCGGCGTGGTCATGGTGTACAGCGCCAGCGCCGTGGCCGCGTTCCGCGAGTACGGCGACGCGTTCTACTATCTCAAGCGGCAGCTGCTCTTTGCGGCTATGGGCCTGGCGGCCATGTACGCCGCCATGAACGTCGACTACAGGCGCTGGAAAAAGTGGGCCGTTCCCGGGCTGATCGCGTGTTTCGCGCTGCTGTGCCTGGTGCTCGTTCCCGGCGTCGGCGTGGTGCGCGGAGGCGCCCGCAGCTGGCTCGGCATCGGTTCCTTCGGCATCCAGCCTTCCGAGTTCATGAAGCTGGCGATGATCGTGTTCCTCGCCCGGTACCTGTCGGAACGGCAGCGGGAAATGGCGTCGTTCACGCGGGGGCTGCTCCCCGCCCTGGCGGTGCTCGGCGCCGCCTTCGGCCTCATCATGCTGCAGCCCGACCTCGGCACCGGCGCGGTGATGATCGGCGCCTCGCTCATGGTCATCTACGCGGCGGGGGCGCGGATCGCCCATCTCGCCGCGCTGGGCCTCCTGGGCCTCGCCGGGCTGGCCGCCCTGATCGCCGCGGCGCCTTACCGGCTGCAACGGATCATCGCCTTTCTGGATCCCTGGCAGGACCCGCAGGGGGCCGGCTACCAGGCGATCCAGTCGCTGTACGCCGTCGGGCCGGGGGGCCTGCTCGGCCTCGGCCTCGGCATGAGCCGCCAGAAATACGGCTACCTCCCGGAACCCCCGACGGATTTCATTTTTTCCATCCTGGCGGAGGAACTGGGCTTTGTCGGCGGCGCGCTGCTCATCCTGCTTTTTCTGCTCCTCGTGTGGCGGGGCATGCGGACGGCGATCGCCGTCGCCGACCCGTTCGGCAGTTTTCTCGCCGCCGGCATCGTGGCCATCTTCGCGGTGCAGGTGCTCATCAACATCGGCGTCGTCATCGGGCTTTTGCCGGTCACCGGCATCACGCTGCCGCTGGTCAGCTACGGCGGGTCGTCGCTCACGCTGCTCTTGACGGCCATCGGCATTTTGCTCAACATATCCCGATCCGCGAGGTGAAGTCCATGCGCGTGGTCCTGACGGGAGGAGGAACCGGCGGCCACATCTATCCCGCCCTGGCCATCGGTCAGGAGGTGCTGGCGCGGGAACCCGGCTCGGAGCTTTTGTACATTGGCGCCGTCCGCGGGCTGGAAAGCCGCGTCGTCCCGCAGCGGGGCATCCGCTTCGAGGCGCTGGACGTCACCGGCTTCCGGCGCTCCCTGTCATGGGACAACGTGCGCACCGTGTGGCGGTTCCTGAGCGGCGTGCGCCGCGCCAAAAAGCTGCTGGGGGAGTTTAAGCCGGACATCGTCGTCGGCACCGGCGGCTACGTGTGCGGTCCCGTCGTCTACGCGGCGGCCCGGCTCGGCATCCCGACCCTCATCCACGAACAGAATGTGGTGCCGGGTCTGGCCAACCGTTTCCTCGCCCGCCACGTGCGGGCGGTGGCGTACAGTTTCGCCGATTCGGAAGCGCATTTTCGCCGCCTGACCGCGGGGCGTCAGCAAGACCGGGGCGGCGTCCGCCTGCTGCACAGCGGCAACCCCTGCGCCAGCGCGGCGGCCGCCGCCTCCGCGGACAAGGGCTTCGCCTCCCTGGGTTTTCCGCCCGGCACGCCCTTCGTGCTCGTCGTCGGCGGCAGCGGCGGCGCCAGGGCGGTCAACGAAGCGGCCGCGGCGATGGTTCCCCTCCTGGACCGTCTGCCGGGCGTCCGTTTTGTTTTTGTGACAGGCGAACGCTATTATGACCATATCTCGGCAAGCATCGGAAGTTCGCCGCCCGCGGCGGAAGGCCGGCTGAAAATCCTGCCGTATGTGCACAACATGCCGGAGGTGCTGTCGGCCGCATCCCTGGTGGTCAGCCGCGCGGGCGCTTCCTTTCTCGCGGAAATCACGGCCATCGGCGTGCCGGCCATCCTGATCCCTTCGCCCAACGTGACGGGCAACCATCAGCAGCCCAACGCGGAAAGCCTGGCGCGGGAAGGCGCGGCGGTCATGATCCTGGAGCGGGATCTGACGGGCGAGGCGCTGTTTGGGCAAATCGCCGCCATCATGCGGGACCCCGGGCGCCGGCGGGCGATGGCGTCCGCTTGCCGCGCCCTCGGCAAGCCGGAAGCGGCGGCGCTGATTTACGAAGCCATGCGCGGGCTTGTTTCCGGTTCCGGATCAAGCCGGCGCAAGGCCCGCTGAGCGGTGCGCCGCCGGAAACACGATGTGGGATCGGATGCGGGTTTGCGACAAAAGTGCATTTATTTTTCCGTTTTCATGGCCATTCGCACGAAATAACGGCATTTTTGCCTTTATTTTGGGACCGGTCGAAGAAAATCGCACAACATTTTCCAATTCAATGGCGCAAAATGCTTTTCTTTGGCCGACAAGCCGTTTTCATGCGAAAATAAGTGCACTTTTGTCGCCATGGTCCGGAACGGGTTTGCAGACGGGGGCGGTGCGGCAGCCGACACAGGCTTGTTGACGGAAACGGGGGCGGCGGCCGGAACGGGCGTGTTGGCCGGAACCGGCGGGATTGAACCGGCAACCCCCCGAAGACCTGGCCAAAACTGGGCGTTTGTCACCATGGGCGGCGACGCGTCATAGGATACACCGTGATCGCGGCGAACGTCCGGTGCGTCGCCCGCGGCGGAGGATCCGCTCCCCCCGGCGAAACGGGCAAGGAGGAACTCCAACCATGCAACAGCTGATCGACGAGCTGAAAAAGGCGAATATCGGCGCCGTACGGCAGAATGAACCGCTGGCCGAATACACGACATGGAAAATCGGCGGCCCGGCGGATCTTTTTCTCGTGCCGGAGACGGTCGAAGGACTGTCCGCCGCCCTGGCGGCGCTGCGCCGCCACGGGATGCCGTGGTATCTGCTCGGCCGGGGATCGAACACGCTGGTGACCGACAAAGGCGTCCGGGGCGCGGTCATCAGGCTGGGGAGCGGGTTCGACTACGTGCGGTTTGAAGGAAACGAGGCCGTGGCAGGAGGGGCCTTCTCCTTCATCAAGCTGTCGGTCCTGGCGGGCAAGGCCGGGCTGACCGGGCTGGAATTCGCGGGGGGCATTCCGGGGTCGGTCGGCGGAGCGGTCTATATGAACGCCGGGGCGCACGGATCGGACGTGTCGCGGATCTTCCTTTCAGCCGACATCGTATGGGAAGACGGAACGAAAACCAGGTGCGGGGCGGAGGACATGGAGTTCGGCTACCGCCATTCCATCCTGCAAAAACGGCGGGGCATCGTGACGGAGGCGCGGTTTCGCCTGGCGCCGGGCGACCGCAAGGAAATCGCGGCGGCGATGGCCACCTACAAGGACCGCCGCCTGCGGACGCAGCCTCTGCAGATGGCCTGTGCGGGCAGCGTGTTCCGCAATCCGCCGGGCGACCACGCCGCGCGGCTCATCGAGGCCGCCGGGCTCAAGGGCGCCCGCGTGGGGGCCGCCGAAGTGTCCCCCCTGCACGCCAATTTCATCGTCAACCATGGCGGTGCGACGGCTGAGGATGTCCTGGCCCTGATGCGGCACATCCAAGACACCGTCGAGAAACAATGCGGGGTTCGTCTGGTTCCGGAGGTGCTGCTTCTGGGCGAGCGGTAATCCGGAGGTGAACCCTTTGGGCAAACTGGTGATTGAAGGCGGAAAACCGCTTTCGGGCACCATTGTCATCCACGGAGCCAAGAACGCCGCCCTGCCGATTCTGGCCTCCACCCTGCTCTCGCCGGGAACGTTGACCATCCGGAACGTTCCCCGGTTGAGCGACATCGAAGTCATGCTGCGCATCCTGGAGGAGCTCGGATGCGGCGTGCAGCACGAAGGCTCGACGGCGACGGTCCGGGCCTCCACCGCTTCTTCCTGGCACGTGCCTGAACATCTGATGCGCCGGGTGCGATCGTCTCTTTTTTTGATGGGGCCGCTGCTCGGCCGGTTTGGCAAAGCCTGCGTCTACCATCCGGGCGGCTGCGCCATCGGCGAACGGAAAATCGACCTGCATCTGCGCGGCCTGCGCGCCCTCGGCGTCCGCATCGAGGAAACCGGCAACCGCATCGTCTGCGAAGCGGACCGCCTGAAGGGTGACGAAGTGGTGCTGGACTACCCGAGCGTGGGCGCCACCGAGAACATCATGACCGCGGCCGTTCTGGCGAAGGGCCGCACCGTCATCGTCGGCGCCGCCCGGGAGCCGGAGATCCAGGATCTGCAAAATTTTCTCAACGCCATGGGCGCCCGCGTCCGCGGCGCGGGGACGGACATCATCGTGATCGATGGCGTGCAAGAGCTTGGGCCGTGCGATTACGAGATCATTCCCGACCGGATTGTCAGCGGGACGATCATGGCCGCGGTCGCCGCGGTCGGGGGAGATGTGCGGCTGGAGCGGACGGAACCGGCTCATTTGACCGCCATCATCCATACCCTCAGACGGGCCGGTGTGCACATCGAGTACGGGGATGATATAATCAGAGTGGCTTCATCGCGCCGGCCTCGCGCGGTGGAACGGATCGTCACGGCGCCGTATCCGGCTTTTCCCACCGACCTGCAGGCCCAGGCGATGGCGGCTCTGTCCCTGGCCGACGGCGTCAGCGTCATCAAGGAAACGGTCTTTGAAGGCCGGTTCCGCCACGTGGAAGAGCTTTGCCGGATGGGGGCGAATATCCGCCTCGATCTGAACGCGGCGATCATCCGCGGCGTCCCCGGGCTGAGCGGAGCGACCGTCGAAGCCACGGACCTGCGCGCCGGCGCGGCCCTCGTCATTGCCGGCCTGGCCGCGGAAGGCCGGACGGTGGTGGATCAGGTTCATCACATCGACCGGGGGTACGATCGCATCGAGCGCATGTTCCAGCGCCTCGGCGCGACGATCGAGCGGGTGCCGGACGAAAACGAACAGCCCCGGTGAAGGGAGGCGCCGCTGCCGATGGAAACCCGCATTCCCGCGCTGAAGCCGGTCCGACCGGAACGGCGCCGGGGCGGCAAATTGGCGGCCGTGCTCGCCGTTTTGTTTTTCATCGTCATGATCGTGTTGTTTTTGCAATCGTCGCTTTCCAAGGTGACGGAAATCCAGATCCGCGGAACGCGCCACGCCGATCCGGAGGCGGTGCGGGCCGCCGCGGGTGTGCAGGAAGGCGACTGGTTCCTTTATCCATGGGCTTCGGAACTGGAACGGCGGGTGCGCACGGTGCCCGCCGTTGAAGATGCCGTCGCCGTCTGGCGGTTTCCCGGCCTTTTGATTATCTGGGTTCAGGAATATCCCGAAGTGGCGGTGGAAATCTCCCCCGCGGGCAGCCTCGGGATCGTGCTGGCCAACGGGCTCACCGTTCCCCTCCCGGGCGCCCTTGTTCCGGACAAGCCCGTGCTCACCGGCTGGAACCCCGACGATCCGAACCGCCAGGCGCTCGCGCGGGAACTGGGCGAGATTCCGCCGGGACTGCTCAACGACGTGTCGGAAATCGTGCCGGACCCGTCCAACGCGTATCCGGACCGGATCCGGATTTACACCCGTTCCCGTTTCGAAGTGGTGACGACGGTTTCCAAGCTGAAGGAAAAACTTCCCTACCTTGATGAAATAGTGGAAAACCGGGAACCCGGACTCCTCACCTTGCTGGATGCGGACAGCTACACCCCGTTTTCCGCGCTGCAAACCCCTACCGAAGACCTATCCGTTGGGCCGGCCGAAGCCGAAAAAACGGACTGACGTAAGGATTTGGGCACTACTCAACGGATGAAAAGAATGATAACATTCAAGTTATGACCAAAAATCATCGGGGCATTCCTGAACGCTCCTTTTCCAAGGGCGAAAACCCAAAAAAATTGTAGAAAACAAAGAGGGAAAAAACCTCGCACGTGGAATTAAGTTAAGGAAACAGCCCTTTTCCCAGCCACTTTCATCGTTCTTCGGGAGGTGCCACCGTTTGAGCAGCAGTGACCTCATCGTCAGCCTGGACATTGGGACATCCAAAGTCCGGGTGATTATAGGGGAAATCAGCGACGGGGCCATCAACATCATCGGCGTCGGATCGGCGGATTCGGAAGGGATCCGCAAGGGCGCCATTGTCGATATCGATCGAACCGTGCAATCCATCCGCAACGCGGTGGACCATGCGGAACGGATGGTTGGCATTTCCATTGACGAAGTATATGTCGGCATCGACGGCAGCCATATTGCCCTGCAATCCAACCACGGGGTGGTTGCCGTATCCAACGAGGACCGGGAAATCGGCGACGAGGACATCGAACGGGTTTTGCAGGCGGCCAAAGTGGTGGCGCTGCCTCCCGAGCGGGAAATCATCGGGCTTGTACCCAAGCAGTTTTTCGTGGACGGCCTGGATTCCATCCAGGACCCCCGCGGGATGATCGGCGTGCGGCTGGAAGTGGAATGCACGCTCATCACCGGTTCCAAAGCGGCCATACATAACCTGATGCGGTGCGTGGAAAAAGCCGGCCTGCGCATCGCCGGCATCATCCTCATGTCTCTCGCTTCCGGCATGATGGCGCTGACCAAGGACGAAAAACAGATGGGGACCGTCCTGGCCGACATCGGGGCGGGCACGACGACGCTGGCCGTCTTCGACGGCGGCAGCCTGGCGGCGGTGTCCACCCTGCCGATCGGGGGCGATTACGTCACCAGCGACATTTCCTACGGCTTCAAGACGCAAACGGAGCACGCCGAGAAGATCAAGCTGAAATACGGCTGCGCCCGTACCGAGGACGCGGACCGGAATCTGAAATTCAAGGTGACCCGCGTCGGCAGCACCCAGGAAAGCGAATTCAACCAATTCGAGCTGGCGGAAATCATCGAACCCCGCGTGCAGGAAATCTTCCAGATGATCCGCCAGGAAGTCCGCCGGCTCGGGTATCTGGAGAAAATCAACGGCTATGTGCTGACCGGCGGTTCCGTCTCCATGCCGGGGGTGTTGCAGCTCGCGCAGACGGAGCTGGAATCCAACGTGCGCATCGCCGTTCCGGAATACATCGGCGTGCGCGATCCGTCCTACCTCAACGGCGTCGGCATCATCCAGTACGTCGACCGGTACGTGCGGACCCGCACGGCGGTCGCCAGCCGGCGGCCGGCAAGGGGCCGAAATCAGTCGGGCGCGTCGCGGCCCGGTTTCTTGGAATGGGTGAAGAACCTGTTCAGGGAATTCATCTGATCGCCGCCCTCGCTTCTTCATCCATTCAAGTCCTGTGACGAGAGGAGAAAGCGCCAATGTTGGAATTTGACCTGGAATCCGATTCGCTCGCCAAGATCAAGGTGATCGGGGTCGGAGGCGGCGGCAGCAACGCGGTGAACCGCATGATCGAAAGCGGCGTCAAGGGCGTGGAGTTCATTACCGCCAACACCGATGCCCAGGCCCTCCAGATGACCCGGGCCGAGCTCAAGCTTCAGCTGGGGGACAAGCTCACCCGCGGCTTGGGCGCGGGCGGCAATCCCGAAATCGGCAAGAAGGCCGCCGAAGAGTCCCGCGAAGCGATTCTCAACGCGCTGCGAGGAGCGGATATGGTGTTCGTGACGGCCGGCATGGGCGGCGGCACGGGCACGGGAGCGGCCCCCGTGATTGCCGGCGTGGCGCGGGAATGCGGCGCGCTCACCGTCGGTGTCGTCACCCGGCCGTTTACGTTTGAAGGCCGCAAGCGGGCCATGCAGGCGGAATTGGGCATCGAGGCGCTGCGGGAGAACGTCGACACGCTGATCGTCATCCCCAATGACCGCCTGCTGGAAATCGTCGACAAGAAAACGCCCATGGTGGAAGCTTTCCGCGAGGCGGACAACGTGCTGCGCCAGGCGGTGCAGGGCATCTCCGACCTGATCGCCGTGCCGGGACTCATCAATCTCGATTTTGCCGACGTGAAGGCGATCATGACCGAGCGCGGCTCCGCGCTGATGGGCATCGGCGTGGCTTCGGGCGAGAACCGCGCCACCGAAGCCGCGCGCAAGGCGATCATGAGCCCGCTGCTGGAAACCTCCATCAACGGCGCCCGCGGCATCATCATCAACATCACCGGCGGCCCCAGCCTGTCCCTCTACGAAGTCAACGAGGCGGCCGAGATCGTTGTCGCCGCCTGCGATCCGGAAGTGAACATGATTTTCGGCGCCAGCATCGACGACAACATGACGGACGAAATCAAGGTGACGGTCATCGCCACCGGATTCGAACCGAAACCGTCTTCTTCGCGCCGGCTGACGGGGCAGCCCGCGGCGCTCGAGAGCGCCGCCGCGTCGGAAGTGCGGCCGGCCACCGGCCTGCGCCCCTTCGGCCAGAACGCCCTGACCAACGACCAGCTGGACATTCCGGCGTTCCTGCGCAACCGCCAGCGCAACGAGCCCCGCAACGACCAGCGGTAGGACCGTCCAAACGCGCGCCTTCGCCCCTTGCCCCACCTTGCGGCAGGGAGCGGAGGCTTTTTTTTCATGGGGGAGGGCAAGCGGCGCCAAGCATGAAAAAAACTGCCGGCGCGGATGTGCCGGCAGCCTGCGCCAGCGGGAAAAACCCCGCCTGCTTCCGCGTCACCAGGTGTTGACACTATTGAGCTGGTTTTGCAGCGGACTGTTGTGGAAATTTTGCATGTCCTGGATTCCGTCGTCGTCCGGATACGGGAAAGACCACCAGACATGCAGATGGATGTTCTGGAAATTGAACGGATTCGGAACGCCGCCGCCATGGCCCGCCAGCCAATTTTGGCAATCACTGCATGGGGTTAATTCCACGTAAAGGACGGCGTCTGCAGGATTCAACAAGTACAGGTTCAAGTTGTTGTTGCCGGCGGCGGTTAGGGCGGCGCGCTCGGCATGGCCGCCCAGCGGACCGAGGTCCAGGCCTCCGGCCGCCAGCCGGGAGTTTCCGAACACGACCGCGTAAGGCAATGGATTTGGCCCGTATTGCGGCTGCGAGTTCGCATCGAAACCGGTCAGGGGCCGGGCGGCAGGAAAGTTTTGCGCCGGGACGACGGCGACGGCGGCGCAGCACGAACCGTCCCCGATTCCGGCTCCGGACCTCCGGACCGCTCCAAATTGCGCGACGCATTGTCTGGCCAATTCCTTCGCGATATCGTATCCCGTCAAGTGGCTGTTTGCCGGTGCCAGCTCATGATAATGAATGGGCATGGATGATGTCCTCCTTCATTTTTAATTGCCCGCATTATGCAGGACCGGAAGCATATCGATGGAGCTGGAGTAGCCCTTGACGCTTTTGTCCACCGGCAGGAACTCCAGGAACCATCCGAGGATCTGCGGTCCGGGGATTTTGATCAGAATGACATTGTCTGACGTGTAACTGTAAAACGCCTCGCTGCTTTGGCTGCTGCTGTGGGCGCTGGATGCGGAGAAGCAGAGGAATCCGCCGCCGGAGGAACTGGACTCCTGGACGGCTTTCTTGACTTCGTCCGAAATGGTATCCTCCGACGTAATCTTGATCGTCACATCTTTCGCGATGACGAAGGAGACCGGATAAGCGGGGAAGAAGGCGCCTTCCTGTTTTTCTTTCAAATCCTGGGCGTATGCGATCGGGTCCCCTTCCCTGGACTTGTCGACGGGGCCAAGGGAAATCGGCTGATCGATCAGGCGGCACATCCCGGACGTCATGTTGAACAGCTCCGCATGGAACCAGCCGCGGTCGATGTTTACCTTGGTCGCACGGAAGCCGATATCGATGCTGTAATTGGAGATGTCAAAATGGCTTGAGAAATCGGATTCGCTGCTTTGACTCGTTTTGCTGTATCCGCCGAACCAGACGCTGAGCGACTTGGTGTCGAAGTCGGAACGGGAGTACAGGGAAGATTCTTTGGAGGACTCGCCTTTGGAAACCGAGATCGTCACATCCATGAATCTGCCCGCGGGAGGCATGCCGGAGGGAAGCAGTGACTTGGTTGCATTCACGCGGTTTTTGTTGTCGGGATCGTTTTTGGGATCGACGACGTTGGCGGAGATGACCGCTTTCAGCTGGTCGATTTCCTTCTGGAGGGCGCTGATTTTTTGCTCAAGGAGCACTTCGGCTTCCCTGGTGTCCGTGGAATCCGCTTGCGCCTTCTGCATTTGCAGTTCCGCCAGCGCGCGGGAATTGGCTTCCAGCGTCAGCTGATTTTGCATGATCACGGCCTCGCGGTCCAGAATGCCCTTAACCGTATCCTTGTCCAGACCCAGTTTGGCCGTGTCGATGCCTTTCTTGTTCAATAGATCGGTGACCTCTTTGTGTTGATCATCCGTCATGGTGGCGGTGCCGGTGGCGGGGTTGACCAACTGCGGCAAATATTTCAGGGCGAATTCGACGGCGGAAATCGCGGCGCTCGTGTACTGCTGCGTCAACTCGACCTTGGCGCTGTCGATTTTGCGCTGCGCCTCGTTGATCCTCGTCTGCAAATCTTCGGGAACGCCCGTGCGCGCGGCTTTCAGTGCCGCCAGTTGCGCCGAGAGGGCGTCTTTTTCATTTTCCTTGGCGATCAATTTCTGTTCGTAGACGAAGGGATCAATGGTCAGGTCTTCCGGCGTGAAGTCGGTGCTGAGGGCCTCAAACCAATCCGCCGGCTGGAACTGGACGGGATAGACGGTTCCCGATTCGTCCAGCGCGGACATCGAGGCGGCGCGCAGGCTGGCTTTGGCCTCGCTCAGGATTTCCGTGGGGGATTTGACGTCAAGGTATCCGAGTTCGGTGCGCACCTCGTGATAGAATCCGCGCACGACCAGGTCGGAGAACAAGGCGTCCAGCTGGGCTTCCCGGACGGGGGCCTCCGACGCGAGCCAGCGCGAATATTCTTCGAGATCCTGTTTGTTGCCTGAAGCTTCCGCCTGGCGGAGCCGGTCAAATTTCTCCTGTTCCCAGGCTGCCTTTGCCTTCAAATAGCGATCGTTCAATTTCTGGTACAGCTGCATGCGCGAGCATTTGTACGTCCTGACTTCGCCGGTGGTTTCGTCCGTTTCGTCGTATTCGACCTGCTCCAGGAGCCATGCCCTCATCTTGGCTTTGTCCTGGATATAGGTCCGCTGGGAATCTTGCAGCTTCGGCAGCAGGTAATTCAGGACCGATTCGTAGGTGGTGGAAAATTTTCTGCCGTTCGGACCGCCGGTGATTTGCGCGACATCGAACAGGTCGTCGCTCAGCCGGAATTCCGCTTCCGTCACCAGCTGCGGTTTGGCGAGCACCGAATATGGAGATGTGATGTCGTATTTGTAGGAGTCGATGTCCAGAACCCGTCCCGGGTATTCCATGCAAAAAATCTGATCGCCCCCGGGATGGAACAGGCTGTTCAACTGATCGTAAATCTGGTCGACGATATGTTTTTTCGATTCCTTTCGGACACTTCCGCCGTCGCCGTCCGTTTTTCCTCCGCCGCCACCTCCTCCCCCGTCTCCGCCTCCGTCGTCGGGATTCAGCCATCGTTTGGTTTCAGGCCAAGCGTTCATTGGTTCACCTCTTCATGCGGAATTTCAAAAACGATCATATTGGGCAACATCCGGGAGTATGCCGTTTCTCCTGCTTCTCATGGCATGGAATTCGTGACCGGGGGCCATGGGTTGCATGGTAGTTTCCGGGAATGACAAGGGACTTCGCGGAATAGAACAGTTTATGGCAACCCTTGCCGAAACGGCCCGCGCAAACGACAAAAAAACAGCGAAAGAGCCCTGCACATTTAGACAGACTCCGCATGGGCCAGCATGTATACTGGACTGGGTTCGACCAACCGCGGTCCGAAGCGATTCGGACGGGAAAAGGCTGGGGATCCGGTGTGGCGATCTACGCGGATGTCGTCTTTCTGACCAACTGGCTCGCGGACGGCGCGATTTTGCTGACCGCCGCCAGGATCGGCAGGCAGCGTCCCCCGCTGGCGCGGGTGGCCCTGGCCGCCGCGCTGGGCGCCGCGTACGCGGCGGCCGTGTTCGCGGCGGACGTCCCGCTGCTTTACACCTTCGGCGCCAAAGCGGCCGTTGCCGCCATCATGGTCACCGTCGCCTTCGGATTCGGCCATCCGCTTCGCTGGACAAGGCAGCTGGCCGTCTTTCTTGCCGTCAACCTGGCCGTCGTCGGCGGAATTGTGGGCCTCGCCTTTCTGCTGCGTTCCGCCGATCCCCTTCGTTTCGCCGTTCTCCGGGCGGACGGAGGGGGGATTCTGCTGGAATGGCGGCTGGCACCGGTCCTTCTCCTCCTCTTTTTTGTCTTTTCCCTTTGGCTGTATCGCGGCGTTGCGGCACACGGACAAAAGCGGGGTTCCCTGGAAGCGCACCTGGTGCCGGTGCGCATCGAGGTGGGCGGCGAAAGCGTCAGCTGCCCCGGGCTGGTGGATACCGGCAACCGGCTGTACGAGCCGATCACCGGCATTCCCGTCATGGTCGCGGAGGCCGGGATGTGGCGGGACCGGCTGCCGGCCGGCTGGACGGAGCGGCTGCGCGCGGAACCCGCCGACCGGCTTGTCGGGGAATTGGACGGGCAGCAGGGGGAAGGCTTTCCCTGGAAAGACCGCCTGCGTCTGGTGCCGTACCGCGGCGTGGGAGGAGAGATCCGGCTGATGCTCGCGTTCCGGCCGGACGCGGTGGAAATCACCCTGTCCGGCGGGCGCGTCGTCCGGACGACGCGGGTGCTGGTCGGCCTGGAGGGGGGAAGCCTGTCCCCCGACGGGGTGTACCGTGCCGTCATCCACCCGGATTTGACCGAAGCCGGCGCGGAGCCGCCCGCCTCTTCCACCCGGTCCGCATGACAGGAGGTTTTTTCCCATGGTCCTGATGATCACGTTGTCCGCGAAATGGAAACTGCTGGCCCAATTGATGCTGTACCGCCTGCTGATCCGGCTCGGTTGGAAGAGCCCGGAGGTCTATTACATCGGCGGCAGCGAGGCGCTGCCTCCCCCCCTGACGCGCGAGGAGGAAGAATATCTGCTGGCCCGCCTCCCGTCCGGCGACGCCGCCATCCGCGCCATGCTCATCGAGCGCAATTTGCGCCTGGTGGTGTACATCGCCCGGAAATTCGAAAACACGGGCGTGCACATCGAAGACCTCATCTCCATCGGCACGATCGGGCTCATCAAGGCGGTCAACACCTTCGATCCGGACAAAAAAATCAAGCTCGCCACCTACGCTTCCCGCTGCATCGAAAACGAAATCCTCATGTATCTGCGGCGCAACAGCAAGACCCGGACGGAGGTTTCCTTCGACGAGCCGCTCAACGTGGACTGGGACGGCAACGAGCTTTTGCTTTCGGACGTGCTGGGCACGGAAAACGACGCGATTTACCGGAACATCGAGGAGCAGGTGGACCGGAAGCTCCTGCACAAGGCCCTGTCCAAACTCAGCGAGCGCGAGCGGATGATCATGGAGCTGCGCTTCGGGCTCGCCGACGGGGAGGAAAAGACGCAGAAGGACGTGGCGGATCTCCTGGGCATTTCGCAGTCGTACATTTCCCGGCTGGAAAAACGCATCATCAAGCGGCTCCGCAAGGAATTCAACAAGATGATGTAGCGCCGTCGGACGGCTTTCGGGCGGCTTTCGGGCGGCTCCAGGGTCCCGGAATAAATCCCCCTCCCCCGGGGATACTTTACAGTAACGCTGTTCCCGGGAGGGACCTACGCCTTGACCCGCAACAAAGTGGAGATTTGTGGAGTCGACACTTCCAAGCTGCCCGTCCTCACCAACGCCGAGATGCGGGAACTGTTCATCACGCTGCAGACCGGCGGGGAGCAGGAAGCCCGGGAAGCCCGCGAAAAGCTGGTCAACGGAAACCTGCGGCTGGTGCTCAGCATCATCCAGCGTTTCAACAACCGGGGAGAGTATGTGGACGATCTGTTTCAGGTCGGCTGCATCGGTCTCATGAAAGCCATCGACAACTTCGACCTCAGCCAGAACGTGCGTTTTTCCACCTACGCCGTGCCGATGATCATCGGCGAAATCCGCCGCTACCTCCGTGACAACAACCCGATCCGCGTGTCCCGCAGCCTGCGGGATGTCGCCTACAAGGCCCTGCAGGTCAGGGACATGCTGACGAGCCGCCACAGCCGGGAGCCCACGATCCGGGAAATTTCCGAAGAGATGAACGTGCCCCAGGAAGACATCGTGTTCGCGCTGGATGCGATCCAGGACCCCGTATCCCTGTTCGAGCCGATTTACCACGACGGGGGAGACCCCATCTACGTGATGGACCAGATCAGCGACGAGCGCAACAAGGACTCCCGCTGGATCGAGGGCATCGCCCTGCGGGAAGCGATGCGGAAACTGGGGCGGCGCGAAAAAATGATCTTGTCCATGCGGTTCTTCGAAGGGAAAACGCAGATGGAAGTGGCCGACGAAATCGGCATCTCCCAGGCCCAGGTATCCAGGCTGGAAAAATCGGCCATCCAGCAGATGCAGCGGCATGTGAAAATGTGAAAAAGCGAAGCGAAGCCGGGCGTCCGGGCCCGGCTTTTTCGTTGCGGCGCCGCGGCTTCCGTCACCATTCAATATTGCCGGCCTGGACTCATATACTGGGGTATGGGCGACGGTCGGGAAAGGCGGGGCGGCGGCATGAAAATTTCCGATTTCCAGACGAAGGACGTCATCAACATCGTGGACGGCAAAAAACTGGGCCAAATCGGCGACCTGGAGCTCGATCTGCGCCACGGGCGCATCGAGGCCATCGTCATCCCGGCTCCCGGCCGTTTTTTCGGGCTCATCGGGGGCGGCAGCGACGTCGTGATTCCCTGGCAGAACATCGTCAAGATCGGGGAAGACGTGGTTCTCGTGCGCCTCGGCGACACGTCCAGAAACGGGCGCGGCCCGGACGGGGCCGGCGGCGATGCGCGCTGAGGGACGATGTGGTAAACTGTCCTTGCCGGCGCATCGGCGCATCCGGCGGAAATTTTCGCGCCCATCGGAGGCTTGGGAAGGCATGGAACCATTCACGCCGGGCATGATCCGGGAAGGGGTAGCCCGGTCTGGAACGGAGGCAAGGTTCCCGGGGGCGGGTGATCCCGCGAAGGAACCCGGGATCGCCGCGGCGGGTGACCCCGCGGCGAGCGGAGGGACTGCCGGAACGGTCGACACCGCAGCGGGCTTGAGACCCGCCGGCCCGGCCGAAACCGCGGGAGGAGACGGGCGGCCCGTGCTCGCCCGCTTGCACCCCTGGCGGCGTTTCGCGGAGCTGGAGGCAGGCTTTTCCACCCGTCTGGGCGGCGTCAGCCGGGCGCCGTGGCATTCGCTGAACACGGCCCTGCACGTGGGCGACGCGGACGGCGACGTGATCCGCAACCGCCGGCGCATCGCGGCCGGGCTCGGATGGCCGTTCGAGGCGTGGACAAGCGCCAGCCAGGTGCACGGCAACCGCGTGTACCGGGTGACGGCGGAAGACCGCGGAAAAGGGCGGGCGCGACCGGAAGACGCCGTCGCCGAAGCGGACGCCCTGATCACCGACGTTCCCGGCACCCTGCTGGTCATGTATTATGCCGATTGCGTGCCCCTTTATTTTTACGATCCCGACCATTCGGCGATCGGACTGGCCCACGCCGGCTGGCGGGGCACGGCCCTGGACGTCGCCGGCGAGACGGTGCGGGCGATGGAGGCGGCGTTCGGTACCCGTCCCGATCGCTTGTACGCGGCCATCGGACCGTCCATCGGCCCCTGCTGCTATGAGGTGGACGAACCGGTGCTGTGCCGCCTGCTTCCGCTGGCGGAGACCCTGCAAAGGTTCGTCGGCCCCGGCGCGGAAGCCCTGACGGCGCCCGCCCGGCCCGGCCGCGCGGCGGCAAACTTGAAAGAATTCAACCGTCGTCTTATGATGAAAGCAGGAATTTTGCCGAGCCGCATCGAAATCTCGAGGTGGTGCACCGGCTGCCGGACCGACCTGTTTTTTTCCCACCGGCGGGAAGGCGGGAAAACCGGAAGGATGGCGGCGTGGCTCGGCAGAAGGTCCTGATGTCGAGGTGAACGCCGTTGACGCTGGTCCAGTCCCTTGCGGACCGGTTGGCGGAGGTGGAGCGGCGCATCGCCGAAGCCTGCCGGCGCGCCGGGCGCCGCCGCGGCGAGGTGAACGTCATCGCCGTCACCAAGTATGTAACCGCCGACGAGGCCGCCAGGCTGGTGGACGCCGGGATTGTCCATATCGGCGAGAACCGCTGGCCGGACGCACGGGAAAAGACGGAGAAGCTGGCTGGCCGTGCCACGCTGCATTTCATCGGCACGCTGCAGACCCGGAAGGTGAAGGACGTCGTCGGGCGCTTCCAGTACATCCACTCGCTGGACCGTCTGTCCCTCGCCGAGGAGATCGAGAAGCGGGCGGCCGCCCTGGGCATCACCGTTCCCTGCTTCCTGCAGGTGAACGTGTCCGGGGAGGCGACGAAGCACGGCGCGGCGCCGGAGGAGCTGTTCGGGCTGGCGGAACGCCTGCGCGGGCTGCCCCACATAAGGCCGGTCGGCCTGATGACGATGGCGCCCCACGAGAGCGATCCGGAGCGGACCAGACCCGTGTTCCGGGAGCTCAGGCGCCTTTTGGACGAGCTGAACGCGCGGGCGATTTTCGACCACGAACTCAGGGAATTGTCAATGGGTATGTCAAACGACTTTGAAATCGCCGTGGAGGAAGGCGCAACCTGGGTGCGGCTGGGCAGCGTACTGGTCGGACAAGCGGTTCCGGCCGGGGACGAAGCGGCCGGCCCGTCCGGTGCGCCCCATCCGGGCGAAAGGGAAAGGAGCGGCGAACCATGGGCGTGATCAACCGCTTTTTGAACTACTTCGGGCTGCAGGAAGAGGTGGAGGTGCGGGAACGCCTGGCGGACGACCTGGACGAGCGGGAGCTGCCGGCGATTCCGCAGGAGGGACGCAGGCCTGCCGGCAAAAACAGCAACGTCGTCAGCCTCCATGCGGCGAAAACGATGCGGGTGGTGCTTTCCGAACCGCGCACCTACGACGAGGCGCAGGAAATCGCCGACCACCTGAAGTCCCGGCGTTCCGTCGTCGTCAACCTGCAGCGGGTGCGCCGCGAACACGCCGTGCGCATCGTCGATTTTCTGAGCGGCACCGTGTATGCGCTGAACGGGCGCATCGCGAAGCTCGGACCGCTCATTTTCCTGTGCACCCCCGAAAACGTGGAAGTCACGGGAACGATCGCGGAGCTGGAGTCGGAGGAGATCGATTTTCCGAAATTGAGGTGACCCCGTTTTGCAAGAAATTGAACGATTCATACACATCGCAGCAGACGTCTATTTCTACATGATCCTCGTCTACGTGCTCATGTCGTGGGTTCCCTCGGTTCGCGAAAGCGCTGTCGGCGAGTTTCTGGGCAGGCTCGTGGAGCCGTACCTCCAGCCGTTTCGCCGGATCATTCCGCCCATCGCCGGCACCATCGACGTCTCCCCGATCATCGCCGCGTTCGCGCTCCGGTTTCTGGCGCAGGGGCTCATCGCGGTCATCCATTTCCTGTTTGGCCAGTGACCCATGCGAGAACCGGAACTGTACGTCCATTTCCGTCCCGACGAAAAGGCTTTTGTGGACCGGGCCTGGGACTGGATCGAGCGGGTTGCGCTTCGCCGTGAGACAAGGCGTTCCGATTTCCTTGATCCGCGGCAGGCTTTTATTTTGTCTTCGCTCGCCCGCCGCCACGGGGGCGTCGCGCTGCGGCTGGACGGCGGCTACCCGGAAGCGGAGCGCAGGCGGGCGATCGCGGTCCCGGATTTTCTGGACCCCGAGGACGAGCCGGCGGGGATCGCCGTGCTGGCGGTGACCTCTTCGGACCGGCGCATCGCGGAACTGGAGCACGGAGACTATCTGGGCGCCCTATTGGGGCTCGGCGTCAAGCGGGAAAAGATCGGCGATCTCCACGTAAGGCCGGACGGGTGTCACATCCTCGCGGCGGAAGAAATCGCCGATTTTCTCGCGTCGCACCTCATCCAGGTGCACCGGGTCCGGGTGTCCGCGGACATTGTCCCGCTTTCCGAACTGCGTGTCGTCCCCGCCGTTCTTGAGGAATCCGTGCTGTCCGCGGCTTCCATGCGCCTCGATGCCGTGGCCGGCGATGCGTTCCGGCTCAGCCGGGCGAAAATCGCGGAGCTGATCCGCGCCGGCCGCTGCCGGGTCAACTGGAAAACGGAAGACGATCCTTCCGCTTCCCTTGGCGAAGGAGACGTGATTTCCCTCAAGGGATACGGCCGCATCAAAATCGTCGCTGTCGAGGGAACCTCGCGGAGCGGCCGCATCCTTGTCAGAATCGGCAAATTTGTGTAGCCTGCCGGAAGGAATTCGGCGGGATTCGTCGAATCGATTGTAAAGACGGCGAGAACAAGATTCGCGGAGAACCCAATTGGAGGTGCGCCCATGCCGCTGACTCCGCTGGACATTCATAACAAGGAGTTTTCGAGACGGCTTCGCGGATATGACGAAGACGAAGTGAACGAGTTTCTGGACCAGGTCATCAAGGATTACGAAGCGCTGATCCGCGACAACAAGGAGCTTCAGAGCCAGGTCCAGCAGCTCCAGGAGAAGCTGAACCATTTCCTCAACATCGAGGAAACGCTCAGCAAGACCATCATCGTCGCCCAGGAAGCCGCCGACGAGCTGAAGAACAACGCCAAGAAGGAAGCCCAGCTCATCGTCAAGGAAGCGGAAAAGAACGCCGACCGCATCATCAACGAAGCGCTGGCGAAATCGCGCAGGATCGCCCTGGAAATCGAGGAGATGAAGAAGCAGGCGGCCATTTACCGCGCCCGTTTCCGCGCGCTGGTGGAGTCCCAGCTGGACCTGCTCGAGAAGGAAAACTGGGACGTGCTGGAGACGCACGACGTCGAAGTGAAGGAACTGCAAAGCTGATGGACCGCGGTGCGGGCTTGTGCGGTGGCACAGGTGCCGCTTCTTTTTTTGCGGCCTTGCGGCTCCGTCCGCGGAGCCGCTTTTTTCGTGCCGCCGCTCACATCAGGTCGTCGCCGTGCGGGATGTCGTCCGGCATCGGATAGCGGACCCGGTCCACGAACCGCACGGGGACCGTGACGCGCTCGACGCGGTAACCCTTCTCCATCTGCTCGATCAGGATATCGACCGCCCGCCGCGCGATCGTCTCCGTGTCCTGCTGGACGAACGGCACGAACGGCAGCTTCGGATCGTCGAAGGAGACCAGCTTGACCTTGTCCGGCACGGTCAGACCCATCTCCATCAACACGCCGTAGGCGAGCATCGCGATGACCGTATCCACCGCCACGGCGGCCTCGATCCCCGGATGCGCCTCGAAGAATTGCCGAAGCCGGGCGATCGTCATTTCGTCGTTCCTCGGCCCGCTCCCCACGAAAAACCACATCGTTTTGTCGATCGGAAGATTGAGGTCCGTGTATTTTTTCTCGAAGCCGATGATCCGCTCATGGGTGTTGGAATTCGTGTCCTGCTGCATCAGAAACGCGATGTTCCGGTGCCCGGCATCCAGCAGATGCTGCAGCATGAGCGCGGTGCCTTCCATGTTGTCCGACGTCACGCTGCTGCTCGTGATGCTCGGCAGGTACCGGTCCACGAGCACATGCGGGAACCGGTCCAGCGACAGCCGCAAAATTTCCTCGTTGTAATTTTCATTGATCGCCGGAAAAATGATGAATCCCCGTACGCCGAACAGACGGAACATCCGGATCGCTTCCATTTCCTTGTCCATCCGGTCATCCGTGACGCGGATGAGCGTCTGATAGCCCCGCGCGTGAAGCAGCGTCTGGATGTAATAAAACAGCAGGCTTTCGACGGGCATGTGGATGGAAGGGAAAATGATGCCCACGATCCCCTTGAGACCCGATTTCATGGAGTGGAGCAAATCCGTCCGGCGACATTCTGCTCGGCTGCCGGTCCGTCCGGTGGCATGAATCGTACCAGCTGCACGTGTACAAAAGCACGGACGGCGGGAAAACGTGGGCGTTCTGGTCGACGATCGACGAGATGAACGGTTCCCCCGGCAGCCTCGGCAACCCGGACAAAGGCCTTTACGAGCCCCATTTTTGCCGGCTCGACGACGGCCGGATCGCGGTCATGTACGCCAACGAAAAACACGTCATCGAGCCGCCCTATTACAGCCAGATCATCTCCCAGAAAATTTCCGATGACGGCGGCCGGACGTGGGGCGACGAAATCTGGGTCGCGTGGGATCCGGCCAGCCCCCATCTCCGCCCGGGCATGCCCGTTTGGCGCAGGCTGCGGGACGGTCGGTACCTCGTGGTGTTCGAAGTGGTCCACCTCGTCATGTACAAGTGCGTGTCGGCGCAAATCCATTACAAGATTTCAAGGGACGGCATCCACTGGGAAGCCGGAAACGGCTTGCCGGTGCCGGAGCAGTGGGGCGGTCCGTATTTCGAAGAGCTGGAGGACGGCACGTGGCTCGTCACTTCGAATTCGGGCAAGATCACGGTCTCCCGCGACCAGGGCGCAACGTGGCAGACGGTCGATCCGATGCCGTTCAGGAGCCACTTGTGGGCCAGCCTCTATCCGCTGGACGGAAGCCGCTTTATCCTGCTGAACTCGGCGGAACGGCCGAAGGAAACCGGCGGGCACAACATCCAGATGTGCATCGGACAACTGGCGAAACGTTGAACGGGCAGGTGAAGGATTTGCGGACGTCGAACAAAAGCAGGTTCCTTGCCGCGCTGTCGCTCGTCATGGGCCTCCTGCTTGCGGCGTGCTCGAAGGTCGAGCCGGTCTTCGAGACGCTGCCCCTTGAAGTGGTCGTGCATGACGAACCGACATACGAGGACGCAGGCTTTGACGCACGGGGCATTTATCCCGGGAGATTCGGGGCGGAATACGGCCGGATGCTTCAGCTCGACAAAAACCGCTGGCTGGCCGTCTATACGATCTACAACAACAACGGCTACACGAACGACGAAAACGGCGGCACCATGCTTCAGTTTTCGGAGTCCCGGGACAACGGGCTGACGTGGGAGATCGTCTCCACGATCACCGAACCGGGGCGGAATCTCGACAACGGCCAGCTCATCCGGCTGAAGAACGGGGACATTCTGGTGGCGTTCCGCTCCGTCCGTTGGCAGGAATCGTACAAGCTGGATGTGTACAGGAGCACGGACGAAGGGAGGACGTGGACGTATCTCAGCACCATCGACGAGAACCACGGGGCGCCGGGCGAACTCGGCTGGCCGGACAAGGGCGTCTACGAGCCCCACATGGGCTTTCTGAGCGACGGCCGCCTGGCGGTGTTCTACGCCAGCGAGAAGCACGTCGTGGATGAGCACCCCTACAGCCAGATCATCGCGGAGAAAATTTCCGACGACGGCGGCGCGACCTGGGGCGAGGAAATTTTCGCCGCGTGGGACCCGGACAATCCCGGCGCGCGGCCCGGCATGCCGGTGTGGACGCAGATGAAGGACAAACGGTACATTCTCGTCCACGAGCTGTGCGGATCGGACAGCTGCAACGTGTACTACAAAATTTCCGAAGACGGCTTTACCTGGGAACCCGGCGTCGGCACGAATATTCCGGACCAGGTGGCGGGTCCGTATATCGCCTCCATGCCCGACGGCACGCTGGTCGTCACGTCCAACGCCGCGCGCATCTCCGTGAGCGGGGATTACGGGAAGACGTGGCGCACCGCGCGGGAGCAGCCGTGGCCGTTCCATCTTTGGGCCAGCGTGTACCCGGTCGGCAAAAACATCATCGCGGTCATGAATTCCGTCCGGCGGGACGTCGGCGGACATTACATCGGCATCAAGTATATGGAGCTGCCGACGGAATTCATCGGCGAAGCTTCGGACGGTTGACCGCGTCGGGTTGATGGGCGCGCGGAGACGGCGCCGGGGTTTGACAAGGGCGGCGGATTTGGCGTATACTTAATTGTCAAAATGGAAACGATCACCGGATCAATATCGTTGACGGGAACGAGTACGCATGACGCCCGGAGCCAGAGAGTTGGCGGTCGGTGCGAGCCAATGTCCGGAGCATGCGGAAAATCCTCCCCGAGATGCCGTTTCGAACTCCGCCCCGCGGGCGGACAGTAGCGACGGCCGGAAGCTCCCCGTTACCGGAGCGGACCGGCATCGTCCGGTCGCAGAGGGCCGCGGGTACGGCATGGGCCGGATTCCGCGGAACAAGGGTGGTAACGCGAGCGACGCCTCGTCCCTTACGGGACGGGGCGATTTATTTTGTGCAGGAAAGGAAGGAAGGATCGACCATGCGACGGGTGGACCCCAGGGAGAGGGCCCGCGAGCGCGAGCAGCGCATCCTGGAGCTTTGGCGGCGCGAGGACACGTTCCGCCGTTCCATCGAAAACCGGAAGGGCAAGCCGAATTTCGTCTTCTACGAAGGGCCGCCGACGGCCAACGGCAAGCCCCACATCGGGCACGTGCTCGGCCGGGTCATCAAGGACTTCGTGTGCCGTTACAAGACGATGGCCGGCTACCGCGTCGTCCGCAAGGCCGGCTGGGACACCCACGGCCTGCCGGTGGAGCTGGGCGTGGAGAAGGAGCTGGGCATTTCCGGCAAACAGGAGATCGAGCGCTACGGCATCGAACCGTTCATCAAGAAGTGCAAGGAAAGCGTGTTCGAATACGAAAAGCAGTGGCGCGAGCTGACGGAAGCCATTGCCTATTGGATCGACCTGGACGATCCGTACATCACGCTGGACAACAAGTACATCGAAAGCGTCTGGCACATCCTCGCCACCATCCACGACAAGGGTCTCCTGTACCGCGGGCACCGGGTGAGCCCCTACTGCCCTGATTGCCAGACGACGCTCAGTTCCCACGAGGTGGCGCTGGGGTACGAGGACGTCAAGGACCTGACCGCGACGGTGAAGTTCAGGCTGCATGAGACCGGCGAATATGCCCTCGCCTGGACGACGACGCCCTGGACGCTGCCGTCGAACACGGCGCTGGCCGTGCATCCCGACATGGAATACGTCCGGGTCCGGCAGGGAGACGAAGTGTACATCCTCGCGGCTTCGCGCGTGGAGCACGTGATGAAGGGCGAGTACGCGGTTTTGTCTTCCGTGAGGGGGCGGGAGCTGGCCGGCCTGACCTACGAGCCGCCGTTCCGCTACGTATCCGCGGAAGGCGCCTGGCGTGTCATCGCCGCCGATTTCGTCACCGAGACGAGCGGCACGGGCATTGTCCACATGGCCCCGGCCCACGGCGAGGACGACTACAAGGCGGCCATGCAGAACGGCATACCGATGGTGAAAGTGGTGGACCACGCGGGCCGGTACACCGAAGAAGCGACGGACTTCGCCGGCCGGTTCGTGAAGGACTGCGACGTGGATATCGTCCGCATGCTGGCGGAACGCGGGCTTCTGTACCACAAGGAAAAGTACGAGCACAGCTACCCGCACTGCTGGCGGTGCAAGACGCCGCTGCTCTACTACGCCACGGACAGCTGGTTCATCCGCACCACGGCGGTGAAGGACAAGCTGATCGAAAACAACCAAACGATCGACTGGTACCCCGCCCATCTCAAGGACGGCCGGTTCGGCAACTTCCTGGAAGACCTCGTGGACTGGAACATCAGCCGCAACCGCTACTGGGGCACGCCGCTCAACATCTGGATCTGCGAAACCTGCGGCAGGGAGAAGGCGCCCCACAGCCACGAGGAAATGCGCCGGCTGGCCGCGCATCCGGTGGCGGAGGACCTGGAGCTGCACAAGCCCTACGTGGACGAAGTGCTGCTGAAATGCGAATGCGGGGGCACGATGCGGCGCACCCCCGAGGTGATCGACGTCTGGTTCGACAGCGGCGCGATGCCCTTCGCCCAGTACCATCATCCCTTCGGCGACGAGGAGACGTTCCGCGACCAGTATCCGGCCGACTTCATCTGCGAGGGGATCGACCAGACCCGCGGCTGGTTCTTCAGCCTGCTGGCGGTGGCGACGCTGTACAACGGCACGGCGCCGTACAAGTCGGTCATTTCTACGGGACACGTGCTGGATGAGAACGGGCAAAAAATGAGCAAATCCAAGGGCAACGTCATCGACCCGTGGGACATCATCGAAGCGTACGGCTCGGACGCGTTCCGCTGGGCCCTGCTTGCGGACAGCGCGCCGTGGAACAGCAAGCGGTTCTCCAAAAACATCGTGGCCGAGGCGAAGTCCAAGGTGGTGGACACGCTGGTCAACACCCACGCCTTCTACGCGCTGTACGCGGACATTGACGGCTTCGATCCGGCTGCGCACGCGCCGCGCGAGCCGAAGAACCGTCTGGACCGCTGGATCCTGTCGCGCCTCGGCACGCTGATCGGCGAGGTGAACCGCGGCCTGGCCGTCAACGACTTCCTCAATCCGGCCAAGGCCATCGAGAAGTTCGTCGACGACCTGTCCAACTGGTACGTGCGCCGCTCCCGCGACCGGTTCTGGGGCTCGGGCCTTACGGACGACAAGATTGAGGCGTACCAGACGCTGCGCAAGGTATTGCTCACGCTGTCCCGCCTGATCGCGCCGTACATGCCCTTCGTGGCGGACGACATTTACCGCAACCTGGGCGGCGGGGAAAGCGTGCACCTGGCGGACTATCCGACGGCGGAAGAGTTCGCGGTCGATCCCGTGCTGGAGCGCGACATGGAAACCGCCCGGTCCATCGTTGAGCTGGCCCGCAACGTGCGCAACGAGACGGGGATCAAGACGCGACAGCCGCTGTCGGAGTTGCTGGTGTCGGTCACCGGCGAGTTTGACCTGGAAGGGTACGCGGACATCATCCGGGACGAAATCAACGTCAAGAAAATCACCCTTGTCCCCGACGACAGCGGATTCGTCGAGTTTTCCCTGAAGCTGAATCTGGTGGTCGCGGGCAAAAAGTACGGCCGCCTCGTGGCGCCGATCCAGAAGGCGCTGAAGGAGCTGCCGCCGGAAAGGGCCCGGACCGCGGTGGAGCAGGGCTTCATCGAGCTGGATGCGGACGGCGAAAAGGTGCAGGTGACGCTGGACGAACTGCTCGTCGAAAAGCGCGCCAAAACCGGCTTCGCTTCCGCCGCGCAGGGCGGGCTGACCGTGGCGCTCAACACGGAAATCACGCCGGAGCTGGCGCAGGAAGGGCTGGTGCGCGAAGTCATCCGCGCTGTGCAGGACACGCGCAAAAAGCTGGACCTGCCCATCGAAGCCCGCGTGCACCTGGTGATGGACGCGGACGAGGAAACGGTGGCGGCGATCAACAGGTTCCGCGGCCTGTTCGAGGAAAACGTGCTGCTCAGCGGCCTCGCCTTCGGCCGGGAAGAAGGCATGGAACGGGTGCAGGCCGGCGAGAAGACCATCGGTTTGGCCATCCGGCAAAACGGATAATCTAAGGGGGAAGAATCGCCCCACAGCTTGCTGAGTGGGCCGGGAGGGATCGCGGATGGCTCGCTCCGGCTCCGGCGGGAGCGCCCGGCGGGCCGGCGGCGGAGCCGGGGCGGGCGCGGGACGTTTTTCCCGGGAACACGCCGCCCCCGGCTACCGGCGGCTGGCCAGGGAAGCGGCCGCCTCGCGGAAGTCGGTCGCCCGCCTTGCGGCGCGTCTGGAAAAGCTGGCGCTCGATCTGGAAAAGGCGCAGCTGACGGAATACGTGGAGCTGATGCGGCGGCCCCGTGCCCTGATCTGGCGGAATCTCCTGGCCGGCGTGGCGCGGGGCGTCGGCATCGCCATCGGCTTTACGTTTTTCGCCGCGACCATCGTCTGGTTTCTCCAGGCGCTCGGCGCGCTGAACCTGCCCATTGTCGGCGATTACATCGCCGACATTGTGCGCATCGTGCAGCGCCAGCTGAATAGCCCCTATTGATCCTTGCCGCGGGACCGCCGCGGCTTTTTTCCGCCGGCGGAATCGCCGGGCGGCGCCGGATCCGGCGCTTCCGGATCCAGCGGCGACAGCTCAAGAAGGGCGGGGTCGGGCGGTACGGGTTCCACGGGTTCCGCGTGTTCCAGCGCCGTCTCCAGCAGCGGGTCGCCTTCCCCGGCTTCCATGTAGCGGCGATAGGCGCGGTTGCGGACGAAGGTGACGTTTTTGCCGGTGATGTCGGTGGCCAGGAAGCTTTCCGGCGCTTCGACGGCGCCCGCGTCCTCGTCCGGCTCGGCCGCCGCCCCGTAATCATCGGCGAATTCCATGCTTCCGTCGGCGACGGGACTTTCCGATGTGCCCCAGGCTTCCACGATTTGCCAGGCGTCTTCGCCGTCCAGGCTCCGCCGGCCCGCTTCCCCGTCGCCGATGCGCGCCAGCGTGCGCCGCAAATGCGCTTCTTCCGCGGGGCGGGATTCCGGCTCTTGGCGGCGCGGCTGATGGTCCGCGCAAAATACGGTCTCGGGCGCCGCTTCCAGCCTGGCGGGGGAAATCGGCCGGCCGCAGGCGGCGCATATTCCGTATTTTCCTTCGTCCATGCGCTTCAGGGCCCGGTCAATGTCCTCCAGGCGGAGGCGCATCCGCTCGCGCAGGGCCAAATCCTTGCCGCGCTCGAACAGGTCGGTGCCGGCGTCGGCGGGGTGATTGTCGACGGGAGACAGCTCCCCGGCCGCTTCCCGCCAGGATTCGGCCAGGCCGTTTTCGTCCGCGTTGCGCAGGCGGCTCTCCAGTGAATTTTTTTCTGCCAGCAGGCGGTGTCGAAAGGCCTGCAGTTCGGCTTCCGAGATCGGACCCGTCATGGCGTTTCCTCCCGTTGTTCGGATTCTCCGCGTATTGTTCGCCATCCGGCGGTGTTTTACCCCGGAACGCGGCGAAACGTGACGGTGACCTGCGGTTCCGCTTTATGGTACAATCCGGATTGACGGAACAATCCAGTTTTGGGATGGGGAAGGAGCGTATCCGTTTTGCGCGCCGGCAGAAAACTCTGGTGGTTTTATCTGATCGCACTCATCGTCTTTTTGGTCGATCAGGTGTCGAAAAAATGGATCGAGCGCAACCTCGGGCCCGGAGACCGGATCGAGGTGCTGGGCGACTTTTTCGTCATCACCTTCATCAAAAACCCGGGGGCGGCGTTCGGCATCCTGAAGGAACAGACGGTCTTTTTCCTGATCGTCACGATTGTGGTGGTCGCCGGCATCATTTGGTACATGCACCGCACCCACCGCACCTCGGGGCCGCTTCCGCCGTTGGGGCTTGCCCTGATCCTGGGCGGGGCGATCGGCAACTTCGTGGACCGGGCGATCTACGGCGAAGTGGTGGATTTTCTGCAATTTACGTTCGGCACGTGGGTGTTCCCGATTTTCAACCTGGCCGACACCGGTATCACGGTCGGCGTGGGGCTGCTCCTGCTGGACGCCTTGCTGGCCTTTGCGAGAAAGGATGACCGGAAAGGCCGGGACGAAGCCGGCCGGGAAGGGGACCGGCCGGGGGAGGAGCACCCCCAGTTTGACGGGTAAAAGGTTTTACGGGTGTTTGACGGTTAGCTGGCAAGGAGGATGTCCGGTTGGGCGGCTGGGACGAGAACAACGACGCGGCATGGTCTCCGGCGGACGCTGAGGCGGACGAAGCCTGGGACGAAGAAGAAGAAAGCGACGTGATGGCCTGGACGGTGGCTCCCGGCGAAGCGGGGGAACGGCTGGACCGCTACGTCACCGAACGCGCGGGCGCCGCGGGGGCTTCCCGTACCCAGATCCAGGAATGGATCCGTGCGGGTCGGGTGACCGTGAACGGCCGAACCGCCAAACCGAACGCGAAAACGGCGCCGGGCGACGTCATCGAGCTCCGCCTGCCGCCGCCGGAACCGGCCGGGACGGAGCCCGAGCCGATTCCGCTGGATGTCGTCTATGAGGATGCCGACGTCATCGTGGTGAACAAACCGCGGGGCATGGTGGTCCATCCCGCCGCCGGTCATCCGCGGGGCACGCTGGTGAATGCCCTGCTCTACCATTGCCGGGACCTGTCGGGGATTGGCGGCGTAATGCGCCCCGGCATCGTGCATCGCATCGACCGGGACACCTCCGGCCTGCTCGTGGCGGCCAAAAACGACCTGGCCCACGCTTCCCTGGCGGAACAGCTCAAGGCGCATGCCGTCGAACGCCGGTACGTCGCCTTGTGCCACGGCGATCTTCCCCATGACAGGGGAACCATCGATGCGCCGATCGGCCGGGACGAGCGGGACCGCAAGAAATTCGCGGTCACCTCGCGGGGAGGCAAGCGGGCGGTGACCCGCTTTCGCGTCCTGGAGCGGTTCCGGAATCATACGCTGGTGGAGCTGGAGCTGGAAACCGGACGAACCCACCAGATTCGCGTGCACATGAAATACATCGGCCATCCGCTGGTCGGCGATCCGGTGTACGGCAAGCGCGGCGCCGACCCGCTGGGCATCGCCGGGCAGGCGCTGCACGCCGGTGTGCTGGGATTTAGGCATCCCCGCACGGGAGAGTGGATGTCCTTCCGCCGGCCGATGCCGGAGGACATGGTGCAGGCGCTGGAGCAGCTGCGCCGGGTGGAAGGTTAGGGGCGGAAGGCGAAGACCGGGTGCCGTTTCCGGGGATGCGCGCAGATGGGATATTGCGGAACATCGTACAAATTGAATTCCCGGTGATGGGCGGGGATTCGATATGTATGAAAAATCTGGCTTCCGCGAAGGGGAATTTCCGGGATTTTGTGCGAAAAACCGTATATCTTGCGGGGTCCCGGCGGCGCGGACGGCGATTTTGTGCGAAAAAGCGCATAAAACGGTGAACGGGCCGGAGCCCGGGCCCGGATTTGTGCGAAAAACGGTACAAAATCTCCGGGTGAACCCCCCGGAAAAAAACTTGACACGCTTTCGGCGACATGGGATAATTTTCGCAAAACATCGGAGCCTTTAAATCAGTCCCGTGAGACTGGCAAGGTGGCATAAGGCGCGCAGACGGATGCGACGGCGTCGGAACGCGCCGGAAGTACCCGCGTTCTCCGGCTTGTCCGCGGACGTTTGCGGCGTCTAAGTATCCGGTCCATATCCATCATGCGGATTTCGCCGAACAACCTCCTTGCGTCTGACGCAAGGAGGTTTTTTTGCAGCGCGACGAAGGAAATTTAACTAAAAAAGGCCACGGGAGGCGTTTGTCATGCCGGTGCGGCGCGTCATCATGGATGAGTCGGCCATCCGCCGGGCGCTGACGCGAATCGCCCACGAGATCGTCGAGCGAAACAAGGGGATCGAGGGATGCGTGCTTGTCGGCATCCGCACCCGCGGCGTCTACATGGCCCGCCGGGTCGCCGAGTGGATCCGCCACATCGAAGGCGTTCCGGTGCCGGTCGGCGAGCTGGACATCACCGACTACCGGGACGACCGGCCCCCCGGCGCCGCCCGGGCTCCGTCCGGCGGGACGAGGACGGCGCTGCCGGACATCCACGACCAGAACGTGATCCTGTTCGACGACGTGCTGTACACGGGGCGGACGATCCGGGCGGCGATGGACGCGCTGATGGATTACGGCCGGCCAAAAACGATCCAGCTGGCGGTGCTGGTGGACCGGGGCCACCGGGAGCTGCCGATCCGCCCGGATTTCGTGGGCAAAAACACGCCCACGTCCCGCCTGGAAAAAATCGAGGTGGCGCTCAGGGAAATCGACGGCGAAGACCGCGTCACCATCCTGCAGCCGTCGCCGGCCCCGGCGGGAAAAGCGGAGGAGAGGGGGAGCGGCCAATGAACGCCTGGATCCTGAACGCCAAAGTCGCCCGGCCCAATGGCGCCTTCGCCTTCGGCCATCTGCACGTCGCGGAAGGCAGGGTGGCGGGGTGGCATGAAGGCTCCGAAGTGCCGGAGGCGGCGCGCGCCGGCGGTGCCGCCGTGATCGACGCCAGGGGACGGCTGCTCGCGCCGGGGTTCGTGGACATGCACGTGCATCTGCGCGAGCCGGGCTTCGAGCACAAGGAGGACATCGTCACCGGCACGGCCTCCGCGGCCAAGGGCGGCTTCACCACCGTCGCCTGTATGCCGAACACGAAGCCGCCGGCGGATTCGCCCGACATCATCCGGCACATCGTGCGCCGCGCGGCGGAAGCCGGCTACGTCAGGGTGCTGCCCTACGCGGCCATCACGAAGGGACAGGCCGGCGAGGAACTGGCCGATTTCGCCGCGCTCAAGGAGGCCGGCGCCATCGGGTTCAGCGACGACGGCCGCGGCGTGCAGAGCGCGGGGATGATGAAGCGGGCGATGGAGCTGGCGGCGTCGCTCGGCCTGCCGATCGTCGCCCACTGCGAGGACGAATCGCTGCTCCCGAAGGGAGCGGCGTTCACGGCGGGCGGATTTGCCCGGCGGCACGGCCTGCCCGGCATCCCCAACGAGTCGGAGGCGGTGCACGTGGCGCGGGACATCCTGCTGGCGGAAGCCACCGGCGTGCATTACCACGTCTGCCACGTGAGCACGGAGCAGACCGTTCGCCTGCTGCGGCTCGCCAAGTCCCTCGGACTGCGGGTGACCGCGGAAGTGTGCCCGCACCACCTGACGCTGTCCGACGAGGACATCCCGGGCCCGGACGCCACCAACTGGAAAATGAATCCTCCCCTGCGCTCGCCGCGGGACGTGGAGGCGTGCATCGAGGCGCTGGAAGACGGCACCATCGACATGATCGCCACCGACCACGCGCCGCACGCCGCGGAGGAGAAGGCGCTGGGGCCGGAGCGGGCGCCCTTCGGCATCCACGGGTTCGAGACCGCGTTCCCGCTGCTGTACACGGTGTTCGTCAGAAGCGGGCGGTGGACGCTGGACTTTCTGCTGCGCAGGATGACCGCCGACCCCGCCCGGGCCTTCGGGCTGCCGTACGGCACCCTGGAGCCGGGCGCGCCGGCGGATCTGACGCTGATCGATCTGGACCGCGAGCGGGAAGTGGACCCGGCGGCCTTCCTCAGCAAAGGCCGCAACACGCCCCTCGCCGGCCGGAAGCTGTATGGCTGGCCGACGCTGACGATGGTCGGCGGCCGCGTGGTGTGGACGGAAGAAGACGGACTGTGCCGGCACGAACCGGCCGGCACCCTGAAGGAGTGAAACGCATGCAGGCCAGATTGCTGCTGGAAGACGGAACGCTGTTCACGGGCCGTTCGTTCGGCGCCCGGGGAACCACGATCGGCGAAGTGGTGTTCAACACGGGGATGACCGGCTACCAGGAGGCGCTGTCGGACCCGTCCTATTGCGGGCAAATCCTGACGATGACCTATCCGCTCATCGGCAACTACGGCGTCAACCGCGACGACTTTGAGCGCTTCCGCCCCTTCGTCGCGGGCTTCGTGGTGCGACGGCACGAACCGGTGCCGAGCAACTGGCGCGCGCAGATGCCGGTGGACGCGATGCTCAAGGAATACGGCATCGTCGGCATCAGCGACATCGACACGCGGATGCTCACCCGCATCCTGCGCCACAGCGGCACCATGAAAGGCCTCCTGACGACGGAAAGCGCGCCCGTCGAAGAGCTGATGGAACGGCTCCGGGCGACGGAGCTGCCGCGCGACCAGGTGGCGAGGACGTCGACCCGGGAGGTTTACGTCTGCCCGGGAGACGGCGAGCGCATCGTGCTGATCGACTACGGATCGAAAAACGGCATCCTGCGCGAGCTCATCCGCCGCGGGTGCCACGTCATCGTCGTGCCCCACGACACGACCGCCGACGAGATTCTCCGGATGCATCCCGACGGCATCCAGCTGTCCAACGGTCCCGGCGACCCGAAGGACGTGCCGTACGCCGTGGAAACGATCCGGCGGCTCCTCGGGAAAGTGCCGATCTTCGGCGTCTGTTTCGGTCACCAGCTCCTGGCGCTGGCCTGCGGCGCGGACACGGAAAAGCTCAAGTTCGGACACCGCGGCGGCAACCACCCGGTGAAGGACCTGGAAACCGGCCGCTGCATCATCACGTCGCAAAACCACGGCTACGCCGTGCGGACGGAATCCGTCGAAGGCACGGAGCTCGTCATCACGCAGATCAACAACAACGACAAGACCGTCGAAGGCCTCAGGCACCGCCGCTATCCGGCCTTTTCCGTGCAATACCATCCGGAAGCGACGCCGGGGCCGTACGATTCCAACAGCCTGTTCGACCGGTTCCTGGAAATGATCCGCGAGCACAAGTTGCGCAATCCGGAGCTTCCCCGTCAGGTGCAATTCGCTCGGGCCCGGGAAGGAGAATTGCAGCATGCCGAAAAATAAGGACCTGAAAAAAATCCTCGTCATCGGCTCGGGGCCGATCGTGATCGGACAAGCGGCCGAATTCGACTACGCCGGAACCCAGGCCTGCCAGGCCCTCAAGGAAGAAGGGATCGAGGTCGTCCTGATCAACAGCAACCCGGCGACGATCATGACCGACACGAACATGGCCGACCGGGTCTACATCGAGCCGATCACCCTCGATTTCGTGGCCCAAATCATCCGCCAGGAGCGGCCGGACGGACTGCTTCCGACCCTGGGCGGTCAGACGGGCCTGAACATGGCGGTGGAGCTGGCCCGCGCCGGCATTCTGGAACAGGAAGGGGTGCGGCTGCTCGGCACCCAGCTGTCGGCCATCGAGCGCGCCGAAGACCGCGACCAGTTCCGCGAGCTGATGCGCGAGCTCGGCCAGCCGATTCCGGAAAGCACCATCGTGACCAGCGTGGAAGCGGCGGTCGAATTCGCGGCGGAGACCGGCTATCCGCTCATCGTCCGGCCGGCCTACACCCTCGGCGGCACCGGCGGCGGCATCGCGGCCAACGAGCAGGAACTCCGGGAAATCGTCGACAACGGCCTGCGCTACAGCCCTATCGGCCAGTGCCTGATCGAGAAGTCCATCGCCGGCATGAAGGAAATTGAATATGAAGTGATGCGCGATTCGGCGGACAACTGCATCGTCGTCTGCAACATGGAAAACGTCGATCCCGTCGGCATCCACACCGGCGACAGCATCGTCGTGGCGCCGAGCCAGACGCTGTCGGACCGGGAGTACCAGATGCTGCGCGCGGCGTCCGTCGACATCATCCGCGCCCTCAAGATCGAAGGGGGCTGCAACATCCAGTTCGCCCTCGATCCGTACAGCTACAAGTACTACGTGATCGAGGTCAACCCGAGGGTGAGCCGTTCGTCCGCCCTCGCCTCCAAGGCGACGGGGTATCCGATCGCCAAGATGGCGGCCAAAATCGCCATCGGCTACACCCTTGACGAGATCGTCAATCCGGTGACGGGGCGGACCTACGCCTGCTTCGAGCCGGCCATCGACTACGTGGTCACGAAAATTCCGCGCTGGCCCTTCGACAAGTTCACCACCGCCAACCGGTCCCTGGGCACGCAGATGAAAGCGACCGGGGAAGTGATGGCCATCGGGCGCACCTTCGAGGAGTCGCTGCAAAAGGCGATCCGCTCCCTGGAGATCGGCGCGTACCGGCTGCACCTGCCCGGCACGGAACTCCTGGACGAAGCGGCGCTGCGGGAACGGCTCGCCAAGGCGGACGACGAGCGGCTGTTCCTGGTGGCCGAGGCGTTCCGGCGGGGCTGGCGGCTCACCGAGGTGCAGGAGCTGACGAAGATCGACTGGTGGTTCCTGGACAAAATCGAAGGCCTGGTCGCCTTCGAGGACAGGATCCGCCGCGAACCCGCGCTGACCAGAGAGACCCTTTACGAGGCGAAACGCCTGGGCTTTGCCGACCGCGCCGTGGCGGAGCTGCGCCGAGAGGGAGGCGCGAACAGCCTCATCACGGAAAAAGAAGTGCGCGATTTCCGGCTGGCCCAGGGCATCCGCCCGGTCTACAAGATGGTGGACACCTGCGCGGCCGAATTCGAGGCGACGACGCCGTACTTCTATTCCACCTACGAGACCGAAAACGAAGTGCCGCCCGGCGACAAGCCGAAGGTGGTCGTGCTCGGCTCCGGACCGATCCGCATCGGCCAGGGCATCGAGTTCGACTACTCGACGGTGCACGCCGTCTGGGCGATCCGCGAGGCCGGATACGAAGCCATCGTCATCAACAACAACCCGGAAACGGTGTCGACGGACTTCAACACGTCCGACCGCCTCTATTTTGAACCGCTGTTCTTCGAGGACGTCATGAACGTCATCGAGCAGGAGCAGCCGGTGGGCGTCATCGTGCAGTTCGGCGGCCAGACGGCGATCAACCTGTCCGGGCCGCTGGCGGCGGCGGGCGTGCGCATCCTCGGCACTTCGCTGGAAAGCATCGACGCGGCGGAAGACCGCAAAAAGTTCGAAGCGCTCCTGAGACGGCTGGACATTCCCCAGCCGAAGGGGGCCACCGTCACCTCGGTGGACGAAGCGGTGGGTACGGCCCGCGCGCTGGGCTACCCGGTGCTCGTCCGGCCGTCCTACGTGCTGGGCGGACGCGCCATGGAAATCGTTTACTCCGACGAGGAGCTCCTGGAGTACATGCGGGAAGCGGTCCGCATCAATCCGGAGCATCCGGTGCTCATCGACCGGTACATGCTCGGCAAGGAAATCGAGGTCGACGCGGTGTGCGACGGCGAGACGGTGCTCATCCCGGGCATCATGGAGCACGTGGAGCGGGCCGGTGTCCACTCCGGCGACTCCATCGCGGTGTATCCGCCGCAGACGCTGTCCGAGGACGTGAAGCGGCAGGCGGTGGACATGACGCTGCGGATCGCCCGCGAGCTGAAGGTGGTCGGCCTGGTCAACATCCAGTTCGTGGTCTGGCAGAACAGGGTGTACGTCATCGAAGTCAACCCCCGCTCGTCGCGCACCGTGCCGTTCCTCAGCAAGGTGACCGGCGTGCCGATGGCGAAGCTGGCGACGCAGGCGATCCTCGGCGTCCGGCTGGCCGACCTCGGATACAAGGACGGGCTGTGGCCGGAGGACGAATTCGTGTCCGTCAAGGTGCCGGTGTTCTCCTTCGCCAAGCTGCGCCGCGTCGACCCGACGCTGACGCCGGAAATGAAGTCCACTGGCGAGGTGATGGGCCGCGACCGCCTGTTCGCCAAGGCGCTGTACAAGGGGCTGATCGGCTCCGGCATGAAGATTCCGGATTCCGGCGCCATCATCGCCACGGTGGCCGACAAGGACAAGGAAGAAGCGATGGAAATCCTGCGCGGCTTCTACAGCCTCGGCTACAAGCTGATCGCCACGGGCGGCACCGCCGACGCGCTGGAACGGGCCGGGCTGCGCGTGCGGCGGGTGAAGAAGCTGAGCGAAGGCTCGCCGAACATCGTGGACCTCATTCGCACCGGACAGGCGCAGATCGTCGTCAACACGCTGACGAAGGGCAAAACCCCGCAGCGGGACGGGTTCCGCATTCGCCGCGAAGCGGTGGAGCACGGCATCGTGGTGCTCACCTCGCTGGACACCGCGCGGGCGCTCCTGCACATGCTGCAGGCCCTGCGCTTCTCCAGCGATCCGATGCCGGCGTTCCACGAGCCCGCGCTGTCGGGCGGGCAATCCTGACGGAGCCGGTTCGGCCCGACGCGAAAGGAGAGGCCTGCGCGACATGAACGCAAGCGAAGCGGCCGCCAAAGTCATGGTGGCCCTGGACAAGCCGGACGCGGCGACAGCCCTGCGCATCGCGGAAGCGCTGCGGCATTTCGGCTGCTGGATGAAAATCGGCATGGAACTCTTTTACGCCGCGGGGCCGGACATCGTGCGCGAGTGCCGGAAGCTCGGCTTCCGCGTCTTTCTCGATCTGAAGCTGCACGACATTCCCAACACGGTGAAGGGAGCGGCGCGCAGCATCGCGCGGCTGGGCGCGGACATGTTCAACGTGCACGCGGCCGGCGGAACGGCGATGATGCGCGCGGCGGCGGAGGGGGCGGCGGAAGGCGCGGCGTCCGCCGGCCTGTCCGCCCCGCCGCTGATCGTCGCCGTAACCCAGCTGACCAGCACGACCCGGGAGATGATGAACGAAGAGATCGGCATCCCGGGCGAAGTGGCGGACACCGTGACGCGTTACGCCATGCTGGCGAAAAAAGCGGGCCTGCACGGCGTCGTCGCTTCCCCGCTGGAGGCCGCAGCGGTCAAGCGGGCGTGCGGCCGCGGCTTTTTGACGGTGACCCCCGGCATCCGTCCCTCGGGACACGCGGCCGGGGACCAGCGCCGGATCGCGACGCCGCGGGAAGCGGTGCGGGCGGGCGCGGATTTCCTGGTGGTCGGAAGGCCCGTCACCGCCGCTCCCGATCCGGCCGCCGCGCTGGAACAAATCCTGAAGGAGATGACCGAGGCATGAGCGACCGGAACCTGGAAAACCTGCCCGCCCGCATCGCGGGCCTGCTGCTGGAAATCGGCGCGGTGACCTTGAGTCCCGACGAACCGTTCACCTGGACGTCCGGCCTGCGCTCGCCCATCTATACCGACAATCGCCTGACCATCTCCCATCCCGCCATCCGCGACGAAATCGCCGAAGGCTTCGCGGCGCTGATCCGCGCCCATCATCCGGCGTGCGAGGCGGTGGCCGGCATCGCCACCGGCGGCATTCCCCACGCCGCGTGGGTGGCGCAGAAACTGAACCTGCCAATGCTTTACGTGCGGGACAAAGCCAAAGGCCACGGTAAGGGAAACCAGATCGAGGGCGTGCTGGTTCCCGGCCGGAAGGTGGTGCTGATCGAAGACCTGGTCTCCACCGGCGGCAGTTCGCTCAAGGCGGCGCTGGCCGCCCGGGAAGCGGGGGCGGAGGTGCTGGGCGTGCTGGCCATTTTCACGTACCAGTTCCCGGAAGCCGCCCGGGCGTTCGAGGAGGCCGGAATTCCTTTAAGGACGCTGACGGACTACGGCACGCTGATCGGGGAGGCGCACCGGCGCGGCATCGTCGGCGAGCGGGAGCTCGCCCTCCTCAAGGCGTGGCGGGAAAATCCGCGGGAATGGGGCAAAGACCAGACCAGGTAAAGAAGCCGGTCCGCGGCGTTTGCGTTCACGCCATACCGCTCCCCGTCCGGGGGAGCGGTTTTTTTGGTACGCCCAGCATGGGCGTCATCTCTACGGTGAAAGTCCGGAATGGGGGCTGGCGAGCGCCTACCATTAGCCAAAGGCAAGGGTGCCTGCCGCGAGGCGGGATCTGAAGGAAGCCGGAGGCAAACGCACGGGC